>Ga0194110_10005616_pt1 | contig 14827 bp, 14 predicted proteins | sample TA2Kig1200mmetaG_FD_146192 | JGI IMG/M metagenome (GOLD analysis project Ga0194110, IMG submission 146192) | Freshwater microbial communities from Lake Tanganyika, Tanzania - TA2015032 Kigoma Deep Cast 1200m | ecosystem: Environmental > Aquatic > Freshwater > Lake | place: Tanzania: Lake... | reverse complement strand
CCTCGCGCTGATCCGGAGCGAGCTGGGCGTCGGCGTCTTCATCGTCAGCTACCGGGGGTACGGGCGGAGCGGCGGCACGCCGACCGAGCAGGGGACGTACCGCGACGCCGAGGCGGCGTTCGCGCACCTGCGCGCGCGGCCCGGCGTCGACCCCGGGCGCATCGCCTACTACGGGCAGTCGCTCGGCGCCGCCGTCGCCACCGAGCTGGCGGCGCGCCACCCGCCGCACGCGCTGGTGCTCGAGTCACCGCTGCCGTCGATCCGGTACATGGCGGGCGTCGCCTACCCGTTCCTGCCGGTCGGCCCGCTGCTCCGGACGCGCTACGACTCGCTGGCGCGCATCGCGGACGTGCGGGCGCCGGTGCTCGTGCTGCACGGCGACCGCGACGAGGTCATCCCGTACGAGGGAGGCCGCCGCGTGTACGAGGCGGCGCGCGAGCCGAAGCGCTTCATCACGGTGCGGGGCGCCCGCCACGACGACGTCTTCCTCGTGGGCGGGCACGACTACTGGGGCGCGATCCGCGAGTTCCTCGCCTCCCCCGCGGGCGCCCCGGGGCGGTGAGCCCGGCCGCGCCCGGCCCGCGCGCTACGGGGGCGTCGGCAGCGGCGCGTGCGCGACCACGTGCACGGTGGGCAGGCCGAACTTCCGACCCGCCTGGTGCACGAGATCGAGCCGCAGCCAGCGCGAGATCCCCGGCGGCAGCGTGCAGACGACGAGCGTCTCGTAGCCGGGATGCTGCTCGAGCTCGTTCCTGATGGCCTGCAGCGGATCCGAGACGCCGACGACGGCGCGCGTCACGTTCGCGCGCATGGTCTCGCGCAACAGCGACTGCGCCGCCTCGGCGCGCTGCTCGGCGACGTCGACCGACTCGCCCTCCCATGAGAAGTTCGACGAGGGGAGCTCGGGCACGAGGATGGTGAACTCCGCCTGCGGGTCGGCCGCGACCAGCTCGCGCACCTTCTCGTGGAGCTCGCTCGTGAGCGCCGTCTGGTGCGTGACGATGAGGTAGCGCGACATGGTTCACCTCCGTTCGTGAACGACCGTCGATGCGGGTCCCTTCCCTGCCGCGCGCCGCGGCGCGAGCCCTGCTATCCGAACGCGACGAGCGCCGCCCACGCGGTGAGCGCGAGCGCGGCGAGATACGAGACGGTCGCGATCGGGCCGCCGTACGCGCGCAGCCCGACGTCGACGAGCGTGTGCCGCAGCCGGTGGGCGGCGTGCACGAACGTCAGGAACGCGAGCCCCACGACCGCGATCCGTGCGAGCGGCTGCGTCAGGATCGCCGAGAGCCGGTCGAACTCGACGCGCTCCGCCGGCACGAGGAACCCCGTCGCCAGGATCAGCGCCGGCGCGATCAGCGCGAGCACCACGCCGCCCGCCGAGAAGAGCGACCAGAACACCGGCTCGGGGGAGCGACGCATCGCGACCTCCTCAGGCGACCAGCGCGGCGACGATGATCACGGTCGCGCCGGCCATCGCGACGTAGTTCGCGCCGATCATCAGCGCCGGCGGCACCTTCTCCTCGCCGCGGCGCAGCGGCAGCCCCTTGGGCACGGCCTGGAACCAGGTGACCGTGTGCAGCAGCGCGAACAGCACCAGGATCACGTGCACCGCGATCATGAGCGGCGACCGAAGCGTGGTGACGTGGTCGGCGAAGGCCTGGCCGCCCGCGTGGACGCTCGAGACGAGCAGGAGCAGCAGCACCATGTAGGCGGCGAGCACGACGCCGGAGAGCTCACGGAGCACGAAGCGCTGGTAGGCCCAGCGCTCGATGAACCATCGCCTCGACCGCCGTCGTGGGTACGGGCTCGCCATCACGTCCTCCTAGCGCCGCCCGAACGGCCAGAGCACCGAGCGGTACCAGTCCATCGTGCTCTCGACCTTCGCTTGCTGGATCGCGCCCGCGGGGTCGACGTGCTTCGGGCAGACCGCGCTGCACTCACCGACGAACGTGCAGTCCCAGATCCCCTCGTCGGACCAGGTGAGCTCGTGCCGTTGCGAGTTGCCGCGGTCGCGTGAGTCATGGTCGTAGCGCTGCGCGAGCGCGAGCACCGCGGGGCCGAGGAACTCCTCCTCGTGCTGGTAGACGGGACAGGCCGAGTAACAGAGCAGGCAGTTGATGCACATGCTGTACTGCTTGAAGTCGGCGAGCTGTGCCGGCGTCTGGCGGTACTCGGCGTCCGCCGGGGGCGGCCGGTCGCCGGGGATGATCCACGGCTTCACGGCGCGCAGCTTCTGCATGAAGTCGTCGAGCACGATCACGAGGTCGCGCTCGATCGGGAAGTTCGCGAGCGGCTCCACGCGGATCGGGCCCGGCAGGTAGTCGCGGAGGAACGCCGCGCACATCAGCCGCGGCACCCCGTTCACCATCGCGCCGCAGGAGCCGCAGACGCCCATGCGGCAGGACCACCGGAACGAGAGCGTGCCGTCGACCTCGTCCTTGAGGTAGTTCAGGGCGTCGAGCACCACCCACTCCGGCCGGTAGGGGACATCGTAGTGGCGCAGCGTGGGGGCGCGGTCCTCGCCCGGGAGGTAGCGGGCGATCTCGAAGCCGATCGTCTGGGTCGTCGTCGCGCCGGACGTCATGCCGCCTCCGATCGCTGTGGTCGGCTCAGTGGGCGCGCCCGTAGACGCGCTCGGCCGGGGGCCAGCGGGTGATCGCGACGTCGCGGTACTCGACCCGTGGCGCGCCCTCGGTGCGGTAGGCGAGCGAGTGCTTGAGGAAGCGCCCGTCGTCGCGCTGGGGGAAGTCGACGCGCTGGTGCGAGCCGCGCGACTCGGTGCGGTGGAGCGCGGAGTGCACCACGGACTCCGCGATCTCGATCATGATGTCGAGCTCGAGCGCGGCGGTGAGCTCGGTGTTGAAGCTCAGGCTGTGGTCGTCGAGCTGCACGCGTCGTGCGCGCTCGCGCAGCTCCGCGACCTTCGCCGCCGCGGCCTGCAGCGTCGCCTCGGTGCGGTAGATGCCGCACCCCGCTTCCATCGCGTGCTGCATCTCGGTGCGCAGCGTGGCGATGCGCTCGTCGCCGTCGCGGCGGTTGATGAGGTCGCGGGCGATGCGCGCCTGCTCGTCGGCCGCCTGCGTCTCGACGGCGGCGCGTGGTGCGGGCGCGTGCTCGCGCGCCCAGCGCGCGGCGCCGGTGCCGGCGCGCGCGCCGAACACGAGCAGCTCGGGGAGCGAGTTCGAGCCGAGGCGGTTCGCGCCGTTGATGCTCACGCACGCGCACTCGCCGGCCGCGTACAGCCCGGGGAGCGCGGTCTCTGCCTCCAGGTTCGTGTCGATCCCGCCCATCATGTAGTGCACGACGGGTCGCACCGGGATCGGCTCGCGGACGGGGTCGATGCCGGCGTAGTTCGTCGCGAGCTCGCGGACGAACGGGATCTTCTGGTCCACCCGCCGCTCGCCGAGGTGCCGGATGTCGAGGTGCACGTAGGTCCCGTACGGGCCGTCGAAGACGTTCCCCTGGTCCTGCTCCTTCATGAACGCCTGCGAGAGGCGGTCGCGCGGCCCGAGCTCCATCGTGCGCAGCCGGGGGTGCACGGGATCGCGGATGTCGAGCGGCTCGCCGAGGTTGTAGTGACGGAGGTAGCGATCGCCGTGCCGGTTCACGAGGATGCCGCCCTCGCCGCGCGCCGCCTCGGTGATCAGGATGCCGGTGCCGGGGAGCCCCGTCGGGTGGTACTGCACGAACTCCATGTCCTTGAGCGGGACGCCGGCGCGGAAGGCGAGGCCGAGGCCGTCGCCGGTCTTGATCGCCGCGTTCGTCGTGAACGGGAAGATCCGCCCGAAGCCGCCCGTCGCGAGGATCACCGCCTTCCCGACGACCGCGCGCACTTGGCCCGAGCGCAGCTCGATCGCGCTCACCCCCACGGCGCGGCCGTCGTCGAGGAGCAGGCGCGTCGCGAACCACTCGTCGTAGCGCCGCACCCGCTCATGCTGGAGCGAGGTCTGGAAGAGCGTGTGCAGCATGTGGAAGCCGGTCTTGTCGGCGGCGAACCAGGTGCGCTCGATGCCCATGCCGCCGAACGGGCGCACCGCGACCGTCCCGTCGGGCTCCCGGCTCCACGGGCAGCCCCAGTGCTCCAGCCGGAGCAGCTCCTGGGGCGCCTCGCGCACGAACAGCTCGACCGCGTCCTGGTCGGCGAGCCAGTCCGAGCCGGAGATCGTGTCGCGGATGTGCTCCTCGAGAGAGTCGCCGGCCTTGATCACGCCCGCGGCCCCGCCCTCGGCGGAGACCGTGTGGCTGCGCATCGGATAGACCTTGGAGACGATCGCGACGTCGAGGGTCGGGTCGGCCTCGACCGCGGCGATCGCGGCGCGCAGACCGGCGCCACCGCCTCCCACGATCACGACGTCGTGCTGGAGGACGTCAGGCAAGCGGCGTCCCCCCACCGTCGGTGCACGCCCCGGGGCGGTGCGGGGCGGCGGACGCGCCCGGCGCGGAGGGGGTCAGGGGAGGGGCGTCACCGGGTGCGCGGGCATCGCGCGCGCGGATGCCAGCGTCCCGTCCGGGACGCCGAACGTCGGGGGCCTCGACACGAGATCCGCACATCTCGTCCTCGGGTCCTCGGCCGCGAGGCCGACAACGTGCGTCACACTATCACAGCCGTGGCGGCTGGCTACCCGCGTGATGCCGGCGTCGCACGTGACTGGCAGCGCGAGACGCGGTGCGGATCCCGTCGCGCGCGGGGCGGGTCGGACCCGACGAGCGCTGCGGATCCCACGCCGGGCGATGCTGGGCGCGACGCTCGGAGCGGCGACCGTGGGGGCGGCGGCGCGGGCGCGGGGCGGGCCTCAGCCCCGCAGCATCGCGGCGATCTGCTCCAGCGCCTGCCGCCCCTCGGGCACCGCGGCCGCCTGTCCGACGAAGCCGTGCACGACGCCGTCGTACCGCTTCACCGTGGTCGGCACGCCCGCCGCCTCGAGGCGGCGCCCGTACGCCTCACCCTCGTCCCGGAGCGGGTCGTACTCGGCGGTGATCACGAGCGCGCGCGGGAGCCCGGTGAGGTTCGTCGCTCGCATCGGCGAGGCGTACGGCTGCGCCCCGTCCTCGGGCCGCTGCAGGTAGCAGTCCCAGAACCAGCGCATCCCGGGCTCGCTGAGCCCGAAGTCCCCCGTGCCGTTCGCGCGATACGACTCCGTCGAGAAGTCGAAGTCGGTCACGGGGTAGGTCAGGATCTGCGCGCGGAGCGCGGGCGCGCCGCGATCGCGCGCCATGAGCGCCACCACCGCCGCCAGGTTCCCCCCGGCGCTGTCGCCGCCCACCGCGAGCCGCGAGGCCTCGGCGCCGAGCGCGTCGGCGTTCGCCGCTGCCCACGCGGTGGCGGCGTAGCAGTCGTCCGCGGCGGCGGGGTAGCGGTGCTCCGGGGCGAGCCGGTAGTCGACCGAGACCACGCATGCCCCGGCGAGGTTCGCGATCGAGCGGCAGGTCCCGTCGTGCGAGTCGAGGTCGCCGATCACCCACCCGCCGCCGTGAAAGTAGACGAGCAGCGGCATCGGTCTGGCGGCGTCCGGGCGGTAGATGCGGACCGGGAGCTCCCCGGCCGGTCCCGGGATCGTGCGGTTCTCGACGTGCGCGACCTGCTCCGGCGGCGGCGGGCCCATCGCCTCGCGCATGCGCCGCATCTGCTCCCGCGCCTGCACGGGCGTGAGCGTGTGCGTCTCCGCCGGCTGCAGCCGCCGGCGCGCTTCGAGCACCGTCTGGGTCTGCGGGGTGAGTGGCATCTGCGTCCTCCCTCGTGCGCCGGGGGGTCCCGGGACCGCCGCAGCGTAGCGCGATCGCCGGCGCCGGGTCCGGGGCGCGGCCCACGTGGACGGCGACCTCGCCGCGGGGCCGGCGGCGCTCGCCGCGGTCGAGGGGGCGGACGGCGTCGAGCGGCGCGACGGCGCGCTACTCGTGCGCACGGGCGACGGCCCGGCGGTGGTGAGCGGCGTGACGCTCGCGCTCCACCCAGCGGGCCTCGCCGTCCGCTCGCTCACGCTGCGCTAGCGGCGCGCACCCGCGCGGCGCATGCTGCGCAGGTGCCGGATGCGACGTGCCGTCTCACCGCGGGTCCGGCGGCCGCCCCCGGGCGGCCCGCGACGGGAGGAGCGCACCCTGACGGTCCGCGAGTGGATCCCCGACGCCGTCGGCGTGCTCATCGGGCGCCGCAAGGTCTTCTACGGGTGGTGGCTCCTCGCGGGCGCCGTCGTCGCGATGGCCCTGGGGAGCGGCGTCTCGTTCTGGGCGTTCGGGCTCTACGTCGAGCCGCTCGAGCGCACCTTCGGGTGGAGCCGCGCGGAGGTGTCGCTCGCGTTCTCGGTGTCGCTGCTCGCCAGCGGGCTCACCGGCCCCGTCATCGGGCGCTGGATCGACGTGCGCGGCCCACGCGACGCGATCCTGCTCGGAGCGGTGCTGACCGCGCTCAGCTACGTCCTGCTCGCGACCACCCGCGAGCTCTGGCACTGGTACCTCTACTCGGTCTTCAACTCGGTCGTGCGCCAGCTCATGTTCTTCATCCCGTTCATGGCGCTGATCTCGCGGTGGTTCGACCGGCGAAGAGGCATCGCCGTGAGCGTGCTCGGGAGCGGCTTCTCGCTCGGCGGGCTCACGGTGCTTCCCGTGATGGGCGCCGTGATGGCCCGGGTCGGATGGGAGCGCGCGTTCGTGTTCGCCGGCGTCACGATCGCCGCGCTCTTCATCCCGCTCGGGCTCTTCCTCGTGCGCAACGACCCGGCGGACGTCGGCGCGGAGGTGGACGGCGCACACCGCACGGCCGAGTCGCCGCCGGCGGGGCCGCGCACCGGAATGCCGGTCGGTGCCGCGCTGCGCACGCCGCAGTTCTGGGTGCTCTCGATCGCGCTCACGCTGTTCTTCTCCGGGATGTTCGGGTGGCTCGTGCACCAGATCCCGTTCTACGAGTCGGTCGGGATCTCGCGCTCCGCCGCCACGTGGATCGTCTCCGTGGCGGCGGGCCTCGGCATCATCTCGCGCATCACGCTGGGGCTGGTCGCCGATCGCATCGAGCGCTTCGAGTCGGCGGCGGTCGTGCTCTCCGGCGTGCTGCTCGTGGCGATGGTCAGCCTCTGGCTGAACTCGACACCGGCGGGGATCGCGTTCTTCATCACGCTCTGGCTCGTCGGCACGAGCGGCGGCCCGATGATGGAGGCGCTGCTGCTCACGCGAACGTTCGGAGTCGCGCACTTCGGGACCATCCTCGGCGCGGTCGTCGTCGTCGAGACGGCCGGGCAGGTCGTGAGCCCGACGGTGGCCGGCGCGATCTTCGACGCCACGGGTGCCTACGACGCCGCGCTCGTGATGTACGCGGGGACGTTCCTGGCCGCGCTGATCCTGTTCGCGGTCGCGCGCCGCCTGCCGCGGCTCGTGCCGGAGTGACCCGGGCGGCCGCGTGGCACGGCGACCGGGCGACCCGGGCACCCCGGGGACCGAGCGGCCGCGCGCGGCCGCGCTTGGCCGGGGTGCGTGCGGGGCCACCCCGCGGAGTGCGGGGTGACGCCCCCGTATGATGCGGGCCGGTGCAGGGAGCGGAGGAACGGCTGTGGAGTACGAGGACCTCACCTACGAGCTGCGCGACGGCGTCGCGCTCGTCACGCTGAACCGGCCCGAGCGGCTGAACGCGATCAGCCCGAACCTCGTGCACGAGCTGCTCGACGTCGTCGAGCGCACGTGGGCCGACGACGCGGTGCGCGTGCTCGTGATCACGGGCACGGGCCGCGGCTTCTCCGCCGGCGCGGACCTGCAGGCGAGCGTCGAGGACCGCGACCGCGACGTGCGGCTCGACGAGCGGGACGGGTATCGTCGCATGCTCGAGGGCCCGATCGGCCACTGGGGCGTGCTCTACTCCGCGCTCGGCCGCTACCCGAAGCCGTCGATCGCCGCGGTGAACGGGGTCGCCGCCGGCGCCGGCCTCTCGCTCGCGCTCGCCACGGACATCCGCATCGCGTCGACCGAGGCGCGGTTCATCGCGGTCTTCATCCGGCGCGGGCTCGTGCCCGACACCGGCACGAGCTACCACCTGACGCAGCTCGTCGGGCGCGGCCGCGCGATCGAGATGATGATGACCGGCGACGAGGTCGACGCCGCGACCGCGGAGCGCTGGGGGCTCGTCAACCGCGTCGTGGAGCCGGAGCGGCTGCTCGACGCGGCGATGGCGCTGGCGACGCGGCTCGCGAGCGGCCCGACGGTCGCGATCGAGCTGACGAAGCGTCTCGTCGACGACCTCACGCGCGAGGGGCTCGACCGCCAGCTGCGGAACGAGGCGTGGGCCGCGACGCGCGCCGGCCTCGCGGAGGACCGCGGCGAAGGCACGCGCGCGTTCCTCGAGCGGCGCGATCCGCGCTGGACGGGGCGCTGAGCGGGCAGGGCTCTCGAGCGCACGCGGATGCCCGTCGCTTCGCCTCGACGTACGGCGAGCAGTCGATCACGACGCTCACCGGCGGCTCGGGCCGCGCCAGGATCTCGTCCATGCGACGGCGCTGCCCCTCGTCGATCGGCTCGGTGAGCAGGCCACGCCGCTCCCTCTCGAGGCAGATGCCGAGGAACTGCCGCGCCGCGCGCGCGCCAGTAGAGCCGCTCAGGGGTCCACGGCGGCCCGGCCTCGGTACGCGCTGCCGTCGGCGCAGGCGTCGAACGCGGCGACCGTGTGACGGTGCGCGGCGACGTGATCGGGATGGCCCTAGCCACCGTCGGCCTGCCAGATGAACGCGGAGAGCGGCGCACCTCGCGCATGATCGCGAGGATCGCCGGCACCGCCAGCTCCGATGGCTGACGGTGGAAGCAGCGCTCATCCCCGTGCTCCGGCGCGCCGGGCATCCCGCTGTCGCGGAACGGGAGGAAGCGGACGTCGCTGAGGCCGATCTGCGCGGTCGCCGCGCGCCCGGCAACCCCCGCCCGGGAATCGCGCATAATGCGGCGAGCCCTGGCGACCGCGGAGCCGTGGAGGCGGGACGGGTGGATCAACGTCGCATCGACGAAGTACTCGCGGCACGCGCGAGCCGGCTCGACGAGGCGCGTCCCGGCGCGGTCGAGTCCGTGCACGCCGCCGGCCGCATCACGGCGCGCGAGCGCATCGACCTGCTGCTCGACCCCGGTTCCGGGGTCGAGTACGGCGTGATCGCCGCGCGCTCGAACGATCCCCCGGGCTGGGTGGGGACCAGCGGCGGCGTCGACTTCGTGGGCACGATCGACGGGCAGCCCGTCGTCGCCTCGTCCACCGACTTCAGCGACCGCGGAGGCGACTACGGCGCCGGGCGGCTGCCGCGCCTCTATGCGCTGGCGCTCGAGCACCGCTGGCCCGTGGTGCAGTTTCTCGACGGCGGCGGCACGCGCGCGAAGGTACCGGGCGGGAGCGCCGCCGACCTCGCGCTGCTGAGCGGGCCGATCGGGCGCTTCAGCATCATCGACGGGATGGCGGAGCTCTCCGGCTGGGCGCCGACCGCCGCGATCGTCTCGGGACCGTCGTTCGCGGGCCACGCCTCGCTCGCCGCGTTCTCGGACTTCCTCGTGGCTACGCGCGGCTCGGCGATCGGGATGGGGGGCCCGCCGATGGTCGAGGTGGCGCTCGGCATCCGCCTCACCGCGCAGGAGCTGGCGCCGGTCGAGATGCACGAGCAGCTCGGCGGGATCGACCTGCTCGTGGACGACGAGCCGGCCGCCATCGCCGCGGTGCGACGCTACCTCTCGTACTACCAGGACCTCCCCGCGGGTGAGCCCTCGAGGCGCGCCGGCGAGATCGGGTCCCTCGTCCCCGACGCCGGTGCGTACGACATGCGCCCCGTGGTGGAGGCGATCTGCGATGACGGGAGCGTGTTCGAGCTGAAGCCGAAGTTCGCCGCCTCGGTGATCACCGCGCTCGCGCGGCTCGCCGGCCGCACGGTCGGCGTGATCGCGAGCCAGCCGGACTCGCCGCTCGGGGGCGCGATCGACCCGAACGCCGCCGACAAGATCGCGCGCTTCGTCGAGGTCTGCGACGCCTACGAGTACCCGCTGCTCGCGCTGATCGACTCGCCGGGCTTCGTCACCGGCGCGATGGGCGACCGCGGCCCCGAGCCGGGCGTGACGCGCCACCACGCGCGCCCGCTGCTCGCGCACCATCACCGGACGGTGCCGGTCTTCGCGGTGCAGATCCGGCGCGGCGCCGGGCTCGCGCCGTTCGCGCTCTCCGGCTTCACCGACGCGCGCGTCCCGGGGTTGCGCCTCGCCTGGCCGACCGTCGAGCTCGGGCGCCCGGACGGGTTCTCGAAGTCGCTGCGCGACCGCAACGCCTTCGACGACGTCGTCGACCCGGCCGAGACGCGCGACCGCATCGTCCGCGTGCTGCGGCTGATGCGGCGCTCACTCGAGCGGCCGGAGAAGAAGCACCCGATCGACGGGTGGTGAACCCCGCGGCCGGCCGGCGTGCGGCGGCGGTTGGGAACCCGCCGACCGCAGGGGGCCGCCTTCCGGCGCCCACGCGCCGGCGCCGTTGCTAGATCGAATCGAGGTATCGCGGCTTGCGCTCCGGGCGCTTCCGCGGCGTCAGCTCGAGCATCGCGAGGATGCGCTCGCGCGTCTGCTCCGGCTCGATGACGTCGTCGAACGCGTACGTGCGCCCCGCGCGTACGCCGGAGGCGAGGTCGCGCATCGTCTGCGCGTAGTCGTCGCGGATCGCGCGCGCCTCCTCGGGCGTCTTCGCCGCCATGATCTCGCGACGCCGGACGAGGAAGGCGGCGCCCTCGAGCGACATCCCGCCCGACTCGACCGACGGCCACGCGAGCCGCAGGTCGGGGCTGACCCGGCTTGCGCCGAAGCCCGACATCGCCGCGGGGCCCATCCCGTACGCCTTGCGGATCTGCACGCTGTAGAGCGGGACGCTCCGGTGGTGCAACGCCATCACCGGGCGCAGGTGATGTCGCGCGATCCCCTCCTGCTCGGCGCGCGGGCCGACCATGTAGCCGGGGTTGTCGACGAACGCGATCAGCGGGATGCCGTACGCGTCGCACAGCTCGACGAACCGCGAGGCCTTGTCCGCCGCCGCCGCGTCGATCGCGCCTGCGATCGCGGAGAGCGGCTGGTTCGCGAAGATGCCGACGGCGTGCCCGCCGAGCCGCGCGAGCGCGGTCAGCATCGCCTTCGACCAGTTCGGCCGCAGCTCGAGCACGCTGCCCTCGTCGGCCACCGCGCGGATCACGCGGCGCATGTCGTAGGGCCGCTTCCGGTCGTCCGGCACGATCGCGGCGATCGCCCCGGCAGTCGCCGACGCACGCCCGTCCCCGGCGCGGTCGGCCGTCCAGAACTCGAGATACCGCCGCACCGCCTCGATCGCGGCCGGCTCGTCGTCGACGACGAGGTCGACGTCGCCCGCCTGCTCGTGCAGCTCGACCGGGCGCAGCGGATCGGACGGCTCGGCGCCGCCGACCACCGAGTCGCGCGTCGCCACGACGACGTCGCAGAGCATCGCGATGCTCATGTGCCCGATGAGCACGGCGCCGGCGATCACCGAGACGGTCGGCGCCCAGCCCGAGAGGTCGGCCAGCGCCTCGAAGGTGGCGAGCCGCCCGCCGACGCTGGCGAGCCCGCCCTCGCCCGGGACCGCATCCGGGGGACGCCCGCCGTCCCCCTCGAGGAAGCAGACGAACGGCCAGCGGTGCTCCTTCGCGAGGGAGAGCGTCTTCGCGAGCTTGCGGTCGTTGCGCGGGCTCTGCGTCCCGCGGTGCACGGTGCGGTCGTAGGAGGCGACCACGACCGGCCTCCCGAGCACGCGCCCGGCGCCGCAGACGAGGCCGTCCGCGGCGCCCGCCCCGGGCGCGTCGGGCGCCGACTCCGCGAGCACGCCGTACTCGACGAAGGAGCCGGGGTCGAGCAGCGCCTCGACCCGCTCGCGCGCGGTGAGGCGCCCGGCGGCGTGCTGCGCGGCGACCGCCTCCGCCCGCGCCCCGTCGAGCGCGGCCGCGCGCGCCTCCCGCACCTCCCGGACCAGCCGCTCCTCCACGACGCGCTCCGTTCACCCTGCGCCCGGATGCCCCCGTCGACGCCAGCCCGCCGCGCAGGCGGTCCGCGTGGGATAGCACATCGCCGCGCCGGTGACGTCGCGGGCAACGGTCGCCGGGCCCAGTCCGGCCGCGCTACTCCGGCCGCGGCCGCTTGAACCAGAGCGCCACGCGCTTCGTCCGCGTCAGCTCGCCGGCCGTCCCGCTCGCCGTCGTCACCCCCTGCAGGCGGTTGACGTGCAGCAGCTCCCACCCCTGGTCGCCCAGCGCGTTCAGGTCGTCGATCGAGAACCTCGGGAACCCGTCACCGTCGTTGTCGACGACGTGGACGTGGTACTCCCACTTCACCCGCGGCCTCCTCGCCTCCCGCGCCGCGGGGATCGCGGCCGGCCGCGCGAGAAGGTAGCGGAGCCGGCGTTCGGACGCGCCCTGGGGCGCGCACCGTCCCCGTCGCTACACGTAGCGGTTCCAGGCGAGCGAGAGGCCGACGGCGGCCGCCGCGAGCAGCCCGCCGAGCGCGGCGAACGCCACGCTCACCTCCACGTGCTGCTCCTGCAGCGTCACCTCCGCGGGCAGGTTGCGGAACACCGAGACCAGCTGGTCGGCGTCGGCGGCGCGGTGGTAGGAGCCGCCCGTCGCGTCGGCGACGCGCTGGAGGGTGGGCTCGTCGAGCACGATGAACGAGCGCCGCGTCCCGGGCGGCGGCCCGCTGAAGCCGCCGCTGAAGCGGCCGCCGAAGACGTTGCTCCCGAGCTGCTCGCGCGAGCAGACCAGCGGCGCCACGTCGGTCGTGCCGAAGCCGATCGTGTAGACGCGGATGCGGCGGTCGGCGGCCTGCTGCGCGGCGACGATCGGGTGCACCCCCTGGGTGGTGGCCCCATCGGTGAGCAGCACGACGATGTCGGGCTCGAAGCCCGCGCCGCGTATGCCGCGGCTGGCGCTCAGGTCGATCCCCGTGCGGGCGACGTCGGGGTTGACCTCCGCGATCGCGTCGAGAGCGCGCAGCAGCGCGCTGCCGACCGCGGTGCCGCGCCCGGCGGTGAACCCGTCGATCGCCTCGATCAGGAGCTTGCGGTCGGTGGTCGGCGGCACCACGAGCTGCGCGACGCCGGAGAACGCGACGATCCCGATGCGCGTGCCGGAGGGCTGGTCCTTCACGAACGACCGCGCGACCTCCTGCGCGACGGCGAGGCGGTTCGGGGCGACGTCGGTCGAGCACATCGAGAGCGAGACATCGAGCGCGAGGATGACCGAGGTGCGGCTCATCGGCACGGCGACCACCGCCTGCGGGCGCGCGGCGGCCACCGCGAGGCTCGCGAGCGACAGTAGGAAGAGCACGAGCGGGACGTGGCGGCGCCAGCGCGGGCGCTTCGGGAGCGCCTCGCGGATCAGCGAGAGGCTCGCGTAGCGTACGGCGAACCGTCGCCGGCGGCGCATCAGCAGCAGGTGCACGGCGAGCAGCAGCGGCGCGACGAGCAGCAGCGCGAGCAAGTACGGCCAGGCGAACGTCATCGCTACGGCACCCTCCCGAACCAGCGCGTCGTCAGGGCGGCTCCGATCACGAGCAGGAGCATCGACGCGATCGCGAACGCCGACGTCACCTCGGTCCGCTCGCCGCGCACCGCGAGCTTGAGGTCGATCGTGTCGTAGACGCGCGCGAGCTGCCCCTCGTCCTGCGCGCGGAAGTAGCGGCCGTCGGTGAGCCTCGCGATCTCGGTGAGCAGCGGCTCGTTCAGGACGCTCGCGACGCGGAAGCCGTCGACCTCGATCGTCGCGCCGTCCGGGCTCCCGATCCCGATCGGGAAGACCCGCACGCCGGCGTTCGCGGCGAGCTGCGCGACGTTGAGCGGGTCGGATCGCGAGGTGTGCTCGCCGTCGGAGAGCAGCACGATCACCGCAGAGCCGAAGTAGCCGATGTCCATCCCGAGCAGGTCTTCCTCGGACGCGCCCTCGGGGAGCACGATGTTGCGCCCGGTGATCGCGCCGAGCGAGGCGAAGAGCGCCTCGCTGAGCGAGGTGCCGCCCTGCGGCTGGAGCCGCGAGATCGCGGCGAGCACGTCGGATCGAGCATTCGTCGGGCGCTGCACCACGAGCGAGCCGTCGCTGAACGCGACCACGCTGAGCTGCACCGACGACGGCTGATCGCGCACGAAGGTGGCGGCGGCTCGCTTCGCGGCCTCGATGCGCGACGGCTTGAGGTCGTCGGCCACCATGCTCGTGGAGGTGTCGAACGCCAGGATCACCGTGCCCTCCATGCGGGGCAGGGAGAGCGTCACATGGGGGCGCGCGAGCGCGGCGAGCAGCAACAGGATGGCCGCGAGGAAGATCGCCGGCGGGATGTGCCGGTGCACGGTGACCGCGCGTCCCGACGAGCGGTCGGCGAGCGTCATCCCGCGCAGCCGGGCCGCCGACGCCTCGCGACGCCAGATGAGCCAGGTGTAGAGGCCGAGCAGCAGCGGGACGATCCAGAGCGAGAGCAGCGCGAGCGGCCAGGCGAACGACATCAGCGCACCCGCCGCTTCCGCTGCGCGGCCATCCGCACGAGCGCCGTGGCGAGGTCGTCCTCCGTGGAGAGGGCGAACGGGTCCACCCCAGCGCGCTTGAAGCTCGCGTCGAGCGCCTCCTCACGCGCGCGCGCCAGCTCGCCGAGGCGCTCGCGCAGCCGCGGGTCTCCGGTGTCGATCAAGATCTGCTCGCCCGTCTCGGAGTCCTGCAGCACGATCACGCCGGCGTGGGGGAGCTCGACCTCGCGCGGGTCCCAGAGCCGCACGGCGACGACATCGTGACGCCGGCACAGCAGCGGCAGCGGCCGCTCCCAGCCGGGCTCGCTCATGAAGTCCGAGACGAGGAAGACGAGC
>Ga0194110_10005599_pt1 | contig 14850 bp, 13 predicted proteins | sample TA2Kig1200mmetaG_FD_146192 | JGI IMG/M metagenome (GOLD analysis project Ga0194110, IMG submission 146192) | Freshwater microbial communities from Lake Tanganyika, Tanzania - TA2015032 Kigoma Deep Cast 1200m | ecosystem: Environmental > Aquatic > Freshwater > Lake | place: Tanzania: Lake... | reverse complement strand
GAGGGAAGAAAAGAGCCATTCTGGCGGTGGCCCATTCTCTGTTGGTGGTCATTTACCATATGCTGAAAACCGGTTCTTCCTATAAAGACCTCGGAGGCGACTACTTCGATAAGCTCAACAAAAACCGACTGCTCCCTTACCTGGTCAAACGCATTAAAGACCTGGGCTACCAGGTGACCATGGAGGCAGCCTGAGAAACTTTTCGGAGCAGAATCCCATGAAAACCAAACAGAAAATTCTCTTTGTCTGCCTGGGCAATTCCTGCCGGAGCATCATGGCCGAGGCCCTGGCGCGGCATTTTCACCCTGGCCACTGGGAAGCCGCGTCCGCCGGCCTCACCCCCCTGGGTTATGTGGTGGAAGAAACGGTGCAGGTTTTGGAAGAAATGGGGGTCAACCCGGAAGGGCTGTACTCCAAGGGCCTGAAAGAAGTGGACCTGGCCGGTTTCCAGGCCATCGTCAACCTCACGGAATACAATTTAAAAAGATATGTCCCGGATGCCTTGCGGGGCCGGTTAATCAACCGGCCGGTGGAAGACCCCTACGACCTGGACCTGACAGCCTACCGCCGCGCCCGGGAGGAGATAATCTTGCTTCTAAGTGAGCTGGCTGAAGACCCCCTATGAAATATCACGCTTGACATATCACGCCAAACGTGCTAATTATTTCCCATGATCAGGTCTTTCAGATGCAAAGATACTGAAAGGCTGTATAACCGGGAACCGGCTCCCAAAATTCCCCCGGATACTCAAAAGGCGGCCCTGCGCAAACTCTGGGTGCTGGATGCCGCCACCAGCCTGGCAGACCTGAGAAGCCCTCCCGGTAACAGGTTGGAAGCGCTCAAAGGAGACCGGGAAAGCCAATACAGTATTTGCATCAATGACCGATTTCGCATCTGCTTTGTGTGGCAAGGCAAGGATGCGTTTGAAGTGGAAATAGTGGATTACCACTGAGGAGGTCAAATGACTGCCGAAAAACTGCCTCCGGTGCATCCCGGCGAGGTTTTGCTGGAAGAATATCTGAAACCCCTTAGAATCAGCCAGAACCGGCTGGCCCGGGACCTGGGGGTCCCGGCCCAAAGGATCAACGACATCATCCGGAAAAACCGCGCCGTCACCGTGGACACGGCCCTGCGCCTGGCCCGCTATTTCCACACCACACCCCAATTCTGGCTCAACCTGCAAATGCACTATGACCTGGAAGTGGCCAAGGATAATAAGCTGGTGGAACGGATTAATCGGGATGTGAGGGAGAATGAGGGGTTAAGACAACAGCAATATTAAAGGCTTTTAAGGTGAAATAAGATGGCAAGAAATAAATCAATTAGCGTTCCAAAATCAATAAAATTTCAAATTTCAAGACTTTTCGGAGAAAATTCCAAAGAGGCAAAAAAAGATTATAGGACGGATAGCGAATGGAAAAAGATATTGAAGAAAGTATTGGATGAACTTTACAAATATTTTGAAGAAAATGTAGATAGTGATGGCTTGCATACTTTAATGCTTTATTCTTGTTTTGATGCTGCTAACGAATCATTAAAAGAGGATAATTTTTGGCCCGGATACGTTGAAGGAATTATAAGACTATCTTTTCTTCTAATGGGAGAATATCCGGACCATCGGCGAAGAAAAGGTGGTAAGAGAAAGAAAGAGCATTATAATTTAAAAAGATCGAGATCGCTTGTTTATGTTCAAAATATGAATCAACGTTTAAATACATTATTATTAGCAGGGAGACTCGGTTTCATAAAATTAAGTAAAGATCCAAGGGAAGTATTAACGGATTTTCGGCATGAGAAAGGATTTTCTGCAACCTATAAGGAATTCTTCTCTTGGTTCAAAAAACATTATCCTACTGATTATGCAGCAATCTTTTAACTTTTTTATGTAGAGCAGAACACCACCATGACCTCCAAACACCCCCTTTACCCCTTCTCTGCCCTCGTCGGCCAGGATCGCATGAAAAAGGCACTTATCCTCAATGCCATCAATCCCCTCATCGGCGGGGTTCTCATCCGCGGGGAGAAGGGCACGGCCAAGTCCACCGCGGCCCGGGGCTTGGCGGAGCTTCTGCCTCCCATTCCGGTGGTGGCGGGGTGCCGCTTTCATTGCGATCCGGAGCGGGCCGAGCTCATGTGCGACGCCTGCCGCAAGCGCCAGGCCAAGAGCGAAGCCCTGCCGGTGCGGGAGCGGCCCATGCCGGTGGTGGATCTCCCCCTGGGGACCACCGAAGACCGGCTCCTGGGTACCATTGACCTGGAAAAGGCCATCAAGAGCGGCGAAAAGCACTTTGAGCCGGGCCTGCTGGCCGCGGCCAACCGGGGTATTTTGTATGTCGATGAAGTCAATCTGCTGGATGACCACCTGGTGGACGTGCTCCTGGACGCCGCGGCCATGGGGGTGAACGTGGTGGAACGGGAGGGCATCTCTTTTATCCACCCGGCCCGCTTCATCCTCATCGGCACCATGAACCCCGAGGAAGGGGAGCTCCGGCCCCAGCTTTTGGACCGCTTCGGGCTGTGCGTGGAAATCACCGGCCTCCAGAACCTTCAGGCCCGCATGGCCGTGGTGGAGCGCCGCCTGGCCTATGAAGCCGATCCCGAAGGCTTCGCGGCCCAGTTCCAGGGCGAACAGGAGGCTATCCGCCAGGCAATTTTATCCGCTCGGGAACTCCTCCCCGGAGTCTCTTACGGTGACGACATTCTCCGCCTAATCACCCTGATTTGCCTGGACCAGGGGGTGGACGGCCACCGGGCCGACATCTACATGCTCAAAGTGGCCCAGACTCTGGCAGCCTACTATGGGCGGGACGCGGTCAGCCCCGAAGACGTGCGTGAGGCCGCGGAGTTGGTGCTGCCCCACCGCTTGCGGCGCAAACCCTTCAGCGACAAGGTCATGGATAAGGAGAAGCTGGAGGAAACCTTCCGCAAGCACCGGGAAGAGCAGGAGCAGGCCCATTCGGCCCCGCCGCCCCCGGTGTCGGAAGGCCCCGGGCCGGAAGAGGGCGAGGTCCATTTAATCGGGGAGGTCATCACCGCGCCGGCAGACCCTTTCCAAGTCCGCCCCCTGGAACTCCCCCCGGACCGCCAGACCCGCAAGGCTCCGGGCAGCCGCACCCGGGCCAGATCAGAAGACCGGACGGGCCGGTACGTGCGCCCCACCATGGTTAAAGGCGCGGCCCCGGATCTGGCCCTGGACGCCACTATCCGGGCCGCCGCGCCCTATCAGGGGGTGCGGGACCGGGGCAACCTGGCCCTGGCCATCAATGATCCGGACCTGCGCTTTAAAGTCCGGGAAAAACGCATCGGCCGCCACATCCTCTTCGTGGTGGACGCGTCCGGGTCCATGGGGGTGGAAGAGCGCATGGCGGAAACCAAGGCGGCCATCCTGTCTCTGCTCCTGGACGCCTACCAGAAGCGGGAGCGGGTGGGGCTCATCGTTTTCCGGGGCCTGGAAGCCAACCTGGCCCTGCCTTTCACCAACCGCATCGACCTGGCCCAAAGGCAACTGGCCAATCTCCCCACCGGTGGGAAAACCCCTTTGCCCCACGCCCTGCACCTGGCCCATGAACTGCTGAAGAATGAGAAGGCCAAACACCCCCAGGACGCGTTCCTGCTGGTGCTCATCACCGACGGCCGGGCCAACATCAGCCTGGGCCGCGGCCGGGCCATGGACGAAGTCAAGGAATTGGCGGCTCGCTTGAGCACCCTGGGCATCAATTCGTTAATCCTGGATACGGAGAAGTTCGCCCCCTGCCTGGATTTGGGATGTTTGCCGGAATTGAGCCAGATCCTGGGCGGCCAGTACCACAACCTGGAAACCCTCCGGGCCCCGGAAGTGGTGGCCCGGATTGCGGAAGCGCTGGGGGGATAGTTGAGAGTTGACGGTTGACAGTTGACAGAAAGTACTTGAATTGGAAAAAGTTTCCTACTGTAAACTGTGAACCGTCAACTGTGAACTAATTATGGCCCGCGCTATGCTCCGTCTCCTTCTATTCGCCGCTTTAGGGATCGTCATCGCCCATGTCATCCTACTCATCCTCTCTCTCCGGGAAAGCTGGGTGGAGCGGACCTTTATCTTTTTTCCCGACAAAAAGCTGGAGGCCACGCCCCGCCAGGCGGGCCTGGATTTTCAGGAAGTTTATTTTGACGGCGGCGGCCTCCGCCTGCACGGGTGGTACGTGCCCGCGAGGGATAAGGCAACGGTGCTGCTGTGGCTCCACGGCAACGGCGGCAACATCAGCTATGAGATGGACGGTATAGCGCTGCTTAACCAGTCGGGGCTGGGGATTTTCATATTTGACTACCAAGGTTATGGCAAAAGTGAAGGGCAGCCCAGCGAAGCGGGGGTTTACCGGGACGCCCGGGCTGCTTACGAATATTTGAAAAATGGTCTGAGCGTGACTCCAGACCGCATTGTGCTCTTCGGCCGCTCCCTGGGCGGCGCGGTGGCCGCGGACCTGGCTCTTCAGGCGCCCGCCCGGGCCTTGATTCTCGATGGGGCCTTTACCAGCCTGGGGGACATGGCCAACCATCACTACCGCTGGCTGCCCGGAAAGGGGCGATATGCCCACAAATTCGACACCGCCGGGAAGCTGGCCCGAATCAGCATCCCCAAGCTCATCATCCACGGAGACCGGGACCGGGTGGTGCCTTTCTGGATGGGCCGACGGCTATACGAGGTGGCTTCGCCGCCCAAGGAATTTTACCCCATCGCCGGGGCCGGGCACGAAGATACCATGGAGGTGGGGGGTAGAGAATACCTGCTGCGGGTGGCGGAGCTTATTCGCGCTGCCCAGCCATAGATAGCTCACGCCAAGACGCAAAGACGAAAAGAACGCAGAATCAACAGGGGCACGGCTTCGCCGCGCCCCTGAAAAATCTTAAGGGGTTGGGGAAGGGGGTTTGGGGGAAGGGGCGGACGCCCCTGGGCCCTTCCCCCAAATACAATTCCTGAAAAATATTAGGGGAAAGGGCCGGAGGCCCTTTCCCCTAAAAGAATTTCCGGGAAATTGCTTAAATCTTGAGCAGCCCCGCGTTCAATTTGGCGGCCATGACGGTGTTTTTCATGAGCATGGTGATGGTCATGGGGCCCACGCCGCCGGGCACCGGGGTGATGAAAGCGGCTTTCTCTTTCACGGCTTCAAAGTCCACGTCTCCGGCCAGGATGGCCTTGCCGGTCTTCTCGCTGATGCCGATGCGGTTGACGCCCACGTCGATGATGCAAGCCCCTTCTTTCACCCAGTCCGCCTGGACGTATTTGGGCACGCCGGCGGCCACGATGAGGATGTCGGCCCGGCGGCAGTGCTCGATCATTTTGTCCTTGGGGGTGCCGGTGTGGACACAGGTGACGGTGGAGTTGGCGCCGGGAAGCTTTTGGATCATGATGGCCACCATGGGCTTGCCCACGATGTTGGAGCGGCCCACCACCACCACTTCCTTACCTTTGGGGTCGCCGTAGGAGCGCACGATGAGTTCCTGGCAGCCCGCGGGGGTGCAGGGCAGGAATGCATAGTTGCCGATGAGGATGCGGCCCACGTTCACGGGATGGAAGGCATCCACGTCTTTGTCTGGATTGATGCCGTAGAGCACCTTATTGGAGTCTATGTGCTTGGGCAGCGGCAACTGCACCAGGATGCCGTGGATTTGGGGGTCTTTGTTGTACTTGTCCAGCAGGCCCAGCAGCACAGCTTCGGTGATGTCCGGATTCTGGTTGTCCTGCACGGAGTAGAAGCCCAACTCATGTGCGGTCTTCTGCTTGGCGGTGACGTAGCTCACGGACCCGGGGTCTTCCCCCACCAGGATGGTGACCAGGCCCGGGGTAATCCCGTGTTTGGTTATGAGCTCATCTACTTCCTTTTTCAGCTCTTCCCGAATCTGGGCGGCTACCTCGGCGCCTTTGATTAATGTTGCAGCCATATAACAGCCTCCTTTGGCTTGTGATTTTTTTCCCTTGTAAGATTTCCCTTACTTATCACCATTTTCCCGTTAGCGTCAATGGAAAAATTTAGGGGGCTAGTGGTTTCTGGGAAAGGGGCTAATCAGGCCCCGGCATTTTGGCGCGGGGTTTTGGAAGCAAATTGCCGGGGAATACAAGACAATCCCTTTATTTTTTTCAGAATTCCGGTATAATGATAATTTCATAAATTCCTGGAGAGAGAAACGTGGCTCTAATCGTCCAAAAATACGGCGGCACCTCCGTGGCCGACCCGGACCGCATCGCCAACGTGGCCAACCGGGTGGTGCGCCAGTGGCAGGCCGGCCACCGCATGGTGGTGGTGCTTTCGGCCATGGCCGGGGAGACGGACCGCCTCATCAAGCTGGCCAAGGAAATGGCAGATGACCCCGACCCCCGGGAAGTGGACGTGCTCCTGGCCACCGGCGAGCAGGTGACGGTGTCGCTGTTCAGCATGTTCCTCCGGGCCCAGGGAGTGCCGGCCGTGTCCCTGCTCAGCCACCAGGCCCGCATTTATACGGACCGGGCCTATGGCCGGGCCCGCATCATTGGCATTGACACCGCCCGCATCCGGGAGGAGTTGAAAAAAAACCGGGTGGTCACCGTGGCCGGCTTCCAGGGCGTGGATGAAGTGGGAAACATCACCACCCTGGGCCGGGGCGGCTCCGACACCACCGCGGTGGCCGTGGCCGCGGCCCTGAAAGCCAACCTGTGTGAAATCTACACGGACGTGGACGGGGTCTATACCACGGACCCGCGCATCTACTCCAAAGCCCGGAAACTGGAAAAAATCTCCTATGACGAAATGTTGGAGATGGCGTCCCTGGGCGCTAAGGTCCTGGAAATCCGTTCCGTGGGTTTTGCCAAGCGCTATGGCGTGCCTCTGGCGGTGCGCTCCACCTTTACCGACGACCCCGGAACCCTGATGACGGAAGAGGATGAAGAAATGGAAGAGATTCCCGTATCCGGCGTGGCTTTAAGCCGTAACGACGCCCGGGTCACCATCACCCGGGTCCCCGACCGCCCCGGCATCGCGGTGAAGCTCTTTAAGCCCGTGGCCGACGCCAATATCGTGGTGGACATGATTATTCAGAATACCGGCATGGACGGCTACACCGACCTGACCTTCACCGTGCCCCAGGGGGATCTGAAGAAGACCCTGGAGATTATGGGGCCGGTGGCCCAAGGGATCGGCGCCCAACAAGTGTCCGGGGAGGAAAATATCGCCAAGGTCTCCATCATCGGGGTGGGGATGAAGAACCACCCGGGCATTGCGGCCAAGATGTTCGAGTCCCTGGCGGCCCAAAACATCAACATCATGATGATCAGCACCTCGGAGATCAAGATTTCCGTGGTCATCGACGAGAAATACGGCGAACTGGCGGTGCGGGTCCTGCACGACGCCTTCGGGCTGGAATCCCCCCCGCCCCGGAAAATCAAAGGGTAAAAGGGGAAAGGGATAAAAGATTAAAAGGGGGAAAGGCGAAAAGGTAAAGAAAAATCTGTCCTATCTATCCTCCTTTTCCCCTAATTTTCCTCCAATATGTAAAATGTTGGGTAAAAGGCTGAGAAAGTCAATTTTCTTTTAACCCTTTTCCCCTTTTAACCTTTTCCCCTTTTCCCCTCATATTAAAAGGAGAGCTTCCATGCGGCAGGTGCAGATTTATGATACCACTTTGCGGGATGGCACCCAGGCGGAGTATTTTAACCTGAGCCTGGCGGACAAAATCCGCATCGCCCGGAAGCTGGCGGAGTTGGGGTTTCACTATATCGAAGGCGGCTGGCCGGGGTCCAATCCCAAAGACGAAGAGTTCTTCGAGGAGATCCGCAACTACAACCTGGGGCTCACCCGGGTGGCGGCCTTCGGCAGCACCCATCACAAGGACCGGCCCCCAGAGTCCGACCCGGTGTTCCAGGAACTCCTCATCAGCCGGGCCCCGGTGGTGACTATTTTCGGGAAGTCCTCCGTCTTTCAGGTGAAGGAAATCCTTCAGACCACCCTGGAGCGCAACCTGGCCCTCATCACCGATTCCCTGGCGTACCTCAAGCCCCGGGTGGAAGAGCTGTTTTACGACGCGGAGCACTTTTTTGACGGGTTCAAGGAAGACCGGGAATATGCCTTGAAGACCCTGGAGGCCGCGGTGACCGGGGGAGCGGATTGCCTGGTCCTGTGCGACACCAATGGCGGCACCCTGACTTCCGAGCTCATCGGGATCATCAAGGCGGTAATAAAACGGTTGCCCAAGGCGCCCCTGGGCATCCACGCCCACAACGACTCGGAGATGGCGGTGGCCAACAGCCTGGCCGCGGTGGAATTGGGCTGCGTGCAGGTCCAGGGTACCGTCAACGGCTTCGGGGAGCGCTGCGGCAACGCCAACCTGATTTCCGTCATCCCGGCCCTTAAGCTGAAAATGGGCATCGGCTGCCTGGCCGATGAGAGCCTCAAGCGGTTGACGGAGCTGTCCCGGTTTGTCTATGAGCTGGCCAACATCCATCCCAACCGCTACCAGCCCTATGTGGGCCAGAGCGCCTTTGCCCACAAGGGCGGGGTGCACGCCGCCGCGGTAAAGCGGAACCCCAAGGCCTACGAACACGTCAATCCCGAGGTGGTGGGGAACGTCCGGGCCATTCCCGTCTCGGACCTGTCGGGGCGGGGCAACATCCTCCTCAAAGCCCAGGAAATGGGGCTGGAGGCCGCGGACCATGACCGGGCGGTGCAGGCGGCCATGAAAAGGCTGGATGAGCTCCTGGCGGTAAGCGACTTGAAGCTGCCGCCGCCGGAGAGCAGCATCAAGATGGCCCTGGAGAAGATCAAGGAACTGGAGGCGGAAGGGTACCAGTTCGAAACCGCCGACGCCTCCCTGGAATTGCTGCTCATGGGCGCGTTGGGGGGATATTACAAGGAATACTTCAAGCTCGTAAGCTACCGGGTCATTGACCAGAAAGCGGGGGAAGACGTTCCGCCCACTCCTGAGGCCAGCATCCGGGTGAAAGTGGGGCTCCACGAGGTCCACACCGCGGCTCTGGGGAACGGCCCGGTTGACGCCCTTTACAACGCCATGCTCAAAGCCCTGGTGCGCTTTTACCCCCGCCTCACGGAAATGCGCCTGGAGGACTACAAGGTGCGGGTCCTGCCGGGGATGGCCGGCACCAGCGCCAAGGTGCGGGTGAACATCGAGTCCCGGGACGCCAATGACTGGTGGGGCACCGTGGGGGTGTCCTCCGACATCATTGAGGCCTCCTGGCAGGCCCTGGTGGATTCCATCAATTATAAGCTTTATAAAGACGAGAAGAGGTCGAAGTAGGGAATAGGGAATAGGGAGAAGGGAATAAGGGTTGGGATTTTTCTGGTTCCCAAGCTGTGGTTGGGAACTGCAATATACACTTGGAGTGGCAGGGTCTCCCCGCCCCATGCAGGGCGTCCACCATCGACTCCCATGTCGCATCCTGATTCTTTTAACCGAAAACCGAAAACCGAAAACCGAAAACTGCCTTACTTCAGCCGCGCCCAACTGGGAGTCATCCTGCTGCTGGGCGCGGCTTTGCTGTTTTTATGGGGCTGGCGGGGAAATTTCGGGAGGCCCCCCTCCCCTCCCCCGGATCCCCCGATTAATCCGGTATTCGTGGAGGCGGCCGGCGCGGTGAGCAATCCCGGGGTTTTTAAGTTTACCTCCCCCCCTACCCTGCCCCAGGTCTGGCGCCGGGCCGGGGCGCCGGAGCCGGCTCCGGCGAAGGAAGACAAGCTCTCAAGCGGCAGCCGGGTGGTCATTACTCCTGACGGCGCTTATACGGTGGGCCGCATGGCCGGGGCCAGGCTCGTGACTTTGGGGCTGGCCATTGACATTAACACCGCCACCCAGGCTGACCTGGAAGCTCTGCCGGGTATCGGGCCGGTGTTGGCCAAGCGCATCCTGGACTTTCGCCAACAACACGGTCCCTTTAAACAATTGGCAGACCTGGAGCAGGTTTCCGGCATCGGGCCGAAAAAGTTGGCGCAGATTAAACCGTTAGTGGAAATTAAACCGCCGATGAACGCCGATTAACCCAGATAAAATTATTTTATTTGTGTTCCTCTGTGTCCATCTGCGGTTAATTAAAGCCGCCCTGCCCTCCCCAAGGAGCCGCAAGATGTCAGCAAAAAGATGGTCCATTTTCACCAGCCACAGTTTTTACGTGAGGATAGTCACGGCATTTGTGGGGCTGCTGGTGGTCACGGTCCTGTCCATCGTATCGTACAACCATCATCAAAACACGGAAATTGCCATAGAGTTAAGCGAAGATTTAATGAATCAGATAACCAAAAACGTCATTGAGAAAACCGCCAATTTTCTCCTGCCGGCCTCCTTCGTGGTGGAAATCAGCGCCCGGTTGGCCCAAAAAGGGGTCATTTCCTGCAGCGATACGCAGCAGATAGAACTCTATACCTTTGGAGTGCTTAAATCTTTTCCCCAGATCTCCATGTTTTTCCTGGGGGATGAACAAGGAAATTATTTCCGTTCCTGGCAACGGCCGGACGGGACCATAGAAATCCGCATCATCCAGCCACAGATTTCTACGCCCACAGATGTTATTAAGCACTGTGATCCGGATTGCAAGGTTCTCCAAACCGAGACCTCCAGTAAGATCGAGTATGACCCCCGAGTCCGCCCCTGGTATTTAGGGGCGAAACAAGCCGGAGCCAACTTTTGGACTGACCTGTACATTCTGTTTCGGAACAAAAAGCCCGCGGTTACCTCGGCGTATCCGGTCTATGATGCGCAAGGAAAACTTTTGGGCGTTTGGGGAACGGATATTGAGCTGGATGAAATGTCTCACTTTTTAAAAAGCTTAAAGATCGGAAAAAGCGGCATCGCCTTTATCCTTAATGAAAAGAATGAAGTGGTGGCCTATCCGGATGCCTCCCGGATCGTCAAGGAAGAAAATGGGAAGCTGCGACCGGTTCATGTGGAGGAATTGGGCACAGACAGCATTACCGCGGCTTTTCGGGAATATGTCCAATCCGGAGGCAGCAAGTCCGTAGTGGAAAGCCAGGGGAAGCGATATCTGGCCTCCTTCCGGGAATTTCCCCAGTCCTTTGCGGCCCGCTGGAAAGTGGGGGTGGTGGCGCCGGAGGATGATTTTGTCGGCGGGGCCAAAAGAATTATCCGGGACACCTTTCTTATTTGCCTGGGTATTTTGTTTATTTCCATATACCTGGCCGTTCTCCTGGCCCGCAGCATCTCCAAACCCATCAAGCTTTTGACTGAAGAAACCAAAAAGGTCAGGGATTTTCGCCTCGAGGACAGCCCCGCCATCGCATCCCGCATCAAGGAAATCCAGCTCATGAGCCATGCCGTTTCCGCCATGCGCACCGGTCTGCAGGCCTTCCGAAGGTATGTGCCGGCGGAACTGGTGCGGCAGTTGATCCAGACCGGCGAAGGGGCGAATCTGGGGGGACATCAAAAGGAACTCACTGTGTTCTTCTCAGACATCGGCGGGTTTACCACCATCGCGGAGCAGATGGGACCGGAAGCACTCATGCTCCACCTTTCCGAATATTTCGACGAACTTACCCGAATCCTCAGCGACCATGGGGGGACGGTGGATAAATATATCGGCGACGGCATCATGGCCTTCTGGGGCGCTCCCCTGCCCGATGAAGACCACGCCGGCCGGGCGTGCCAGGCCGCGCTCCTCTGCCAGGAAAAACTCCAGGAATTAAACCGGAAATGGGCCGACGCCGGCAAAACCGCGCTTCCCACCCGCATCGGCCTCAGCACCGGAGAGACCGTGGTGGGTAACGTGGGGTCCAGCGAACGCATCAACTACACCGTGATGGGCGATAATGTTAATTTGGCCAGCCGGTTGGAAGGGGTAAACCGTCTCTATGCCACCCAAATACTGGTAAGCCGGGCTACATATGACCAAGCGTCAGACAGATTCTGGTTTAGACCGGTGGATATTATTGCGGTCAAAGGGAAAACAGCGGAAACCACCGTTTATGAGCTGATGGGGAGGAAGGCGGCAGAGGAAACGGGGGCTTTAGCCGAACTTTGCCGGGAGTTCGCCCTGGGGTTCCATGCCTATCTGCAACGGGACTTTGGCGCCGGCGCCGATATCTTTGGCCGGCTGACCCAAAAGTTCCCTAATGATGCGACCACCCGGTTATATCTCCGCCGCTGCCGCCATTATCTGGAACACCCGCCGGGAGCCGACTGGCGGGGGGTTTCGTACCTGGATTCCAAGTGAGGAGTTAACCGCCGATGAACGCCGATAAACGCAGATAAAAATTTCCTCTGCGTTAATCTGCGGTTAAAAATATGCTGGTATTAGGCATCGAGACTTCATGTGACGAAACCGCGGCCGCGGTGGTGGAAGATGGCCGCCGAGTCCTGTCTTCGGTGGTGGCCACCCAGTTCGAGCTCCACGCCCAATACGGCGGGGTAGTGCCGGAGATCGCCGCCCGGCGGCACCTGGAGAGCATCCTGCCGGTGATCCAGGCGGCCCTGGACCAGGCCGGGGTGACTTTAAAAGAAATTGACGGGCTGGCCGCGGCCCAGGGCCCCGGCCTCATCGGCGCCCTGGTCATCGGCATGGCCGTGGCCAAGGCCCTGGCTTTCACCCTAAAACGACCCCTGGCGGGAGTGCATCACCTCCAGGCCCACATCCTGGCGGCCTTTCTGACCGATTCCCCTCCGGCCTTCCCTTTTATCGCCCTGGTGGTTTCCGGGGGGCACACCAACCTCTATAAAGTGCGTGGCTTCCGGGACATGGACCTCCTGGGCCGCAGCCGGGACGACGCCGCGGGGGAGGCGTTTGACAAGGTGGCAAAGCTCTTGCGCCTGGGTTACCCCGGCGGAGTGAAGATCGAGGCCCTGGCCCGGGAAGGCGACCCCGGGGTTTATCCCCTGCCCCGGCCCCGGATCCCCGAAGAGCCGCTGACTTTCAGTTTCAGCGGCCTCAAGACCGCGGTGGTGCACCAGGTGAAGAAGCATCCGGAAATTCTGGAAGACCCCGTGGCCCAGGCCCACCTGGCCGCGGGCTTCCAGGAGTCGGTGGTGGAGTCCTTAGTGAGCCGGGCCTGGCTGGCCCTGGAGGAAACCGGCTGCACCCGGCTGGTGGTCTGCGGCGGGGTGGCGGCCAACGGCCGGCTGCGCCAGGTGTTGCAGGAACAGGCCGGGGCTACGGGGATGGAATTATTCCTACCCCCCTTGAACCTGTGCACCGACAACGCCGCCATGGTGGCCGCCGCGGGATACTATCAGCTTCAGGCGGGGGAGCGCCTGGACCTGGACGCCGACGTCTTTTCCCGAGGCTAATCCGCGTCTCTCGGCGTTCAGCCGCGGTTTAATTCTAACCGCAGATGGACGCAGATAAATGCAGATGTTAAAATTAAAAGATGAGTTTTATCTCCCCATTAGGCGAACGGTTCGCCTTGCTCACGGACCTCTACCAATTGACTATGGCCGCCTGTTACTTTGAGGCGGAGATGGCGGAGGAGGCCACCTTCAGCTTCTTCATCCGCAAGTACCCCCCGAACCGGGGATATTTTGTGGCCGCGGGGGTGGAAGAGGCCCTCAACTACCTGGAAACCCTGCGCTTTGCGGAAGACGACCTGGCCTACCTGGAGTCCACCCGCCTCTTTCAGAGGAAATTCCTGGATTTTCTTAAAACCGTGCGGTTCACCGGCGATGTCCATGCCCTGCCCGAAGGCAGCATCTTTTTCAAGGATGAGCCGGTCATCGAGGTGAGCGCCCCGGTCATCGAGGCCCAGTTGGTGGAGACCTTCCTCATCAACGCGGTGAGCCTCCAGACCCTTATCGCCAGCAAGGCGGCCCGGTCCTTTCATGTGGCCCAGGGGCGGCCCTTGATTGATTTCGGCTTGAGGCGCACCCAGGGCACGGATGCGGGCCTGAAGGCGGCCCGGGCCTCCTATCTGGCGGGCTTTTTGGGCACCAGCAACGTCCTGGCGGGAAAGCTTTACGGCCTCCCCATCTTCGGGACCATGGCCCATTCCTATATCACCAGTTTCCCCAAAGAGATCGAGGCCTTCCGCACCTTTGCCCAGGTCTTCCCCACCATCACTACGCTGCTCATCGACACCTACGACAACGCCGCCGGGGCCCGCAAGGCCGTCCAGGTGGCCCGGGAGATGGAGGCCCGGGGGGAACGCCTGCGATACGTGCGCCTGGATAGCGGCGATATCGCCGCCATCAGCCGGGAGGTGCGGCAAATCCTGGACGATGCCGGGCTAAAATACGTCAAGATTTTGGCCAGCGGCGGTTTCGACGAATTTAAAATGGCCCGGGTCCTGGAAGCCGGAGGCCAGGTGGACAGCTTCGCAGTGGGAACCAAGATGGGGGTCTCCGCGGACGCGCCTTATTTCGACTGCGCCTATAAACTGGTAAAATATGGCAACCGGCCGGTGATGAAGCTCTCCACCGGCAAGGTCACTTTGGTGGACAAAAAGCAGGTTTACCGGTTCTATGACGACCAGGGACGTTTTCATCGCGACGTCATCGCCCTCCGGGAAGAAGCCCTGCCCGGGGGCGCGCCGCTGTTGAAAAAAGTCATGGAACAAGGCCGCCTCCTGGGACCTCTCCCCACCCTTAAGGAAAGCCGGGATTATTTTATCTCCCAGTTCGGCCTCCTCCCTGAACCTTACAAGGCCCTCCAGGACCCGCCCTCTTATCCGGTAACCTGGAGCGCCGGGCTCACGGCCCTCCAGGCTCGGGTGGAGCGGGAGATCCTGGAACGAGAAATAAAATAAGTTCAAGGTTCAAAGTTCAAGGTTGATGAACTAGTAAAAAGTTCAGGCAGCCATTTTCAACTCGACTGGGTTGTAATCGGCATCCGGGATCAAAAAATCGATGATCGCGGTTCCCAGTCCGCTAATTTGCTCTTTGACACGAGAACAT
>Ga0194110_10005595_pt1 | contig 14854 bp, 17 predicted proteins | sample TA2Kig1200mmetaG_FD_146192 | JGI IMG/M metagenome (GOLD analysis project Ga0194110, IMG submission 146192) | Freshwater microbial communities from Lake Tanganyika, Tanzania - TA2015032 Kigoma Deep Cast 1200m | ecosystem: Environmental > Aquatic > Freshwater > Lake | place: Tanzania: Lake... | reverse complement strand
ATATACAAATGTCAAATAAATAATTCATATATTTATATAAATGTTAAATAATAAGCACATAAATTTAAATCCAGCAATGCAATATGGTCAATAAGGAAATTGGGTAGCATAGGCTTAAAGGCAGGAGGGTTTTTCGGTGAGCTTGGTTTTCTTCATCTAAAAGACTATGGATGGCCTTTAATAGAACTTACTTTGAGTGTCGAGAATCTTTAGTACTTCTATTTATCTCCCTGTCCATCTCCTTTTCAATAGCGATGATTTTTACCTTCTTCTTTGGAGCCCATCCATGCTTATGTGGCTTGCATAATGCACATCCCTTTGATTTTTTATCTTTGTAAACTTTTCCCATAGTGCCCTTTATATTTCTCCATAAACCCCAAAGTTCACAAATTCTTTTATTCTTAAAAAGTCCTTTGTATTATTTGTAACCACGATCGCTCCGATTCGCTTTGCTGAAAAGGCGATCAAAACATCATTCGTTGTTTTTGACAGATATTTCTCTTCAAAACCATATTTCTGTCTTAACTTTGCGATGACCTTTCCTGTTTTTTGCCAATCAGATGCTTCTGGAATAACGATGCGCCCGAGATTTTCAAAGGTCTCATACATCCTGTCTAAAAGCTTAATGGATATAGTATCAAGGGCGCCTGCATAAAGCTCTTCAATAACCACTGCACTCATATAAAACAATGGCGTTCCATATTCGAGTTCGAGAATGGGGTGGAAAATACCCTCGTTAATAAAAGGGATATAAATCGAGGTATCGATGATAACCTTAGTGAGATGTCCTGTCATAAATATCTTTTATATGCCCTTTGCCCCTCATTGACATGAGCATCTTCTCAATTTTGCTATTTGCTATCACAAGGTCTAATGCCTTGTTTATAGCTTCCGTGTCTGTTCTTGCCTTTATAATTTCTCTGGCAGATTTAATTTTTTTTGAATCGAGTATAAACTGTTTTCTTACCTTTAATGCAGTACTCATTATTATCACCTCCATGTGTATTTTATTACATTATATACACATTGTCAATATACCAGCTTGATTTCCTGAATTGTATCCTATATCCTTCATAGTATGGAGAAAATAAAAACAGACTTTCTCATCATTGGAAGTGGTGTTGCAGGTCTCAGGGCTGCGATAGAGCTTGCACCTTTTGGCAGGGTAATTGTGGTGACAAAAGACATTCCTACCGAGAGCAGTACAGAGTATGCACAGGGAGGTGTTGCAGTCGCCCTTAGTGATGAAGACGAGGTTGGCATCCATTTTGAAGACACAATCAAGGCAGGAGATGGCCTTTGCAGAGAAGAGGCAGTAAAGGTTCTTGTTGAGGAAGGGCCACCGAGAATCCTTGAGCTTATCGAGTGGGGAGCGGAGTTTGACAAAGAAGGCACAAAGCTATCCTTTACCTTAGAGGCAGCTCATTCAAGACGGAGGATATTACATGCACAGGGTGACTCCACAGGCAGGGAATTGGAGAGAGTTCTGATAAATAAAGTGAAATCTCTTGTGAAAGTCCAGAGGTTTCAATTCTGTACAGCAATTGATCTAATTATTGATAACGGCAGATGTAACGGAGCATATGTGTTAAAGAACACAGATATAATTGCTATTTTTTCAAGGGCTACAGTGCTCGCCACAGGTGGGGCAGGACGGGTATTTTCGAGGACAACAAACCCTGCGGTGGTAACCGGAGACGGAATGGCTATTGGATACAGGGCAGGTGCGATTCTTGAGGATATGGAGTTTGTCCAGTTTCATCCGACAGTGCTTTTTGCCTCTTCTTCTCCGCAGTTTTTGTTAAGCGAGGCAATGAGAGGTGAGGGAGCAATTTTAAGGAATGTATTCAAAGAACCCTTTATGAAAAACTATCATCCTGACTCAGAGCTTGCGCCAAGGGATGTGGTTTCAAGGGCAATTATATCAGAGATGGTAAAGACCAAGAGTAACCACGTTTACTTAGACCTTACCCATATGGATGGCAATTTTGTGAAGAAGAGATTTCCAAGAATTTATACCACATGTCTTCAATATGATGTGAACATAATAAAAGATTTAATACCTGTCTCACCCGCAGCTCACTATATGATGGGTGGTGTAAAAACAGATCTCAATGGTGCTACAAATATAAAAGGTCTGTACGCAGCAGGTGAGGTTGCATGCACCGGTGTTCATGGTGCAAACAGGCTTGCATCAAATAGCCTTCTTGAGGGACTCGTATTTGGCGCAAGAGCAGATAAGGGAGCATTGAACTCCCCGGTTACTGATGAACAATTAGTGATAGATGGTAAGGAGATCACCATTCATCCTTCACTTTCCGAGCATGAAGAGATAAGGCATGCATTGAAAAAAATAATGTGGGAAAAGGTTGGCATAATAAGATGTGAAGAGTCTATTAAAGCTGCACAGGATAAACTCGCTGAATGGTCATATGTCCTTGATAAGACCTTCTCAACAAGACGAGAACTCGAACTGAAAAATATGCTCACAGTAGCCATGCTCATCACAGAGGCAGCCCTCCTGAGAAAAGGGAGTATAGGAGCACACTACAGGTCTGATTATCCTGAAAGAGGTGAAGGATGGCAGAGGCATATACTATTGAAAAAGGACGATAAGGAAGTAAAATTTGAGTATGTTGAGTAGAAGAAGAGCAAAAATAGTCTGCACAATTGGGCCATCATCCGCGAGTAAAGAAATTATCTCTTCTCTCATAAAAAACGGGATGGATGTTGCACGATTAAATTTTTCTCACGGTGATCACGATACTCATAAGAAAGTTATAGAAATCATTCGTGATGTTTCAGTTAGGTATAACAGACCAATTGCAATCCTCCAAGACCTTCAGGGTATAAAGATCAGGGTTGGATTTATTGAGTCCGGTGCGATTGAACTCAAGAAAGGAAGGACACTGTTGCTTGTGCCTGGGAGTGGGGTTGGAAATCAAGAGAGGATATTTATATCATACCCGGCACTTCTCAAAGATGCTAAGAGGGGTGACAGGATTCTCCTTGATGACGGGCTCATTCAACTCCACGTTCTTAGTCGTGCAAAGAATGCACTTAAAACAAGAATCGTTGAAGGCGGAATATTAAGAGACAGAAAAGGCGTGAATCTTCCCGGTGTAAAGTTATCTATTCCCTCATTTACAGAAAAGGATAAAAGAGACCTTTTGTTTGGAATACAAGTGGGCGTTGATTATGTGGCTATATCTTTTGTCAGAGATGCTGGTGATGTGAGAGAAGTAAAGAAATGGCTTAAAGAGAAAAGACAACAGATCCCGCTCATCGCAAAGATAGAAAAACCAGAGGCCGTATATAATATTGAAGAAATTCTATCAGAGGTTGACGGAATCATGGTAGCAAGGGGTGATCTTGGTGTTGAGGTTCCACCTGAAGAGGTTCCCCTTATACAGAAGAAGTTAATTGATTATGCAAATAAAAGAGGAAAGATTGTTATTACTGCAACACAGATGCTCGAGTCTATGACAGAGCATTTAAGGCCGACAAGGGCGGAGACAACAGATGTTGCGAATGCAGTACTTGATGGTACTGATGCGCTGATGCTTTCTGCGGAAACAGCGACAGGAAAATATCCTGTTGATGCCCTGAATATGATGGACAGAATTATCACACACACTGAATCAATAAAGGGAATAGAACCATCTTATATTCATGGAAACACCTTTGCTGAGGCTACCGCAGATGCATCGTGCAGAGCTGCAGAGGACATAGGCGCAAAGGTGCTCGTTGCATTTACACAGTCAGGTTTTACCGCGAGGCTTTTATCAAAGTTCAGACCCATGGTTCCAATCATTGCTTATACACCTGACAAAGAGGTAAAAAACAGAGTGTGCCTCTACTGGGGTGTTATCCCAAAAATTATGAGGCGCCTTACAACTACTGATGAGATGATAAGAGAGGTGGAGAAGTCTCTTATCGAGGAGCGTATTGTAAAGAGAGGCGATGGGATAGTCATCACCTCAAGTTCCCCATTATCAACTCCAGGAAAAACGAACCTTATGAAGCTTCACAGGATAGGAGAATAGCTCATCACGGCACTTTGATATCAAATGCCTTGATTTTTTTGTGAAGGTTGCTTCTCTCGATTTGAAGGTGTTCTGCTGTCTTCGAAATATTCCAATTGTTTTCTTCGAGTTTCTTTATGATAAAAGCTTTCTCAAATGCATCCCTTGCTTCCTTCAGTGTTTTGAACGCAATATAGTCAGACTGTGTTGGTTCAGCAACAATAAGGGCTTTGGGTGTAATGGTATCTGAAGGAGTCATTATCACAAGTCTTTCTATCACGTTCCTTAGTTCTCTTATATTCCCGGGCCAGTCATATGCCTCAAATGTCTTTAATGCTTCAGAGGTTATCTTCTTCGGTCTCTGTCCATATTCTGCAGCAAAATATTCGAGGAAATACTCAACAAGTTCTCGTATGTCCTCTTTTTTCTCTCTCAAGGGAGGAACCACTATCAGAATCACATTCAGCCTGTAGAGAAGATCTTCCCTGAAAGTCACCTTTCTTACTTCCTCTTTAAGGTCTTTGTTCGTCGCAGTAATTATCCTCACATCAACTTTTATATTCTTGCTGCCGCCCACGCGCTGAAATTCCTGAGTTTCAATAACCCGAAGAACCTTTGACTGGGCAGAAAGCGACATGTCACCAACCTCGTCAAGAAACAACGTACCTTTATCAGCAAGCTCAAATTTACCCTTCTTCCTTTCAAATGCGCCTGTAAAGGAGCCTTTTTCATGTCCGAATAGTTCACTCTCTATGAGCTCCTGAGGGATTGCTGCACAATTTACCTCAATAAAAGGTTTCTCTGCCCTTCTACTTTTTTCATGAAGCATTCGTGCAACAAGCTCTTTGCCAGAGCCGCTCTCACCGAGAATAAGAACCCTGCTGTTACTCTGTGCAGCCATAGTTGTTTGTTCTTTTAAATGGGTCATGCTTTGCGAGCTGCCAACAAGTCTATATTTTTTTGTTAAATCCTGCTTGAGGGCTTTATATTCCATCTCGAGTGTTCTTCTTTCAAGTGCCCTCTTTGCAACGAGTAAAACCCTTTCAAGAGAAAGGGGTTTTTCAAGAAAGTCGTATGCTCCCATTTTTGTTGCCTTTACCGCAAGTTCTATATTGCCGTGCCCCGAGATCATGATTACAGGGAGTTCAGGCTTAAACGCCTTGATTTCCTTAAGGGTTTGAATACCATCAATACCAGGAAGCCATATGTCAAGGAGTATCAAATCCGGCATTTGCTCTTTGATCACCTCTATTGCCTCTTCACCAGTACCTGAGGTTAAGACATCACATCCCTCATCTTCAAATATCCCTGAAAGGGTTTCCCTTATTCCATCTTCGTCATCTACAATAAGTACGACAGGCGCTACCATTTAACTCTCCTTTATTGGAATTGCAATAGTGAATACAGTTCCCTTTGGCTCATTATCCCTGATTCTTATATTACCTCTGTGCTCCGCGATAATTCTATCTGCAATTGCAAGACCAAGGCCAGTGCCATGCTTTTTGGTTGAGAAGTACGGAAGAAATAATTTCTCCTTATCCTCATCCCTTATGCCAGGACCGTTGTCTGCAATATCTATGTATACTCTATTTGAGGGCACATCAAACTGTAGTTTCACATCGATTCTCCCTTCGTGAGAGATCGCATCGATTGCATTGTCGAATATATTTTTCATAACCCTTTTAAACTGTTCTCCATCAAGTTCTACCGGTGGATTTTCTTCTGGTATCGATACATTTATTTCTACACCCTTATAACCTTTATACAGATTCACTGCCTCATCTATTATGGTCGGCATAGGGGTGAGCGTTTTATTTATCTCAGGCATCATGCCAAACCTTGAAAACTCGTCAACCAGCCTTTTCAAGTCTTCAACCTCTTTTATGATTGTTTTTGTAGAGCGGTCGAAGACATGGTCAAAATCATCATCTCTGCTTTCCCATTTCTTGACAATGCGTTCTGTGGAGAGTTTAATGGGGGTCAGGGGGTTTTTTATCTCATGTGCGATCCTTCTGGCAACCTCCTGCCATGTAAGTGCTTTCTCAGCCCGAATAATATCAGTGAGGTCGTCAAAGACAACAAGGAGGCCTATATATTTCTGAGAATCTCTGAGACTGGTGATAAAGACCCGGATGATAACTTTCCTGCCACCTACAGTTGCCTTAATTTCCTTTTTGACTCTTCTGAATTCTCGGCCTTCTATTCCCTTTACAAGGTTCTGAAGTTCTTCGGATTTTATCAAAGACATAAGTTCCTTGTAATGTTTATTCATCACCGCTTCCAGATTTATGTCAAGTATTGAACATGCAGCACTATTGATCATCAGTATATTTCCGGTTGTGTCAAGCATAATCACGCCGGAGTTTATGTTCTCAAGTATATTTTCCATAAAGAGTCTTCTTCTGTTCGACACAAGATAAGCAGACTGAAGCGATTCCTTTCCTTCCTTCAACTCTTTGACCATATTATTAAATGAATTTACGAGAAGGCCTATTTCGTCTTCCCTCTTTAAATCTACTTTTATATCGAGGTTTCCTGCAGCAACCTGCTCTGTTGCCTGTGCAAGGCTTTCTATCGGATCGGTGATTCCCCTTGAGATCTTAAGGGCAATCCAGAGTGCCATAAAAATAACGAGCAGGGTAAAAAAGCCGAGAATCAGGAGGTAATTTGTTTTTATAGGTACTTTCCATGATTCGAGTGTGAGATAATTTTCATACGCATCTTTTATATTTTCCACATTTTCAGTAATCTTTTTGGGTATAAAGGATTCGACGACTATAATGCCTCTCTGTCTGCCTTCTTTGTATTCTGGCGCAACTGCCTTTACCGTGTCTCCCTTTTCTCCTGATATGACCTCAACACCTGCCCTGCCGTCAAATGCAGCCCGAACTGTTTCAGTAGCGTCTTTTGGTATCTCTTTAAGATATCTGACAGTATAATTGCCGGCAGTTGTTTTCCCTGCTGAGAGTGCTTTTGCGTACTCGAATGCCTTTTGTTTTTCGATCTCATAAATAGATTTTGCTATTTCTATTGACCTGTCTAAAGGCTCTCGTAATTGTGGGGTAAACCATCGTTCAATATAATTTGTCACAAGCCCGCTCGAAACCATGAATAAAAGGGCAGTAGGGATTAAGGTCAGAACAACAAGGATAACCACGAGTTTTGTTTTAAACTTATAGCCGAGGACCTTATTTCTTCTCTCGAAATAAAGTCTCACAAGGCTTTTGCTCACAAAGAATATTAGGGTGAGAAGTGCAATAATAGTGAGGTTCAGGAGTACGAGGATGGTCAGTTTTGTTAGGAAGGGAACGGTCTCAAGCCTCATATAGTAGAGTTCAATCAAGAAGACTCCGATAATGAGCAGGGAGAGAAGTACTACAATGGTATTAAAACGAAGGTCTTTCATTTCACCGCACCTACAGCAAAAGAGGTTGAGTCCTTTGCGACCTTAAATTCGTTTTCAGATAAAAAAATAATAAAGTATCCTATCACAGGAGGCAGTTTTCTTATTTTTGATTCGACAGTTATTCTCACAAAATATGTTCCCTGTTCGAGTTCCCGTATATTTGAGAGTTTCAGGTCATTGATGCCCAGAGCCCATTTCATCATAGATTCAAACGACTTAAACCTCTTCTCAGTGAGAATACTTCCGTCATATGATGTTGCAATATATTCTCCTTTTACCGGATCACATTTAATAGTTCTCACGAAGGATTTGCCGAGTACAAACTCATCAGGCCAATAATTCCATGCCCTGAAGAGGTCTATGTAAAATCTAAGCTCCTTTTTTATTCCATTCTTGATCTCCTGTATCTGTTTTTCTTCGAGCAGGACTGAGGTTGTCACATAAATTTCATTGTTCTGCATTTTTACTTCAGGCCCTGTTATTTCCGCACACCATGATGATGAATATGAAAGGAACAGGAAGCAGACGACAAAAAACAACTGACAAATAAAAAGTTTTGAATTCTTTTTACCTGTAACTCTTAATTTATCACTCTTCATGTTCAACTTTTGAAATTTAAGACTTGACATAACTCTGAAAATTTATTTTCATTATAGCATACTGAAAAATCGTGAGTCGTCAGGTGTGAAACGTAAAGTAGATTTTTTAATCCTCCTCACGCCTCACCATTTACGCTTAACGATTAAAAGGAGGGAAGTGTGGAACTAAAAGTAATAAAGATAGATATCCCGGAAGGCTGCAACATTATAATCGGTCAGACACATTTTATAAAGACTGCAGAGGACCTTTATGAAATCATAGCAACGACTGTCCCTCAGGCAAAATTTGGCATTGCATTCACAGAAGCATCAGGCCCATGCCTCATAAGAACAGAGGGCAATGACACCGAACTTGTTCATCTCTGTGTCAGGAATCTTCAAGAAATAGGTGCTGGTCATGTGTTTTGTATTCTTCTTAAAAATGCATATCCAATCAACATTCTCAACCAGATAAAGAATTGCCCTGAGGTCTGCAGAATTTTCTGTGCAACAGCAAACCCCATTGAGGTTGTTGTTGCAACAACTCCACAGGGTAATGGTGTGCTCGGTGTCATTGACGGCTTTTCTCCAAAGGGGGTAGAGACTGCTGAGGATAAAACACAGAGAAAGGAGTTCTTGAGGAAAATAGGGTACAAGTTGTGATGGAGTATAGAGACGTTAACAAAAAATTACAAAAGACTTTCTGAGGAGATACGATGATACCTGAACTTAAATATGATGAAAAAGGGTTAATACCAGCCATTGTTCAGGACATGGAAACCGGTGATGTGTTGATGATGGCATATATGAACAGGAAATCCCTTGAGATGACACTCGAGACAGGATTCACACATTTCTGGTCACGCTCAAGACAGAAGTACTGGAAAAAAGGTGAAACATCAGGCAATGTCCAGGAAGTAAAAGAGATTCTGTATGATTGTGATGAGGACACATTGCTTATAAAGGTGATCCAGAGAGGTTCAGGTGCATGCCACACAGGTAACAGGACATGCTTTTTCAGAAAGATTACTAAAATTAACCCGCCAGTTGCATAAAATGTAAGGCAGATATGCTGAAAAACCCCAGCAAAGCGACAAGATTGAATCATGATACACATGACAACCCCCCTGAGTCCCCCCTTGGTAAGGGGGGATTAAAGGGGGGTGTATTTTAAAGAAAAGCTGGCTATCCAGCCTTGAGGGCTATAAGGTGTTGCTGACAGAGCTTTTTCAGCACATCTGCCTTTCAAAATGAAGAAAAAATTTGCAATATTAAGGTTAATTTAAAAGAATAGCAGGAGGAAGAAGTGATCACAATTGAAGAATTCGCAAAGATTGAACTCAAGATAGGAAAGGTGCTTGAGGCAAAGAGGGTTGAAGGATCAAATAAGTTAATTGTGATGAAGGTCGACACAGGTGAAGAGCGACAGTTAGTAGCAGGGATTGGCAAAGTATATTCACCTGAAGAGCTTACAGGCAAAAGTATTGTTGTAGTTACAAATTTACAACCTGTGAAACTTATGGGTGTTGAATCACAGGGTATGTTGCTTGCGGCATCTGATAGTGAAGGAAGTCCTGTAATCATTACCCCGGACAGGCCGATGAAAGAAGGAACAAAAATAAAGTAAGGGAATTATTATTTTTCCTTGAGTGTCAAAACCATTATTCTTAAAAAATTATCTAAGAGTAAGGGATTAAATTCTGTACCGGCCTTCGTTTTCATCAGAGAGAGTATTTCCTTTGTTTCCAATTCTCGTCTATAAGGTCTCCGGCTCCTCATTGCGTCAAAGAAATCTGAAATTGCCACAATCTGACTGCAGATGTGTTGTCTTTTGGAAGTTATATTGAGCTTCGGATATCCTTGACTGTCATACCTGAGATGATGTTCAAGTGCAACGATAGGGGCAAGACGGGTCAGGTCATCAGCCTTTGTAAGGTATCGTGCGCCATAGAGGGTGTGTTGCCGAATCTCATCCCACTCGTCTTCTTCAAGGGGTCCGTTTTTCTCCAGTATCTCATTTGAAATGAATAATTTACCCACATCATGCAGGAGAGCTGCTATGCCGATATCACGTAACAACTCATCTGTTACACCGAGAGATTCTGCCTGAAACATGGACAGTACTGCTACATTCGTCGCATGCGTATAGGTATACTCACTATACGATCTGACAGGACTTATTAATTGCAGGATATTTGCCGCTTTCCTGAAAGTGACAATAAAGTTAACCACTATTTCCTCGAGCCCTGCTGTATTCAGTCTCCTGAAATATGAGATGTCGTGGTAAACCTCCTTAACTGTTTCAATCTGTTCTGAAGTAAAACGGGGGAGGTTACTTATGTCAAAATCGGCGTCAACCTTGAGTCCTCCTAATCTGACATCAATAACGCCAGTCTTGATATTCGGATATGTTTTTAACCCCTTATCAGTTTCAGAGAGGTCAACAATAAACTGCTTGATTTCTGAAAAGGTAACCCCCTTCAAAAAGTCAATACGTGAAATTCCCCTTCTCTTGAAACGCTTAATGAGATTGGCTGTATGAATCCCTGTATCTCTGAGAGGATTATTATCGACGATCAGGTCATTCTCTACGATCATAATTTTCAGACTATCTTGTTCTGTCAGGAGTTCGTTCAGGATCGAGAAGGCTTTCTGAGTCATGTCATCTAAAGATATATGATTTTTTGAATATAAGGATCACGTTGAAATGGTGGTCTGAAAGACGGAAATGAATTTCTTTATACGTTCGACTTCACCCATTGTGCGACCTCTTAACTCTCAACGATTCTACCCGGATACGCTCATTTTTAGATTTCATGCCTGCTTCGATCAGATCATTCATATCATTATAAGAATAATTTTTGAGCGTTATGTATATCTCTTCTTTCAGTTTCTCAATAGAGTCTTTAAAGAAGAGGCTCTTTGTTGAAAGAACATCTCTCAGGGCATTCAAAGCTCGTGGATCTCCTATCGCACCAAGGGCTTTTACAATAGGAATTTTTTCGTGAAAATCGGCACCACTTATCGCTTTTTTCCTGAGCATCTGGATTAAATCAGGGACAACTTCGTTTACCCTGAAAGTTCCTGAAAGGGCAAGGGCCTGTTTGGACGCTTCACTGGATTCTGATAAAAGGTTTTCTTTGAGCGCCCCGATACAATATTTATCTCCAGCTTTCAGCAGACATTTTATTGCCTCATACCCAACCTTAGGGTTTTCATGATGACAGTAAGGCCTGGCATGTGGGATTACATCCTTTCCACCACATTCACTCAGGATAAAGAGCATATTTCTCTTTACAAACCACCTGTTGTCACCGAGTCGTTTTATCACCTCAGGATTAGCCTTATCACCGAATGAGGTTATCAGACTGATGAGAAATCTCCTGACTGCTTGCGACCCCTCCTCAATAAGTGCATCTAACAAAGGTGCAATTATCCTCTCTCCGTAATGATTACAGATGAGTAATGATTCTTCTCTCGTAAGTCTGCCCATTATCCTCAATGAGTCAACGAGGAAAGAAATGAACTCTGAGGTATGGTAATACTGAAGAGCCTCTGACGTTATTTCAGAAAATCTCCCTCTCTCAGCATTCGATTCTAAAACACTGAATATTATCAGAACCTGTCCATACTGACCGGTTCCGATAAATTGCGATAGATGTTCTTTCAGAGTATTGATAAAGTTTGTATATTCTTCTTCAGAGATGATATCAGATGAAATGAGTTCAAGAATAGTGATATTAAAATCTCTCTCAATACACTCATCACTACATTCTCTCCTGAGCTCTTTGAATTCTATAGCGATTTTTGTTGAATCAAAATCTAACAGTTTCTGAATCTCTTTCTGATAGGTAGCAGTCACAAAAATCTCAAAATTACCATCGCTCAATAGGTTTAAAACATCAGGTGAAATTAAGATATCATCTGCAATAAGGTTTCCTCGAAAGAGACGCTCAGCACCTTTATCTTTGTGGAGTCTTGAAAATTTATCGAGGAGATTCTTGAGGGCTTCCGGTATGGCAACCTGCTGTTCATTAATAGTAGTGAGAAGATCTATGACCTTGTCTACGGGAGTCTCTCTGAGCACTGTCTCAACAGAATCGATATCCTCTGAAACTGTTCTGACAGTAGAGGAAAGAAACTGCTTTTTGAGGTCAGGACGGAGTCCATTGATAAAATCGAGGAGCTTCTTGAGCTCCTTGCTTGTGAAGGCCCTTTCTGAGGATTTTCTGAGATAGGTGGTAATAACTCGGTCATAGGTCTCTTCTTTGAGATTATCAGCGGCAGTCTGGTTTAACAGTCCAGCAAATGCTATCGGAGGAATTTCCTGTACCATATTTGAGAGTGCCTCTGTCTGGAGTGTTCCATCAAGTAACCCGTGTATATACTTTTCCCATAGTTGTCCTGTTGGAGCTTCTTTATCTGTCTCCCCTTCTTTAAATACAAATGCATCATAATTAATGAAATCAGCCTTAATATGAATCAGTTTGATTTTGTTGAATGCTTCCTGAAGTGTTTCTACAGATGAATCACCAAAATCCTCTGATAAAAACCTATGAAACTCATAGATCTCATCCTTTGTCAGTCCTGTTATGAATGTCACGGAGGCGATGTTCATCTTGTTTAGGTGGAGAGCAAATTCCCGGTAGACGGGGTTTTTTCTATCGAGGAAAAAGTCATCTATGATGAGGATGTCTTTTGCAATAGCCAGTGAAATATCAGGCCTCAGTTCAAAAAGTTTCTGTAAAAAGTCAAAAGCCTTGTTTAATGACTTTTCTACAGAAGGGTGGCCTCTTGGATAGATAAATACATTACGTCGGGAGATATTTAACTCAATGATAGCATCACTGAGCAATCGGGCATCGAGAGGAAGTTTTTCTTTTTCGTCAGCCATAAAAGACTTTACCCCGTTAGAAAGCTCCGCCATTTATGGCAGAGATGGAATAAATATAATCGTAATTCCTCATAGAAAGGGCAGGGTAAAAGCCCCGTCCTTTCTAACGGGGTTTACTAATCATAGTATACTATACTTTTTTTAAGCTTCCTATATCTGTAACAGTAAATAAGTTATCAGTCAATACTGAGAGAGTTATAAAACATTTGTCGAGGTTGAAAGGATGTCAACCAGGACTATCCGCAACTGTCGCTCCCCGGACAATATGATGAAGCTGAGTCGCCTGTGAGTAAAAATCCTGCCTGTTTTCCATCGTCATAATAGTCAAGCTTCATCCCGGAGAGGCTTGTAAATATTTTTTTATCCACAAAAACTTTCAGCCCGTTTTGCTCGATAGTTTCGTCATCAGCAAGTGGCTTTTCATTTATATCGAGACCATAGGATGGTCCGCAACACCCTCTTCCCGCATTATAGATTCTGAGTCCCCAGCTACTCTTCCCTTCAGCGGCTAATATGGTTTTTACCTTTTCTACAGCCTTATCCGTGATCGTTATCAAGTTGTACCTCCAAAGATTTAGTATTCAATTAAAATAAAAAATTATCTTCTCAAAAAGCAACAAAGAAACTAAAAAGATTTCATATTTGTGTTTTCCATCTTTTTTATCAAAATTCTTGACCTTACTATTCATTCTGTGTAATACTATGGGCGAAGTTTCGGAAGTTTTTGTTGTACTAAGCCGCAAAGACTTTGGACTTGCGGCTTTTTTTATAGCATAGTTCCGTAATCTTCGATTTTTTATTAAGGAGGTGCAGCAGGATGGTAAAGGGGACCGTTAAGTGGTTTAATGAGTCCAAGGGTTTTGGATTTATTACCAAAGAAGACGGCGGAGACGTTTTTGTTCACTATACTGCCATTCAGAGCAATGGTTTTAAATCATTGACTGAAGGCCAGGCAGTGAGCTTTGAAGTTGTTGATGGTCCAAAAGGCCCAAAAGCAGCAAATGTCATAAAACTCTAAATCAAAAACGCGGGTCCCGATTTGTTGGGACCCGCCATAAGTAAAATTCTGGAGGTCTTTATGAGTTGCATATTCTGTAAAATTATCGATAGAAAACTACCAGCAAAAATTGTATATGAAGATGAACTTGTCGTAGCCTTTGAGGACATTGATCCGCAGGCACCTACGCACACTCTTCTGATACCGAAAAGACATATCCCTACAGTCCTTGATATTGAAGAAGAAGATAATGCACTCGTGGGCCATCTATTCCAGATTGCAAAAAAGGTTGCGAGGGATAAGGCTATAGCAGAGCGTGGATTTAGGCTTGTGATGAATTGTAATCCAGAGTCAGGGCAGGAGATATATCATATACACCTTCATGTGCTCGGTGGCCGCAGAATGCACTGGCCACCAGGATAAATTGCGTTGAGCATTTCCCTCCCATATATCACGATCTGAAGGCAGGTAAAAGACTCGAGATAGATGCCATGAACGGAGCAATTGTCACACTTGCCCATGAAAAGAATATCTCAGTCCCTTTAAACGAAACTATCACAGACCTTATAAAAATGAAAGAGAAATTGTCGCTTCTGAAGTAGATATATTCCCCCCCCATCTTTTACTCATACAAGCTATTTTAAGATATCAACAAAACTGAATTTTTTAAATTTACAATTGAATTTTGAGTGAATATAGTATGTTAACCCAAAAAATGCAGTTTAAGTAGACATACTTGTAGAGCTAAGCCTCTCAAGGTTTTTAAAGAATTATTCTATTCAACGCTAATATTTATACTGTTTTTAGTCCACCTCCTATAAATATTTTTCTGCGTCATCCAAATGCATTGCAATTATCAAAATCACGTGGAACGTATTGTTTTATACGGTGAAATAAGTATATAAGTTTTGATTTTATTCTCTGCGTAAAGACCGAAATCCGTAATACTATCTT
>Ga0194110_10005577_pt1 | contig 14885 bp, 12 predicted proteins | sample TA2Kig1200mmetaG_FD_146192 | JGI IMG/M metagenome (GOLD analysis project Ga0194110, IMG submission 146192) | Freshwater microbial communities from Lake Tanganyika, Tanzania - TA2015032 Kigoma Deep Cast 1200m | ecosystem: Environmental > Aquatic > Freshwater > Lake | place: Tanzania: Lake... | reverse complement strand
ACGCCGAGGGCGGCACGATCTTCATGCAGCTCATGAACAGCGGACGCGTGTCGCACACCGACATCACCGGCACCGACCGCATCGTCGCCCCGTCCGCGATCGCGATCGAGGGCGAGACGCGCCTGGCCGACGGCTCGAAGGTCCCCTACCCCGTCCCGCACGCCCTCGAGACGTCGGAGCTGGCCACCGTCCGCGACGAGTTCGTCGCCGCCGCACGTCGGGCCGTGGATGCCGGGATCGACGGGGTCGAGCTGCACTCCGCCAACGGCTACCTCCTCCACGAGTTCCTCTCCCCCGCGTCGAACCAGCGCACGGACGAGTACGGCGGATCGCCCGAGGCCCGCGCGCGTTTCGTCATCGAGGTGGCACAGGCCGTCGTCGCCGAGATCGGGGGCGGACGTGTCGGCATCCGGATCTCCCCCGCCCACAACATCCAGGACGTGTGGGAGAAGGACGACTCGGAGACCCGCGCGACCTACGAGGCGCTCGTCGCCGGGCTGGCCCCGCTCGGTCTGGCCTACCTCAGCGTGCTGCACGCGGACCCGGCCGGCGACCTCATCCAGGACCTCCGCCGCGCCTTCGGCGGCACCTTCATCGTCAACTCGGGCTTCTCGAACGTGACCACGCGCGAGGAGGCCGTCTCGGCCGTGGACGACGACATCGCCGACCTCGTCGCCGTCGGGCGCCCCGCGATCGCGAACCCCGACCTCGTCACCCGCTGGGAACAGGCCGCATCCGAGAACGAGGTCGACCAGGCCACGGTCTACGGCGGCGGCGAGCACGGCTACACGGACTACCCGTTCCTCCAGAACTGAGTCACCCCGCGGCGCCCGGGCCGATCGAGCCCGGGCCCCGCTGACTGGCCCCACTTCGACGCTGACTTGCCCCATATGTACGCGCAGGGCCGGGTTTCGCGTACATCTGCGCCAAGTCACGGCACGGCGGACCTGAGCCCCGCGCTACGGCCCGACTTCGACGCTGACTTGCCCCATATGTACGCGCAGGGCAGGGTTTCGCGTACATCTGCGCCAAGTCACGGCACGGCACTGCACGGCACGGCACGGCACGGCACGGGCAGAGCGCACGAGCCCGCCGGGTCAGGAGGCAGGCCCCGCGGCGGCCACGCGGGCGAGGCGCTCGGCGAGGGACGCGAAGGCCGCGGACAGCTCAAGCGGGCCGACGACCTCCATCGGCGCCTCGAACCGGCCGAATGCCGCGGCGAGCGCCTCCCACGACCACGACCCCGCCTCCAGCGTGCAGCGGTGCGCGTCGACCTCGGTGACGGTCCCGTCGCCGGCGAACGGACGCACGTCCCGCGCCGGGAGGTGCAGGAGAACGGTGCCGCGGCAGGGCCAGGTGGCATCCCCTCCCCGGAAACGTGCGGAGACGAACGCGTCCACGTCGCCGCCGGGCACGATGCGCGGGGAGAAGGTCGGCCCGTGCGGGATGCGCGGCCGGATGCGGTCGACGCGGTAGGTGCGCCAGTCGTCGCGGTCGAGGTCCCAGGCGACGAGGTACCAGCGTCCGTCGGAGGTCACGAGGTGGTGGGGCTCCGCGCGTCGCGGAGGACGGTCGTCGTCGTCGCCGTAGTCGAAGCGAAGGGTGTGCCGATCGCGGATGGCCTGCGCGAGCGTGACGAGCACGTCGAGCGGGACCTCCGTGGATGCCGCCGCCCCCGGCCGCGTCACCGTCGTGACCTCCAGGGCGTCGAGCCGGTGGCGGAGGCGCGACGGCATGACCTGCCGGACCGTGCCGAGGGCACGCGCCGCCGCCTCGCCGATACCGGCCCCGAGCGACGGGGCGGTGCGCAGCGCGATCGCCACGGCGAGCGCCTGATCGTCGTTGAAGAGCAGGGGCGGCAGCTCCTCCCCCGCGTCGAGGCGGTAGCCGCCGTCCGGGCCGAGGGTGGATGAGATCCGATATCCCATCTCGCGCAACCGGTCGACGTCGCGGCGCACGGTGCGGTCGCTGATGCCGAGCCGCGAGGCGAGGACGGACCCCGGCCAGTCCCGGCGCGCCTGCAGCAGCGACAGGAGCGTCAGGAGGCGCGAGGTGGGGGCCATGGCATCCAGAGTATTTCCGATCTAGGACAGGAACTGACCTAGACGGCTGGAATCGTCGTCCTCACGAGCCGAGGGGCTCGGCTTTCGAAGGAGCGAACATGACCGTTCAGACCACCACTCACCTGAACTTCCGCGGCGATGCGCGTGCGGCGCTGGAGTTCTACCAGTCCGTCTTCGGCGGGCACCTCGCCGTCACCACGTACGCGGAGGTCGGGATGCCGGCCGACGTCCCCGGCGCCGACAAGCTCGTCTTCGGCGTCGTGGCCGCCGAGAACGGGTTCCGGGTGATGGGGTACGACATCCCGGGGCAGACCGCGGGCGGCCTGGCCGGCGGCGGCGCGACCCGTCGTGAGAACCACACGACCGTCACCGATCAGGCGCTGTTCGTCTCGCTCAGCTCCCCCACGCTCGACGAGCTGCAGGGCTACTGGGATTCCCTGACGATGGATGCCACTGTCGTCGAGCCCCTCGCGGCCTCGGCGTGGAGCGCGGGCTTCGGCATGCTGACCGACCGGTTCGGCGTGACGTGGAGCTTCTCGGTCGCCGCGCAGTGACGTCGACGGGGGCGGCGGGGTGTCTTCCGCCGCCCCCGGGCTCCAGCGTGACGGTCGTCACGTGAGGGGGCGATAACGCTGCACGGTGACGCCCGACCGAAATTCGCGGCGCTCGATGAGCTCGAGCTCGACGTCCGCGTTCTCGAGCAGCCGCGGCCCGCGTCCGGCGATGAGCGGGTGCACGACGAACGTGAACTCGTCGATGAGTCCGGCGAGGTGCGCGGGGAGGTGCACGCCGCCCAGCGAGATCCCGCGACCCGGCCGTTCCTTCAACGCTCGGACGGCGTCGATCAGGTCACCGCTGAGCAGTTCGGCGTTCCAGTCCACACGTTCGAGGGACAGGGATGCCACTGCCTTCGGCGTCGCGTCGATGACCTCGGCGAAGCGGATGTCGTCGTCGTCCATCCAGTCGGGCCACGGCCCCGACGCGGGCCGGCGCCACGCGTCGCGCATCATCTCGAACGTGACGCGGCCGTAGAAGACGGTGTCGGAGCGGCGGAGCTCGTCGGTCCAGAACGCCATGGACTCCGCATCGGGCGGGAGGCCGGCCTCGTGGTGGACGCAGCCGTCGAGCGTGGTGTTGATGCCGTAGCGAAGGGGTTGGGTCATCGTGAATTCATCTCCGATGCGGCCTGTCAGCTCTGGTCGACGCTGTCCGGCGGCCGGCACGGCCGATCATCCTCCGGCCGCCGCGGTTTCGCCACCTTCCCCCACGGTCTCTGAGGTCGCGCCGCCGCCCCGACCTCTGTCATCCTGCTCATCACTCGTCGTCTCGGAGGCTGCTTGTGGACCTGGAACACCTGACCGTGCCGGATGCCGCCGCGTGGCGCGTGTGGCTCGACGAGAACGAGGACGTCAGCGACGGCGTCTGGCTCACCCTCGCGAAGAAGGGCGTGCAGACGCCTACATCGCTCACCTACGCGCTCGCGCTCGACGAAGCCCTGTGCAGCGGATGGATCGACGGCCGCCGCAACTCCCTCGACGCCACGACCTTCCGCCAGCACTTCACGCCGCGGCGAGTGCGGTCGCTGTGGTCGAAGCGGAATGTCGACCTCGTCGCCGGGCTCATCGCCGCAGGCCGGATGCGTCCCCGCGGCTTCGCCGAGATTGAGCGCGCGCAGGCCGACGGCCGGTGGGACCGCGCCTACGCCGGTCCCGCCACCATCGAGACCCCCGACGATCTGCTGGCCGCCCTCCGGGAGGTTCCGGATGCCGCCACCGCCTTCACCGCGCTCACGAGCTCGGCGCGGTACTCGGTGCTGTTCGACGTGACGACGGCGACCACGGCGGAGGTGCGGGCGGCGCGGATCGCGCGGTGGGTTTCGAAGCTGGGGGCGTGAGTTCCGGCGGATTCGTCGTGATAGCGTCGGCGCACTGCGTGTCCTATCAACCATGGCGCTTCGCGACAGGGCGGGGACTGCGGCGATACCCATCGTCACATTTCCCACCGGAGGTCGTTCCCCCATGTCCACTGTCGTCGACAAGTCTCAGGCGGGCCTCACGGCCCGGCAGTACCACATCGGCATCGCACCCGGCGAGGTGTCGTCCGTCGCCCTCCTCCCCGGCGATCCGTTCCGCGTCCCGTTCGTGGCCGAGTTCCTCACGGACGTGAAAGAGGTCGCCCACAACCGCGAGCACCGAACGATGACCGGCTGGTACAGGGGCCGTCACATCACCGCCACCTCCACCGGGATGGGGTGCCCGTCCACGGCGATCGCCGTCGAGGAGCTCGCCCGCGTGGGCGTGACGAGCTTCATCCGCGTTGGCAGCTCCGCGGGACTGCAGCCCGGCATCGCCCCGGGCGACCTGCTCGTGAGCGAGGGCAGCTTCCGCAACGACGGCACCACGGACGCCTACGTGCCCAAGGGGTTCCCGGCGGTCCCGGACGCCGAGCTCACTCTCGCCCTCACCCGCCACAGCACGCGCCTCGCGACCGAGGCCGGCACCCGGGCGCACGCCGGCATCAGTGTCAGCGACGACGCCTTCTACGCCGAGACCCCGGAATGGATCGACCAGCTGCACCGCATGGGCCTTCTGAACGTCGAGATGGAGGCATCCGCGCTCTTCGTCGTCGCGCGCCTGCGCGGCCTCCGCGCCGGCATGGTGTGCGCCTGCTCGAGCAACCTCGTCGACGGCGCCTCGCTCTACGACGAGGCCAATACCGCCCTCAAGGACGGATGGATGCGATCGATCGAGGCCGCGCTGGAGACGGCGGTCGAGCTGGAGTTGTGAGGGCGGCGCGTGGGCGCTGCTGGTGTGTAGCGCCCACGCGTCGTCAGCTGCTCGCCGCGGACTTTTCCGCGGCCGGGGGCGAACGTGAGGCGACGCCCCCGCGAACCGCGCAGACACGAACGCGTCGATGTCACCACCCGGCAGCGAACGATCGCTGACGTCCAGGCGCGACGCCAGTACCGATCCGGCCAGGCGCGCCGGGCTGGCAGCAGCGACAGCAGAAGATCAGCTCGCCCACGCTGGACGAGCTGCGGCGCTACTGGGACGCCCTCGCGATGGATGCCACCATCGTCGAGCCGCTGGCGGCGTCGGCGTGGAGCGCGTGGTTCGGCATCCTGACCGAACGGTTCGGTGTGACGTGAAGCTGCAGCGTCGACGCCGCGTGATCGCGGCGCGCTGCGAGATGCCGCCCACCATGCCGCTGATAAAGCGTCTCCGCAGGGCGAAATACAGTGGATGCACCCCGTCCGATGTCCGAGTTCCTTGCTAGCTGCGGACGGCGCCGGACGGCGGGCGTTCCTCGTCTTCGGGTGGTCCGTCCTCACGCTGCAGGCGCTTGGCCAGCTTCTCCGCCCATCGCCCCGCAGACTGACGCGCGCTTTCCAGCGCTTCGCCGCTCAAGCGTCCGACGGCCTGCGCACCTTCCGCACCGGCTTCGATGACGTCGTCCCGAACATCCGCCGCCGCACTGACCCAGCCGCGGGCCTCGACGGAATCCTGTTGCTCCGGCAGGCCGAGGCTCGTATGGAAGTGGCCGAGCCCCTCCGCGACCTCGTTCCGAGCTTGCACGACCGCTCCCGCCGAGAAAGGGTTGAGCAGCACCTTCGCGTTAGCTCGCTCGGCTCCCGCGTCCATCCGCGTCAGCAGCGACCGAGTCGTTTGCACGATGACGTCACGGCGGCGCTGACGGGCCGTCTGAAGCGCGAGCCGGTGTTCGTCGATCTCCTCAGGCGAAGCGGTGAGAACGCGTTCGAGCTCGAGTAATCCGAGCGCCTCCTGCAATTGAAATGACTTCGCGACCACGCTCAGCCATTCCGCGACGGAGGACTGTGCGTCTTTCGCCAGATCAGCGAGATCACCGATCTTGGCCGTGCGTTCGATCTTGTCCGCGATGGCGTCGAGTTGCCGCAAGGCGTAAGCCTGCGTGCGCGCAATGGTCGAGGCCGAGTTCTGAACCTTCGACCACGTGACCTCGGACACTCGTCCGACCGTGTCGCGCACGACGACGGCCTCGTCGATCAGCATCTCGACACCGATCATCTCCGACAGCACCGCGTCTTTCTGTGCGCGCAGAACCTCGCCGACCTTGGCGTCGATCTCAGCGAGATAGTCGGTGATCTCATCCATCGTCTGTTGCATGGCATACTGCGCCATGATGCCGCCGACGCCGGCCAGGATGGCAGGATTGGTGAGAAGGGCGCCCGGTTTGGACAGAGGGGAGCCCGGCTTTGTGACGAACTGGAGGTTCTTCACGAAGCGACCCTTGTCACCGCGCGTCGTCGCATGCCAGAACTTCGTGGTCGAGTTCTGCACCGCAGGCAGCAGCTGCGCTGCCTTCGCCGACTCTTCGGTGAGCTTCACCCATCGACCAGCATTCGCCGAGATGTCTGCTGCTGCGTTCAGCACTGAGGCTCCGGCGCCAGCCGCCGCCGTCAACCTTGCGAAATCGATCGATGTGGAGGGCAGCCCTGAGGCGGCCACGAACTTCGCCACCTGCGTGGGCTCGCCCACGAGAACGAGTCCTTCACCATCGCTGATGACCTCGATATCGTCGAAGTCTTCCGCCCTGGGCTCGAGATCGCTCATCGGGGGAGCCCTCTAGGTGGCGTCGATGACGTCATAGTTGCCATTGTTCCCACTCCCCCGCACCCCATCATGTTGTGCGACAGTATCTTGCTGTCGTTGCATGTGCGCTTCCGCGAGACGTTACTCGCTCGCCACCGTTTAGGCCTGCGCCTCCCGCGACGACGCCACTCCCCGACCGAACGCCTGCCCCTGCAGAATTGCGCCGAGGTCTACGCCGGTCGCCGACTTCACGCTCTCGAACGTCGCGGTCAGGCCCGCCGCCTGCTCGCGGGCGATGTGCGTACCGGCCGTGTCGCCGCCCACGAGGGTGACGTTGCCGACATTCTGGTAGCCCTTCGCGAACTCCGCCATCAGCGCGGGGAGCTGCCCGATGAGCTCGCGACCCAGGATTGCCTCCTGGTTCTCGCGCAGCGCCTCGGCCTCGGCCTGGATCGCCGCAGCGCTCGCCTCACCCTTCGCGCGGATGGCTTCCGCTTCGGCGTTGGCCCGAGCGCGGAGCGCCTCGGCCTCGGCAGTCGACTTCGCCCGCAGTGCCTCGGCTTCGGCCTCAGCGCGGGCACGGACTGCGGCGGCTTCCGCCGCCGCCGAGGCCTGCCGGGCCTCGGCCTGTCGCTGCACCGCGTAGGCCTCGGCATCCGATTCCTGCTGCGCCACCTGGCGGTCGGTCTCGGCCTTCTTCTGGCGCGCGTAGGACTCGGCGTCGGCTTCGGTCTGCTTGCGGTACTTCTCGGCATCCGCGACGCGCTTCACGTCGGCGTCGAGCTCGGCCTGACGGTTCTCGGCACGCTGCACGAGCACCGCCTGCTCGCGTTCGGCGCGGGCGAGGTTCTCGGCCTGCTCCGCCTCGGCGTTGGCGCGTCCGACCTCGGACTTGGATGCCGCCGTGTTCTTGTCGAACGCGGTCTGCTCGATGAGGTTCGCTTCCTCGGTCGCGAGCTGGCGCGCCTTGACCTCGCGGGCCGCCTCGATGCGGGCGACCTCGGCCTCGCGCTTGACGCGCTCGACCTCCTGCGCGCCGAGAGCCTCGATGTAGCCGTTGCGGTCGGTGACGCCCTGGATCGCGAAGGAGTCGAGCACGAGACCCTGGGCGAGCAGGTCGCCCTTGATGCCCTCGGCGATCTCGTCACCGAGCTTCTGGCGGTCCTGCATCACTTCTTCGACGTTCAGCTTCGCGACCACACCGCGCAGCGCACCCTCGAGCTGCTCGGTGGTGAAGACGTCGATCGCCTGGTCCTGCGAGGCGAAGCGCTCGGCGGCCGCGCGGACCTGGTCGGGCAGCGACCCGATCTTCACGAGCGCGACGCCCGCGAGGTGGATGGTCACACCGTTCTTCGTCTGCGCGACGGGCTCCATCTTGATCTGCCGCGACCGCAGCGAGATCCGGTCCGACCGCTGCGTGAGCCTGTTCACGAAGGCGCCGCCGCCGGTGATGACCGTCATGTTCGACGTCAGACCGTCATCACCGCGCTGCTTCTTACCGACGATGACGATTGCCTCGTCGGCCTGCGGCACCTGGTACCAGGCCCGGAAGATGAAGAAGCCGATCAGCAGGATCAGCAGCACCGCCCCGACGGCGACGACGATGCCGATGATCCAGAAGATGTCACTGTTCACGAAATATGCCCCCCGGCTTCGTTCTTGTAGTCAGGATCACGTTATCGGTAGGGAACTCCGTCGCTCCGCCACGGCGGCACGTCGCGGCGGGCGGGTGATCGAGTCCGCCAACCGCAGCATTTCCGCCTCGAGTGCGTTGACGTCGCCGCTCAGATCCACCGCGTGCATCTCGATGTCGACCCCTGCGGCCGGAACCGAGATACTCCGAGAGATGACATCGCCCGAGACGTAGATGAGGTGCGCGGTCGGCACCTGCAGCGCGAGTCCGTAGGCAACCATCTGGTACACGTCGCCGGTCGGTGGCGCACCCGTCCCGTCTGCGAGCACCTTGTACTTCGTGTCGGCGACGCACAGGGGCTCCTCCCGGGAAACGACGATGTCGGGGCGCAGCGCGACCGAACGGTCGGAGTCGAGCCACCACCGCCGATCCTGCGTCGTCACCGCGTGTCCACGCGGCGTGAGAATCGCCCGCAGTCGTTCCGCGACGAACGCTTCGAAGATGGTCGCAATATTCACCAAGAAGGTGCCGCCGCGGCGAGCGCCTTCGCGGTGCGTCCAGGAGACGGCATCCAGGATCGCGCGAGCGAGCACCAGCGCAGTGCTCAGGTGATCGGTGAGCCGGGTGAGGGTGAAGGGCGGCAGGGGCATACCCCGCGGAACGGTTCCGACCTCGAGGAAGTCGGTTTCCAGTTGCGATCGGATGGTGTCGACACTGCTCGGGAGGTCGAGCGCCCGAAGTGCTCTGATCGCGGTGTGAAGCACGCGGTTAGCGGGTACGTCTTCGCTGAAATGGTCGTACTCAACCTCAAGGGGAAGCGGCATTCCCGGTCGGATAGCCAGCTGCCGGGACACGTCCCACCTCCCACGCATGACGGACGCGGATTCGTGGACCTGCTCGTAGCCCTTGACCAGCCCGCGTCGGGTTACGCGCTGAACTTCGAGCAGGAACGCGCGCGCGAGCGCCGCCGGGAATGCTGTCTCGCTTCCGTAAGCGACCGCATCCGCTCGCAGCGAGATATGCCGCCGACCGAGGGATGCCATATGGACGATGTTCTCGAGAGGCGTCTTCGGCACGATGTGCAGTGCTTTGCCGCCGACGATCGCGGTTCCGACTCGGGCGACGTCCGAGATGCGCCACCGCCCGGACTGAGGCGTGGGGCTGACCGTGCAAAAGCGCATCTCCTGCAGCTCCATCGCCTCAGCGAGCGTGAGCGTGACGATGCTCTCGCCCTTCTCGCTGATGTAGATGCGCGACGGCGGGGAGCTCACGCTCGCGGCTCCTCCCCCGAAGCGCTCTCTGCGTCAACGTCCCAAGCGGCAGGCGTCATCTTCCCGAGCAGAACCGACAGAGCGAAGGTCGCGTGCACATCAGTGGCGCTTCCGAGATGTCGTTCCTCGAGAAGAGGCATCAGGCTCTCGGTCCAAATCGCGTCGAGCGCGGAACGACTAAGGTCATCCGTGCGCAGCAGGTGGCTGGGACCGATGCGATCTTCGCGGTCACGAATTCGCGAGTTGAGTTCCGCGAATAGTCCGGCGAGGTCGAACGTCTGCGGATACACGGCAGTCCACCGATCCAGGATGCCAGCGACGGGCGGTACGTCGGGGTGCAGTTCGAAGAACGAGAACCGTCGGCGCATCGCGGAGTCGAGCAGCGCGATGGAACGGTCAGCGGTGTTCATCGTCCCGATGATGACGACGTTCGGAGGCAAGGAGAAGGTGTCCCCGCCGTCGGTGCCGGAGCCGGCGTAGAGCAGGTCGATGGGTTCGTCGCGGTACTCGAGCAGATAGTAGAGCTCACCGAACACTTTCGAGAGGTTGGCTCGGTTGATCTCATCGATCATGAGGACGTGCGTCACGTCGGGATCCCGGCGGGCGGCATCTGAGATTCGACGTAACGGACCCCTGGTGAGCTCGAAAACTAGCTGCCCGTTCTTTTCACGGGGGCGATAGCCGGCGAAGAAATCCTCGTAGGTGTACGACGGGTGAAACTGGATACGAACGGACGCATCCGCTTTCGTGCTGAGTGCCTTGGTTATCGCCTTGGCGACGTAGGTCTTCCCGGTGCCCGGGGGGCCATAGAGGATGACCTGTCCGCGACGGTGCAGCGCATCGATGACGCGCGCAATCCACTGACCGTCGAGCTTCAGCTGATCACTGAGCGTCGCGATGTCCACGTCGCCGGGACGGAACCCGCGCGGCTCCGTCTGCAGCTCCGTGGAGTCGACGGGTCGTGGGTCGGGCTCCGGCGCGGGCGGGGAGGCGTCCTGCCACATCTCGCGATGGGGGGTCTTATAGAGGTCGACCGGTTTTCCCGTTTTCTGCTGCAGAGCGAGGGTAATTCGCTGCAGATCCACGTCGGGGTCACCGGAAGAAGTGCCGCCGATCTCCCCGATGAAAGCATCGCGTATGCGGCGGCGGTGGTCCGTCGACACAATGGGACCAAAGAATCCCGGATGCACCAGGTACATCAGTGACCAGCGCTGGGTGGGAAAGTCGTCGCCCTCGATTCCGAGGATGAAGTCGCGCCAAGCGATCGGATCGAGAAGAACGGCCTCCTGCTCATCGGCCTCGAGCTCGACCCACGCCTTCGCCATGTTGAGGATGATCGTGACGGCGTGGTTGACCCGCGACAACATCCCTGATCCGGGATTGAACGCCCCGCCGCCGAAGGCTTCGTCGAAGAGTGCAGGAATCGACACCCTGTGCTGCATCAACGCGAGCACCGCTTCGACTTTCTGGGTCTTCTTCGCATGACCTATCGCTGAGGAGATGGGGAGGATCTGCAGGGCGACGATCTCGGCCATCAGAAGTTTGACGTCGTCGCTCTCATCCCCCAGCTGGCTCGCGACGTTCTCGGCGAAGTTCTTGCCCTCCTCTTTCTCCGCAATCGACCACACATGGTGAAGGCGCTCGACAGCGTCTGCGGACCACACATCTCGGCCGGGGCTGAAAACGGACGCACCTTTCTGCAGCGATTGCTCCACCCAGACGCGCGCCGCTTCAAGAAGTTTTCGCTGGGCACCGTCCGTGGACACCCAGGTTGAGGGCAGCGCTTCGGCGATGGCCGACTGCAGCTCGACTCGTCCCGCCGCGTAGCGTCTAGTCGCCTCGGCATGGAGCTCGTCTCCAGGAAAGTCTCGCAGTGCCTGCCGACCGGCATCCGTGATTGCCCACTGGCCAGAGCCATCGGGGTGTTTACGCAACCACCCGGCGGCAGCGAGGTCAGCGCTGGACCACCGCCAATCGCTCTCGCCGCGGGGCCGACCCTTCTGGGTCGGTTGCGCTTCGTGCTCCGTGAATGGCACCCTCTCGCGCACGGCCAGCCAGACGTCGGCGATCGGGATGTAGCAGCCGTCCGCGCCCTGCTCGTCGAGGTACTCGAGCGACGCGCGAGCGCGCGCAGCCCGTTGGACGAGTTGTTCTGCAGCCATGGTGTCCTCTGCGAGTGGGCGGTGTACCGGCGAATGTGAGGTCGCGCGGGGCAGCGTCGGCCTCGGCGCTAGCTTGTCACGGCTCGTGGATACTAAGGGCCCACTGCGCCCTGTTTAGTGGGGGCACGCCGTCACGGCGCGGCCGATGCGACCTCCTCCCTCCCCGGATTTGTCGACCGGGTCCGAGCCCATCACGCCGAGCGCATAGGCGGCCCGGCGGCGCCGGAACGACCGTCAGAGATCCCCTGGCCCACCCCTCCGTCTCCGGAGTATCGTCCCCGCCATGACTCCCGCGGAACTCTTCCTCCATGCCGACGCCGCGCTGCGTGAGGTCATCGACCAGCTCGACCCCGCCGACTTCTCCTCCCCCGTGCCGCAGGAGTGGAGTCAGCTCGAGTCGCCGACGCTGCTCGGCATCCTGGGCCGCCATGCGTACGACGAAGCGTGGGTGCCCGATGTGATCATCGGGCGCGCGGCCGCCGACGGCGACCCGTTCGGCGACGCCGACCTGCTGGGCGACGACCCGATCGCGTCCTACGACGCCCTCAATGACGACGCAACCGCGGCGGTGCGCACCGGAGACTTCGCGGAGACCTTTCGCTTCACCTACGGCGACTACCCCGCCGGGGAGGGCCTCACGCATCTGGCGATGTACCGCGCCTCCCAGGCGTACTCTATTGCGAAAGAGTTCGGCATCCCGTTCCACCTCTCCCCCGAGCTGATCGCCGGGATGAATGAGCACGTCACCCCGCACGCGGACGAGTGGCGCCAGTTCGGGGTGTTCCCGCCGGCCATCGACCCGCCGGCGGACGCCGACGACGAGACCCGGCTCATGTGCGCGCTGGGGTTCTGGAAGCCGTAAGCGGGTCAGTCGCGGCCGAAGGACTCCCAGTGCCCTTCGGACACGACGCGCACCTCATCACCCACGACCGCGAGCGCCGTCTGGTCGTCCATCGCATACGCCGGTCCGCCGATGTCGGCGGCCCACTCGCGGGCCTTCTCCGTCGTGTTGGTCGACCAGCCCGGGTAGTCCAGGTGCGGAAAGATCGAGAAGTCGACGATGCCGAGGGTCTCGTCCGTGCCGTCCGGCTGCCACTCGACGAACGCGGGGCCGATCCGCGGGGTCAGCACCATGCTGCCGGCGCTCACTCCGACCCAGACTGTATTCGTCAGCGACGGCAGCAGCGCGCCCAAACCGGACTCGCGCAGCTGGTGCGCAAGGTAGACCGCCTCTCCCCCGTCGACGAGGAGAACGTCGGCGGCGTGGACCCATGGCATCCATCGGTCTTCCGGGATGGTCGGCAGCGCGAGGAGCTCGAGGACGCCGACCGACTTCCAGCCGAGGTCGGCAAGTCCTGCCTTTCCGCCCCACTGGCCCGCGACGGTGCGCCACACGCTCTCAGGTGAGCACAGCGGGTGTCCCCACTGCGCCGTCGGGATCAGCAGCGCACGCGACTCCTTGATCGGTTTGCCGAGCAGCTCGATGAGGGCGGTGCGGATGCTGCCGTTGGTGACTCCCCCGGAGGTCAGAAGAAGCTTCACGATCCGCCTCGCCGGAGAACTGCGGTCACATGCCCGGGGCCATGTCGGCGAACCGGGAGTAGTGGCCCTGGAACGCGACCGTGATCGTGTCGGTGGGGCCGTTACGGTGCTTGGCGACGATGAGGTCGGCCTCGCCGGCGCGGGGGCTGTCCTTCTCGTAGGCGGCCTCGCGGTGCAGGAGCACGACCATGTCGGCGTCCTGCTCGATTGAGCCGGACTCACGCAGGTCGGACAGGGCCGGCTTCTTGTCGGCGCGCTGTTCGGCTCCACGGTTCAGCTGCGACAGCGCGATGACGGGAACCTGCAGCTCCTTCGCCATCAGCTTGAGCGCACGCGAGAACTCGCTGACCTCCTGCTGACGCGACTCGACGCGCTTGCCGCTCGTGAGCAGCTGGAGGTAGTCGATGACGACCATCTTCAGACCCTCACGCTGCTTGAGGCGACGGCACTTGGCGCGGATCTCGACCAGCGTCATGTTCGGGCTGTCGTCGATGTAGAGGGGCGCGTCGTTGATGCGGCCGCGGGTCGCGGCGACGGTGGTCCAGTCGCGGGAGTCGAGCGTTCCCTTGCGCATGCTCTGCAGCGGGATCGCGCCCTCGGCGCTGAGCAGGCGCATCGCGATCTCGCTGCGCCCCATCTCGAGGGAGAAGAAAATGCATGGCGCGTTCGACTTGATCGCGGCGGCGCGGGCGAAGTCGAGCGCGAGCGTCGACTTACCCATGGCGGGGCGGGCGGCGAGGACGATCATCTGACCGGGGTGCAGACCGTTGGTCAGCTGGTCGAGACCGGCGAAGCCGGTCGGGATACCGGTCATCGACCCGTCGCGGCCGCGAGCGGCCTCGATCTCGTCGACAGCGGCATCCACGGCCACCGTCAGGGGGATGTAGTCCTCGGCGCTGTCGTCGCCCGAGACGTTGTAGATCTCGGCCTGCGCGCTGTTGACGAGCTCGGTCGGGTCGCCCTCCCCCGCGTACCCCATCTGCACGATGCGGGTGCCGGCCTCAACGAGGCGGCGCAGCAGCGCACGCTCGGCGACGATCGACGCGTAGTAGCCGGCGTTGGCGGCCGTGGGGACGATCGAGGTGAGGGTGTGGAGGTAGTCCGCTCCCCCGGCGCGCTGCAGCTCGCCGGACTTGATGAGCTCGTCCGTGACGGCCACGACGTCGGTCGGCTCGCCGTGCGAATACAGCGTGAGGATCGCGTCGAAGATCAGCTCGTGCTTCGGGACGTAGAAGTCCGCGCCGCGCAGCGTCTCGATGACGTCGGCGACAGCGTCCTTCGACAGCAGCATCCCGCCCAGGGCGCTCTGCTCGGCGAGGAGGTCGTGGGGCGGCGTGCGCTCGGGCTTCCGTTGGCCTCCGAGACGTTCTTCTGCGATGTCGGCGATCGACACGTGGACTCCGTTCTCGTCGAGGCGCCCCTGCGATCGACCGGCTGCGGCGGGCCGGGATGTCAGGGACGAGATGTGGTGGTTCCGGGATCACATCACGAACGTCCGACATGAGACGCACGATGGCACGGGTGTGCCTGAGGGGCTGCCCCCACGGTAAGGACGGCGATTCCCGCCTGCAAACGACCCTGTGGATAACTTTGTGGACAGACTGCGTGAAACGCCGCGATGCTTGTGAACAACCCCTGTGGAG
>Ga0194110_10005569_pt1 | contig 14901 bp, 9 predicted proteins | sample TA2Kig1200mmetaG_FD_146192 | JGI IMG/M metagenome (GOLD analysis project Ga0194110, IMG submission 146192) | Freshwater microbial communities from Lake Tanganyika, Tanzania - TA2015032 Kigoma Deep Cast 1200m | ecosystem: Environmental > Aquatic > Freshwater > Lake | place: Tanzania: Lake... | reverse complement strand
TGACGGCGGCGCGCAGAGCCTGGGCCAGGGCGGTGGCGAGCAATCGGCCGCCTCCACGTTCCCCCTCGCCGCCCTCGCCGTGGCGTTTCTTCTCAGCGAGGTCATCCTCGCCTGGAGCATGGGCCGGCCGAGCGCGGGAGGGAAGAGAGAGTAGAGGAATGGTGTTGGGTGTCAGGTGTCAGGTGTTGGGGTGCGGCCAAGCCCGTGGAAGCGGTCTTGGTTCTGTACCCCAACACCTAACACCGAACACCTGACACCTGCTTTTGATGATCACGACGAAGGTCATCTTCGATTGCCCCTTGCCGCCCTTGGTGGTGGCGGCCGGCGCGCTGGCGGCGGCGTGCGTCGTGCTGGCATTCCAGGCGCGCGACGCCGCGCACCTTCGGGGCATGGTGCGCCGGGTGATCCTGGCGCTCTACGCCGCCGCCGCGCTCATGCTCGGGGGCATCGTGCTCGGCCCGAAGATCATTCGCACCTGGCCCGACCCCCAGAAGCCGCTGTGCAGCGTGATGGTGGATGGATCACGCAGCATGCTGCTCACGGACTCCTACGGGCCAGATGAGCTGAAAGGCAAAAGGCAAAAGGCAAAAGGCAAAAATGAAAAGGAAATGTCACGCGAAGAGGTGGTTCGCCTCCTCCTGGACCCTGGCCCAGATGGCTGGCTCGCGAAGGTGCGGGAGGGCTTCGAGTTGGCGGGCTGGCGCTTCGCCGGCACACTCGATGCGTTGGCGCTGACGCCCGGAAACCCATCCGCGTCGGAGACGCGGGCCACTTTCGAGGTGAATCCGGAGGGGTATTCGACGGCGCTGGGGGAGGCGCTGGACCAGGCGGCGCAAGGCTCGGGCGGCGTGAGGCCAAAGGCCATCGTCCTGATAAGCGACGGCGCCTGGAACACCGGGCGCGACCCCTCCGAGGTCGCGCGCGTCCTCGGGCGCATGGGGATACCGGTCTTCGTCGTAGGAGTTGGGAACCCGAGCCCGCCGCGTGACGCCGCGGTGACGGCCCTCCGCGCGCCCAAGAGCGCGCTCCTCGGCGACGAGGTGCTCCTGGGCGCCGACGTGGCCACGAGCGGCATGGGCGCCGCAAGGCTCAACGTGGAGTTGCTGAGCGGCGCCGAGGTCATCGCCACTAAGCCAGTGGTCACACTCCCCTCTGGGCGCCCGGTCAGCGTGAGCTTCTCCTTCGTGCCCGACACGCCCGGCCTCCGCTCCTTCACGGTGCGAATCCCCAAGCAGGAGGGGGAGCAGAACGACGCGAACAACTCGGCGAGGGTCAGCATCGAGGTCTCCGAGCGCAAGATTCGCGTCCTCCTGGCCGACGCCGAGCCGCGGTGGGAGTTCCGCTTCATCCGCAACGTCTTCGAGCGCGACCCCGCAGTCCAGCTCACAGTCTGCCTCCTGCGGCCTGGCCTCGGCGGCATCAAGGGCGAAGGCTACCTCGAAACGCTCCCCACCCAGAAGCAGCAGTTGGCCGACTTCGACGCGGTGATCCTGGGCGACCTCGCGCGCGAGAGCCTGCCCGACGACTTCCTCAAGGAGCTGGTGGACCTCGTGAAGGCGAAGGGAGCCGCGCTCATCGTGGCCGCGGGCCGCCGCCAGAACTGCCGCGGCCTCATCGGCACCCCGGTGGCCGGCATCCTGCCCGTCGCCCTTGAGGGCGGGACGGGCGACGGACGCGGCGAGCCCTACGGCGTGGAGCTGACCCAGGACGGCGCGAGCCACCTGGTGACCCGCCTTGCCGCCGACCCCGATGAGAACGAGCGGGTGTGGGAGCGGCTCCCGAAGGTTCGCTGGTCGGCGAGCGTGGGGGGGCTGGCGCGGGGGGCCACGGCGCTGCTCGTCCATCCCTACCGCCTGGCCGGGCCATCCAAGCTCCCGCTCATGGCCGTCCAGAGGGTCGGCGCGGGAAAGGTGATGTTCCTCGGCATCGAGGAGACCTGGCGCTGGCGCCAGGAGGTGGGCGACAAGCACCACTACCGCCTCTGGGCGCAGACGGTGCGCTGGATGGTCAAGCGGCAGTTCGCGGAAGGCGACCCGCGCGCCCGCCTCTCCCTCGACCGCACGGAGTGCGACGCGGGCGAGAGCGTGGAGATCGAGGCGTATTGCCTGGCCCCCGATGGTTTCCCCCTGGAGAACGCGCGCGTGTGGGCCAAGATCGATCTTGAATCGTCCTCGTCCTCGTCGTCGTCCTCGATCTCCTCGCAGCGCCTGGCCCTCGCCGCCGCCCCGGGCGGCTGGGGAATCTACAGGGCGGTCTTCAAGCCCGACAAGCCCGGCAAGTATACCATCCGCCCCATCGTGGCCACCTATGGCGATGAGCCGCTGACCTCCGCCGCCACGATCACCGTGTCGCGCGCCGACCTTGAGAAGCAGCGGTTGGCCCAGGACGATATTTCGCTGAAATCTATTGCATTAGCGAGCCGAGGGCGGTATCTTAGAGTTGACGAGGCCGACCGTTTGCCGGACCTTCTCGCGGCCGGGGCGGAGCGTCCGCTCAAGGTGGCGGAGTACTCCCCCTGCCGGCACCCGGCGTACTATTCGGCCCTTGCGCTCCTCCTTGCGGTCGCATGGCTCATCCGCAAGAGGAGCGGGCTGGCGTAGTGACAAGAGGATGAATGGATGGGTGGATGAATGGATGGATGCCAGAAGTCTGACAACCATCCACCCATCCAATCATCCATTCATCCCGTCCCCCAAGAGGAGTGGCCTGACATGACTGCTCGCGCCAAGTCCCGCCTTCCCGACGCCCTTCGGCGGCTGATAGACAGCTATCGCCGCCGCTGGCGGGTGGTCTACACCCACACGGGCCTCCTCATCACGGTCGCGGTGCTCGCCACCGGCGTGGGCGCGGCGATCGCCGCCGACAGGCTGTTCCGCCTGGCTCCTGTGCCGCGCGCCGTGGCCCTGGGCGCCATACTTCTCTCCTGCGCCGTGTGCCTGGCACGCTGGGTGGTCTGGCCCGCCGTGCGCCGCATGCGCGACGCCGACACCGCCGCCCGCCTCGGCCACCACTTCCCCAAGGTGGAAGAGGACCTCGTGACCGCTGTGGAGCTGAGCTCAGAGACCTTCGACGAGCGCGGCATCTCCCACGGCCTCGTGGAGTCCGCCCTGCGGCAGATCACACAGCGGTCGAGCACGGTGGACTACAAGGCCGCCGTGCCCGCCCGCCCGCTCCTGAAGGCTGGGGCCGTCGCGGTCGTCCTTCTGGCCGTGCTCTTCGCGGCCTACCAGGTCAGCCCTGAGGCCATCCGCAACGCACTGGCGCGCCTCTTCCGCCCGGCCGCAGGCGTCCCCTACTTCTCCTACACCAACCTCAAGATCGAGCCTGGCGACCGCGTGGTTAGGGTAGGCGACGCCGTGGACATCACGATCACGACGACTGGCCGCCCCGCGTCTTCGGCCTCGCTTGAGGGCCGCAAGGGCGACGGAGCGGAGGCCGCTGACCGCCTCAGCCTCGCGCTTACCCTATCCCCTCTCCCTTTGGGAGAGGGCAAGGGTGAGGGCGTCGGTGTTGGCGCAGGCGCTGCTCGCGGCGCCCTCACCCCACCCTCTCCCAGAGGGAGAGGGGGAAGAGAGGGGAGCGCCGCGCAGTGGAACACCGGCCCGCTCTTCAAGGACCTGCGCTACCGCGTGTCGGCGGGCGACGCCCTTTCGCCCTGGCACCACATTCGCGTGGTCGCGCCGCCCTCTCTCAGCAAGAAGAGCGCCGTCCTCATCCTGCCCAAGTACGCCGGCAGCGTTCGCCGCACCGTGGAGACAGTCGAGGGCAGCCTTCAGGTCGTCGAGGGCACCGAGGTCGTCATCAGGTGCATGCCGGTCGCCCGCGGCCCGGAGCCTGAGCTTCAGTGCGCGGGCGAGCTGCGTGTCGGGGGCGAGAGCTTCCCTCTCGCGCCTGAGGGGGCGGGCGTCCTGGCATCCAAGCCGTTCCTGCCGCGCAAGAACGCCGAGTGCGTGATAACCTTGCGGGACGGCTATGGCCTGACGAACCGCTCGCCCGAGACGCTCGCCATCAAGGTAGTGGCCGACCGTCCGCCCGCGGTGAGCGTGGCAAGGCCGGGGCGCGACCTGTTGGTGCTCCCCGGCGAGAAGGTGCCGCTCGAGGCCGCCGCGCGCGACGAGTTCGGTGTCCGCAGCCTCGTCCTCGCCCACCGCGCCATCAAGGCCAAGGAGGCCGCCGACGCCTCGGAGCGCTGGCAGCGGCGCACCCTCAAGGAGGGCAGCCCAACCGCATCCGAGCTCGTCGCCGCTGAAGAGATGGTGATTGACCAGCTCGGGCTCGTCCCGGGCGACATTCTTGAGTACAAGGCCGAGGCCGCCGACTACGCGGACGACGCGGTGCTCCGCCGAGGCGTCTCCCCGCTCTACAGGATCGTGGTCCTCAGCGAGATCGAGCACCTCGAGCGCATCCTCACCCGCCTCAAGGAGCTCCAGCTCGAAATGATGCGCCGCGCGGCCACCCAGCGCGCACAGAGCGGCCAGGCCGACAAGTTGGCCAGCGCCAAGGAAGCCGCCGACCGCGAGGGCAAAGAGCCCACGGCCAAAGGCAAGGAAGCAGACACGGGCGGCAAGGAACCCGACAAAGGCGGCAAAGAGGCAGACAAGACTGCGCGAGAAGGCGCACGCCAGGCCCACGAACGCCAGGCCGAGGAGACACGCGGCACCGACCACCTCGCCCGCAAGCTCGAACGCCTCATCCCCGAAATGGCCCGAAACCCCGCCACCCCCACCGACATGATGGCCCAGATGGAGCAGCTCGGACGCGGCGTTCGGCAGACCGCGAACACGCAGATGCAGAACGCGGCCGACCAGTTCGCCAAGGCTGCCCAGGGGCAACAGAGCCAGCAGGGCGAGCCCTCCCCGCTCCGCATCGCCCAGGGGCAGACCGATGAGGCGGCCCGCCGCCTCGAGCAACTGGCCCAGCTCGCCGAGCGGCTCCAGCGCCGCGGCCTGCTCGAAAAGCTCGCAGCCGAGGCCGAAGCTCTCGCCGCTCGCCAGCGCGAGATCAAGGACAACCTCGTCCCACTCGCCAAAGAGTCCCTCGGCACCGACCCCAAGAACATGGGCGACGAGCAGAAGGCGAAGCTCCAGCGCATCACCGCCGCCCAGCGCGCCATCAAGGAGGGAGTTGACAACCTCGGCAAGGAGATCGAAAAGGCCGCCGGCGCGCTCGCCTTCTCCAACCCCAGCGACGGCGCGACCGCCGAAGAGGCCAAGGCCAAGCTCGACGACGACAAGGTCTCCGAGCGGGCGGGCACCATCGCCCGCAGGCTCGGCGAGAACGCCCTCTTCTCCCAGGTGCCCGAGCAGGAGAAGGTCGCCACCTCCCTCCTCGCGGTCGCCGCCATCCTCCGCCGCCGAAGCGAGGAGCTCGAAGCCTTCATGAAGGAACTCGAGGAGTTCATCCGCCGCCAGAAGGCCATCAACACCGGCATCGAGGGCGCGATCAAGAAGGTCGAGAAGGCCAGGCGCCCGGCCGAGCTCGGCTCCGACCAGGCGGTCCTCCAGCGCGACGTCTCCGAGCAGGCCAGCGCCCTCCACTGGCTCGCAAACGAGATCGCCATGTTCCGCTCGCAGGCCGCCGCCAAGCTCGATGCCGCCGCAAAAGAGATGGGCGAGGGGGCCACCGACCTCTACGCGGTCGCCCTCCCCGAGGGCCTCGAGCACGGCAAGCGCGCGCTCGCGCTCCTGGAGGACGCCCGCGAGAAGCTCACCCAGGAGATGCAGCAGATGCAGCAGGCGGCCATGAGCGCCCAGATGATGCGCGCGCTCCTCCTCCTCCAGCGCTGCCTCGTGGGCCAGAAGCGCGTCAACACCGGCACCATTCAGGCCGACGCCATCCGCGCGCGGGAGCCCGACGCCTTCGAGAGCCAGACCGCCGCCCTCACGAAGCGCCAGAGCAACGTCCACCTCGACGCCACGAAGCTCGAAAAGCTCCTCGGCCAGTTCCCCGCCGCCGCCGAGCTCGTCAACAAGTCGGGGGAGAAGATGAACGTCAGCCGCATCGCGCTCGCCGGCAGCGACACTGGCAAGGAGACCCGCGAGGTGCAGCGCATGGCCCTCGCGCTGCTCGAACAGCTCCTCAAGGAGTGCCAGGGCGGCATGTGCGGCGCCATGGGCGCCATGATGGGCGCGAGGGCGCAGGCCATGATGCAGATGATGGGCGGCTCGGGCGGCGGCTTCGACGGCGGCTCCAACGCCCCCGTCATGCCCGCCAACCCCGCCGAGGCCAAGGGCGAGGACTGGCGCCGCGTCCGCTCACGCTTCGACGAGCAGCTCGGCGCCGCCTTCGAGGGCACCCTTCCGGCGCAATATCGCGACCTGCTCAATTCCTACTTCGACCGGCTGAGGAAGGAGCCGATCAGGTGAAGAAGGAAGAAGGCAAAAGGCAAAAGGTAAAAGGCAAAGGGGAAAAGGGAGGAGTCCGGGACAAGCTGCCCCGCCGGCGCCCTCTGATTTTTGCCTTTTGCCTTTCTCCTTTTGCCTTTTGCCTTTTCCTCTCTGCCCTGCTCCTTTCGCCTTCCTTGCCTGCTGGTGCCGGCGAAGAGTGCAAAGTGACCCCCGAAATCGAGCGCGCGGTCACCCGCGGCCTCGACTACCTGGCACGCACCCAGAAGCCCGACGGCGCCTGGCCCGACAGCTATGGCCAGGTGAGCGGCGTCGTCGGCCTCTGTATGCTCTCCTTCCTCGCCCACGGCGAGATGCCCGACGAGGGGAGATACGGCGCCGTCATCCGCCGCTGCGTGGACTACATCGTCAAGAACCAGCAGGCCAACGGCCTCCTCTCCGGCGACGGCGGCAGCCCGATGTACAGCCACGGCTTCGCCACGCTCGCACTCGGCGAGGTCTACGGGATGATAGACGACCCGCGCGTCGGCCCCGCCCTCAAGAAGGCCACGGGCCTGATCGTGAGCTCGCAGAACCGCCTCGGCGGCTGGCGCTACAGCGTGAACTCGGCCGACGCCGACACCACGGTCTCCGGCGCCCAGATGATGGGCCTGCGCGCCGCCGCCAACGCCGGCATCGAGGTGCCCATCTCCACCGTCCAGCGCGGCGTGACCTTCTACAAGAACTGCTTCTGCCCCGGCGGCGGGTTCGGCTACACGGGCGCCGACAGCCCCAGCCCCGCCCGCTCCGGCATCGGCCTCCTCGTCCTCAGCCTGTCCGGCGCCTACCGCGCCCCCGAGGCCAAGGCCACCGCCGACCTCCTCCTCGCCGGCGGAGGCGGCTACGGCTACTCCGGCTACTTCCACTACGGCGCCTACTACTGCTCGCAGGCCATGTTCCAGGCCGGCGGACGCTACTGGCGGCACTGGAACGAGACGATGACCCCCATGCTCATAAACATGCAGTCGCCCGACGGCTCCTGGCGCGACCAGGGCGGCAGCGGCGGCGTCGTCGCCGCCACCGCCTTCGCTCTTCTCTCTCTGGAGATCAACTACAACCTGCTGCCGATCTACCAACGGTAGCTGGAAGGAGATGCCCTCATGACCCGCTGCCTCGCCGTCCTCGCTCTTGCCGTGCTACTCCCGCGCCAGGTGGCCCTGTCGAGGCCCGTCATCATCCCACACCAGCAATTGGATGATCCCTTCTTCGATGAGGTGGTGCCGGACGTGCCGCTGGCCCAGTTGGAGGTGGAGGAGCAGGGCGGGCGGAAGATCTTCGTGCCGCAGCCCCGCGGCGCGGGCGACACGCTGGACGACACGGCGAAGCGCGCCGAGGCCGGCATCGGCGACACCGTGACCACGATCCGCGGCGACAAGATCGTCGGCAAGGTCGTTTCCATCGAGGCCGGCGGAAAGCTCAAGCTCACCGCTCCCCACTTCGAGGGCGAAGTCGTCGTCCTCGCCTCCGCTCTCGACACCGTGGACCTGCTGCCCAAGGAGAAGACGAAGGGGGACGACGTGGTGGACCTGAGCAACGACGACCGGATCGTTGGCGAGATCGCCGCCATCACCCCCGAGGCCGTCATCGTCGAGACCAAGGCCACAGGCCCCATCAAAATCGCGCGGAACATCGTCCGCAACATCAACTTCGCGCGCGGCGCACTCACCGCCCTCGAGAGCAACTTCGAGGCCGGCAAGCTCGACCCCTGGACCGCCCGCGGCGGCGGCTGGTCCGTCGCCAACGGCGCCGCCCAGTGCAACACCCACGGCGACTGCCAGACCCTCTTCGCCAAGTTCGACCAGAAGGAACCCGTCACCATGGAGGCCAAGTGCGCCGCCACCCTCCAGCGTTACCTCCACGTCGAGCTCATCCTCGCCGCCGACAACACCGAGGGCCAATATGGCACCAACAGCCTCATCGCCCGCTTCTACGCAAGCCAGTTCAACCTCATGGTCATGCAGAACGGCAACATGAACTCCTTCATGGACCGCGGCATCGGGCGGATGATGAACGAGGCGACCGTCCGCGTGGCCTACGACCCGGGGGCAAACAAGGTGCGGGCCTGGGTGGACAACATGGACCTCGGCGAGTACGCCGTGCCGGGGAACCTGCCCGCCGGCAAGTTCGTGATGTTCAACGCCCGCTACCCCTGCCGCGTGACCCGCCTGCGGGTCGTCCAAGGCATCTCCGGGCCATCTCAGGCCGAGAAGGAGGAGACCGCCGAGGCCAACGTCGTCCGCTTCGTCAACCGCGACCGCGTGGCCGCCACGCAGATTTCGCTCGCCGACGGCAAGCTCACCCTCAAGACCGCCTTCGGCGACATCGCGGCCGACGCCGCAAAGGTCCAGAACATCGCCTTCCTCAGCAAGGGCGTCGAAAAGCCGCGCCGCCAGAAGGGCGACATCATGGTCGAGACCGCCGACAGCCGCTTCACCATCCAGTTCGACCGCCTCACCGAGGAACACCTCCTCGGAAAGTCTGCCTACCTCGGCGACGTCAAGGTCCTCCGCTCCTGCCTCAAACGGATCAAGTTCAACATCTATAAGTAGGGGGTGGTGGGTGTTGGGTGTTAGGTGTTGGGGTACAGAAAGACAAGCCGACGCCTCCTGGTTCCTGTACCCCAACACCTAACACCCAACACCTAACACCTTTCTTGGAGACCCCCGCCCGATGACACGTGCCCTCCTCCTCGCCCTAGCGTCCGCCTCTCTCTGTGCCTCCGCGGCCACGCCCCGAATCACCGCCGAGCGGATAGTCCAGGCGCTCATCCGCGACCTGGGCGCCGAGCGCCACGACGCCCGCGAGCGCGCCACGGACACGCTGCGCCGCATCGGCCGCCCGGCCCTCGATGAGCTCGAGAAGGCCGCCGAGGCCGACGACCCCGAAATCCGCGTCCGCGCACGCGACATCCTGGCCGACGTCCGCCTCGGCATCGGCCCCGACTGGCCCGCCGACATCGCCCTCATGGTCCGCCACTACGACAACATGCAGGAGCACGAGCGCTCCAACGCCATCTACCGCATCGCCAGCATGGGGCCGCGGGGCATCCCGTTCCTCATCAAGCGCATGGAGACCGGCTCGCCCAACGAGGCGAGCTGGGCGGTCAACGCCCTCCAGCGCCCGCAGAGCGACGAGGCCTACCAGGAGATCATCCGCCTCATCGGCGAGCCGAAGAACAACCACCTCGCCCGCGCACTCGCCTGGGCACGCTCCGCGCGGCAGCAAGCCATCGCAGGCGCCGAGGGCCTCCCAGGCCGCCAGCCCATTGACGCCAAGCCCAACAAAGCCACGGAGGACGCCCTCCAGGACGCCCTCGGCAAGCTCGCCGCGGCCAGGGCCCAGGACGCCTTCGCCGCAGCCGAGGCCCTCGCCAAGGCCGACCCCGCCGACCCCCGCCCCCTCTACATCCAGGCCGAGGCACTCGTCGCCCTGAACCGCGACAAGGAGGCCCTCGCCCTCCGCGAGAAGGCCCTGGGCCTCAACCCCGACAAGGAGCTCCCCCACTACCTGGCCGCCGACCTCCTCACCAGCCTCGGCCGCTACCGCCTCGCCGTCAAGGAGTGGCTCCGCGTCGTCGAGACCGACCCCGCCGGCAGCCCCTGCGACGCCAACGCCTACCTGGGCCTCGGCGCCATCCACACCGCAAGCGGCCTCTTCGAGCTCGCCGCTCAGCACCTCGAGAAAGCCATCCAAATCCTCGCCAAGGCCAAGGACCAGGAGAAGCTCAAGGCCGCCACCGCCGCCCTCCAGATGGAGGTTGACCGCCTCCGCCAGCGGGCCGCCTCCTTCCCCGTCCCGCCCGACGCCGCGGTCGAGGACGCCATCCCGCCCAGCGAGCTCCAGCTCCAGGTCCGCGCCCTCCCGCTCCAGGGCAAGCCCGAGGACCTCCAGGCCGCCCTCGCCGCCACCGCCGCTCAGTTCCAGATCGCCGTCGGCCTCCCAGCAGTCCAGGCCCTCGACCTCCCCTGCGCCGCCGTGAAGTACGACAAGGCCGCCAAGGCCATTCTCATCACGCTCCACGACGCGCCGGCCTGCGACCCACTCCCCTTCGTCCTCACTGGCAACGAGGCGCGCATCGCGCTCCACCTCCCAGGCTGCACCCACATCTACCGCCTCGACGCCGCCACCGGCCTTGGCGAGCGCCTCGCCCGCTTCGAGAAGAACTACACCGTCACCCTCAAGCCCGGCCTGAAGGTCTCCAACTTCGCCAACCCCACCCTTCGGATCAATGGTCGCCCGTACGAATGGGACAAGGCGCTCAATGGCATCCCATTCGAGCGCTTGCCCGAGCGCTTCGACATCATCGTCGAAGGCTCGGCCCCGCTGGGGCGACGGATGACCGTTCGCGCCTCCTTCGACGCCCTCGAGCCGCCCCCCGAGCCCCCCAAGCCCACCCCCGCCCCGAAGCCCAAGACGTGAGCGCCCGCCCTGAGACAGGGCTCCCTTCCCTCTCCCTCGGGGAGAGGGCGAGGGTGAGGGTGCTTCTGAGGTGGAGGGTGTTCAGGCACCCTCACCCCAACCCTCTCCCCAAGGGAGAGGGGGCAGAGCGGCCCGGCGGAACAGGCCAGGCCACAGAGAGGCACTGGTTACCATAGCCGGGGCCCACACTCGCTCCTCAGCGTGCCCCCGACATCAGCGCCTAGGCGGTCTTGGCCCACCAGGCGGGGAACCGGTCCGCGGTGAGGAGGAGTTTGTCGGTGTAGAAGGAGCGGAGGCGCTCGCGGTTCCTGCCCCCGGGCCGCAGGCCGAGGAAGTCGGCGGCGTTCTCGCCGAAGAAGCGCTCGGCGAACTCCGGGCGGAGGGCGAGGATGTGCCAGAAGCGCGCGTTGGCGTGCGCCCACTCCCCCGCGTAGTCGCCGTACATCAGGGCGAGGTGCCAGTCGGAGCCGTTCATCATCCGCCTGGGCACCTGGCCGTTGATAGCGAGGACCTCGAAGAGGCGCGCGGCGTATGCCTGCCGCGCCTCGGGGTCTGACGGGGGCAGTTGGCACGCCCGGTCGGCGTAGAGGTGCGGGCAGTCGGGGTCGCCCATCAGTTGCGCGATCTGGAATGCCCAGTCGGTGATCGTGCCCTTCTCTTCGGCGTCGAGCGTCTGGAAGTGGTCGCCGGCCATGTGTGCGAGGTTGAGGCGGAGGCTGGGGTACTTCCGCAGGACGGGGACCCAATTGCAGGGGTGGCTCTGGTTGGCCTGGGACTTGTCGCCCGGGCTGGCGCCGTGTGGCCCGCGCGCGCCCTGCGGCGAGCAGTGGGCGGTGATGGGAATCTCGCGCTCGGCGCAGGCGGCGTAGAGGTGGTCCAGCGCGTCGTCCACGTGCGCCCAGCGGACCCCGGCCTTGCGGCGCTTCTTCGGGAGCCAGCTCGGCTTGCTCTTGTGGTCGTTGCCGCAGGGATAGTAGCCCATGATGGGGTAGAGCTTGACGCCGATGAAGCCCTCGCGTTCCACGAGGTCGAGCACCTTGCCGACCTCCGAGTCGATGCCGTCGCCCGCGGCCCGCAGCGGGCAGAAGGGGGCGAAGAGGTGGACTCTGCCGCCGTTGTCGCGGATCACCTGGGACTTCCATTCGACGCGTGACTGGTCTGGGTGCTGCTCGCTCCGCCGCCAGGCGAACCAGGGCGGGTCGTCCCCGAGCCACTCCTCGTAGTCGGTCATCAGCGGCACGAGCAGGTCGGCCTCGCTCGGCGGGTGGGCTTCGAGGGAGCGCCTGACGATCTCGCCCGCGGGCGCGGTGAAGTTGGGCCAGAACTGCACCGCGGTCATCTTCAACTGGCGGCCGAAGGCGGCGGTGCCGCTCCCGAGGATGGGCTCGAGCAGCGCCAGAATGTCGCCCAGAGCCGCGCCGCCCCCTGAGACCACGAAGCGAATGATCCGCCTCACCAGCGGGTTGGGCAGCTCATTGAGCCCGAACCAGGCCTTGACGAAGCTCTCCATCTCCACCGCGTCGGCCTGGAGCAGATGGCTGTGAACGTCGATCCGCACGCCCATGGTCCTTCTCCTTTCCTGCTGCCTGCGCCGTGAGTCTGGATGGCCGTGATCGGGGGACGCCCGCGCGCGGACAAGCATGCCGAGCCTGAGCCGATTTGTCAAAGGCCGATTGCGGCCGCGCGCGGTTGACAGCGGCGGGGCCTGCGCTAGAATAGACAAGGCGCCGCGAGAGGCGAGGAGCATGACCGATGAAGATTCACACCATCCGCCAGCCGGCCACCGAGCAGCAGGTCCACGAGATGCTCGAGGCCTTCGGGGACTACATCAAGCTCGCGGTGGACGTCGAGCGAGGCGTTCTGGCGGGCGGCGGCGGGCTACATGCTGACTGCGAGCAGGCCCTTCTGGACGACGGGAGCCGCGGGGCGAGCATCTGGGGAGCTGACTGGCGGCCCGAGACCCGCGAGGTCCTGTTCGGGTCGTTCATCAACATTCGGCCAAGCCACGGGAACCGCTCGATGCTGATCGAGAGCCGGGCCTTGCGCGAGCGCGTCGAGGCCGTAGTGCGGCGGCTATTGGAGGTGCGAAAACCATGAGCGCCGTGCCAGCCCTATGCGAACGCTACCTGCGCGACCGGGAGCCGGTGCGCATGGGCAACCTGGCCTCAGACCTGATGCGTCTGAGCCAGTGGGCCGCCGGGCGCTGGAAGGACGAGAGGATCGTCGAGCTGATGGAGACGATCGCCTGGATGCTCGAGCAGAACCCCGAGTTCGCCTCGGAGGAGCTGGCGAACATGCAGCGCGAGATATGCCACTGGCGGCGCATCTGGCCAGTCGAGGCGGCGCGGCCATTGCTCGCGTTCCGCGCACGACTCATGTCCGAGCGCATCCTGGAACTATCCGGGCTGCTGGATGAAGGGGCCTGCCCCGAACCGCAGCCATCGGACGGAGCCGACGGATCCGACCGATGGGACCGATCTGTCGGATGAAAGAGCCAGAGGCCCCGCCCCCCTCACAGCCCCATCAGGAACTGGAAGTTGCGGTCGGCGATGCCCGGCAGGCCCTCGTGGCCGAAGTCGGGGTAGACGACCATCTGCTTCTTCGCGGGAATCTTGTTGTAGGCGGCGAACTGGCTCGACGGCGGGCAGATGGTGTCCATCAGGCCAATCGTCCAGAGGACCTCGCCCCGGATGCGCGGGGCGAGGTGCTGGATGTCCACGTAGCCCAGGGCGTTGAACACCGCGTCCTCGCGCTCGTGGCGCGGGTCGAAGAGGCGGAAGAAGTCCTTCAGCTCCGCGTAGGCGTCCTTCGCCTGGTCCATCTCCCACACCCGCTTGTAGTCGGAGAGGAATGGGAAGACGGGCGCGGCGCGGGCGATGCGGGGCTCGAGGGCTGCGGCGGCGACGGTGAGCGCGCCGCCCTGGCTGCCGCCCGTGACGCCCACGCGGGCGGGGTCTACGTCGGGCATCGCCATCACGAGTGCGGCGAGCTGGGCGCAGTCGAGGTAGATTTGGCGGAAGAGGAGCTTTTCGGGCTGGCCGTCGAGCGCGTCGGCCAGGCCGCGGATGATGTGGCCGCGGTAGGTGTTGCCGGCCACGTCGCCCGTGTCCTGGGAGCGGCCGCCCTGGCCGCGGCAGTCGAGCGCGGCCACGGTGAAGCCCTGGCCCGCGTAGGCCAACTTGTCCGACCAGTCGCCCGAGTTGCCGCTGTAGCCGTGGAACATGACGACCGCGGGGTGGCGCTTCCGCGGCCTCTTCGGGCGAAGGAGCTTTGCGTACACCCGCGCCCCGCCCATGCCCGTGAAGGTCATGTGGAAGCACTCGGCGTTGGGGGCCTGGAACTCCGCGGGCGTGAGGGCCACCTGGGGGTCGAGCGCGCGCAGCTCGGCCAGCGCCTTGTCCCAATAGGCATCGAAGTCGGCCGGGCGCGGGTTCGTGCCCTGATAGGTCTGGAGCTTGTCCCACGAGAAGTCGAAGGTCAGCGGCACAGGCGTCTCCCCATAGCGGGGGCTGCGATAGCCCGGGCGCGCCGCCGCGGGCGTCCGCAACATGCTACGCAGCGGCGGCGCGTTGTCAAGTGCCCTGACACGCGCCCGGTTTGCCAGCGCTCGGTCTCTTCAGCCCCGCAGGGGCGAAATGGGATAGCCCAGGGCTTCGCTTCGCTCCGCCCTGGGAAGGACGGCCCCCGCCCGGCAGCCCTGAAAGGGCGGGATAGCCCACCGGGCACGCCTATCTCGCCCTTACAGGGCTGCAAACTGCCAGACCCGCAGACCAGGGGTGTGTCAGCTCAAGTGCCCTGTTGACACGGTACGTCCCCTGTGCCATAGTAGACAGGAGAATTGCGTTGCGGGCGGCTCGACGGCTCAGTTGGATCAAGCGGAAGAAAGGGTGGCGGCTTGGGCCAGATGTGGAAGTCGGTTGAAGAGGTGCTGGACTACGCGATCCTGGAGGAGCGGACGGCGGCGTACACCTATCGGTCGTTCGCGCGGCAGGCGGCGACGGCGGAGCTGAGGGAGGTCTTCGAGGGCTTCGTGGCCGATGAGACCGCGCACATGGAGAAGCTGCTGAAGGCCCGCAAGGCGTCGTCGCTCACCGTGCAG
>Ga0194110_10005568_pt1 | contig 14902 bp, 7 predicted proteins | sample TA2Kig1200mmetaG_FD_146192 | JGI IMG/M metagenome (GOLD analysis project Ga0194110, IMG submission 146192) | Freshwater microbial communities from Lake Tanganyika, Tanzania - TA2015032 Kigoma Deep Cast 1200m | ecosystem: Environmental > Aquatic > Freshwater > Lake | place: Tanzania: Lake... | reverse complement strand
AGCTGGAAGCAGCCAGGAACATCTTACCACCAAGACACCAAGTCACAAAGCTAAAACAAAAAATCTTCGTGCCTTTGCCCCGCGGCGGCGGGGGGCCTGACCGGTCGGCCTGTCTTCGTGGTGAATTCTCTTGCCACCTGTGCAAGAATCTGCTTATTCAAAGAGGAGATACAGATGTCCTCTCATCTCAGCCCCAAGAAGCCCCTGGACTTTCCCCAGCGAATCGCCGCGGGCGTAGCGAGGTGGCAAAACCTGGGCCGTCAGATCGCCCTGATCGCCGTGCTGCTCCTGGGCGTGGTCATCATCGCCGCGGCGGTCGCCTACGCCTACACTATTCCGGAGAAGATCGTCGCTATCGTGACGGCGGCGACAGGCGCCATCGTGGGCACGGCGCTCTGCTGCCTGGCCGGGCCAAGGCTGTTCCAGATGAAAGCGACTTCTGGCCACCAGGCCCAGGAAGCGGCCAACCAACTGCTGGCCGAGAACCGCCGGCTGGAGATGGAAAGAGATAATCTGGAACGGGAGGTCCGGCGATTGGAGGGTATGCGCCTCAGCACCGACCGTCTCAAGGGGGTGCTGAAACTGGCTCTCCTGGAGTACGACGGCGTGATCAAGGATTTCTGCCACCAGGAACTGTCCAATGTACCTTCCGACGACATTTGGGGCGGCGAAGAAAGGCACGAATACGTGGGCGTGGTGGAAGCCTCCTTCAAGGCTTTTCTGGGCGTAGACCTGCAGAAGGTGAAGCTGCGCCCGGAGGGTGAGACCCGCCTCGTCATCAGCGGGATTAGCTCGGAGTTCCAGGGCCTGTCCAGCCTGGCGGAAGAGTGGCAGTTGAAAGAGGTGCGGGTCAAGAAATACGGGCGGCCCTTGAAGTGGGGCGACGTGTACAAGATCGTCCAGAATGACCCGCGGCTGGCCGACCTGATCATTGCGCAGCGCCGCTCCCTGCAAGAGCGCCTCAACAGCGGCATTGACTTCTCCAACCTGGACGCCGCCATCAAGAACCTGGCCAGGGAGATGTTGGTGCTACTTCTGTCCCCGCTGCACAAAGAGCTGGTCTTCGTTGATGACGATCCGGCCGGCTTGCCGCTGCTGGAGTTCCTGGAGGCGCACAACCAGCAGATTGACTCGCAGACGAGGGTGCTGGAAGAGCAGAGACGCAGCCTGGAGAGCCGGGCCAGCAGGCTACTGGGGACGGCGTGAAGGGGGGAAAGGTTGAGAGACTGGAGATTGGAGAGTAGAGATTGGAGATTGCGATGGGGGAGAGGAAATCAATGCTCGGCTTAGCGAAGAAGTGGAGTCTCATCATGTTTATCATCCTCCTGGCAGGGTGCTGCACGCCGCAGCCGGCGGCGCCGACGCCGGCACCTTCGCCTATCCCCACGGTGCCGGCGGGCGCTAATCGCCCGGAGTTCCGCGCCTTCTGGGTGGACGCCTTCCATCCGGGCATCAAATCGCCCGCCGAAGTGGACAAACTGCTTCAGGACATGCAGGCAGCTAAGGCCAACGCCGTAATCGTCCAGGTGCGGCGCCGCGCCGATGCCTACTACAACCAGACGATTGAGCCGCGCAGCGACGAGCTGCAGAAGCTGCCGGACTACGACCCGCTGGCCTACCTGATTCAAAAAGCGCATGCCGCCAAGCCGCCCATTGAGGTGCACGCCTGGCTGGTGGCCATGCCGGTGACCCGGCCCAGCGAACCGCCCACCTCGCCCGAGCACCTCTACTTCAAGCACGGCCCCACGGCCAGCGGCGAGGCCATGTGGCTCTCCAGCTCCGCCAGCGGCTCGCTGGCCAGCGAAGGCAGCTACTTCCTTGATCCCGGCCATCCCGCCGCGGCGCAGTACTTCGTGGACGTGGTGCTCAATCTGGTACGCCACTACGACGTGGACGGCATCCACCTGGACTACATCCGCTACTCCGGCGCCCAGTGGGGCTACAACCCGGCCAGCGTGGCGCGTTACCGCCAGAGCAGCGGCGCCACCGGCACGCCCCTGCCCGCCGATCCGGCCTGGCAGCAGTGGCGGCGCGAGCAAGTGACCCACCTGATGCGCCAGATTTACCTGGAGACCATCGCCCTCAAGCCGGCGATCAAGGTGAGCGCGGCGACGATTGCCTGGGGTGCTGGCCCGACGAGCGCCGCCGCGTGGCAGCAGAGTCCCACCATGACCGAGACCTTCCAGGACTGGCTGGGCTGGCTTCAGGAAGGCATCCTCGATTTGGCCTTCCCCATGAACTACGACCGGGAAACGAACGAGCAGCAGAAGCGGTGGTTCGACCAGTGGATTGAATGGGAGAAGAGCCAGCGCGGCGAGCGGCATCTGGTGATCGGCCTTGGGGCGTACGTCAACACCATCGAGGGCAGCCTGGCCCAGGCTCGCCGCGCCCTGGCCCCCTCGGCCAGCGGCCAGACGGCGCAAGGCGTCTGCTTCTTCGCCTACGCCGATTGCGAGGTGCACGGCTTATCGCCCGAGAGGTTCTTCCGCGCCCTGACCACCGCCGAGCCGCCGGAGACGGAGCCGCTCTTCCAGGCCGCCGTGCGCCCGCCGGAGATGCCCTGGAAGACGCGGCCCACGACCGGCTACCTCAAGGGCTTTGCTCGCTACGCTGACGGCCAGCCAGCCGATGGGTTGACGGTCACGCTGCGCGGCCCGGCCCAGCGCACCCTGACCGTGTCCGGGACCGGCTTCTACGGCGCCGCCGGCCTGCCGCCGGGCGACTACACCCTCACGGTGACCCGCGCCGGCCAGACTCTGGCTGCCACCACAGCGCGTATCCAGGCCGGCCAGGTGACGACGGTAGACATCACGCTCTGAGGCGGAGACACACCTGAATTCGTTATCCGTTCCCTATGTCCGTTATCCGTTGAGAGTCGCCTCACACTTGACTTATGTGGTATTTGGTTTTATAATACCCCTTGAGAATGCCGTCTCTTTGTATGATCAGTGGGAGGGAAGACTGCCCAATCCAATAGCACATGGAGTACAACTGGATGAACGGCCAATCAATCACCCTGGAACGACTGTGGGACACTGAAAAGCTCACCCCCAACCCGGCGCAGCGAGAGGCTATCTTGCATGTCGAAGGCCCGCTCTATCTTCCTGCCGGTCCGGGTTCGGGTAAGACTCGTGTTCTGCTCTGGCGGGCACTTAACCTGATTGTGTTTCACGGTGTTGCGCCTGACACCATTTACCTCTCCACATTCACCGAAAAGGCCGCGCACCAACTCAAAGAAGGGCTGCGCGCCTTGCTGGGGCGGGTCAGCAATCTCACCGGCCAGCCATACGACATCTCCCAGATGTACGTAGGGACGGTGCACTCGCTCTGCCAGCGGCTCATTCTGGATCGGCGCTTCTACCCGCGTCGGCAGCGCGGCAAGGCGCCTTTGCTCGTGGACGAACTCGGCCAGTACTTCTATCTATACCACACTGCCCAATGGACTGACCTGACACAGCAAGCCGGCTTCGAAGATGCTAATGCACGTATCAATGCCCTCTTTGATGGCTCTGCATCCTTATCCCGACATCGCGCCGTCACGCACTGCATCGCCTTCTTCAATCGCCTCTCTGAGGAATGCCTCGACCCAGACGCCCTCATCCCCCAGACGGACGATCCAGTCCTGGCGCAACTGATCCGCATGTACGCCCTCTACCGCGACTCTCTACGCCGCCCTGAGGCGCCGGAACGCACCGACTTTTCATTGCTGCAACAGAATGCCTTGCACGTACTAGAAGCGTTCGCTGGGTCCGGTCACGTCTTCCAGCACGTCATCGTGGATGAATACCAGGATACCAACACAGTCCAAGAACGCATCTTCTTCCGGTTGGCAGCAGGCAGCAAGAACATCTGCGTCGTCGGGGACGATGATCAGGCCCTCTACCGTTTCCGGGGCGCCACCGTGGAGAATCTGGTCGAATTCTCTGAGCGCTGTGCTACACAGCTAGGCGTCACGCCGCGCACGATTACCCTGGCCACCAATTACCGCTCACGCGGCCACATCGTGGATTTCTACACGCGCTTCATTGGCGGCTGCGACTGGCGGAGGCCAGAAGGCAGCTTCTACCGCGTGGCCGACAAGGACATCCAGGCGCACAGTGCCGACCGGCGAACGGCCGTCGTGGCCAGCACACCCGCCAGCCCAGAGGTCGCCTGTGCGGAGATCGCTGAACTGGTCTGCCAACTCCTCGCAGCGAAACGGGTGGAAAATCCCAACCAGATCGCCTTCCTGTTTCCGTCCCTCAAGTCTATTGCTGTCCAGCACATGAAGTCTGCCCTGGAAAAGCGTGGCCTGCTGGTCTACGCCCCTCGCGCCGGCCGCTTCCTGGAAGTGGACGAAGCGCGAGACATTTTGGGCCTCTTCCTGCACGTCTTCGGCCAGCCGGAGCGCGGGGATTACGGCGGTGCAGACCACCGCGAATTCCACGAATGGTTAGACGCCGCTCATGCGCGCGCCCAAGAACTGCGCGCCGCCGACAAAAAGCTGGGCCAGTACGTCAAGGACCGCCAGCGCGAGATCGAGACCGCCGTGGCGGACTACAAGATTCTGACCCGTGTGGCCGGGGACAAAGGGTGGGACTTGCGCGCACCCTACGAACCGACCAAGATGAAACGCGCCCTGTACCAGGCACGCGGTCTGTCCGAGACAGCCAGGCATAACCTCGGTAACATGAGCTTCGAGAAAGTGGTGCAGCGCCGGCTGGCGGCAGGCCGGCCCTTCTCCCTGAACTACATTTTGACCAGCGCCACCGCTCTTGACTGGAACGTACTTGACCTCTTCTACCGCCTGTGTGGGTTTGATCATTTTCGCCGCATGTTTGCCCTGGCGGAACGCGGTGAGGATGAAGGCCCCATCTGCAACCTGGGACTGATCTCGCAATACCTGGTGCGCTTCATGGATGAGTATGTGCCGCTGATCACCGCGCCGCTCCTGCAGGACGATGGCTTCGTCCGGGTGTTCTTCAGTACCTACCTGTTTGCCCTCTTCCGGCGAGGAGAGTGGGAGTACGAGAATGCTGAAGACCCCTTCCCCCGCGGGCGCATCCCCTTCCTAACTATCCACCAGGCCAAGGGGCTGGAGTTTCCGGTGGTGGTGCTGGGCAACCCGCGTAAGGACAGTCTGAAGCCGCAGCGGGTGGAGGAGCTGGTGCATCCGTTCCTCCACAGTCAGAGGGAACCACTGGAGCGCATGGGTGAGTTCGATGCGATGCGCCTGTTCTACGTGGCTCTCTCACGGGCCCAGAACCTGCTCGTCATTGCCCATTTCAAGGGCAGGGGCCAGCACGTCAATGAGCCGTTCAAGACGCTGCTGGACGATGGGTTCCCCCGTATCCCACAATTGGACGTCGCCACGTTGCCCCAGGCCCGGTTGCAGGAGGATGAAACGCCGCACAGCTACTCCTACACCGGCGACTATCTTTTCTACAAGAAATGCCCGCGCCAGTACATGATCTTCCGCCAGTACGGCTTTGTACCCTCGCGGTCACAGACACAGATGTTCGGTAGCCTGGTCCACCGCACGCTGGAGGATCTACACCAATACCTGATCTCGCAACGCACCATGGCGTAGGGGATGAATCATGAACGAGGACATGGAACAGCGCATCAACGAGTTCTTTGAGGACAACTTCGCCACCCTCAGAATGGAGGGCGGCCACTCCCTAGCGCCCGAAGTCAAGGAGACGGCACGCCAGCAGGCCCTGCTCTACTGGCGCAAGCTGCGCGCTGTGGCGGAGCGCATTACCGACACGGAGGTTCACCTCAACCTGCCGCAGCAGCAGACTCCCAAAGGGCGTACCTTTGGCATTGATGGCGTGGTGGACATTGTGCGCGAAGATGAGCGCATCGTGATGTACGACGTTAAGACACACGACGCCGAAGCTATCAAAGCCAACGTTGGCGAGTACGAACGCCAACTGAACGTCTACGCCTACATCTGGCAAAAGCTACGTGGCCAGCGGCTCGATGAGACGGCCGTGATCTGCACGCAGTTGACTGACGGTATCAAGGCGGCGCTGAGCGCGCAAGACGACCGTCGCCTGGAACACGAGTTGCAACGCTGGAACCCGCTGATTGACGTGCCGTTCGACGCCGGCCACGTCACGGAGACAATCCGTGACTTCGGCACGGTGGTAGACCAGATCGAGGACAGTGAGTTTGCACCGCCGCCCCTGGAGAAGCTCATGGGCCGGCAGCCCGGCACCAATGCTATCTTTGCCGTGAATGTCTGTCGCCACTGCGATGCCCGCTTTTCCTGCGCCTCCTACCGCGAGTACGCACGCACTTCCAGCCGAGGAGCCGAACAGCACTTCCGTCAGTACCTGGAGGATTTTGGCACCGATGACGAGCATAGCGACCGTGCCCTGGCCGGACTCCCGGAGGAATGAGCCATGACAGTTACCAAACTGCGTCCCACTTTCACCTTTGACCAGGAGCGCCTGGACGCCCTGCGGGCTATTGCGCCGGAGGCCTTTGCCGACGGCCAGATCAACTGGGACGTGCTCAAAGAGGCCCTGGGCGAGCACCTGGAAGATGAAGGCGCCGCGGCGGAGCACTTTGGCCTCACCTGGCCGGGCAAGCGCGCCGCCCGTCGCCTGGCCAGCCAGCCCAGTGCTGGCACACTCCTTCCGGCCCCCGGCGAAGGCGTCAACGAAGACCATACACGTAATATCTTCATCGAGGGCGACAACCTGGAAGTGCTGAAATTGTTGCAGAAGAGCTACGCCGGCCAGGTGAAGCTGATCTACATTGACCCGCCCTACAACACCGGCCAGGATTTTGTGTACCGCGACGACTTCCGCCAGCCGCTGGAGGAGTACCTACGCCTCACTGGCCAGATGGACGAAGCGGGGCGGGTGTTGACGACAAATACCAAGGCCGATGGCCGGTTCCACTCCAACTGGCTGAACATGATGTACCCACGCCTTCTGCTGGCACGTGGTCTATTAAGAGCAGATGGTGTAATTATGATCTCGATAGACGATAATGAGGTTCATAATCTGTTATCAATGGTTACTGAGATTTTCGGTGGAGAGAATGTAGTAGGTGTACTTGTTTGGGAGAAGAAGAAAAAAGGAGCTTTTCTTGCCCGACATTTAACCAACATTAAGGAATACGTAGTCGTTGTAGCTAGAAATGCTCTATCGTTTGGTGGGCTCATTGGCGAAATCGCTACTGATACTGAAACCTATCCATGCATCAATGCTACAAACCCTAGGGAAATCAGGATCATTCCTGCGGGCATTAAAAGTAATTTCTCGGAAAATGATTATTTCTTGCCGAAAGGTTCGGTAATCTCCTCTGGCACTATGGATATGGTATTGCACTCCGATCTAGCTATAGAAGCAGGAGTGTTAAAACGACAATTGATTATTGAAGGCAACTGGCGTTACACCCAGGAGAATATGGAGCAATTTGCAAAAAATGGGGAGTTATATCTGACAACCGATCTGTATCTGCGTAGAATAGTTGCAGAGCCCAGATATAAAAATTTGAAAGATTTACTCCCAAGGGTTGGTGAAGACGAAAAGGCTGATTACCGACAGTATAACCCAAACAATCTTTTTGAGGATGGATGGGGATCAAATGAAGACGGCGAAGAAGAACTTAGAGACCTTCTAAATGCACAGGATATTTTCCCTTACCCCAAACCAATGAAACTAATTGCAAAGCTGATCGCTTCAGTTAGAGATCCTGAAGCAATTGTTATTGATTTCTTTGCAGGATCATGTACAGCAGCTCACGCGATTCTCAATCTAAATGCTCGAGATAACGGTAATAGGCGATTCATAATGGTACAGTTGCCCGAACCGACAGGAGAAGGCTCTCCGGCCCGGCAATCTGGATACGCCACCATCGCCGACATCGGCAAAGAGCGCATCCGCCGCGTTATCAAGCAGATGCAAGGGGAGCAGCCGAAACTGATCCCTGACCGCGAGACACCAGAAGACCTCGGCTTTCGCGTCTTCAGACTGGAACGCTCCCACTTTAAGGCCTGGCAGGACTACACGGGCGGCGACGTGGCGGAGCTGGAGACGCTCTTCGACCGCTTCGAGTCGCCACTGGCTGAAGTCTGGACACCGGAAAGCCTGCTGGTCGAGATCATGCTCCTGCAGGGCTTCCCGCTGGACAGCGCGGTGACGCCGCTGCCCGCTTGCCCGCACAATCACGTCCTACGCGTGACCTCAGACCTGGTAGCGCACCACCTCTACGTCTGCCTGGATGAGCGACTACACCCAGCTACGGCTGACACTCTGGCTTTGGGGGCAGAGGACGTCTTCGTCTGCCTGGACAGTGCCCTGGATGAAGAGACCAAATTGCGCTTGCAAGACGGGCGTAATGTGGTGGTGATCTGAGCCAAAAAGGGCGCCCAAGGAGAAGATCATGGTTGAAACCAAACAGGTTGCAGATGCTCTGCTCACTGCGGCAGTGGTGGGAATCGGCGTTGTGGTCGGCGGCCCGGTCGCGGCAGTAGTGGGCGGTATTGGGATCAACTGGGCGTCCGAACTGACGCGCAAAGGTTGGGAACAGGCATGTTGCCAACTGGTTGGCAAGCGGGGCCCCCGCAACCACGACCTACAGCAGGCCATGGCGCGCGGCTTCGAGAACGCCATCAATGGGATCGAGCAAGGTTGGTGGCAGACCACACGCGGCAACCAGATCCGTCGCCAGGAGCCGGAGTCAGCCAAAGCGATCAAGGAATCATTCAAGCTCTTGCGCGAAGAAGCCCAGGCGCTTTTCGTGGACGACCAGCAGGAACGGACGTCGTCGGACCTACTGGTACGGGACTTGTTGGCTGGCGATCCAACAACCCTGAGCGCAAAGCTCTCTCAACAGGTGACTGACTTCCTGCATGGACACGATCAGGCGCTGGTGGCATTCGTCAACGAGCGTTTGCTGAACGAGGTGGAGTTCTGTTTCAATGAAGAGCTCAAAGCCGACACCCCCGAAGGCGAACGCGCCTGGCGTGCCTTCCAGCGGCTAATGCTGGAGTCAATGCGGGACAGCCTCGGCCGGGTGGAGGCCAGTCAGGTGGAAAGCCAGCAAACACTCCAAACCATCCTGGCTCTCTTGCAGCAATCTGCAGTACCCGCCGCCGCCAAGTCCGTCATCCCTGTTCCCCCGCCAGCCCGCCATCTTGTGGGCCGGGATTTGTTGCTGACGGATTTGGTCGACGACCTGACCAGCCGACAGAAGCCGCTTATTGCGCTGCAAGGGTTGCCCGGATCGGGCAAGACCAGTCTCGCGCTGGCTATGGCCAACCGCGCCGAGATTGCGCAAGCCTTTCCAGACGGTCGGGCTTGGCTCCCGCTCGGGCCACAGCCTGACCTTTTCTCGGTTTTGGGTCGGCTGCTGGAGCAGTTCGGTGTTCCGAGTAAGGACCTTCCCGACGCTGAAACACGTACCGACCGTCTCCGCACGGACCTTGCCGGAAAACGCTACCTGCTCGTGCTGGATGATGTCTGGGTTGCGGGCGATGCAAGGCCATTCTTGGAAGCCGTCCAGCCACCCGCGGCCGTGGTCTTGACTACTCGTAACCGGCAGATCGTAGCCGACTGCCTTGCTGTGGAGCGGGAGATCCGCGATCTCGACGCGGAAGCAGCTATCGAGATGCTCGCTGTGGCAGGCGTTCATGCCGCCGCTGCCATCGCAGCAGATCGGGCAGCGTCCCAAGCCCTCATCCAGGCCACAGGGTCTCTGCCACTCGCACTGCACGTGGCCGGTCGCCGCCTGGAACGTCTGGCGCGCGCTGATGGTGCCCCAGGAGCCGCGGCCCGGTTGCTGCAGGAACTCTCCGCACAGGCGAGCAGAATCCTGGAGTGGCAAACCGCCGAGGGCCGAGCTGGGTTGAAAGATGCCGAGCAATCGCTGGCAGCCATCGTCCAGCTCAGCTACGACTCCCTGCCCACCCCAAGAGCACAGCGAGCGTTTCGTTGCTTGGCGGTGTTTGGTGGCCAACCCCTGACCTTCGACGAGGCGGCGATGGCTGCTGTCTGGGAGGCAGACAAATACACCGCCACGGATCTTCGTTTGGCGCTGGCAGACGCCGGCTTGCTGGAGCGGGTCGAGATTGGCTTAGGTGGCGAGAATGAGGACAGCGGGCCCATAGCTAGAATAGAACCACAGCACGCGCTTCACCAGGTAATCGCCATGTTCGCTGCTGCGAAGCTCACAACTGGACCGGACGAGGCCTACGCTGCACATCTGGCGCACGCACGGCACTACACTAGCACGGTATCCGCAGACGACAACTCCATGATCGCGGGTGATTTGGCAGCACTGGCCCGGCTCGACCTGGCCTTGGGGCAAGTGCGGCGGGCCATCGCCTGGGCCAAGGAACAAAACACCCGGGAAGCCCGCCAGGCCTTGCGAGATCTGGTCATTGCCATGCGCAACTACGCGATCGAAGCGCGCACCCTCTACGCGGAGTACGATGCGTGGTTGGCGCCGGCCTTGACTGCCTGCCGCACGCTGAATGACCCGAGCGGCGAGGTCTTCTTGCTGAAGGCGCAAGGCGATACGCTGCTGAAGACAGAACGGCGAGAGGAGGCGGAGGGCTGGTATCGCGAGGCGCTCATGCAAGCGAAGCGGACCGGTGATGAGAAGGTGGCTGCGGATGCTCTCCTCGCGCTGGGCGGGCTGGCCCAGTTCCGGGGACAACTGAGCGATGCCAGAGAAGCCTACGAGTTAGCCCTGGACCTGTACGTTGATGTCGAGAACCGCCACGGTCAAGCCAATGCATTAGCGGACATCGGCAGCATTCTTGTGTTCGAACAACATCTCGAGGAAGCTGAATCCCAGTACCAGAAGGCTCTGGACTTGTACCGGCAAGTCGGTGATTTGCTCGGTCAGGCTAACATGCTGCTGGGACTGGGCGACGCACTCTGCTTTCGTGAGCAGACCGAGACGGTGTCGGCGGCGCTGGAACGCTACGCAGCGGCGAGTGACCTTTACCGCGTGCTGGGCAATCCGCAGTATCGGGCAACTGTTCTCCATCGGCAAGGCAGTGCGCTCGCCTTTCTTGGCCGGCGCAGGGAGGCGCTGTCCGCATTGGAGGAAGCGCTGAGGATGAACCGGGAATTGGGCTCCCCATTGGGCGAAGCAAACGTGCTGGCAGCAATCGGCACGGTCGTCTTGGTCGACGGTGAGCAGGAGCGCGCCGATCAGCTTCTCGATGAGGCTATTGCCATCTATGAAGAGGTGGATGATCCTTACAGCATCGCTGCTCGCATCGGCGATTATGGATGGGCCCTTCACTACGCAGGCCAACCGGACCGAGCGCGGCCGTACTTCCTGCGCGCCGCCGAACTCTTCGACGAATATGGCTACCCCGAATACGCCACACGGCATCGTGAGATGATAGAGAAGTGACCATGGCGAAACTGCAACTAAAATTCGACCCCCACCAGCCGCACCAACTGGCGGCGGTGGACGCCGTCGTCGACATCTTCGACGGCCTGCCGCGCCGCGTCGCCGAGTTCAGCCTGGGCGGCGAGATCGTCGCCAACCTGCCGGAGTTTGAGGAGCTGGCCGCGCTTTGGCTTCTGGCGAACCTGAACGCCGTCCAGATTGCCCATGGACTGGAACTCAGCTTCAAGCTGGAGATGGATGAAGGGATGGGCCTGGAGGGTATCGCCGACGAGAATCATCGCTACCCCAACTTCACAGTGGAGATGGAGACGGGCACCGGCAAGACCTACGTCTACCTGCGCACCATTCACGAACTGCGCCAGCGCTACGGCTTTTCCAAGTTCATCGTCGTTGTGCCCAGCATTGCCATCTTCGAGGGGGTCATCAAAAACTTCCAGATCACCCGTGACCACTTCCGCGCCCTCTACGGCAACGAGCCGGTAGGTCTCACGCCCTACGACGGCAGCCAGTTGAGCCGTCTGCGCAGTTTCGCCACGTCCACCTTCACCGAGATCATGGTGATGACGCTGGACGCCTTCAACAAGGCCAGCAACAACATCTACAAAGCCTCGGAGAAGTTGCCCGGCGAACTCAAGCCCTACCAGTATGTCCAGGCCACCCGCCCCATCCTGATCCTGGACGAGCCGCAGAACATGGAAAGCGAACGGGCCAAACAGGCCCTGCGCACGCTCAAGCCGCTCCTGGCCTTGCGCTACAGCGCCACTCACCGTTCCAGCCCCAACCCGGTCTACCGGCTCACCCCCTTTGAGGCCTACCGGCGCAACCTGGTCAAGCGCATCCAGGTCTACGGCGTCACCGAGCGTGAGGATACCAACGTGCCATTCCTGGCGCTGCAAGACGTCTCGACGGCGCGCGGCATCCGCGCTACGGTGCGCACGTTGACGACCGGCCTGTTCGGCACGCGCGAAGAGAGCGTACCGCTCAAACAGGGGGACGACCTCTTCACCAAAACCGGCCGGCCGGAGCACCAGGGGGGCTACGTCGTGGACGAGATCAACGCCGCCCAGGGGTTTGTGCGCTTTGTCAACGGGGAAACGCTCTGGCTGCATGCCGCCCACGCCCCCTCCCGCCCGGAAATCTTCCGCGAGCAGATCCGGCAAACCATCCAGCAACACATGGAGTTGCAGGCCCGTCTGTGGGTGCATGACATCAAAGTGCTCTCGCTCTTTTTTATTGACCGCGTGGGTAATTACACCGCACCCGACGGCCTTATCCGGCGCCTCTTCGAAGAGGAGTACGAAAGACTGCGTCCCAACTATCGCTTCTTCCAAAGGTACAGCGCAGCGCAGGTGCGTGACGGCTACTTTGCGCGCAAAAAGACCAAGGATGGTAGAGAAGAGGCGATTGACACCGACAGCCGCACCGTTGAGGAGCGGGAGGCCGAGAAGCGTACCTTTGAGCTGATCATGCGCGACAAAGAGCGGCTCCTGTCGTTCGGCGAACCGGTCTGTTTCGTCTTTGCCCATTCGGCGTTGAAAGAGGGCTGGGACAACCCCAACGTCTTTCAGATTTGCACTCTCAACCAGACGATGTCCGAGATCAAAAAGCGGCAAGAGATCGGGCGTGGGCTACGCCTCTGCGTCAATCAGACCGGGGAGCGCGTCTTTGACGAGGAGGTCAACGTGCTCACGGTCGTGGCCAACGAAAGCTACCGCTCCTACGCTACCAACCTGCAGCGCGAGTACACCGAAGCCGGCGACGCGCCGCCCCCCCTGCCTACCGATGCCCGTCGGAAACTGGCGCACCGCAACGACGACATCTATTTCCAGAGCGAAGCCTTCCAGGACTTCTGGCGCCGGCTGGGCCAGCGCGTCCGCTACCGGATTCACGTGGATACCGCTGCCCTGGTGGAGGAATGCGTGCTCCGGCTCAACCGCCAGACCTTCCCCCGGCCAGTGATCGTCGTGGAAAAGGGCAAGATCGTGCTGGCGTCTTTCAAGATCAAAGTAGAGTCGGTCACCCACAACAAGGCTGAGATCACGTTTCAGTTGTTCGATGAGGATGGGAATCCGCAGAAGATCACAGCCTTCTATAAGCCGGGCGACAACATTGCCAAAGTGCGCAAGGACGACCGCCTGCGCTCCTTGGGCACGGTGGACATTCAGCCAGACGGCGGTGGTTGGAAGGTGTCCTTCACCAACACGCCGGTATTGCTCGAGGCGGGCGCGGAGTACGAGTACACGCCTGAGGCGGGGACGCAGGCGCGGGAGCGGTTTGTGCAGGCGCCGCCGACAAGACACCCGGTCTTCAATCTCGTGGAGCGTGCCGCCAAACAGACCGGCCTGACGCGGCCAACTATCAACCGCATCTTTAGGGGCATGCAACCCGAGAAGAGACGGGCCATTTTAGACAACCCCGAAGGGTTCACCAACGTTTTCATCGCCGAGCTACGCAACGCTCTGGCCGACCACGTCACGGAACGCCTTGAGTTCGTGGTAGAAGAGGGTGACATGGGTTACGACCTGGGTGAGTTGTTCCCGCCGAAGAAGCAGTATCCGCAAAAAGAAGTAATCGAAGCGGGCAGCCGCTGCCTGTATGATCTGGTGCAAAAAGACTCCGAGGTTGAGCAGCAGTACGTTGATGAGATCAAGGCCGAAAAAGAAGCTATCCTCTTCTACTTCAAGTTCCCTACCGGATTCAGCGTCAAGCTTCCCGACCTGATTGGCAACTACATTCCTGATTGGGGCGTGGCACGCCTGCACCGCAATGGCGCCGTGCAGGTGCGCGCCTTTGTCCACGAGACCAAAGGTTCCACGGAAGTGCAAAAGCTCCAGTTCCCGCACGAGAAGCGCAAAATCCGCTGCGCTGAGAAATACTTTGCCACCCTTGGTATCAACTACCTGCCTATTGACCCCAAGCGCGTCGGCGGCTGGTGGGAACTGCTCCAGAATCGTCCCCAGCAACTGGGTCTCTGAGTCCAGACTCCCGCGGGCGCAGACCTCCTCATCTACGGCATACCGGTCTACTTTATGAACGTAACCGGCCTGTTCAAGACCCTGCTGGGCAGGACTTACTGCGACAAGGAGAACAAGATGTGCCAATTCTGCACGGCCCACGGCGAGGGCCAAAAGTGGTATCTGCAGATGAAGAACTACGCCGAGATCCTGCTCCACGAGGAGCTTTCCGCCAGCCAAAAGGACATCGTTGGGGCCACAACGCGTGCCGAGTGGCTCAATCTCTTCTGGGAGTACTTCGTGCTGCCGGCGGCCAACGGCGTAGACAGGATGCCAGAGAGTGGCGAAGCGCCCCAGGCGCAGCCCAGCGAAGCGGAGATCGTGGCCCGCCGCCAGGTGGCGCATTTTGGCCAGGTGTTGCCGCTGGAGGACGCCGAGGCCGTCATAGACCTGGTGGACTCCATCACGCGCATGCCCTGCGGCTGCCGCTTCATCTCCACGGGGAAGACGGACAAACGCTACTGTTTTGGCTTCGGCGTGGACCGACGAGGCATCCTGGGCAAGTTCCCCGATGCCGC
>Ga0194110_10005564_pt1 | contig 14911 bp, 14 predicted proteins | sample TA2Kig1200mmetaG_FD_146192 | JGI IMG/M metagenome (GOLD analysis project Ga0194110, IMG submission 146192) | Freshwater microbial communities from Lake Tanganyika, Tanzania - TA2015032 Kigoma Deep Cast 1200m | ecosystem: Environmental > Aquatic > Freshwater > Lake | place: Tanzania: Lake... | reverse complement strand
AAATTTATCGAGAAATATTCTCCCACGACCGCATTAATTAAGGTAAATATATTATTATCCGAAATGAATCATTTATCAGGAGGTATAAAAATGAATAAAGTTATCTTAATCTGTGCCAGTCCCCGAAAAAATGGTAACACATCCCAGGTAATTGAAGAGTGTGCCAATGTGATTGAAGAGAATGGTCTGGAAACTGAAACAATATCACTGCGTGGAAAAGTGATAGAATCCTGTAGAGCATGCATTAAATGTGCAGAGATGGGAAGATGCAGTATCGATGATGGATTAAATGAAATTATAGAAAAAATAAGGGAATCAGAGGGTTTCATTGTAGGATCCCCTGTTTATTTTGGCACTGCCCGTGGCGATTTAATGTCTGCCTTACAGCGAATTGGTATGGTATCCAGGGCTAATGACCAGTTCCTATCCTGGAAAGTCGGTGGACCTATCGCAGTAGCCCGTAGAGGCGGCCATACAGCAACCATACAGGAGATGCTCATGTTCTACTTTATCAACGAGATGATCGTGCCTGGATCAACCTACTGGAACATGGTCTTTGGATGGCAGCCAGGAGAAGTATGGGACGATGATGAAGGAATGGATACCATCCGTAGATTCGCAGTTAATATCGCAAAACTCATTAAAAAGATAAATGACTAAAAAAAACATTAAAAAATTTTTTTTAACATTCAATTTTATTTTTTGGAGCATTTACATGACAGAACAACAACTATACAAAAAGTTTGCCAGATATTACGATAAAATATACTCCAGAAAGGATTACAAGAAAGAATGTGAGTTTATAGAATGGGCTATTGGGAAATACAAAACTTCCAGGGGCAATAAACTTCTCGACGTGGCCTGTGGAACAGGGACACGCGCTTTAATATTGAAAGACAAATTTGCAATTGTCGGAGTGGATGTTAACAGGGAAATGTTGAAAATTGCCAGAGAAAAAGTTAGTGATGTTGAATTCAGGACAGGAGATATGAAAAAACTGGACCTAAAAGAAAAATTTGATGTTATAATCTGTATGTTCTCTGCCATACATTACAATACCAGTTACAACGAGTTAGAGCAGACTTTAAGGAATTTTTACAAAAATTTGAAAAACGGTGGGGTTCTGATCTTTGATCTGCTTTTCAACCAGGAAAACTGGATTGAAGGACTGGTCAGTGTGGATACAGTGGTGGAAGATAACCTGAAACTTGCAAGAATTTCTCAGTCACACTTAGAAGATGATATTTTCGATTTAAACTTCGTTTTTTTAGTTAAGGAAAACGAAAAAGTTGATTTTGATATTGACCATCACCGAATTGGTGTTTTTGAAACAGATAAAGTTATTCAACTCACAGAAAAAACCGGGTTTAAAAGTTATGTATTTGCTGATTACACAGAGAAACCGTATGAGAAGGGATCAGGAGAGAAACCAGTCTTTGTTGGGATAAAATAAGTTCCCATAGAGTTATATAAAATCTTAAATTGAAATTTTGATTAAATAATTAGAGGAATTGATATGAAACTAGCTCTTGCTTCTTCAAATGGTAAATCCGTGGATCTGCATTTTGGAAAAGCAAGGAACTTTCTAATCTTTGAATTTGACGGAGAAAAGGCCAGATTTCTAGAAAATCGGAAAGTATCCATTGATCCAGAAGAGAAACATCAATGGGAAAAATCTCTTGAAATTATAAAGGACTGTGAAGTGGTTATATGTGTCCAGGCAGGGATGAGAGGAAAAGTTGGGCTGGATAATGCAGGGATAAAACTGATAGAAGATGAAGGGCCGGTTGAAAACGTATTAGAGAGATATATAAGCCATTATAAGTTTATGAAGAAGCCTCTATTTTAATGCTCTTTATAAAGAACCTTAAGAACTATATTTGACATTGAATAAATGGAGTCTTAATTTAGACGGAGTTTTAACTTACCTGGAGGAAAACATGACAGATTTTGGAGAAGAATACCTTAAGATGACCTTTGAGATCAACAAACACTTTGAAGGCTATATAGATTCTTACTTCGGACCTGTTCAGTTAAAAAAAGAAATAGAAAGTACCAGAAAAAGACCAATCCGAGAATTGCTCCACGAATTGGAAAATTTATACCATCTTCTGCCTGAAGAAGATAAAAAAAGATGTAAATATCTTGAAAAAACGCTTCAGGCCATGGAAGTTACTTTAAAAATACTGAAAGGAGAAAGATTGCCTTTCATGGAAGAAATAGAAAAGATTTACGATATAAAACCTGTGATCATGACCGAAAACGAGATAATGGAAGTCAGGAATAGTCTGGATGAATTACTTCCCAAAAATCAGAAATTTAATTTAAATGAGCGTTACTTGAAATGGATGGAAGATTTCAGAATTCCTGAAAAACAATTCATGGAAGCAGTTAACATCACCATGGGAGAGATAAGAGAGAGAACCTCTGAAATGTTCCCTCTGGTTGAAGGTGAATCAGCAGAAATAGAAATTGTTAGAAACCAGCCCTGGAAGGCCTACAATTATTATCTGGGTGATGCACGTTCAAAAATAGCTATCTGTGTTGATCATCCATTTTATGCCTTTGAATTGCCACGTCTCCTGAATCATGAGATTTATCCTGGGCATCATCTCTTCATGCAGCTTCGGGAGAGACTGCTGTATAAGGATAAAGGTTATCTTGAAGCAACTGTATGCACACTGCAATCCCCCATGAATGTTATCGCCGAAGGCACGGCTAATTTTGCTGCGGAGGTTATCTTCAAGGGAGAGAGCATGTATAAGTGGCTGTGGGATACACTGCTACCTACACTGGAATTGCCACAAGAAGACTATGAAACATTTTATAACATCCTTAAAACCGCTGATTTACTTCACATGCCCTGTATTTCCTTTAATATTCTCACTAAAACCACCATCAAATATTATAAGGGCGAAATCGATAGAAAACATGCCATCGAGTACTATCGTGATTTTGGGCTGGTTCCAGTCGAGAATGCCATCTCAATGATCGATATGATGGAGATGCCACTTTTCAGGTCTTATTTGACCATTTATTCTGAAGGTTACCGTCTGGTTAAAAATTATGTAAGTAAAGGCAGGCCAAAAGAAAGATTTAAAACCCTTTTAACAGAGAATATTCTGCCTTCGTGGCTTTAGATAGTATTTTTGGTCTAGTGAAAAATGTTAAATATTATATCACAATCAATTTAGATTTAATCTTCAATCGCAAAACTCAAAAAGGATTAATTTTTAATTTTCACTAGAATATCAGTTTTTGTTACAATTAATAATCAAATAAAATTGGATTGAAATCATTCAATACATTTATAAACCATGAATGAGAGGTATAATAAAAGGATTTTCAACTTAATAAACTAGATGAATAGTTTTTAGTATTTTATATTAAATTAATTAAAAAGTTCTAAAAAGTTCTTTTTACATCATCACAAAATAAAGGTGATAATATGGCTAAAGCAAGGCGTAGAAGAGCGCGAGATACTTGGAAAGAAAAACGATGGTACAAGATAAACACTCCTAAATCTCTTGGTGAAGCAGAAATTGGAACAACTCCAGCAAGAGATCCTGAAATTTTAAAGAAAAGACGGGTTGAATCTTCCCTAAAGGACCTGACCGGTGATTTCAGTAAACAGTACATAAAACTTTACTTCCAGATAGATGATGTGGCTGGAGATACTGCCACAACCAAATTTATTGGACATAAAGTAACAACTGATTATGTCAGAAGCATGATAAGAAGAGGGACTAGCAGAATAGATGCCCTCATAAGTGTGAATACAAAGGATAATTACAAAATAAAAGTCCATGTTCTGGCTATAACAACGAGGAGAGCAAAATCATCCCAGCAGAAACTAATGAGAGAGACTATGGAAAACATGGTGCAGGAAATTGCATTAGATAAGACATTCGATGAACTGGTGGAGGCCGTTGTCACAGGAAAAATGGCATCTGAAATCTACCATCAACTCAAAAAAATCTATCCTCTAAAGAGAGTTGAAACCATTAAAACTCAGGTAGTTGAAGAACCAACATAACTGGGACCCTAAATGATAAATGCAGAATATATGATCCTCTGTGTGATCGTAGGGGTTATCACGTACGTTAGAGGCGCCCTAGATCTCCTAGGATCTCTTTTAATGGTTATCATGGGTCTGATAATCATTTTTTCTGCAGGTTTTAACTGGCTTATTTTAATTTTAATTTTTCTCTTTCTGGGATTTGTATTTACTCAGTATGAAAAAGATTACAAAAAAGAAATTGGAGTTTATGAAGGAAGGAGAACCGCCAAAAACGTTATTTCAAATGGAATAGTTCCTTTTGTTATGGCAGCAACAGGTAACTATGCTGGTTTTATTGGTTCTATCGCCACTGCTACTGCAGATACACTGGCAAGTGAGGTGGGTGTGGTGGATAAACCAAGGCTTATAACCACCCTTAGAAGAGTTCCCCCAGGAACTGATGGTGGTATCTCCCTCCTAGGTACAGCTGCAGGTATTATCGGAGCAGGAACTATAGGTTTTTTTGCTTATTTTTTAGGTATACATTCTAATATTTTGGTTAACTTAAAAATAGCTGTGATTGCTGGTACTTTTGGCTGTTTTGTTGATAGCATCCTAGGTGCCACATTAGAGAGAAGAAATTACATAACAAACGAACATGTAAATCTCTTATCTACTATAATGGGGGGTCTTTTAGGGATATTTCTTGTTTAAGGGTGATAATATGAAAGGGATCATAATGATAATAGATGGAATGGCTGATCGTCCTTTAGGAGAGCTTGAATTTAGGACACCTCTTGAAGCTGCTAACATCCCTAATATGGACAAATTGGCAAAAATAGGAATATGTGGGATTATGGATCCCATAAGTCCAGGTATAAGAGCGGGTAGTGATACCTCACACATTTCAATACTTGGATACAACCCATATGAGGTCTATACTGGACGAGGACCATTTGAAGCTGCAGGTGTTGGCGTAAATGTTGAAGCTGGAGATATAGCATTTCGATGCAACTTCTCAACCGCAGATGAAACTGGAACTATTGTTGATCGAAGAGCTGGAAGAATCAGGGAAGGTACAGATGAAATTGCCCAAGTGATTAATTCTTTAAAGATAGATGAGGATGTTAAAATAATATTCAAGGAATCAACAGGACACAGAGCAGTTCTCGTATTACGGGGAGAGGGACTATCTGATAAAGTCTCTGATGCTGATCCCAAACATGACGGGAAACATCCAAAGAAAGTAGTGCCATTGGACGATGAAGCAAATTCAAAAAAAACTGCTAAAATACTAAATAAGATTGTTGAAAGGTCTTATGAAATGTTAAAGGATCATCCCATAAATATTAAAAGAATAAAGGAAGGAAAAAATCCGGCCAATATAATTCTGCCCAGAGGAGCAGGTGCTGTCCCAAAAGTCCAACCATTCGCAGATAAATATGGAATGAAGGCAGTTTGTATAGCAGAAACTGGTCTTATAAAAGGAATTGGAAGAATAACTGGTATGGAAGTTCCTGATGTGAAGGGTGCAACTGGAGGTGTTGATACAAATCTAAAAAACATAACCAATGCCATTATGGATGCATCTAGCCAGGATTATGAATTCATACTCATCAATATTGATGGAGCAGATGAAGCAGGTCATGATGGAAACCTAGATGAGAAGCTGGAATTTATTGAAAGAGTGGATGAAGAAATTGAAGAATTAATGAAAATAGACGATTGTTACTTTATTTTAACTGCTGATCACTCCACACCTATATCTGTAATGGATCATACAGGAGATCCTGTCCCTCTTGTAATATCAGGTCCAGAGGTCCGTGTTGACGATGTGGATCAGTTTAATGAGAGAGCTACTGCAAGAGGAGGGCTCTGTAGAATAAGAGGATCTGATGTAATGAGCATTCTAATGGATCTCATGAATAAATCCACGAAATTTGGGGCATAGATATGGATCAGATGATTCCAAAACTCTTTGGAACCTCAGGTATCCGGGGCAAGGTATGGGAATCTATAACCACAGAGCTTGCCCTAAGGGTTGGAAGGGCTGTTTCTACCTATGTTAAAAGAGAAAATAGCGAATGCAAAATTGTTTTAGGATACGATACTCGAACTTCGAGTCAAATGATTGAAAATGCCATAACTGCAGGTATCTTACAGGGCGGATGCTACGTTCTGCGTTTGGGAATGGTTCCAACACCAGTTGTAGGTTATGCTACCATGAAACTTAAAGCTGATGCCGGAATCATGATAACTGCTTCCCATAATCCTCCTGAATATAATGGAATAAAACTCTGGAATCCCAGTGGTATGGCATATACACAAGCCCAAGAAAAAGCTATAGAGAAAATAATCTTTGAAGAAGACTTCCATAAGGCATCCTGGGATAATATAAGGAAAATTGAAGATGTAAGCAGCGTAATATATGATTATATTAATGATTTATTAGATCAGGTAAACATAGAACCTGGTCTTAAAGTTGTCATAGATTCTGGAAATGGGGCTGCTTCATTGGTTTCGCCATTGATCTTGAGAAAAGCAGGATGTGAGGTTATAACTCTTAACTGTCAGCCAGACGGATTTTTTCCAGGTAGAATGCCAGAACCATCGCTTGAAAATCTTTCAGAACTTATGAAAATTGTCAAAGCAACCAAGGCCGATCTGGGCATTGCCCATGATGGTGATGCTGATAGAATGGTGGCAATAGATGAGGAAGGGAACATGGCAGATTTTGACAAACTTTTAGCACTAATATCAAGTAAAATCGGAGGAAAAATAGTTACAACCGTAGATGCATCATTATGTGTAGATGAATGCATGGAGAAGGTTGGTGGCGAAGTAATAAGAACCAAGGTTGGGGATGTGCATGTTGCAGAGGCAATTGTAGAAAATCAAGCGTCATTTGGTGGGGAACCATCAGGTACATGGTTACATCCAGATTTCTGCATGTGTCCAGATGGTATATTATCTGCTCTTAAGGTTGTAGAACTGGTGAGTAACCAAGATCCCCTATCTAAACTTCTTGATAATTTACCAAATTATCCAACAATAAGAGAAAAAATAAACTGTGATGATACCCAAAAAGATCAAATAATGGAGGATGTGCGAGAGAAACTTCCCCAACAATTTGATGATGTTCTGGATGTGAACCTCATAGACGGTATCAGGATCTCCATGAAAGATGGAAGCTGGGTTCTTATAAGGCCGTCAGGTACAGAATCATATATTAGGATAACTTTAGAAAGTAGAACAATAGAAGAGGCAGAGAATATTAAAAAAACATCTCGAGAATTTATCGAAGGATTATTATGAAAGAGGGATTATTATGAAAGCTGTTTTACTCACCGCAGGTGAAGGTACTAGAATGCGTCCATTGACCCTCACAAAGCCAAAAACCATGTTACAGGTTGCTGGAAGACCGATTCTTCAGTACAACGTCGAAGCATTAAGAGATGCTGGTATTAAAGACATAATAATGGTTGTTGGTTATAAAAAAGAGAATATAATTAGTCATTTTCAAGATGGAACTGATTTAGGAGTAAATATAACATACATAACCCAAAAAGAGAGGTTGGGAACTGCCCATGCCATAGGAATGGTACGTGATGCTGCAGATGATCATTTTCTTGTTTTAAATGGAGATATAATAACACGAAGAGATCTTATCATGGATCTGTTAAAAAAATATGAATCAAAAAATGCTGCATCATCAATTATTTTAACTGAAGTTGAGGATCCCACATCCTTTGGAGTTGTAGAAACAAATGGAGACCTAATAAAAAACATCATAGAAAAACCAGCGCTAGAAGAAGCTCCCAGTAAACTCATAAATGCAGGAATATACCTTTTTGACAATACCATCTTTGATGCTATTGATCAAACCAAGAAATCATCAAGAGGGGAGTATGAAATAACCGACTCCATTAAAATTCAAATAAATGAGAGAAAAGTTATTTTAGGACTTAAATCCAGAAATAAATGGATTGATATTGGAAGGCCATGGGAACTTCTGGAGGTAAACGAACTCTTTTTAAGTGAAATTGAACCTAAAAATGAGGGTGAAATTGAGAGAAGAGTGACAATTAAAGGTCCTGTTGTTCTGGGAGAAAACAGTATTATCAGATCTGGATCCTACATCCAGGGCCCAGTTTATATTGGAAAAGGTTGTGATGTTGGGCCTAACTGCTATTTAAGAAAATATACATCCCTAGGAGATAATGTGAGAGTTGGAAACGCTGTTGAAATAAAAAATTCCATCATAATGGATAATACCAATGTTAATCATCTTTCTTATGTTGGAGATTCAATAATAGGAGCTAAATGTAACATCGCTGCAGGTACCAACATCGCAAATTTGCGTTTTGACAACAAAACTGTAAAAATGGAAACAAAAGGTGAAAAAATTGATTCTGGTAAGAGGAAACTTGGTGTTGTTTTTGGAGATGGGGTAAAAACCGGTATAAACTCTAGTTTCAATCCTGGAGTCAAGGTTGGAACAGACTCTGCAATAGGCGCTGGAGCAGTGATTTATGAAAACATACCCCCAAATGCAGTTGTTTTAGTAAAACAAGAACTTAAAATCATAAACTACAGAGAAAGGTAAGATAATATGATCCATGAAAGCGTTAAGATATTTCCAGGTGCAAAAGTCATTGAAAATGTAGAAATCGGCAAACTATCTTCTATATGGTTTAATGCTGTTGTAAGAGGTGATATAGAGCCTATAACTATTGGAAAGTATTCAAATATCCAGGATAACTGTGTTGTACACACTTCAAAGGACTATCCTGTAGAAATTGGTGATTATGTCTCTGTTGGACATGCAGCTATTTTGCATGGATGTAGTGTAGGTGATAACTGCCTTATCGGCATCAACTCAACCGTTTTAAATGGAGCGAAAATCCGAAAAAACAGCATTGTTGGAGCTGGAGCTGTGGTTACAGAAGGAAAAAAATTTTCAGAAGGTAGTTTAATACTAGGGGTCCCTGCAAAGGCTGTAAGACAGCTTCAAGAAGAAGAAATAGGAAACATGAAAAATAACGCCATAAGATACATGGAACTTGCAAAATCAGAAAAGTGATGGCATGGTTAATGTAAAAAAGGTTGTAGATGAACTTGAACCCTATGTTCCTGGAAGATCAATAGAGGAAATAGCAAATAAATACGGAATTGCCCCTAATAAAATTATAAAGATGGGATCAAATGAGAATCCTTTGGGTCCATCTGGAAAAGCTCTCCGTAGCATAGAACATTATCTTAGTTCCATAAGTCAGTACCCTGAAGCATATTCAAAGGATCTCATAAAGGAACTTGCATCCTATGCTGGCACATCCCCTGCCAATCTGATTGTTGGTGGTGATGGAGCAGATGAAATCATAGATGTGCTTGGTAAAACTCTGATAGAGCCTAAAGATGAGTTTATAGTTCCTATACCATCCTACATGTATTATGAATTCACTTTAAAGATTCATGGTGGGATCCCTGTCTTTGCAAAATGGGATATTGCGAGAAACTCCCTGGATGTGAATTCTGTAATAGACTCCCTTTCAGTGCGAACGAAAATAATATTTTTATGTACTCCCAACAACCCCACCGGGGGATTAATAGACAAAAAAGACATAATAACCGTTTTAAATAGCACAAACGCCCTTGTGGTTGTAGATGAAGCCTATTTCGAATTTGCAGGGGTAAATAATGTCAAACTTCTGGAAGAACACGATAATCTATTGATCTTAAGAACCTTTTCAAAGGTATTGGGACTTGCAGGGATGAGGATAGGTTATGCAATTTCAAATCCTTATCTAATACAATATATGAATCGAGTAAAGCCGGTTTTCAGTCTCACAAAACTTTCACAGATCACTGCACTTGCCACACTACAGGACAAAGAGTACATTGAGAAATCCACAGAAATTGGAATAAAAAGCAGGGAGTTTCTCTATAAAGCCTTATCAAAATTCGATACCCTAAATGTCCTATCATCAAAATCAAATTTTTTGCTGGTTGATGTCCGCAACACAGGTATGAAATCAAAATTGCTAACAGAAGAACTCTTAAAAAGAGGAATTATTGTAAGAGATTGCAGTTCATTTAGAGGTCTGGATGATTACTGGATAAGAGTTAGTGTGGGAACACTTAAAGAGGATCAGAGATTTATTGAGATACTGGAAGAAATAATTGGATGATGACTTTTTAACTGATAAGGGTGATAGACCCTAAAAAGTTTTGATCAGCCTTTTTTTAAAAGGTTGAAGGTGTGATTGAATGATAGTCGGTGGAACAGCTATATCCTCCCTTGATTTTCCAAACAAGATATCATTGACTATTTTCACAGGTGGCTGTATCCTACGATGCCCCTATTGCCATAACCCAGAGATTATAGAGGGTGGAGAGCCAGTAAAAGTCGATGAAATCAAGAAAGAAATTATTGATTCCCTTGAATTCATTGACAGTATTGTTATAACTGGCGGAGAACCTCTCATTCAATACAAAGACGTTGAAAAAATTTTAAAATTCTCTAAAGAGCATAATTTAAAAACCAAAATTGATACCAATGGATGTTTCCCTCGTAAACTTCAGGAAATCATAGAACTGGTTGATTATGTTGGATTGGACATTAAGGCACCCTTCCATAAATACAAAGAGATTATAGGGTCTGATGTAGGAGATAAAGTGAAAAAAAGCCTCATGATATGTTTAAATTTCCCAGAAACCTATCTTGAGTGTAAAACCACCTATGTACCGGCTTTAATGGATAAATCCGCCATTATAGAAATTGCACGTGAAATAGAATGTGATATGTACACTATTCAGCAGTTCAGGAACAGAATTGTACTGGATAAAAAATTGCAGGGTACTCCAGTTCCCACACGAGAGGAACTTAGAAAAATTGCTAAAGAAATAAACCCGTTCCTAAAAAATGTAAAAATAAAAACATACGAATTTGGAGAAGAAATTATAGATTGATGAGATAGATTGATTAAATCGATACTTGAAAGATGTATGAATCGATATTTTATAGCTTGATAATCACTTTTAAATTTAAAAAGTTTAGGAGGAGTAGACTATACCTATTTTACTGTTTGGAAGCAGGAATATTGAACTTATAACTGGCAAGAAGACCATAACTATCAGAAAACTTTGGAAAAAGCCCCTTAATATAGGAGATCGTCTGCACTGTTACTGGAATCTGGTATCAAAGGAGCGAAAAAAGCTTTTTGAAGCTGAAGTTACCGATTTGGAGATAGTTAAGTTTAAAGATCTCATCAAAGATGATGAACTAGCAAGAAAAGAAGGTTTTTCAGATTCTCTAGAACTTGAAAGAGAGTTTAGAAGAATGTATCCAGATGATACTCAGGATGATTCTCTCTTTCAAATAATAAGTTTTACAAAACTTCCTGTTGATGAATGGGAAGGTGAGAAAATAGATGAGAAGGCAATGATTATTGAGAGAGGCGATATATTATTTGATATTGGTAAATTCAATAAATCTGTGATGTGTTATGAAGCTGCACTAAAAATCGACCCTGAAGATATTTATATACTCAATAGGAAGGGTGATAATCTAACACGTCTGGGTAAATTTGAGGAATCTATTTCCTGTTATGACAAAGCATTAAATCTAGACCCAGAAAATGAATTTATCTGGAACAACAAAGCCATCGCTCTCCTAAATTCAAACAAACCTGGAGAAGCCCTAAAATGTAACAGCCACGCTTTAAAATTAAACAAAAACAACTTTGTGATACTATATTGGAGAGGATTTATCTTAGAGATGCTGGGAAGATATGATGAAGCATTAGAATGCTATGATAAAATAGTGGAGCTAAACCCTGAAGATCCAGAAGTATGGAACGCCAGAGGGAATCTTCTAAGCGAAATGGATCGTGTCGAAGAGGCCCTAAAATCCTATGATAAAGCATTGGAATTGTGTCTTGATGATGCACCAGACGCATCTACATGGAACCGAAAAGGAAACGCTCTCCTAGAGCTTGGAAGATTCAAAGAAGCCATAGATTGCTACAACAATGCATTGTCCCTAGATCCCGATAATGAAGCCTACTGGTGCAACAAGGGAGTTGCATTTATGGAATTAGACAAATTTGAAGATGCAGTGGAATGCTTTAACACAGCATTGATCATAAATTCCAGAAATGATGATGCAAAGGTTTTAAAGGACGAATGTTTGGAAAATCTATGACAAAATGTTGAATAATAATCATATTGACTTATTAATTATTTCTTTACAGAATTAACGTATTGTTAATCTTTTTATAAAAAATTTTTATAAAAAAACTATAAAAAAAGTATGAAATTTGAATTGTTGCAAAAAAAATGTTAAGAAATAGTGCAACTCTTATACACTTTATAAATGAATCATAAGTATTAATCGATAAATTACATATAAATATAGCTCTAATCTCTATGGAATCTAATTTTCCCTAAATTATTTATTTTATTTTAGAATGTCTAACTAGGACTTTTTTGCCTGCAAAATTGGGTTTTTTAAGGTAACCACATGATCTTATAAAATATGAACAATTTAGTTTGAAAAGACTGTATTTGATGTCATTTGACTGAAAAATCGTAATTTTCTGTTAGGTTAACCACTTGGTCCACAAACTAATAAAAGTTAGATATCGAAAAAAAATAGATTTTATTGTTTATCACTTAAAAAAGACTTTTTTAAAACTAAATAAATGTGATATGAGGAGAAAAATTGATTTATGGATAATAATCAATTAAATGGCCAGATTCTATTTTTTCCCCAATATTTTATCCATCGAAGTTCTAATTGTGCCCACCCATGGCTTTAAAATATCTCGAGAATCAGTTTTTCCTCTATTATTATCTTCTTCAGAATTCAGTATATGGGCTTGGTTCATCACATAATCCTGGAGCCAATCTGCTAATTCATAGTCAGGAAGGTTTTCTAAAAATACCCAAGCATAGCCATCGTGCTCACTGCTTAAGTTGAGCTCACCTTCCTCTATTTTACCTGACATTATGATATGAACTGCCCTTATTAAGGGTAAATTCTGTTCAGAAGCTCCCACAACATGATCCAGGGCTATTTTTAGGTTAGTTTCCTCAAGAACTTCCCTTATAAGTGCATGGTCAAAGGACTCTCCCTGATCCACCTTACCCCCAGGAAGCTCCCATTTTCCAGGGTTAGTTTTAGAATCAGTAGATCTCTTGATAATGAGAACTTTGCCATTTTCATCTGTCAGGAGTACACGAACTGCTAGTCCAAAAACGTATTCTATCATCTAATCTACCTAAAAGTTATGTTAAATTATCAGTTATATTATTATTTCTTAAAATTACTTATAATATCTTTGATTTTGGTATATTAACAAATACTAAGATTGTGATGTTAAATCATTTTTTTTAAGAATTAATTGCTTCATTTAAATGTTTAAGTATATAAACATGCTTCTTTTATAAAATACATTTTAAAATTTTATTATAGATAATTTTAGCCTTTTATTCTCTAAAATTTATAAAATCAGAGTTTAGAATTCCTCCAGATGAACCAAAGAAATCCCCATTGTTATATAAGAGGCCAAATGGAATTTTTTGGGTGACATACTTAAATCTCACTCCCTACGTGTAAAGAGGAAATGATCGCGAGATTTAAAACTGCTGCTAAGGTGTGAATTTTAGGAATGTTTTAATAGTGTTTTTCTGGTTTTTTCCTTCTTTCTTTCATTACTGAGAGTTTCATGTGGTTTTTAGTTCCTCTGCCAGTATAAAAGAAGATAATCAAATTTTAACTACTTCACTTGAAAGTCCAATATTATTCTAACCATTGGAGGCTCTTGATCTATATCGATAGAAATAGGAGGACCTTCATCCATATACATAGAAGTTAATATGAACTCATTTGATATTTGTTCATCATGACTGCTCTCAATGGTTTTTATGGTGAATATATGCTTTTCACTATTTTCAAAGAAATCTCTAACCTTTGTTGCATCTCGTCCGATAACTCGTAGCATTATCATAAGATGTTCGTCACTAGCAAAATGAAAATCTTTAATAAAATCTTCAGGCACTATTAGATCCCTCATTGACCCCCCTATTTCTCGAATAAAAGTTATTGGTGCTGACACGTCTGCCAAAATAATCACCTCATTTAGTTTTCATATTTTAATTCAATTTAATACGTTAATGATAATATTCCTATGACTTTATATGCTTTGAAACTAGACTTATCCCCCATTCTGCCATTTCTTTAGCTTTTTCTCTTGTTTTAGCTTCTGCAAAACATCTGAATATGGGTTCTGTCCCGGAAGGTCTTATTATAACCCATCCATCCTCTGTAAATATCTTCACCCCATCAGTAGTATCCACCTCATAATCAGTGGTTTCTTCTGCAATTTTTTGCATGGTCTCCTTTTTAAGTTCATCAGGGCATTTTATCTTCATTTTTTCAGAGTAATAGGATGGAAGCTCTGCTATAAGCTTTGAAAGTGGCTTTTTCTCTTTTGCAATTATCTCAATTATCTTGGCAGTTGAGAGTGCTGCGTCTCTTCCATAAACAAAATCGGGAAATATAAGCCCACCATTTTCTTCCCCACCGAATAGACCATTTCTATCTTTTAATTCCCGTGCAACCAGTAAATCCCCCACTGCTGTTGTTATTACCTCTCCATCATATTCGCGAGCAATATCATAGATTGCTGTGGATGTTGCCACTGTTGTAACTATCAAACCTCCGCCATTTTCAATTAACATATATTTTTCAACCAGTGCAAAGGTTTTATCACCGAAAACAAATTCTCCCCTCTCATCAATACATATTGTCCGATCTGCATCCCCATCATGAGCTATACCTACATCTGCTCCTGTTGCTTTCACCACCTTGATTAGCTCCCCAAGATTATCAATGGTGGGTTCAGGCTC
>Ga0194110_10005563_pt1 | contig 14912 bp, 9 predicted proteins | sample TA2Kig1200mmetaG_FD_146192 | JGI IMG/M metagenome (GOLD analysis project Ga0194110, IMG submission 146192) | Freshwater microbial communities from Lake Tanganyika, Tanzania - TA2015032 Kigoma Deep Cast 1200m | ecosystem: Environmental > Aquatic > Freshwater > Lake | place: Tanzania: Lake... | reverse complement strand
CGGCGATGCCCGGCGCGGATTCGGCGTGGGCGCTGACCTGCGTTCCCTTCGGCGGGCCTGCGGCGGCGAAACCCAAGGTCTCCGACCAGGTGGTCATCGCCTTCGAGAACGGCGATTCGAGTCGGCCGGTCGTGCTGGGCAAGCTGGCGGGCTGAGCCGGGCCACCCTTCTGCCCGCCGTCGCGGGGAGAAGGATGGGCTGACCGCTACTTCGCCTTCACCGTGACCGTCGGGATCGACGTCACCTTGCCGCTCGCCACGCGCGCGAACTCAGCGGTGACTCCGAAATTGCCGGTGACCAGCACCCATTTGCCGGCTTCGCGCTCGACGGTGATCGAGTAGTCGCCCGGCGGCACCTTGTCGACGCTGAACGTGCCGTCCCTGGCGGTGCGCGTGGTGATTGTCAGCGGCGCCTGGGTCGAGCAGGGCGTGTCGTTCTTCTTGAAGGTGGTGAAACGGCTCAGGCGCACATTGCAGAACTCGACGCGCACGTCGGGGAGTCCGGTGTTTTCCTCGCCTTCGAACCTGCCCTTGATGCCGCCGGTCGGCTTGTCCTGCGTCGCCGGCAGACTCGCCGGGCCTTTGCCCGCCATGACCAGGGTACGCATGTCGTCGAACGGCACATCGGAATTGGCCATGCGCCAGAATTTCCCGACGTTGTTCTCGACCACGCCCAGGCCCCAGCTCGAGGCGATCCACAGCCGGCCCTTGCCGTCGAAGGCCAGGTCGCGCGGTTTGATCTGCTTTTCCATGCCACCGATCAGCGCCTTCTTCCAGGCGCCGCCGGAAAAGATGCGGATGCCGTCATTAACCGAGATCCACACGGCGCCGCTGCCGTCGACCGCGATGCCAGTGGGACCGATCAGGTTCTCCTTGAAGGTGGCCCATTGCTTGCCGTCATGCATCGACAGCCCGCCGCCATGCGCCATCCACAGCCGTCCATCCCTGTCGGCCGTGGCGTCGCTGAATCGCACATGCTCGTTGGGCAAGGTCGGCAGATCGGCGATCGGCTTCCACTCGCCGCCCTCGTAGCGCGCCAGGCTGCGGCCCAGCACCGCCCACAGCGAACCGTCGGGCTTGGTGACGAAGCGCTTCACGCCGTCGAGCGTGCCGTTTGTCACGTTGACGGCAGAGTAGGGCGTGTCAGTCCACTGGCCGCCTTCGAACCTGGCGATGCCGTCCTTGTGGCCGATGAAGATCGTGCCCTTCGCGTCGCAACCCAGCGCGTTCATCACCGGCTTGCCGTGACGCGCCGGCTTGGTCCAGCCGCCGCTGCCATCGCGGAAGGCGACATCCGACGAGTTGGCGACCACCAGGCGCGACCCGCAGGCGGCGACGTGGCGGATGAACGTGAACGGTGCCTTATCCTTGCCGTCGAGGGCGGCGATGCCCGAGCCGTCGAGGCAGAACGGCGCGGCCGAGCCGCCGCCCGGGATCACGCAGACCATGTCGTTGGCGCGGGCCGCGCCTGAAACCGCCATGAGAAAGGCGACCGCGGCGGTGGCGGTGGCAAGTCGCGTCATCATTTCAGTCCGTGCTCCCCAAGAAAACTGAGTGAACGATAGCTCGTTTTCGCAGGAGACGCCACACGCCACGACGGCGTGCTATCCCCAGCCGCGCAAGCCTGATGGGGCAAGCCGGCGTTCCCCAGGCGACATCGTGCGGTTCGTGTGCGCGATCCGCACGGCGGTCAGGCGTCCGTCTTGACCTTTACGTAGCTTCCGGGCGCGTCCTCGATCGCCGGCAAGCCGTCGCCGCCGGGCACGCGGGCGGGCACCTTGGGGCCGGACTGCGCCGACAGCCAGCGATCCCAGTCGGGCCACCACGAGCCGGGCGTCTCGGTCGCGCCGGCGCGCCATTCCTCGAGCGTGGCCGGGTAGCGCGTCGTCGCCGCCTCGTTGATCCAGTACTGGTACTTCTTGGCGCGTGGCGGGTTGACGACGCCGGCGATGTGGCCGGAGCCGGCCAGCATGAAGCGCAGCGGGCCGGAGAAGATCTTGGTCAGCTTGTAGACCGAGGGCGCCGGCGCGATGTGGTCTTCCTTGCCGGCCTGGATGTAGCAGGGGACCGACACCTTGCGCAGATCGATCGGCACGCCCGCGAGCGTCACGCCGCCCTGCTGTACCAGGAGATTCTTCAGGTACATGTTGCGCAGGTAGTAGCTGTGCATCGCCGCGGGCAGGCGCGTGGCGTCCGCGTTCCAGAACAGCAGGTCGAACGGCATCGGCTCCTTGCCGAGCAGGTAGTTGTTCACCACGAACGACCAGATCAAATCGTTGCTGCGCAGCATGTTGAAGGTGGTCGCCATCTCGGCGCCGTCCATGTAGCCGCGCCGCTCGATCATCTTCTCGATGTTGGCGATCTGGTCCTCGTCGATGAAGACGGTGAGCTCGCCGGCGTCGGTGAAGTCGATCTGCGCCGTGAAGAAAGTGCAGTTCTGGATGCGCTTGTCGTTCTTCGCCGCGCTATAGGCCAGGGTGGCCGCCATCAATGTGCCGCCGATGCAATAGCCTATGGTCGAGACCTCGCGCACGCCGATCGCCTTCTCGATGGCGCCGAGCGCGGCCAATGGGCCCTCGAGCATGTAGTCTTCGAAGCTCTTGTCGCGCAGCCGCGCGTCGGGGTTGACCCAGGAGATCACGAACACCGTGTAGCCCTGATCGACCGCCCATTTGATGAACGAGTTCTCGGGCTTCAGGTCGAGGATGTAGAACTTGTTGATCCACGGCGGCACGATCAGCAGCGGCCGTTCGTACACCTCGGGCGTCGACGGTGTGTACTGGATCAGCTGCATCATATCGTTCTGGAACACCACCTTGCCGGGCGAGGTGGCAACGTTGCGGCCGACCTCGAAGGCGTCCATGTCGGTTTGGCGGATCGCCAGCCTGCCGTTGCCGCGCCGCATGTCCTCCAGGACGTTGCGCAGGCCCTTCACCAGATTCTCGCCGCCGCTTTCCAGCGTGGCCTTGAGCACCTGCGGGTTGGTGGCGACGAAATTCGTCGGCGCCATCGCGTCGACGAACTGCTTGAGGTGGAATTCGACCTTCCTGCGCGCCTGCTCGTCGAGCCCGACAGTCTCCTTCGGCAAGCCCATCAGCCAGCGCGAGGTCAGCAGGTAGGATTGCTTGATGTGGTCGAAGATCGCCTCGTCGCGCCAGGCCGCGTCGTTGAAGCGCTTGTCGCCCTTGGGCGTCTCGACGACGGGTTCCGCCGGCTTGCCCATCATACGGTCGGCCGTGGCCTGCCACAGCTTGGCGTAGTCCTGCCACAGCGCGATCTGCGCCTGCACCATCTTCTCCGGGTCGGCCAGCAGCTTGGTCGTGAAGTCGGCGAAGGTGCCGGCGAGGTTCAGCGGGTCGAGCGACTGCGCGTCGGCCGGCTGCTGGCTTTTCTGACGCTCGGCGAAATCACGCAGCACGTCGCGGCTGCGCTGGGCGATGTCCTGCCACATCGCCTGCATGGCGGCGGTGTCGGGCGCCTTGAACTGCGGCGATTGGGGATCGGCCATGGGTCTCTCCGGTGGACCGTTTTTCCTTGCGGTTCATTGCCTCACGCGACGCCATTTGGGATACTGCGGACAATAGCCGGCGCGCCTGGGCAACCCCCTCTGGGCTGGCGCAAAAGGGACGATCACCTTATGAACCGCTTCCGGCGGCGTCAAACTGGTGCCGGTCCTGGGATAACGAACGGATGAACGGCGTGATGCTGAGGTCAGGTGGAGTTTCACGGGCGCTGTTGCTGGCGTTGCTCGCCTCGACCGCCCTGACCAGCTGCGACAGCGACGGCCGGCCGACCCCGCCGCCAGGTGCGACGACGGCTACGCTGCCGGCCGACCGACGTGTGCCGACCGGCGGAATCGCCATCGACCGCAGCAGGGCGCGCTACGACGACTCCGTTGCCGCCGCCGACGAGACACGTGGCCAGCAGGTTGGTTCGGTCGTCCCGGCCAGCCCGCCCAAGCCGCAGGATCCGCCAGCTCCGAGCACCGCTGCCGCGCCGCCACCACCACCACCGCCACCGGCGGTGACGTCCGCGCCGCCGCCGCCACCACCCGAGCCTGCGCCGACAGTCGCGTCAGCGCCGCCACCGCCCGCACCGCCGCCGCCCGCACCGTCGCCTCGGGCCACCAGCGCGCCGCCGCCGGTGACGACTGTACCCATGCCATCACCCGCCGGCACGACGGCCGACGATCTTAATCGTCGCTTCCTGGCTCAACTCGAGGCAGGGCAGGGGGCGCCCGCGCCGGCTGCCCCCGCCATTGCCAGCGCCCCGCCACCTCCACCCGCGCCGGTGACCGCGGCGCCGCCGCCGCCCGAGCCGGCCCCTGCGGTCACGCGCGCGCCACCGCCAGCACCGCCGCCACCGCCCGCCGTTGCGTCGGCACCGCCGGCGCCACCGCCCGCGCCGGCCGTCGCGACCGCGCCGCCGCCACCGGCTCCCGTGCCGGGCGTTCTGTCGGCCACGCCGCCAACGGCCTATGCCGGCGGCCCGATCCAGGTGGCGGTGATCCAGTTCAGCCAAGGCTCGTCGGGGCTGGACGCCACGGACCTCGCGGTGATCCAGGACGTGGCGCGCATCCATCGGCGCAACGGCGGCGTGGTCTATATCTACGCCCACGCCAGCCACGACGTTTACGCCAGCAGCGTGTCGCGCCTGCGGGCCGGCAACCTCGACGTCTCGGTCAAGCGGGGCGTCGCGATCGCCAACGCGCTGCTCCGCGCCGGCGTGCCGCGCAGCGCCATCGTGATGGAAGCTTATAGCGACGAGGAGCCGATCTACAGCACGACCACCGCGCGCGGCATCGCCGCCAACCGGCGAGCCGAGATCTTTTTCGACTTCTGACCGCCGGCCGGCGATACGAACAAGCGTAGTGTCCGGCCCCAAGCGGGCCGGACTTTCTATCACCCCCTCGACAAGACGCCTGAACCCAGGACCTCCGATGGACGACAGCGAATTCCACCGCCTGAAGCGCCTGCCGCCTTACGTGTTCGCCGAAGTGAACGCGATGAAGGCGCGCGCGCGCGGCGCCGGCCAGGACGTCATCGACCTCGGCATGGGCAATCCCGACCTGCCGACGCCGCCGCATATCGTCGCCAAGCTGGCCGAGGCCGCCGGCAATCCGCGCACCCACGGCTATTCCAACTCGCGCGGCATTCCTGGCCTGCGCCGCGCCCAGGCTGCCTACTACCAGCGGCGCTTCGGCGTCGAGCTCGACCCTGAGAGTGAGATCATCGTCACCATCGGCTCGAAGGAAGGCCTCGCCAATCTCGCGCAGGCGATCACCTCGCCGGGTGACATCATCCTGGCGCCCAACCCGAGCTACCCGATCCATCCCTACGGCTTCATCATCGCCGGCGGCTCGATCCGGCACATTCCGGTACCCGGCGCCATCAACATCGACGAGTTCATGCCGGCGCTCGACCGCGCGGTGCGCCACTCCGTGCCGAAGCCGCTGGCGCTGGTGCTGAACTACCCGTCGAATCCGACGGCGCAGGTGGTCGATCTCGAATTCTATCGCCCGATCGTCGACTACTGCCGCCGCGCCGGCATCTGGGTGCTGTCGGATCTCGCCTATGCCGAGATCTATTTCGACGACGTGCCGCCGCCGTCGATCCTGCAGATCCCGGGTGCGCGCGACATCGCCATCGAGTTCACCTCGATGAGCAAGACCTACTCGATGGCCGGCTGGCGTATCGGCTTCGCCGCCGGCAACAAGAAGCTGATCCAGTCGCTGGCGCGCATTAAATCGTACCTCGACTACGGCGCCTTCACGCCGATCCAGGTCGCCGCGACCGCCGCGATCAACGGACCGCAGGATTGCGTGGCCGAGGCGCGCGCCACCTACAAGGAGCGCCGCGACATCCTGATCGAGGGCATGCAGGCCGCCGGCTGGGACATCCCGTCGCCATCCGCCAGCATGTTCGCCTGGGCGCCCATCCCCAAGGCCTTCGCGCAGCTGGGTTCGCTGGCTTTCTCCAAGCTGATGCTGACGCAGGCCAATATCGCGGTCTCGCCCGGTATCGGCTTCGGCGAGTATGGCGATCATCACGTCCGTATCGCGCTGGTCGAGAACAAGCACCGCATCCGCCAGGCCATCCGCAACGTGAAGGTCGTGCTCTCGGATCCCGAGAAGGCGATCGATCTCTACCTGCGCGGCGTTGGCGACAACGTCACGCCCATCAAGGCGCGCGCCTGATGTCCCAGCCCTTGCGTGTGGGTGTCGCCGGCCTCGGCACGGTCGGTGGCGGTGTGGTTCGGCTTCTGCGCGAGCAGGCCGACCTCCTGGCGTTGCGCTGCGGGCGGCCGATCGTCGTGGTCGCCGCCTCGGCGCGCGACCTGAAGAAGAAGCGCGACGTCGACCTCCAGGGCATCCGCCTGGAGAGCGATCCGCTGGCGCTGGCGAGCGCCAGGGACGTCGACGTCGTCGTCGAGGTGATGGGCGGCTCCGACGGGCCGGCGCGCGCGCTGATCGAGGCGGCGATCGCCAACGGCAAGAGTCTGGTGACCGCCAACAAGGCGCTGCTGGCGCTGCACGGCGCGCAGATCGCCAAGCTCGCCGAGGCCAAGGGCACGTTGCTGGGCTTTGAGGCCTCGGTGGCGGGCGGCATCCCGATCATCAAGGCGTTGCGCGAGGGGCTGGTCGGCAATCGCGTCAAGCGGCTCTACGGCATCCTCAACGGCACCTGCAACTACATCCTCACCACCATGCGCGAGACCAAGCGTGACTTCGCCGACGTGCTGGCGGAGGCGCAGAAGCTGGGTTACGCCGAGGCCGATCCGAGCTTCGACATCGACGGCGTCGACGCCGCGCACAAGCTCTCGATCCTCGCCGCCGCCGCCTTCGGCGCGCCGGTGAATTTCGCGGGCGTGCATGTCGAGGGCATCCGCCGCGTCGGCGCGCTCGACATCGCCTTCGCCGAGGAGCTGGAGTACCGCATCAAGCTCTTGGGCGTGGCGCGCGAGACCGAGCACGGCGTCGAGCAGCGCGTGCACCCCTGCATGGTGTCGAACAAGACGCCGATCGCCCATGTCGACGGCGTGTTCAACGCGGTCGTCGTCGAGGGCGATTTCGTCGGCACCGCCATGTTCCAGGGCAGGGGCGCCGGCGCCGGCCCGACTGCCTCGGCGGTGGTCGCCGATCTGGTCGACGTGGCGCGCGGCCACGGTCTGCCGCCCTTCGTCGTGCCCACGGGCAAGCTCTCGGCCAGGCCCGTGTCGCCGATCGAGAAACGCCGCGGCGCCTATTACATGCGCCTGATGGTGCTCGATCGTCCCGGCGTGATCGCCGACGTCACGGCGGCGCTGCGCGACGAGCGGGTGTCGCTGGAATCGATGCTGCAGCATGGCCGCTCGCATGGACCTGATGACTCGGTGCCGGTGGTACTGGTCACGCACGAGACCGAGGAGGTGGCGATGCGGCGCGCCGTCACACGGATCGCCGCGCTCGACACGGTGATCGAACCGCCGAACCTGATCCGCATCGAGGATTTCTGAGGCGGTGCCGTGTCGTCTTGCCTTCCCCCTTAGGGGGGCGGGAGAGAGAATTTTCAAGGAGGAAGGGTGATATGGCCGACGCCGACACCAAGATGGATCGTAACCTCGCGCTCGAGGCGGTACGCGTGACGGAGGCCGCGGCGCTCGCGGCGTCGAAGCTGATGGGCCGCGGCAACGAGAAGGCCGCCGACCAGGCCGCCGTCGACGCCATGCGCCAGGCGCTCAACGGGCTCAACATCGCGGGCACCGTCGTGATCGGCGAGGGCGAGCGCGACGAGGCGCCGATGCTGTTCATCGGCGAGGAGGTCGGCACCCGGCAGGGGCCCAAGATCGACATCGCGCTCGATCCGCTGGAGGGCACCACCATCACCGCCAAGGGCGGACCCAACGCGCTGGCCGTCATGGCCATGGCCGATCACGGCAATTTCCTCAACGCGCCCGACGTCTACATGGACAAAATCGCGGTCGGCGGCGGCCTGCCCGACGGCGTGGTCGACATCGACGCATCGCCGGCGGAGAACCTCAAGAACCTCGCCAAGGCCAAGCGGGTCGAGATCGCCGACCTCGTCGCCTGCATCCTCGATCGGCCACGCCACAGCGAGCTGATTGCCAAGACCCGCGAGGCCGGCGCGCGCATCATGCTGATCGGCGACGGCGACGTGTCGGGCGTGATCGCCACCTCGCAGCCCGAGTCCGGCGTCGACATCTATCTCGGCTCCGGCGGCGCGCCCGAGGGTGTGCTGGCGGCGGCGGCTTTGCGCTGCATCGGCGGCCAGATGCAGGGTCGCCTGCTGTTCCGCAACGACGACGAGCGCGGCCGCGCGACGCGGCTGGGCATCAAGGACTTCAACAAGAAGTACTCGATGCTGGAGATGGCCAAGGGCGACGTGATGTTCGCCGCCACCGGCGTCACCAACGGCTCGATGCTCAAGGGCGTGCGCCGCTTCCATAACGGCGCCGAGACCTATTCGCTGGTGATGCGCTCGAAGACCGGCACCGTGCGCTACGTGCATGCGCTGCACAACTACACGATGAAGACCGGCCTGCCGAGCTGGGCGTGACGTCGCTTACCTTCCCTCGCTGGCAGGGGAAGGTGCCCGAAGGGCGGATTGGGGTGGCGCCATCGCGGCCAGTCACAATGGTGGAAGCTGTGGCACCAGCCACCCCCATCCGGCGTTTCGCGCCACCTTCCCCCGCTAGCGGAGGAAGGTAGTGCTGCCCGCCTTTCTCGGCGTCGAGAGATCGGCCAGTGGCCGGCGCTGGGTCGCGCGCGGGGCGGATGATCGCGCGGCGGCGGCGATCGCGCAGCGTCATGGGCTGCCCGACGCGGTGGCGCGGTTGCTGGTGGGGCGCGGCGTGGCGCTCGACGATGTCAGCGACTACCTCGAGCCGACCCTGCGGCGCTTCCTGCCCGATCCGTCGCATCTGAAGGACATGGACGCGGCCATCGCGCGCCTGGCCCGGGCGGTGGCCGGTGGCGAGAAGATCGCCGTCTATGGCGACTACGATGTCGATGGCGCGACATCGTCGGCGCTGCTGCTGCGCTTCTTCCGCGGCGTCGGCGCCGATATCGTCGCCTATGTCCCGGATCGCATCACGGAGGGCTACGGCCCCAACGCCGCGGCGCTGCTGAAGCTGAAAGGGCAGGGCGTCGCCGTCGCGGTCACCGTCGATTGCGGCATCACCGCTTTCGCGCCGCTCGACGCCGCCGCCGAAGCCGGGCTGGACATGATCGTCATCGATCATCACGTTGCCGAGCCACAGTTGCCGCGTGCCGTGGCGGTGGTCGATCCCAACCGGCTGGACGAAGACAGCCCGCACAAGCAGATGGCGGCGGTGGGCGTGGCCTTCCTGCTGATCGTCGGCGTCAACCGCGCGCTGCGCGCGGCGGGTCACTACACCGCCGACCGGCCCGAGCCCGATCTCAGGCAATGGCTCGACCTCGTGGCGCTGGGCACGGTGTGCGATGTCGTGCCGCTGACCGGCGTCAACCGCGCCTTCGTGCGCCAGGGGCTGCGCGTGATGCGCGAGCGCGGCAATGTCGGCCTCGTGGCCTTGGGCGACGTCGCGCGCCTGAACGAGGCACCGGGCACATTCCACGCCGGCTTTCTGCTGGGCCCGCGCGTCAACGCCGGCGGCCGGGTCGGGCAGGCGGATATGGGCACGCGGCTGCTGTCGACCGACGATCCGCACGAGGCGGGCGCGCTGGCCCTACGGCTCGATCAATTCAACAGCGAGCGCCGCGCCATCGAACAGGCCGTGCTCGACGCGGCGCTGGCGCGCATCGGCGAGCCGGCCGTGGCGCCGCCGGCGATTGTGGTGATGGACGATGGCTGGCATCCCGGCGTGATCGGCATCGTCGCCAGCCGGCTGGTCGAGCGCTTCCATCGCCCGGTCTTCGTCATCGGCTTCGATGGCGAGATCGGCAAGGGCTCGGGCCGCTCAGTGCGCGGCGTCGATCTCGGATCGATCGTCATCGCCGCGCGTCAGTCGGGCTTGCTGATCAACGGCGGCGGCCACGCCATGGCGGCCGGGCTGACAGTGGCGCGGGGCATGGCCGAGGCGTTCACCACCTTCATGGTCGAGCGCGTCGCGGCGCTGGTGCCCAACGGCGCGCTCGATCCGTCGCTCAGCCTCGACGGCGCGCTGGCCGCGAGTGGCCTGACGATGGAGTTCCTCAACACGCTGGAACGCTGCGCACCCTTCGGCGTCGGCAATCCCGAGCCGCGATTCGCGCTGCCCCAGATGGTGGTGAGCTGGTGGCAGGGCGTCGGTGAGAATCACGTGCGCTGCCAGCTGACCGGCGGCGACGGCGCGCGGGTCAACGCCATCGCCTTCCGCGCCGCCGGCCGGCCGTTGGGCGAAGCGCTGACCACATCGGGCGGCGCGCCGCTGCACATCGCCGGCGTCGCCCGGGTCAATCGCTGGAACGGCCGCGAGGACGTGCAGTTCCAGATCGAGGACGCGGCGATCGCGCGCTAGGCGCTTAGCGGCCGTTGGCCGGCGGCATCGGATCCCGACGGGCGGCCGCCGATCGCACTGACCTGGGTCAATGCCGTCGAGGTGCGGCACCCTCAATCTATCCATATTGCCGCCCGGCGGCCGCGACACAGCGAGGAAATCCGCATGGAGCCACGCGATCTGGCTCAGCAGGATCGCCCGGATTCGGGCCATGCCGAGCTGCCGAAGGATTTCGTCTGGGGCGTCTCGACCTCAAGCTACCAGATCGAGGGAGGTGCCGACGCCGATGGGCGGGGCCCCAGCGTCTGGGACGGCTTTTCCCACCAGCCGGGGCGGATCGCCAACGGCGACAACGGCGACGTGGCCTGCGACCACTATCACCATTGGCGCGAGGACGTCGCGCTGATGCGCGACATCGGCGTCGGCGCCTACCGCTTCTCGATAGCCTGGCCGCGGGTGATGCCGACCGGCCAAGGAGCGGTCAATGAGGCCGGTCTGCGCTTCTACGGCAGGCTGATCGACGAGCTGCTGCGCAGCGGCATCGAGCCCTGGATCTGCCTGTACCACTGGGATCTGCCCCAAGCGCTCCAGGACCGTGGCGGCTGGGTCGATCGCGACAGCGCCGGCTGGTTCGCCGATTACGCCGGTCTGATCGGCGACCGCTTCGGCGATCGCGTGCGCCGGTTCGCGACCTTCAACGAGCCGGGCGTCTTCACGCTGTTCGGCTATGTCTTCGGCTGGCATCCACCGGCCTCCAACGACATCTCCCATTTCTATCGGGCGATCCATCATGTGAACCTCGCGCATGGCGGCGCGATCGACGCCCTGCGCGCGAAGGTGCGCCGGGCATCGCTGGGCTGCATTCACAACGTGCAGCCGGTCCACCCCGTGGGGCAGTCGCGCGAGGACGTCGCGGCGGCCGGCATGCTCGACGCGATCTGGAACAAGGCGTTTCCCTACCCGCAGATCCTCGGGCGTTATCCCGGCCGGCTCGTCGCGGCGATCGAGCCCTTCCAGCAGGCCGGCGATCTGGAGCGCATCCGTCGTCCGGTCGACTGGTTCGGCCTGAACCACTACTCGCCGATCTACGCCTCGGCCGATCCCAAGACACCGCTGGGCTTCGTCTGGCGTGACGCGCCGGCCGACGCGCCGCGCTCGCCGATCGGCTGGCAGATCGATCCGTCCGGCTTTCGCGACACCCTCGTCGAGGTCTCGCAACGTTACGGCTTGCCGATCTACGTGACCGAGAACGGCGCCGGCACGAAAGAGGTGCTCGACGCGAGCGGCGTCATCAACGACGCGGCGCGCGTCGATTTCCTCGACCTCTACACCCTGTCCCTGCGCGAGGCCGTGCGCCGTGGCGCCGATGTTCGCGGCTACTTCGTGTGGTCGCTGCTCGACAATTTCGAGTGGGGCGCGGGCTACGCCAACCGCTTCGGCCTGGTCTATGTCGACTTCGCCACGCAGCGGCGCGTGCCCAAGGAATCGGCGCGCTGGTACAAGCGTCTGATCGCGGCCGAAGCGCGTCGGGCCAAGCCATGAGGCGGGGACAATCCGCCTCGCCCTTCCCGCGGCCACGTACCCATGTCGATGCCTGACGACGATGCCCGCCATGTCACGGACGCCCGCTCGCTGCGCCGTTTCTGGCGCGCGGCAAGCGGCTTCTGGCGCGGCTCGCCTACGATCGCGTGGGGACTGATCGGTCTGCTGACCATTGGCGTCGTGCTGCAGCTGGTCGTTCAGTACTGGCTGAATTTCTGGAATCGCGACTTCTTCAACGCGCTGGAGCAACGCGACCGCGCCGAGATCCAGGGTCAGGTGTTGCTGCTGCCGGCGCTGGTCGCGGCGAGCGTGGCGCTGGGCATCTTCGCCGTCTGGGGGCGCATGACCTTCCAGCGCTGCTGGCGCGCCTGGCTCACGGCCGAGCTCGTCGACATCTGGCTGCCGAGCCTGCTTCGTCATCCGCCGGCGTTCGTCAATGGCGAACGCCAGAACGCCGAGTACCGCATCGCCGAGGACGCCCGTCTGGCGACCGACGCGCCCATCGATCTGTTGATCGGACTTTTATCCGCGCTACTGGGCGGCGCGACGTTCATCGTCGTGCTGTGGAACGTCGGGGGCGCGCTCACCATCCCGCTCGGCGACACGCGCCTGTCGATCCAGGGCTACCTGGTCTACGCCGTCCTCCTCTATTCGCTGATGACATCAGGCGCGATGGTCTGGATCGCGCGCCACATGGTCGACGTCATCGAGCGCAAGAACCAGTCGGAGGCCGATCTGCGGTTCGAGCTGGCGCGCATGCGCGAGCAGCCGACCGACGTGCCGATGGTCGAGCCGGTGCTGGCGGACGTGATCCGGCAGTGGCGTCGGCTGCGCGATCAGCACCTGCGCACGACCCTGGTATCGCACGCCAATTCGCTGCTCGCGCCCGTCCTCGGACTCCTGTTGTGCGTCCCGAACTATGTCCGAGGTGAGCTTCAGCTCGGCGAGGTGACGCAGGCCGCGGCCGCGTTCGTCGTCGTCCAGTCGGCCGGGAACTGGCTCGTCGACAATTACCCCAGGCTGGCCGAATGCCTGTCGTCGGCGGCGCGTGTCGGCAACCTGCTGTTGGCGATCGACGCGCAGAGCGGGCCGGCGCCGGAAGCGCCGGCGACGGGCGACATCCGGGCTGGCCCGAGCCCGTCGTGAGGCGCCGCGGCCGGGCCGGTCGCCACGTTGACATGGAGCAAGGCGAAGCCTGTCCGACGCACCCATCCTTGGCGATGCCGACCATGGAGGAACCGATGACCCGCTCCGACTATGTGCGCTGGTTCGGCGATATCCGCTCGGAGGATGTCGGCCTGGTTGGCGGCAAGAACGCCTCGCTGGGCGAGATGTACTCGGCGATGACCGCGAGCAGCGTGAGGGTGCCCGATGGCTTCGCGCTCACAGCGAGGGCCTACCGCGACGCGTTGAGCGAGGCCGGCGCCTGGGAGCGGCTCGCGACGCTGCTGCGCGGGCTGGGCAAGGACGATGTCGCGCGCCTGGCCCGCGACGCCGCGGCGGCGCGCGAGATCGTCTACGCCGCGACCGGCGGCGCGGCGCTGCGCGGCCAGATCCTGGCAGCCTACGCGGAACTCAGACGCCAATGTGGCGACGACGTGGCGCTGGCGGTCCGCAGCTCGGCGACCGCCGAGGATCTGCCGACGGCCAGCTTCGCCGGCCAGCACGAGAGCTTTCTGAACGTGCGCGGCGAGACGGAGTTGGTCGAGGCCTGCCGTCGGTGCTTCGCCTCGGTCTTCACCGATCGCGCCATCGTCTATCGCAACGACAACGGCTTCGACCATCTCAAGGTGAGCCTGTCGGTCGGCGTCATGAAGATGGTGCGCTCGGACCTCGCCGCGAGCGGCGTTATCTTCACGCTCGACACCGATTCGGGATTCCGCGATGTCGTCTACGTCACGGGTTCATACGGCCTGGGCGAGAACGTCGTGCAGGGCCGGGTCGATCCCGACGAGTTCTACGTCCACAAGCCGACCTTTCGCGCCGGGCGCCGATGCGTCCTTCGCCGCCGTGTCGGTCGCAAGCAGCGGCGCCTGGTCTATGGCGAGGATGTCTGCGGCACCGTCGATGTCGAGGTATCGGAGGAGCAACGCCGGCGGTTCTGCGTCGAGGACGGCGACGTGCTGAAGCTCTGCGACTACGCGCTGCGGATCGAGGAGCATTATTCCCGCCGCGCCGGTCAGCCGATGCCGATGGATATCGAGTGGGCCAAGGACGGCGTCGATGGCGAGCTCTACATCGTGCAGGCGCGTCCCGAGACCGTCGCCTCGCGCAAGCGGGCCGGGAGCTTCGAGTCGCAGTCGCTGAAGGGGCGCGCGCCGGTCCTGCTCGTTGGCCGCGCCGTCGGCGAGCGGATCGCGTCGGGCCCCGTGCGCGTGATCCGCGCGGCGTCGGACCTCGCCGCGTTCCGCCCCGGCGAGGTGCTGGTGGCTGAGACCACCAGTCCGGACTGGGAGCCGGTGATGAAGGGCGCGGCGGCCATCGTCGCCGATCGCGGCGGGCGAACCTGCCACGCCGCGATCGTCGCACGCGAGCTGGGCGTGCCGGCGATCGTCGGCGCGGAGCGGGCGAGCGAGATCCTGCGCACCGGCGACGTCGTGACCGTGTCCTGTGCCGAGGGCGAAACCGGACAGGTCATGGCGGGCGAGGTGCCGGTGGAGACGGTCGTCCTGGATCTGGCCGATCTGAAGCGGCCACGCACGCCGATCATGGTCAATCTCGGCAATCCCGATCTCGCCTTCCGGACGGCGACGCGCCCGCACGAGGGCGTCGGCCTGGCGCGCATGGAGTTCATCATCAGCGAGCAGATCGGTATCCACCCGATGGCTCTGGTCGAGCCTGGCAAGGTGCGCTCGCAGGCCGCGCGCCAGGCGATCGAACAGCGCGTCCACCTTCACCGGCGCCCCGTCGACTATT
>Ga0194110_10005556_pt1 | contig 14924 bp, 16 predicted proteins | sample TA2Kig1200mmetaG_FD_146192 | JGI IMG/M metagenome (GOLD analysis project Ga0194110, IMG submission 146192) | Freshwater microbial communities from Lake Tanganyika, Tanzania - TA2015032 Kigoma Deep Cast 1200m | ecosystem: Environmental > Aquatic > Freshwater > Lake | place: Tanzania: Lake... | reverse complement strand
ATTTCAACTATGGGAAAGTAAGAAACCTGGGCAAATGTATGTCTCAATCCCTTATTCATCAGGTCACTCATTTCAACGAGTGTGAAGGCAGTTGCCAGACGGCTGAATAGCCGTCTCAATCCCTTATTCATCAGGTCACTCATTTCAACCTTTACCGACGCAAACGACTGGGGCCTGATTGCCGAGTCTCAATCCCTTATTCATCAGGTCACTCATTTCAACCGAATTTCTCCGTCCCAGGTTTTGTTGGATCCAACGTCTCAATCCCTTATTCATCAGGTCACTCATTTCAACTAAGGCTACGGAGGGCAAGCCGGAGCTTAAGGGGTCTCAATCCCTTATTCATCAGGTCACTCATTTCAACCCCCGGATGTCGCATAACCTGTTCCACCAACCTTTGTCTCAATCCCTTATTCATCAGGTCACTCATTTCAACTTAAGTTCGTTATGAGAAGGACTTCAATAAATAGTCTCAATCCCTTATTCATCAGGTCACTCATTTCAACCAGACCCAACGGATCAAGACTGGTGGTGGTATCAAGTCTCAATCCCTTATTCATCAGGTCACTCATTTCAACGCTATTTAAATAAGTATCCAGATTTGCTCTGGAATAAATGTCCATCGCGCGAACCTCCGATTTTCATCACTATTTTAACTTCAATGTCTTTTCACCGATATAAAATCTTCAGTCATTACAAATCGGTTTAAAATCGCGAACCCTAAATTGGAGATTTTAAAAAAAATAAATGGATCAAGTTAATTAGGTAGATCCCTCTCTTTTCCGGTGGGGGTCCGCGCGAAAATCATTGATCAGACAAATTCATATCTTTAGTATCGGAAACTTAGGAAGATCTTCTTCCTTTACCTGAGAAAATTTAAGTATGACCTCAAATAATTTATTGAATATTTTCTCGTCAACCGATTGAAATCCGTGTGCAAGGATTGAATAGTTCCGGGTATCTAAGATTGGACGAATTTCCTTGTCATAGGATTCAAAAAACTTATCGGCGATCTCACTCCCCAATTCTTTTAATAGACGGTAAGAAGCCATTAGGGGTATCTTAACTTTTTGGTTTATACCGTGCTTTTCGCCATATTTTGATAGATATTCACTACGAAGGTTTTGAGGTATCTTCTCGATTTTCACATCGGACGTATCAATTCCGAATTTCTCTTTCAATTCTGCCTGCCCAAGAACCTCTATGGCTCTGTATAGACGGGCAACTGCGTCGTCATACTTTTTTTCGAGGTCTCCTCGCCTCCTTGCGTTTGCCAAAAGGTCATAAAAATAATAGATGGAAGGTTTATTGCTATTGATTAAGTTCTGGAGAAATTCGAGGTTTTCATCAATGGCGGCCGCGATTTTCTTGAGCGTGGCTTTTTCAGTTCCGAGGGCTGTAAATACATCTCTACTTTTAAAAAGATACGGCTTTGCATCCCGATGCTTGAAATTATCCCACAAATTGTAACCCATGATCATTTCCCGGAGAGCCTCAAAAAAAGGCCGTTGCTCTCTGCTTACCATTGATACACATTTCTCGACAACATCTACAGCTGAGGCATATCGGGCTTTATTGAAAAGGGTCGAGATCTCCTTTCGTTCTGCCGTTGCAATTTCGTTCCAGGGATTATCGAGAAAATACATACTCTCATTTCCATTTATAACTATGCCGACTCCTCCTTTTGATCGCTCGCTCCCCCCGACATAGCTATAGCAACAAGACTTGTCGATTGTCGCCAAAGCCAGGGCAACCGACATGGTTTTGGTCCCTCCCGTATAGTCCACACAGATTTCTTCAGGGTCGATTTCCCATTTTTCTAATAGGTCAGGCAACTTTTTATTGATCGAAGAATAGCATTCAGAAAGTAGTTCAGGGTTTGATGTAACAATCCAGTCGTGATGGCGTAGTTTGTAATCGAGCCCGGGAAGGATCTCTTCCTCAATTATCCTCTTTGTGTTTTTTGAAACGAAGAAGCAGATGTATTCAGGCTTTGCCTTATTCAACGAAAATATAATGGGCGCTGGCGTTCCACCCACTGACACAATCATACATTTAATTTTTTTGGTCATTTATTGCCCCCCAAGTAATCTACGTCTCAATCCCTTATTCATTAGGTCCTCTTTTCTCACTGCCCTTCTTTTTTCTTTTTAGTTATCAAGAGGATAAAAATAATAATTTTGTAACCCCTCTGTATTGGGGATTTTATTGCTATCCTCCCGCAGTGTGGGGGTAAACAATGGGGACAGCAAAGGCATAGGCATATTGAACCACTTCCGGCTTTGCCGGAGCAATTCCCTCGCTTATCATTCGGCCATAATATTCCTTCGGGGTTCCTCCTGTCCTAAAGACCGAGCCAGCCTTTACCATTACCAAAGGCTTTTTAAAGGGATTTCCGCAGAAGGTGAACTCCTCCCCGAGTTTTCCATATTTTACAAAGGTTTTATACAGCCCTTCGGTTGGATCATCCTCAGCGGGGCAGAAGTTTGAGAGCGAAACGAATCCATCTGCGTTACCTGCTTTCTTAAAATCGAATCCAACTACCTCTACAATGGAAAACTGTCCGCTTCCAATAGATTTTTTCTTTCCATAACCAGACTTGGATAGATCATCGAAAAGTTCAAGAACTCTTTGTTTCCATTCTTCGCCTACTGTCTTGAGATAGACATTTATCTCCGAAACGAATGTTTTTCTCAGGTTGAAAATTCCACCCTCCCTTGACGTAGATTGTGTCAGGCGATCTATCCTGTTGTGTGGCAGTAAGTAATCGGAATAGGGATTTTGAACAGGTGCTGGCCTGCATTCCTTGCCATCTCTGAAGGATTGGAAATCCACTGGAGTAACAAGATCTACTTTTTTAAGATTCTTTTTATCTTCAGGATCTATTACATAAAATTCTGCTGATAGGGGTTTTGGTAGTAATTCAAGAGGGAATCCATCCGAAATTAAGAAAGGAGGTTCTCTCTTTTGAAACGGCTCAAGGAATGTCTGGAGTCCCTTTTCTCCCTCCCGATATGCCACCACCCAGCATAGATGCCCGAAAAGCGTATCGGCTTGGAAAGGAGTTATGATGCTCCCGTGAATTTTTAGTTTGATTTTATATGTTTTCATGGATCACCCTTTTAGTTGGACATTCGCAAGGCTTTCCTTTTCTTTTTTACAATTCTCTCTCCAATCCTTTGAAAACTCTTTCCCGTCAAAGAGGATGTTGTTAAATTCAATGTGTCCTGAACCTCTGGTTCCGCTCCCACCAATGGCATCCTGCTCCATAAGGTATAATCCCGCAGCTATCCAGCGCCTTAATGCTTCTTTGTTATCGCTATCAAACACGCGGGTCGAAATCTCGAAGTGAAATTCAACTCCTTCAGGGATTCTCTCCATAGGAAAAAGCGCGCCTCCGGCTGCCTTGCCTGTGACACGGTCGATCCGCACCCCTGGCTTCTCTTCTAATGCTATCTTCTCGAAAATCTCTTCAGACTGTTTTGTGAGGTAGCAGTCACGGAATATGAGCCGTGTAGGTTCATACGTCTTGACCGAACTGCCACTGCCAAAAAGGAGGCAAATCTGGCACTTCCCGCACCAACACGGAGAGCCTTGATCTCTTGGATCTGTTTCTTTCCGCTCATAGGTGAGTTCCAGGAGGCACCTCATTTTTCCTTTAAGGGATGAGCCAGGGATATAAGGCTGTTTGGTCCGAGGGGATTCCATAACCGGCAACGGTTCCCCACGCTGGGGCCTCTCGCCTCCTGTTCCAATGTGCAATCCGCTTTTTAATTTAAGAGTGGCTATTAGGCTGGCGTAGTCTTTTAATTTCATCTTAGTTCCTCCTTTCTATTTCTTTGTTGGGAAGTAACACACGATGCTATCGAGGTGCTTAAAGAATCCATCCAGGGATTTTTCATCTTTCTCTGCCAAGGCCAAATGGTGCTTCATAAACTGAACAAAACAATCAGGGATTATATTTCTTTTAAGTTGGTATTCAAGGTCTGTCTGACATTGATACAGGATGGGCTTTGCATGATCGATCCCCTTCAACATGGCTTTAGTCTTGGCATTTAAGATTTTACGGTGAACATCCCTTAATTGCTTGATGGCAAGAGTTGGCCTGCTATTGAAAAAAATATTGGCAAGTTTTTGTGGATAATCGATGTAAATATCTTTCAGAATATACCCTTTCCCGTCATAATAGGTTTTGAGCAGGAGGCCAGATACATTGAACGTTTCGCCTTGCGGCGATGAGAAACAGTTTTGGCAAAATCTAAAGTGCGGTTCCCTGGGCTCAAATTCCCTTCCACATCTTTCGCATCTTTTTTTCATTGATCAACTCCTTGTATAAGTTAGAACGTAATCCATGATGGTTCTTAAGAACTCAAGATTCTCCCCTCCCTGGGGTTTATCAACAGTCGGGATCAAGTCTTCTGCCCAAACAAGGGCAGCCTTCTGCCCTTCTTTTGCGAGGTTCCGTTTTATGTCATAGACGAGCAGAGGAACAAACCTCAGAAATTCTGTCTTGACCCCGAGCGAGGGATCGTGGATGTTAGAACTCTCCGACATTTCACCGTATCTTCGGAGGTTGTTGATGAAACCTCTGGATACTACGGGAGGCTCCCTTTCCAGCCATTCAATTATTTGATCGGCTTCTTTTAATATCTTCTCCTCAAGATCCTTCCAACTGACTGTTTGATTGAATAATGTTATTCTGTTCTTGCCCTCCTTTCGTTTGGAATTTCTCAACTTTTCCTCGACGATCTCAGCACAATAAGAGATTGGGTTGTATGGCTTGGTTAGATAGATGCCTGCTGAAAATGTGAGGTCAGGGTTGTTGGCACAGAACCGAGAGAACTCTTTTCTGATCGTATTGACAAAATCGATCGACTTATTCCACGGCCCCAAGACAAATAGATCGTCCCCACCTGAAAAGATTGTGTAGTGCCCTTTGAAGGCCTCCTCCATTCTGGACTGGAGATAGCCTGAGAAGAAGGTCTCCAATAAACGGGAAAATGTGGCAAACCTGGAGATGGAGAGCCTGGTGTCCTTAAAGCCCTCCCTCAGTATCAGGCCCATGTTGTCAACATCAGCCTTGACATAACCAATCAGTTTGTCGCCATCAGCAGAATTGGCAATATCATTGAAAGTGACGGGCTGGCCCCTTTCTACCTCGGAGGAAGCAACATCCAATGTGGTGGGTATGTGGTTTGCGAGATACTTGAATCCCAGAACAGGGAGTCTTGTTTCGGTATTGTTGAGAGCCAGTATAAGATAAGGGCTTTTCTCTGATTTTCTACCAATAATAACATCGTCCCAAAGTTCAAAGGAGTAGCTCAGAACCTCGAACCCGTGCAGGTCATCGTTGAAAAAGGCAAGGTATTTGGCTTTGGGGAGGAGCTGCCCGATTCTGGTGTCGTTTGAACACCTCTCACAAAAGGCATCTCCCACCTTGGCAGGTCCTTTTATCGGAAATTTCTGGCACCCTTGGCAGACTTTCTCGTCTCCCTCCACAACCTCCGGCCTGATAAATTCCTGGACGGCCCATTTACCGTTAACGGAAAGCGCTTCCTTGTGGGGCTGATACTTCTTGAGGCTAAGGTTGCTTTTCAGCCTGTCCATTACTTCGGAGAAGACTGTCAGATCCCTTCCTGACAACTCTTCGGTTGCAAGAGAAACCGATAATTCCGCGTTAAGCCTCTTCATTGTCCAATCGTCAAACTCTTTCTGGAGGGCTTCGATCGTCTTGGGAGCATCGTTCGGATTGGGACAGAGGATGTAGAAGTTCCCACCCGCCGAAAGGATCTGGTTGCAAAGAGGCAACCGGAAAGCCTGAAGGATTTTATGGGAGGCAATCTCCGAGACAAGTTGAACAAACAAGGATCTCGCACGGAGCCTCTTAGCAACCTTCCCCTGCTGAGTGAGAACATCGAAGATATAGGTCTGAATGCCCGAGATGTCTCCCCCGACCAGAAGCGTTGCCTTGCTATCAATATTTATGGTTTCAGCGGGCCTGTCTTGATGGTAAGCGTAAAGGCATCCTGCTATGGCAGCCGTGGTTTTGAGGTGATCGAACAGGGGAACATCGGGTTCGATTTTGTAGGTCGCGCTTGGGATGCACCAACAATACTTCCAGAGAAGGAAATATAAATAATCGACCAAGTGTTGAGGTGAAAGATTATCGAAATTTGCCGATGCAATTTCCTTCTCGAATCCCGCCAATAGTTGAGCATACTCTTTTTGGGAACATTTCTTATCATCAACGGGGAAAATCTCCTGTAATCGCTCTTTACCGAGGGGAGCAAATTTATAGTATCTCTCAGGTTTAGGTTCCTTGGAGATTGAAACCTTAGAGAAGATTGAAATCAGGCGGTCTGAGAACGGATCACCCTTTTCTTCCTCGTCAATTTTAATTGCGATCCGGTCCATCCCAGCAGAAATGGCATCGGCCAGGGAGATATATTTTTCGTGTTCGTGGTGGTTACCGATGGCGGACCTAATGAGTTGATTCTCTTTCCCATCAAAAACCGAGCTCAATTTTTCGGAAAGATGGTTCTGGAACCATTCTTCGCCCCAATGAGAATGGTCCTGACTCATCGGATTGGTTTGGGCTCGTTGGACGAACTTCCCTATGTCATGCAGGAGCGCTCCCAAGATGACCGCATAGTATTCGTTTTGTTTGATGTCCATCTTTAATTCCTCTTGATTTGGTATTTCCCAAGGCCGAAACTGGTCCCTTTGCCCACATGGATGTATTCGCCAAGAAGCAGAAACGGAAGAAAGGGTTCAACCTTTCCCTCAAAAGTGACGGGTCCCGTGAACCCGCCCATCATCATTTTTGTGTCTTGCCGGTTTGAATAGCGCTCCCAGTCAAACCAATGAAGATTCGACTTTTTAACTCTGATGTTTGATGACTCTTCTATCAACCCCCTATAATCAAGATCAAGCTCCTCTCCACAATGGAAATAAGAAAGGAGGGAGATACGCCTGAGCATATTGCGGATCAGAACGTGGAACTCCAGGGTTTCAGAGAGCTTGCCATCAAATTTCAAGCGGGTTGGTGTAATGAAGTTGATGGTCAGGGAACCAGACGAGGAGGGCCGAGAAAAGTGTTGGAGAATTTCGTCCATGCCCACAGATTTAATATTTTGCCTGAGAATTTTATCGGTCGAAGAGTAAATTGTCTCCCCGCAGTTCCGGTTCGTGGAGGTCCTTAACTCTTCCAGTTTATATTTCCCCCTCCCTTTGCCGATACCGATCTGCCCCAATTCATCGAAGGTATAGATGAAATAGGGGAGGAAATCGGTCGATTTGCCAATCAATATCAACTCAAAGGAGAGTATTTCTCCCTGATGGTATTCCCTTTTTTCTTCCAGGGGTGGAGTAATGACGAATGGATGGGGGGCATAAGGGTATTTCCTCATCTTTGAGGAATTGGATGGAGGGGGAGTCTCAAAGACATAGGAGTAAACGCATTTCTCTTTGAGCAAACAGGATTCGCAGATCTTCTCTCGGTTGATGCATACGACCTTCTTGAAGGCATGGCCAAAGCCGCCCCTTAAAGTTGACCCTTTATAGGCAGGAAGGCTGATATTTTCCAGTGCCTTCAGAAAGAAATGAAATCTCCCAAATCTGAAATTGTTTAGAGAACCGTCCATGATCTGTTGCCTTGTTAGTGCCTTTAAACTAAAAAAAACCCATTCCTTCTTTAGAAATGGGGCAATTTTTACCAAATGGCCATATATCCCTCTTTATACGGTTAATGGTTAGTTTTGGTGGGCTTTAGTTAGCTTAGGAATGTATTAAATTTCAACCAAAGTGTCAATGAAAATTAGATAAATAATCGTGTGGACTTTCAAGGTCAAAACACTACTTTGCCCCCCAAACTTTTTTCCCCAAAAACCCCAAAAATTTTTTTCGGCCACAGTTTTGAAGAAAATAATTGGGAGGTCAGTGAGATGGGTATATTAAATTCCTCCAAGGGACTTTCCTGCAAATCCATTACACCTGCCACCCCCTCCCCCCCTTCCTTTTCATCGAGTCGAGGTCGGTTCAGTTTTCTACATCCGCATGAATTCCTTTTTCCTTGCCAGGACTGATCCATGGTCCAGCATCAAGCCGAGACTGTGAAGCGGTCCTGGTCAGTATCGAGATCGGTAGAATTCCGGCCTTATCAGATTTAGTTATGATGTTTTATTACCCAAACCTCGGAGGATTCGAACTCGGAAAAGCCCTTTGATTTTCAAGGGTGGTTGTCACCTTTGGGTCATAAAAGAGACACAAATATCACCCAAATTCAGACACCCGGGCAACGAAGCTAACATCTATGAGTCAATGAAACCATAGCATAGTATGATTTGAAGATAACGGGATGAAAACGAGCACGGTAAGTCGCCCTCATCCGCCTTTTTTATTTAGGAAACCATCGTTTTGAATTCTGCTCTAACAAATCCATCGTCTGCTCAAGCATTTCTATCACTTCCTGGGTAATCGCCAGATATTTCCCTTGATTTGGACCAAGTAATCCCAACAACTGGGTACAAAAAATTTGTTGCGTCATCCCAGGTGGTGATAAGAGTTTGTTTATAATTGCGTTGTAATTTGAACACATATGATCAAAGTAGTCCTTACAGACATTGCGGATTGCCCTGGGACGAAAGGAACGGGCAACAATATCCTTTGAGGTGGCTATGATTCTTAATAGCACTTGATCGGTGATAGTCTGCATCCCATCCCAGGTTTTGGACGGTAAGAGGCCTATTGGTGGCTGAACAGCACCTTGTTGAGCCTGTGCATAAGTGGAATTCATAAGGTTCAGACCAGTTCGAATTTCTCCAAGAAGTGAATCCAGTATTGCTATCCCCAATTTACAATCGTTTCGTCTACTTTTCCATTCTCCAAGTCTGTCCACTAAAACGTAGGTAATTATTGCGATCAATATCGGTAAAACCACATTCTTCGAGAGAAAGTAAAATGTTGATACAGTCAGCATTTCTCCCAATGCTTGCGTGTCCATGTAAAACCCTCCATTCGATAATATTGGAAAAAATATAAACTTTAGGTCATGCCAGTGCGATATAACCAAGCCACCCACGGAAGCAAAGAATAACGAAAATATACTTCCCAATATCCCGGAAAAAGCCAAATTTCTTTGCCAAGATTTTGCATTCTCTTTTATGATGAGATGCCAGTCGGTTGACATTTTCAGACCTATCCAGGCAACCATCACAATTCCCACTCCAGAGATATTGAACGCCACAAGGATAGTGAAAAAAAAGCGTTCAGAAGTGCCCATAATTAAGGGAGGCAGATATGGGAGCCCCACAAACGTTTCATATTCATCATCTGTGATTCCGTTGATTTGCTTAGCCTTCTTTTTTATCTGCCCTCGAACCCAGTTAAGTAATTTGGGAGTTATCCATGCACCCAATCCCAGTGAAATCCCAAAGCCAAAAATTAACCTCAAAAGCAAGTCCATAATGAATAATTCAGTTCGGGAGAAAATAAACCCCCGCTATCAAATTTTTATTGCAATGTATATACACCTTTTTTAAGAATTAGGGAAGAGAAGATTAAGGGAAGATATCCCTGCTTTCCTTTAAAGTCATACCCCAAACTGAAGGCTCATGATCGCCCCCACCTTCCTATCACCCGTGATGTCAAGATAGGCTTCCGTGGTGCGAATACGAGAATGATCCATCAGGTTTTTTTTCGACGACCTCTGTCCATAAAACAACTCTTTAACGGACAACCATTTTCCCATTTTTGGATATCGATTTTAAAGAAAAATCTGGCTGTGATTTGATAGGGTTTTATGGACAAATGATTTTCTCAGGTTTAATCTTTCTGCTATCTCTCTTATGGTTACTCCACTTTTTCGGAGCCTTATCAATTCATCCTTATCGAATGCTGGAGATGGTCTGCCTAATTTGGCACCCTTTGCCTTAGCATTAGCCAGCCCCGACTTAACACGCTCTTTGATTAAATTTCTCTCAAACTCAGCGAAAGCTCCTAACAACTGGAACATGAGTCTTCCTGTTGAGGTTGTAAGGTCAAGATTTTCGTTATACGATACAAACCCTACGCCCAGGGATTGAAGCTCGTCCAGCGTCAATATGAGATGCTTCAGCGACCTTCCCAGTCTATCCAGTCGCCAACATAGAATGAGATCAACCTTCCTTTTTCTGGCATCCGTCATCAACCTATCAAGCTCTGGTCTGCGAACCTTTGCGCCACTTTGCCCCTTGTCAACATATTCGCCTGTGATCACCCATCCCCGGGTCTGTGCATAAGACCGGAGGTCCCTTAGCTGAACCTCTGTGTCTTGCCCCTTGTCCAGAGTGCTCACCCTTGCATAGATTGCGGCTTTCATTTTATTTCCCCCTTATTTCTTTCCCTTTACTTTCTTGGCGAGATGTTCTTGCAAGGCTTCTATGATCACTGTCCGAAGGTCTTTCCCCTCCTCAACGGCCAGAATCTTTGAAGCTTTCCATAAATCATCAGGGATATCGATTGAAGTTTTCATCTTTCGGCTCCTCATATCAAAATATAAAGATATCTTTATATTAAGAAATTTATAAATCTTTGTCAAGAGTTTTTTAAGGTAATAAAAAATCGGGACTATACAGACATTGTTGCGATAATGATTTTTTCCTATAATTATCCCTGGATTGAGGTTTGACAGTTTTCGAGAAAAGGCGTAGATTAACCTCCAAAATAAATAATTGAAAGAATAATGGTGATTTTAGATATCGTAACAATAATGGAGGAAAAGATGAAAGCATATCCATTTTTAATTAATCAGGATGCATCGGGTCAAAGATTTCAACCAATTGATGCCCAAAACAAGCTATACAATGAGAAATGGTTGCAGGACTTGTTACGCCGAAACCCAGAGATTTTGCCAGTTGCAGAAATTGAGCCTGTTTTCTATCCTTTGATACCCATTGGGCAAGAGGTTGGGACAGAAACCGGAGCTATTGACAATCTGTTTATTAGTCATAGGGGTTATCTGGTATTGGTAGAAACAAAACTTTGGCGGAATCCCGAAGCAAAGCGGGAAGTTGTAGCTCAGGCTATTGATTACGGAAGTTCCCTATCAAAGTGGAGTTACAATCAGTTAAACGATGTGACGCAAGATTATATTAAAGAGTATGAGAATACCAAGTTGGGTTTGGTTGAGTGGGTTGAACAGCGCTGCGGACCAGTAGAAGGAGGGCGGGATTTCTTCGAGGAAACTGTTGCTAAGAACCTAAGGTTAGGGCGCTTTTTAACTCTTATAGTGGGTGATAAAATACGCCAACCTGTAATTGAAATGCTGAATTATGTTAATAAATATCCTCACTTGGCTACGGATGTAGCATTGATTGAACTTCGTTGCTACCAATGGGCACAGGAAAAAAATAACTGGCCTTTATTAGTTGTTCCCAGCATTGTGGCACGCACAGAAATTGTTGAACGTTCTGTCATCCAAATCACGATAAATCAAACGGGAACTCATCAAATTGATGTAAAGCAGGAGAAGAAAGGAATAAGGGAAGCTCGGAAAAGAGTTACTTTGACCGAAGAAGCCTTTTGGGAACTACTGAAGGAGAGGTCCCCAGAAGATTATAAAAAGGTATATGACCTTATTGATGAATACAGGAAAAAAGATGGAATTAGAATTGACCCCGCAGAGGGTAGTATGATTGTCAGACTGGCTATCCCCGATAGCGGTGAAGAAGTTCCAGTCTTTTTCTTAACCAAAAATGCTGAATTACGGGTATGGACTCAAACTATTAACAGGCGACTATCAGAAGTTGGATTTGATTCAAGTTTAGGTGAATCTTATGCTACTGAGATGAAGAACCTAATGAGATTATCTAAAGACCGATCAGAACTTGGCCGCCCGATTCGAGAAGTCAATATAGAGAAATTTAGATCTGTTGTCGATGCCTTCATCCGTAACGTGCAAGTTGCGGAACCGAGTGAATGAAAAACTAAACTCTTTGGTCAGCAAGAAGAGTTCACTAATAAACCATTTTTCAAACCGAGAATCATTAAGCATACCTTTGGTATGAGGGACGTTTCCCCAATTGTTAAGTTTCGACCCATCCCCCACAGTCGAGAAAGGGGGTGGACATTGAGACCAGCCGGACCATATTGAGACTCTCCCGCAAAAGTATAGACCCCCCAAAAAAATTTTTGCAGCAAATCCAAAATTAGGCTTCTTATACTTTTGCAGCTAACACTTATCTGAAAAAGAAGGTTGATCTTGGAGTTTATGATTATTGGGTGATATAGAGGATAACGAAAAAACTATCGTGGCTATTAACGATTGAAAGGGATTAAGACGCTTTCTTTTTCTTAAATTCAACTAAATATACCTTCTTCCCAGTTAACCGCTCCAGTTCATGAAATCGTTCACTCTGGCTTGGCCTTATCTTGTCAGGTAATCCTTTAACTTCACAGAAGAACCAATCCTTGAAGTCTGGGCGATAGCAGAGCAAATCTGGGTTTTGAACCCTACCCGAACAAATTTTGGTAATTATCTCGCATGAAAATAGTCTTTTAAGGATTTTCTGTTTCCTCTCGTGTTTCTTAAACTGGTATTTTTCTACAAGGCTCAAGTAACCAGTACTATTATAGATTACAATGGCCGCAAGCCATTCAAAGAAATGGTAGGAATTTTGATTTGATTTAAGACGTTTATCATCTTTATCGAAAATCTCTTTATAAATTTGAGCCCATTCCTTTACGAGTTCGCCAGAGCGGAATCTCTTCCGTTGTTCTTCTGTGAATAGAATGGTTCCCAAATATTTCATTTATAACGCCTTATGCGGTATTCTTCTTACATACTTCTTGATGAGCAGATGTCCCCTTCCAAGGCTCTGTTTGGGTGCTATCACTTTTTCGATGATCACCCTGTAAACCTGATTATCATTTAAAAGTATGGCTCGCCGAGGTGTAATACTCTTTGGCCCACCAAGTCTCCCTTGGAGTGCATCCATTATGTCTTTGAGACGATTGTCCACATCATGCCAGTGGATAGCTGAACTGTCGAAATATAGAGTTACTATCAATTCGATTCTGTCCTGTTCACGGATGTCGATGTTATCTGATGCCTTTATCAGTTCTCTATGGATAGCTTTCCGCCATTCGAGTCTATTGCCATCATACTTTGGTAGCCGAATCTTGATGGCCTTTTTTCTTATTGAAATTTTCGGAACTCTCTTCTCCTCGCCAACAATTTTTCTTAATTCATCTTCAGAGATATTAAGTTTTTTCGCGGTCTCAGTGATAGCCTCATCAATATATGAAGAAATATCCACTGACTCAAGTTCTTTTACTTCCCTCTTTGTAATACGAGACTTCCTTTTCTTGGGACTTTTTCCGTATCTATTTACCTGTTTAGATCTATTCATTTCCCACTCCTAATATGAATAAAAACCTATTTGAGGATGAGTCGAATATATATAAAAGATGATTGTGTGTCAATTAAAACTCACTAATGTCCCAACCTACTGAAGTAGATCCTCCATCGGCGTTTCCTTCGGACGGAACGAGAATCCATCAATATCTCCCTGTCGATAATGCATCCGAAGGAGCCTGAGTTCGAGTTCTTTGAAGTGGTCTGAAGCCAGGCAAGGAAAAAGTGAATAGAACGTATCTGCCGAGATGCGAAGAGTCCCGAATAGTTTTCCCTGTTGCGTCCACACTCTGCCGATGGCTTCTGGATCATCCCGCCAGTCCTTTCTCGGAACGTGAGTCGGAAAAACCCATAAATCGTATGGTTCTACCTCTTCCAAGATTCCTTTGATTGGACCAAATCGGTTGACTCCGAAGCGAAACGTTCGCTGCCAGCCATCGATGGTGCAATAAAGATGTTCAGGAAATTCCTTGGGCCTCTTTCCCGTAACTCGCTTATCTGCTTTCTCCGTTTCTGTTTGCGACATCGGAAACGCCGTAGCGTTTGGCAACAACCCTCACAGGCTCATTCCAGACCTCTTCGTAGAGTTTCTCACGTTCATAGATTTCAGTGCGCTCGCTCATGGCTTCTCTCTAATTTGAAATTATCGAAGCGTTGATCTGGTGGGAATATCCTTCAAATTAGTAGTTGATAGTCCAAAATGTTCAGGAACGAGGGAATAAGTAGCCATCTTGAAGGAATCATATCCCTTCGATAGCGGTGAAATATCAAAAGAATAGAGGGATAACTTTAACTTTCTTTTTTATGATATTATAAGCTGAGTATTCATTATCCTCAAATTTACTCCATATTATGTGACTTATGAAATCAACAAATTGAAGGTTTCGTGCTTTGTGACTCTCCTCCGGTTGATTATGAATGATGGTTGAAGCGTTTAATTCAAACCAAAGTTTAATTTGTAGATAGTCCACGAGGCTATTCCCACTTTCAACTTTGATGGATCTCTTATCCGGGATAAAGGTCACGGTAGGGCGCAATTTGATTTTTTCTGGAAGAACCAATCCAATCATGTAGTTATAAAGTTTATTAGGGTCTTCACGGATATGCTGCTGGACGTTTCTCTTATTGACTGTTATGGCCAAGATCTCAATCTCAGGATATCTCTTTAGGAGCCTGATTACTTCTTTTGCGAAATAAACCTTCTCTGATGAACTCAAATTGGCCCCCTTCAATTCATTTTGGGGCATTTTTTTTCGCTTTACATAGAGTTTCCTTACGATTCTTTTGGGAAGGTGAGACAAGGTCTTTGGAACAAGGAGTGTCACTTTTCAGGTTAATTCACCCACCCCTTTTCAGGTCAATTCACCCACCTTTGTAGAAGGAGAATTCACCCGAGGCATGGCATCCTGCCTATAATGTTTAGCACCTTCTGTTTGGCATCGTCAATCCTTCAGTTGATTTTGTTTTCAGGGTTTTCGTTTTTCACGATCCAAGAGGACCGCCGTCGGCTTTGTGGGAATGTGGATTCCGC
>Ga0194110_10005550_pt1 | contig 14931 bp, 15 predicted proteins | sample TA2Kig1200mmetaG_FD_146192 | JGI IMG/M metagenome (GOLD analysis project Ga0194110, IMG submission 146192) | Freshwater microbial communities from Lake Tanganyika, Tanzania - TA2015032 Kigoma Deep Cast 1200m | ecosystem: Environmental > Aquatic > Freshwater > Lake | place: Tanzania: Lake... | reverse complement strand
ATTGAAGAATTAACTGAGGGAACTGTTCGTCAAATACAACTGTATCTCGCACAGGCCGCCAAAGAACACCATTAAAACGGTTAATCGTCCATAGAAGTAATAAACATTTTTTACTCAGTTGCATTCCTGGTATGATTTCTATACAATATTCTTATAAGTAATCAAACCGCATTCCCAAGTGCATGAATCACAACACAAAGAGGATGAGTGAGCATATTGAATAAGACCCACGGCTTTCCTTTCAAGGGAGTTCTGCTGGGGGCGCTACTGGTCGGCTTGCCCTTCCTGATCATCGGCGTCTCGGAGGTGATCGAAGCCCGGCAGATGGTGGCGGATTTCAGCGAAACGCAGGGTACTGTGGTGGAGAACCAGTGGGAGGCATTTGCCCATGGAGGCGCGGCGTATGTCCCGCGGGTGGAATTCCGCACGCAGGATGGCGAAAGGAAGTGGTTCACGGACGGGGTCGGGTCGATACCGCCGGATTATGAAGTGGGCGAGCAGGTGACTGTGCTATATGATCCGCAGGGCGAGCAGGCGCCGCGCATCAAATCCTTCAAGCGCATCTGGTTCGCGCCGCTTTTAATAGCCAGCATTGGGCTACTGCCGGTGCTGGTGGTGGCTATCGTGGGAGTGGGAATTATGCTGAGCGTACATCTGCGCCACCACCGGTAAGAAGAGACTTAAACGACCTAGGATTTCTTCTCTGCCAGCAGCGCCTGGTAGCGCGGGTCGTCACGTAGCGGATCAATATCGGTATCCTGTTTGGACCATTCCATCAGCTGGGGGCGCTCGCTGAATGCCACCTTCAGATTACGCAGCGCCTGCTCCTTCTTGCCGCACAGGGAATAGAAGCACGCCAGGTTGTAGACCGCGTTGGCTTTCCAGGTGGGGAAACTTTTTAGTTTTTCGGTATACGATACCTGCAAGACCTCGGCTTTTTCGATCTGCCCTTTTTTCACATAATAGTCGCTGATGTGCGACAGCACATGCCAGCATTCAGTGCCCAGGGCGCGGTCCAGCAGAGAGCGTTTCTCCAGGAAGGCATACTTTTCAAAGTCGACCAGTTCGTCCTCATTCATCCCTTCCAGCAGCCTGATGGTCTGATTAAATACTGCTTCTTCCTCGCGGCGGGCGTCCTCTAAGGGCTTATCAAGATTGCGCATCAGTATCCCGTCATTCAGGATCTCATAATAATCGCCCGCGACTGGGACCGTCTGGCCTGCTATGGCTTTTTCCACCTGCCGGTTAAAGTGGCTGCCCCAGAAGGCAAGGTGCACCAGAATATCCTTCACAGACCATTGTTCTATAGAACCACGGGCATTTTTTTCTTCGTCTGTTAGTCTGCTAACTATGGCTTTAAGTTCCTTATGCATAGAGCTAAACAGGTCAAGCATGTTCTTTTTTATTTGTATATTATCCATTTTTTCTCCAGAAGTTGTGCTACCCCCATTGTAGCAAAATACAGGTTATTTTCACATCCCCTAGATGGAGGATATACAGAGAATGGGGAACTTTCAGTATTTTATGGGGACTGGCGCGCGGAATCGCGGTTGACCAGCCAAACCCCCAGCAGGATGAAGCCGCCGCCGGCAAGCGATAGAGGGGTGATATTTTCCGAGAGTATGGCTACCGCGACCAGTGTTGCGACCAGCGGTTCCAGGTAGAGAAAAGCGCCCACATGCGAGGCGGGCAGTGCCTGCAACCCGTCGTAGTAGAAAATGTAAGCCAGCGCCGAACAAAAAATGCCCAGAAAGGCGATGCTTAGCCATCCGGTGAGAGTAATCTGGCTGAATTCGTGCCAACCCGCGCTCGCAAAGAATTGGATGCTGGTGAGCAGCCAACCGAAGAGCAACACATAGAAAGTAACTTTGATGGCAGACAGGCGTTTGAGGATCGGGCTGGAAAGCGCGGAGAAGACCGCCCAGTTGAGCGCGCTGAACAGGATCAGGATGTCACCGGGCTTACCGAAACCATCCGTGAGCAGTGAGGAGAAATCCCCTTTGGTGACCACCAGCAGCACCCCCAGAGTGGCGGCAATAAACCCCACAATGACACCCAACCCCAATCTTTCTTTCAGGAACAGCCAGCCTAGAAGCGCCATGAAGACTGGGGTGGTGGCGATAATCCATGCAGTTGTGGCGGCTTCGGAGGTCACCAGACCGCTCGACTGCAGCCACTGATGCAGGGTGATGCCCAGAAAGCCGAGCCCGAGCAGCTCCAGCCCATCCTGAGGAGAAGGGATGCCCAGCTCACCACGCTGACGGGCAATCCAGCCGATGATGAGGACGCCGACCAGAAAGCGCAGCCAGACCACAACCACCGGCGATACTTCCGCGACCGCGAGTTTGGTGGCGATGAACGAACCGCCCCAGAAAATGACGGTGGAGGTCATTTTGATTTGCGCAGAAAGAACAGAGGTTTTCTTCGAATGCATGGTTATCTTCCGGGTTTGGTTAAACCGCCAAAGTATAACCGATGTTCTTGGTAGAAGAATGGTGGATTTACCAGCGTCCGCTGATGTAATCCTTAAGCTGGCGGATGAAGGAACTCTGGTAGGGAACGATGCTTTTTACCGTATCACCGATGGACACCATGCCGACCAATTCCCCCCCTCGACTACCGGTAGATGGCGGATCTTGTGTTCGGTCATCAGGCGCATGCAGGTGTCGATGCTGTCTGAGCGGGAAACGGTCACCACCTCGCGGGTCATCAGTTCAGACACAGATGTCTTCATCGATAGCGAGCCTTTTTTCGCCATCCAGCGGACAATGTCCCTCTCCGAGAGGATGCCAGCCATTGCTCCCTTGTCCAGCACGAGCAGAGCGCCCACGTTCTTCTCAGCCAGCAGGTCCAGCGCTTCTTTGACTGCCGCCTGCGCCTGGATGGACCATACCTGGCTGCCCTTGACCTTCAGCAGATCAGATACCTGTTCCATTTCGACCTCCGTTGTATAAACTGGTTGGCTTTTTCGCGATGTGCTGCGATGTTAAAGGAGAATGCGCGATATTGTTAATTTCATCATACCATATCAGGTTGAAACTACCAAAAAGTTCTGATTAATTGGCCTTCAGGCAGCGGATGAGCACCTGGCGGCGCTGGGGGTGGGAGCGGTGCTCAAATACGAACACCCCCTGCCATGTGCCCAGGGCAAGCCGGCCCTCATACACAGGGATAACCAAGTCGGGCTGGGTGAGGGTAGCACGGATGTGGGAAGGGGAATCGTCCGGTCCTTCCAGTGTATGCCGATACCAGGGCTGGCGCTCGGGAACCGCCCGTTCGTAATACTCCTCCACATCGTGCCGGGAGGAAGGGTCATAACTTTCGCTGATGGTCAGGGACGCGCTGGCATGCGGGATATAGAGAAAGCACATACCATCATTCATTTGCCAGGCGCGAATGGCATCCTCAATTGGCACGGTGATCTCCACCAGTCCCTTTCCATTGGTGCGGATTTCCAGAGAATCCTTGAACCATTCCATGGCAATTCCTTGAGCGTTTGGGATGATTGTACCAGTGCCGGGGCTTAATAATTCTCTGAGAAAGCGCTTGAAGTGAAAATGATACAATTTTCAGGAATCAAATCACAAGCCAGCATACCCATCCATACAAGGAGCAGAGATTGACAGATCCACCCGGCGACAGACTGGAGCTTTTATACCGCATACCACAAACGATTAATTCCTCCCTGGACTTAAATGTGGTCATGGAGACGCTGATGGATGAAGTGATCTCGGCTACGGGGGCGGAGCGCGGCTTCCTGATGCTGTATGATGCAAATGGCAAACTGACCTTCCGCACCGCGCGGTGCTGGGGTGGGTGATCATCACGATTGAAATTCTCGAAACCGCCGCGGGTGTTATCGCGGCGGTTTTATGATGGGATGATTATCGGAAGATCGCAGTCATGCGGATTAGCAGAGGCGCGATCAGCAATGAGGTCATACCAATCAGTTTCATGAAGATGAGCAGAGAGGGACCAGCCACATCCTTGAGCGGATCCCCATACGTATCACCTACGATAGCGGACGCGTGAGCAAAACTGCCGTGCAATTCACGATCTTCTTCCACAGTCTTTTTGGCATTGTCAAATGCGGTGCCGGTATTGTTAAAGAAGGCACCCAGCAGGGCTGAGGAAGAAACTGCGCCAATCAGTAGCGCGCCCAGCGCAGCGCTGCCAAACAGAAAGCCGATCGCCAGAGGCAAGGCAAAGGCAATGGCGCCCGGCAGCAGCATTTCGCGTAGCGCGTTGCCAGTGGCGATATCCACACAATAGGAATAATTGGGCTTGGCTTTTCCCTCCAGGACGAGCGGATTCTTGCGGAACTGCTCGCGCACTTCATCCACCACCAGTTCAGCGGTTTTGGCGGTTGCGCCAATCACAATGGAGGACATCAGGTAGGGCAGCGAGATACCCACGAAGATGAATCCAATCGCATAGGGGGTGATCAAGTCCAGCACGGTGTTTCCGGTGATGGTGAAAAAAGTGGCAAAAAGCACAAATGCGGTAAAGGTGCCGGAAGCCATGGCGTAGGATTTGGTGGTCGCCTTTAAGGTGTTACCTACTGCGTCCAGGTGGGAGAGTGATTCAAAGACCTTGCGTTTGGCTTTACCGATCTTGGCAATGCCGGCGGCATTATCTACAATAGGACCAAAGGAATCGGATGCCATGATGATCCCGATCAGCAGGTCGGTGCCGATGTTGACTGCCAGGAGGGCCAGGATGGACCCCCCGGAGATATTGAAGGCGATCATGATAGATGCGATAATGGTCAACATACCGATGATTGGACTGCGCAGGCCAAAGGCAGTGCCGGTCATCAGGGTGAGCGCAGCGCCGCGGTGGGATGCCGCGGCGATCTTTTTGACCGGCGTCTGATCGATGCCCGCGTAGTGCCGTGTAGTGGCGGAAGCGATTAACATGGTGGCGACTCCCAGCACAGCGGCAATACCGATGTTAAGATCATCTATCAGCCAGTAAGCCAGCGCTAAGGCGCCGGCGGCGCTGAGTATGGAACTGATCCACAGTCCGACATTAAAAATGCTTGTGGGTTTCTGGTTTTCTGACCACTGGCGGGTGGCCAGAATGCCCACAGCGGAGGAAAGGATGCCCACACACTGAAGCAGGATGGGAAAATAAATGACATTCAGTCCGTATTGCGCGACCAGCGTGGCAGCCACAACGCTGCCGGTGATGATATCGTCGCTGAAGGTCTGGAACAGGTCAGCGCCGCGCCCGGCGCAGTCGCCCACGTTGTCACCCACCAGATCGGCAATCACTGCCGCGTTGCGGGGATCATCCTCGGGAATACGTTCTTCCACCTTGCCGACAAGGTCCGCGCCCACATCCGCGGATTTGGTAAAAATGCCACCACCGATCTGGCCGAATAGGGCGGCAAGAGAGCCGCCTACCCCAAAGCCGATTAGCACATTGGGATCCTTGAACACCAGAAACAGAATGGTGAGCACCAGCAGACTGAAGCCGGTCACCAGCAGACCCATCACACCACCTCCCAGTACGGCAATGCGGAAGGATTTGCTGAACGATTCCACCGCCAGGTCTGCGGTCTGGATGTTGGTACGCACGCTGATGCTCATGCCAATATAACCGGCGCTGATGGAGGTTACCACGCCAATGACAAACGCCAGCGCTTCACGCCAGCCCATGAAACCCCACACTACCGCTGCCATGAAGGGGATCGCCAGTAAAATGGTGCGCACCTGGCGGCGCATATACACACCGGCGGCATTGCGGATATCCTCACTGACCTCCAGCATGGACTGCGATTTGGGTTTGCGTAAAACGATGCGGCTGATAAAAATGGCAGCCAGATACACTGCAAACAAACCGGTAATTAGCGGAATGACCCACAGGTTGAAGCCGGAAAGTACAGCGCCAACAGCCAGTCCACCGAAAATCAAAAATCCGATTAAATACAGCCAGCGATTAATATTCATGCCGCTCTCTCTTGATTTTGATTTATTTTAATGGAATTATCCAGCACAATTGTGCAATTATAAAGGTTTATACAGCGAAATTAGGTCAATACTAAATCAACCAGAGCCAGGAGAATTAAATGTTTCCAGTGAGGGATTATGCAGACCATGGATCTGATGAATGGAAGCATATCCGAGAACCAGTAGGACAACTGCCTGCATCATTACCGCGCTTTCCACCGGCAGGGGGAACTCCGCAAAGGGATGCAGGCTGAAAAAGACTGCGACGCGGTTGCACAGCGCAGCCAGCAGCCAGGCAATCCTGGCGAACAGACCACCCAATTCAGGAACGATGAAGCCGATGATGACGGAAAGCCCACCGAAGCCCATCAGCAACGGCTGCAGGGGCAAAATGATAAAATTTGCCGGCAGAGCCAGGAGCTGAACAGTGGGCTGAAGACGCAGGATAACGGGCGAGACCGCGAACTGGGCAGCCAATGTCGCGATGACCAGGGTGATGACAGGTATAAGTGTGATGGTGGTTCTCTCAGAAGCGTGCTTCTCTAGGAAATGGCGAATACGGGCAACCAGCGGATCAACCAGCGTCATCAGCCCCAGTGTCGCAAGGAAGGATAACTGGAAACTGATGTCCCACAGCAGCAGCGGGTTGAAGAGAAGCATGATGCTGGCGGTGACCGTGAGGGTATTAATACCAATCACACGGCGTCCAATGTACCAGGCAGGAATGGCAGTGACACCCATGATCGCCGCGCGCGTAACGGCAGGTTCCGCCCCCACCAGGAGTGTATACAGACAGATGGCAGCAACCGCAAGAATACCATCCCAGTAAAGGGGCAAGACTTTCCTGAAAAGGCGTGTAATTAAATTGGCAATGATTGCAATATTGAAACCGGAAATGGCGATAATGTGGACGATACCTGCGGCACGGTAGGCATCCAGGAGGAAGGTAGGGATATTCCAGTCAATGCCCAGCAGGATACCGGTGAGCAGAGCGGACTCCGGAAATGGCATCAACCTATAAATCAACCGCTGCGCTTTTTCACGCAGGGAATATATAGCTGCCAGAAGCAGGCTGCCCTGTCCGCGAGCGATGGTCTTGACCTGTGGATACTTCATAAGGCTGGCAACGCCCTGGATGGCTGCGCGGGAATCCAGAGGTGATTCCCCTTCTTCCTGCACGGGTTTCAACTCTCCGGTTAAACGCACCTGGTCACCATAGGCAAGGTGGAATGAGGAAGGCAGCCAAAGCTCAAGCAATCCATCCACAGGAAATGTTTTCCTTTCATAGGCGAGCTGACTCACCTTTACCTTGGCGGAAAGTCCTTGCTGGGACCGGCGCGGATAGGAAATGACCCTGCCAAGGACGACCGTCTCGCCTGGGGGATGATGATGGTTCAGTTCGCTTTCCGTCCAGATGGGCAGAACCGCCTGAAAACGCCAGCCGCCTGCAGCGAAGGCAACCAAAAGCAGACCACACGCGACCCCGACCAGTTTGATGGAGAGCAGCGGATGTCGGTTTCGGCTGCAGAAGCAATATTCCAGCGCGGTGGAGAGCAGAGCGCAGAGTAAAAGTCCAACCCAGAATAATGTAGGCAGCGAGGTACGGGCAGCCATCAAGACACCGCCAATCACACTTAACCCAAGCCAGAAGAGAGGCATGATTAGAAGTATATAGTGAAGCAGGGTTAATTGGAATATGCGCCGCGGTATTTTTCAGGCAGCAGATCGGCAATGCGGCGCATGAGGATTTCAGTCCAGCGTATCAATTGCGCGGAGCGCTCGTGCGGCTCAAACTTTGGCAGGGTGAACGGCTGACCGAAACGCACGGTGATGTGCGGCTTACGCAGGCACATAAAGCGAGAAATCGCATCTTCGGTTCCAGTAATGCCAACCGGGACGATCGGCACACCGCTTTTTATAGCCAGCATGATGGTGCCGGGTTTGCCGGTGTGCAGGTGGGCATCCTGGCTGCGTGTGCCTTCCGGAGCGATGCCCAGCGCCAGTCCGCGCTCAAGCGCTTCAGCAGCTTTACGGATGGCGGTGAAATCGGCGATATCACGGTTGATCCAGATGCCCTCACCGGTCTCCGTGAACCACTTGATGAGCGGTATTTCCATATATTTGGTGGTCACCAGGGCAGTGATGTCCGGTCGGCGGGGATTGACAAACAGAACCGGCGTGTCCAGATGACTCATGTGATTGATGGCCAGAATAACTCCACCCATATCCGGCACACGCTCAATGTCGATGAAATGTGTGACAGTCAGTCCGGATACCAGAAAGCGCACAATGCGCTGAAGCGTTTTTCTTTTCATAGAAACCCGTTGTGATTATATGACTGTTTTAACCCCGCAAACCGTTCAAAGGTTGTTTGGAAGTGCGCTTTCGCCCACTTTTTCTGCAGCCAGGTCCTGGCGGAGACGCCGGCGAATGCGCAGAGTGAGAACTATCACCCAAACAAAGACGACTGCCATCAGGCCAAGCGTGAGCACACCGGTGAATCCGCCCATCAACCCCTGCGGCGCGGCTGGTAGAGGAGTGGTGGCGAAACCGTTCAGCAGGGCGAGGGAATTCCAGGCACCATGCAGCAGGGTGGCGAGGAGCAGGTAGAGTAGCGAGCGTTCGAACTGTTTGAGGTTCCATGAGTGCGTGATGCCATACCCCACCAGTCCGCTCAGACCGATATGTAGCAATCCGGTGGTTGCGCGCAGGGCAACGGCAGACAGCCAATCCTCGGTGCTGATCTGGCTAACCAAGCCGGCACTTTCCAGCAGCGCGAACGCTCCGCCGCTGATGAGACCGAGTGAAAAACCCTCGTGGTCTTTCAATGGACGATTCAGCAGGAACCAAACCCCCATGGGTTTGAACAATTCTTCCGTGAAAGGCGCAACCAGGCCGACCACCAAAAAAAGGGCCGATGCAATCACCGGATTGCGCGAAAGCGAGACCATCAGCTTTTCCATCGACTCCATCCCATCCTGCAGAAAATCCAAACCGTGGGTAAACGCCGCCAGCTCTTCAAAAACGCCGGGCTGGGTGGAGAGAGCGATGAAGATGGCAACTCCCACCAGGATCAGCAGCATGGCTTCCACCAGCATGATGAGCACAGGCGCAACCGTCAGGGCGATAGTAAGGGCGCCCCATTCGCAGCGCGGAGTGCTGCGCGGTAGCCGCCGGCGGCTGAACTCCACCAGCCACCATATCGGTATGGCTACAGCCGGGACGGTGAAAAGCGCAAGGAGGATGTGAGGTTCTTCTGAGCGGCTGAACAGAAAACCCGTAAGCATGATCAGCACCCACAAGCCTATAGCCATGACAGCCGGCTTGAACAACGAAGCGTGCTGTATCTCAGTTGGCAAACCGCGCAGCGATCTGATAGAGAGAAGCATGGTAGGCAAATTCAGTGCTGCGACCAGGGCAGACAGTGCACCCACGGAGACCAATGGCAGGAAATCCGCGGACGGATCACCGAAAACAAGCTTGCCTAATCCCAGGAAGACAGCCAGGCTAACCAGCAGTGCAAAGAAAATGCCCAGCGCGCTGAGCAGAAGCATCAGGACACCGGGCAGATTGTTTCTGTTCAACCTCATTTATTTTTCAGCGATGGTCACTTTCAAAATACGGTCAATGACCGGTGAGAAAATATTTTCCCTGTTCTCGAGACTGTTGACTACATCCATGCCGCTTATCACTTTTCCAAAGATGGTACGACCTTCCTGATTCGTAAGCGCGGTTTTATTGATGAAGAAGTTGCTGCCGTTTAAACCGGATCCCAGTCCGAAAACAGCTAGGAGGCCAGATTCATCGAGATTGAGCGAATCGCTGATCTCATCCAGATACACATAACCAGGTCCGCCATAGCCAGTGCCGGACGGGTCACCGGAAAGGACAAACTGGTCGGACACAATCATTGGCAGTCCCTCATACCAACCCTCTTTCGCCAGAAAGATGAAGCTGTTGACTGCATAAGGAGCAATATCATCATAGAGTTCCGCGACGATATCGCCTCTGGAGGTGGTGATGGTGGCTGTGTACGTTTTGGCTGTGTCGATCATCATTTCCGGGCAGCTGTTATATTCCAATTCACGGTTCAGGATGAGTTCCACATAAATCGACATGACCTCAAAGGAACGATCGCTCGCCGGCCAGGAATAGCCATTGATGAAGAGTTTGGGTGTGCCGTTAATCTCCAGCGTATCAGCGTCGGTCATGGCTTTCTGAATCTTCTTGATAATTTCGTCGCTGTACATATCCCTGAAGAATTGGTCGGGTTCAAGACCCAGGTCGGGGATGCGTTCTTCCAGCCATTTGTCAAGTTCTTTTGGCTCCAATTGAGCCCAAAAATCGCTATCCGGCAAGGAAGACAACCCAGGGTCATTCGGGTTTTTATACTGCCGTTCAAAAACCCAGTTTTTGAATTCCTGGAACTTGCCCTGCTTACCTGCGGCTTCCATCGCCTGCGACATCAGGATTGATTTGTCATGGAAGGATTCCGGGAACGGGCGGAAACGGAAAACCAAACGAACGTTATTTGGATATTTTTCATGAACCGCCATCAATGCGGGTTCCAGCTGTGCACAGTAGGGACACTGTGGTTCACTATATTCCATGAGTGTGACAGGTGCGTCCGCAGGACCCACAGACCAGTCATCAGTGGTGACAGCCGGCAGGTCAGGGTAAGACGTGATAAAGGATTGGTCCAGCACACTGAAGGTCATGCAGGGATTCTCCTCGCTGGTTATTGGCTCATTGGCTTCCTGTTCTGCTGTGCTGCCTGTAGGTGCTGCTTCTATCGTAATTTCGAGCGTAGGTGCAGTTTGCGGCTCACCCCCGTCTGAAGGCGCGCAGGCGGAAAGGATGAACGTCAAGAGCAGCAGTGTGGGAAAGAAAACTCTTTTCATGGTTGTGTACCTTTCTTGTTTTATTTGGATAAATTAGATAAATATCCTAAAAATAATTTTTGAAGTTCTGATTGTACCACATCGGGCGGCTGGCTAGCGTCTACCAGCCGCCAGCGCGAGGGCTCTTCGGATGCCATCTTCAAGTAACCGTTACGCACACGCTGATGATAGGCGAGCTGATAGGCATCCAGGCGGTTCCACTCGCCACCCCCCTCCTGGCGCCTGCGCAGGCCATGCTCAGGGTCGATGTCCAGCAATAAGGTGAGGTCTGGCTTTAGACCACCGGTGGCAAAGGTCAGCAGGCTGCGCACCAAATTCAGGTCATTCTGGTGACCGTAGCCTTGATAAGCCATGGTGGAATCCGCGTAACGGTCAAGCAGAACGACCTCACCTTTTTCCAGGTGAGGCAGCACCACTTCATCTACAAGTTGAGCGCGGGCGGCGCAGAAGAGCAGCGTCTCCGTGCGCGAGCGCATGCTGATATTTTTCATGGCCATCAGGATCTCACGCACCTCGTCCCCGATGGATGTACCTCCTGGCTCACGGGCGGTGAAGACAGTGAACCCCTGCTTTCTGATGAACTCAGCCAGAGGTGCCATTTGGTATGTCTTGCCGCTGCCATCCGGTCCTTCCATTGTGATAAACATGGATTACTCCCTGAAAATGCGCACGTGTCGGTTGGGGTCTTTACCGTAGGAATGGGAAACCAGGTCCGCGTCCCGCGCCAGGTCATGCTGGAGACGGCGGACACGCGCCGGCGCCGGAGCCATGTCCACAAAACGCTGACCATTCTGGACTGCCTGAATGGCAGATTGAGTTTGAGCGGTAATTTCATCCACGTCAAGGCGTCTGCCGGATAATTCGGAAAGATGGAACAGTTCTGCCAGGGTCTGCTCCATTTGACCGATCGAATTGGAGCGCAGGACATAAATCGGTATGCCCTGATCCTCGGCGTTGACAACAGGTTTCTGATGTTTGCGGTAATAGGATTTTAGGGTGATGAGCACCTCTGCGTCCTGCAGGTCGCGCACAAATTTGGCTGGTACGCCCAGTTTCCTGGCTGCCTGCTCTAGGCGGTTGCGGGCGACGCCGAATGGATAGATGGAAACGAGATTCAGCGAGAGCGGCTGCAGGGATTCATACTGCTGCTCCTTAAAAACAATAGACTTTGGCTGCACCCCCTGCCTGGAAGTCCCCGAACCATTTGGAAACGAGCGGCGCATTCCCTGAGCATTGGCACTGGTGACTTTTGGACCGCGCTGCGGTTTCTGGATATGAATTTCGTCCTTCTCATCCCGGTAGCGGATTTCCGGCTGCAGCATAAGTCCTCTCAGCAGTGTATCCACCGCGGTGGATACATCTTCATGCACTACCAGCCGATCACGTTCCTGGATCTCCACCAGCACGTCAAAGGTAGGAGGGGCGCGCCGCTCAAGGACCGTCTTCTGGGTGCCGCGACGGCGGGCTTCTTCATCCGAAAGGGTGACGGATTCAATGCCGCCGACCAGGTCGGAAAGCGTTGGATTCAGCAGCAGGTTTTCCAGCGTGCGACCATGGGCGGTTGCCACCAGCTGGACGCCGCGCTCCGCGATAGTGCGGGCTGCCGCCGCTTCCAGCTCGCGACCGATCTCGTCAATCACGATGGCTTCCGGGTTGTGGTTTTCCACCGCTTCGATCATGACCTCATGCTGCAGGGATGGTTTTTCGACCTGCATTCGGCGGGCGCGACCGACAGCGGGATGAGGTACATCGCCATCTCCACCAATCTCGTTCGACGTGTCCACAACCACTACCCGGCTTTTTTCAGCTAGGATACGGGCGGCTTCTCTCAGCATGGTGGTCTTGCCAATACCCGGACGCCCTAGCAGTAAGATGCTACGATCGGATTCCACCAGGTCTTGGATGATATCAATGGTGCCATAGACTGCACGTCCCACCCGGCAGGTCAGGCCGACCACCGCCTTATGTTTATTGCGTATAGCAGAAATACGGTGCAGGGTACGCTCAATGCCGGCGCGGTTGTCGGCGTCAAACTCGCCAATGCGAGAGACGATCTCATCGATCTGTTCGCGAGTCACTTCATGGTCGTCGATCTCGATCTCACGGTCCACAAAGCGCGCCATTGGAAGGCGCCCCAGATCCATGATAATTTCCAGCAGGTCATCGACGTTATTGTCTTCCCGGACAGTGCGTATGTATCTCTGGGGAAGCACCGCGAATAACGCAGGCAAATCGTCTGTAATTCGACGTTGTGTCATATTCCTTCATCTACCTTAACAATCAAAATGAACAAATAATTATAAATGATTCCGCTTATTGGATGAGCGAATGAATGGTGCAACCGGATCGGTGTGCCGATTCTTGACTGCATGATTGACCTCTTCAAGAGCATGGGCTTTTTCTCGCAAGGTGAAGTGTTTAACCAGCAGCTCTTCCCGCGGAGTAACCGCGTTGGCAATTTTCTCCAAATGGTCAATTAACCATGCGCTGTCGCCTGTCTGGCGAATGTAGACTGAGGACGCGTCAGGGCAGCACACGTGAACAAGGGCAGCCAGGATCGCTGCAGGAGCCTCGCAGGTCTGTGTTATAAAGGGCGTGAGGATAACCTGTCGATTGAATTCCCTGACAGCAGAGAACCCTTGAATTTCACCAGCGTATATCATGACCCAATCTGGCAATTTATCTGCAGCAGATTTGACCACTGCCCGAACGGCCGGAGACAGCAGTCTCCGTTGAAGCGAAGAGATTGCAGCAACCTGTTGATCCGATGGAGGCTGCCAAGTGACATCGGCTGGATCACCATCCGAAACAGGTGGTTTCGTTAAACACCAAAAGCGCTGCCAGCTGAAGGGACAGAAACCCGCACTGCGTAGCAGGTGGAACACGCTGTCATCCAGTATGCAGGAAGCAGTCATGAATCGCGAGCCGCGCAGACCAGCTTCCATACAGAGATTGTCCAGCAAAGCGGGAAGTGGATCGCCCTTGTCATGCGAAACCGGTAACATCCAGTTCAGATACGCGCCGCTGTTGACCAGGTCCACCTGACCAAAGGCGGCTGCGCTCCAATCATTGATAGCCAGTGCCTGGCTGAACCAGGTCGAGCTGCCCACCAGTGCCTCCACACCAAGGCTGGTGAATACCTGTGAAATGCCGCGCAGAAGACGCAGATCCGTGTTTGTCCACAGAATTTCATTGCGGTATTTATACAAAGTAAGAAAATGAAGTGGCGTAACGCTGGCGATCTCTATGTTGCCATCTCCAAGAATAAACGGTGAAAGCGGTCATCCCCCGTCAGTTCAGGATGGAAGGATGTTGCCAGTAACGCGCCCTGTCTGGCGGCAACCGCACGCCCATCGGGCAGACGTGCGATAATTTCCACTTGGTCACCGGCATCTTCAATCAAAGGGGCGCGGATGAAAATAGCGCGAAATGGCCCCTGTTTTTCTGAAAAGGCGCTCAACGCCGGTACATCAAGATCAATTTCAAAGCTGTCAACCTGGCGCCCGAAAGCGTTGCGTTCCACCTTGATATCCATCACTCCCAGCAGCGGCTGACTGAGGCGCGCGTCCTTTGAAAGAAAAATGCTGCCCGCGCAGGTGCCCCACACCGCGTGATTTTTGGCAAAATCACGCAGCGTGTCCAGCATGCCGAAATCCATGGCGAGTTTACCGATCGTAGTCGATTCACCACCTGGAATGATCAAACCTTTCAGACCTTCCAGCTGTTCAGATTTGCGCACCTGGACAGTCTCGACATTCAGACACTCAAGCATGTGCTGGTGTTCCATGAAATCACCTTGGAGAGCCAGAACACCGATCTTCAAGGGCTACCACCCTCTATCTGCGATGAGTTCCTGTTCAGGAATGCTGCCGATCTGGCGACCGACTATCGGTTCACCCAGGTTGCGGCTGATCTCGGCCAGTATTTTGGGATCGTTAAAATGGGTGACCGCCTTGACAATGGCGTCTGCCCGTTTGGCTGGATCACTTGACTTGAAAATGCCTGAACCGACAAAGACCCCATCCACGCCCAATTGCATCATCAGCGCCGCATCTGCCGGGGTGGCAATGCCGCCT
>Ga0194110_10005549_pt1 | contig 14933 bp, 16 predicted proteins | sample TA2Kig1200mmetaG_FD_146192 | JGI IMG/M metagenome (GOLD analysis project Ga0194110, IMG submission 146192) | Freshwater microbial communities from Lake Tanganyika, Tanzania - TA2015032 Kigoma Deep Cast 1200m | ecosystem: Environmental > Aquatic > Freshwater > Lake | place: Tanzania: Lake... | reverse complement strand
AGCGAAGAGTCTCGCCCCCTCATGGGCTGAGATGCTTCGCTGCGCTCAGCGCTTCGGCTGACGCCTCAGCGGAAGCCATGACGATACATGCCAGTTTCTGGTCTCAGGAGTGACGCCCCGCGTCATCAGAGACTCGCAATGACGAGATGCTGACCCGCAATGACAAACTGCAGACTTTGACAGGGCCCTGGCAGTCCAGCTAGCGGCGGGCATTCCAAGATGGGCTGGCATACTTCGTCTGCCGCAGGTGGGCGGCGGTCTGCCATTCTTCGTCCGTGACCTGGCCGGTAATCAGGCGCACATCCAGCGCCTGGGCGAAGCCGGCCTGCAGCGCCGCGGCTACTTCAGCAAAGGACACTTCACGCCCCAGCACGGCCCGCAAGGAGGTGATGCGCCCGGTCAGGCTGGCTACCTTGCTCTCCGGCGAGAGGCCGGCGGGCCAGCGGAAAACGGCGACCAGCTTAGGCACGTCCACGTCCAGCAGAACGGAACCGTGCTGCAAGAGCACGCCGCCCTGGCGCACCTGGGCGCTGCCCACCAGCTTGCGCCCACCCACCAGCACCTCGTAGTCGGACGGCGCTTCAAAACACACCGGCGACGTAGAAACCCGTTTTCTTCGAGAAAACGGGTTTCTTTGTTCAGCGGGCTCCGCCAGCTCCGCCGTCACGCCCAGCCGGGCCAGCCCCTGCACCAGCCCGGCGCTGATCTGGCGGTACGACTCAACTACGCTGCCGGCCACCCGCGGGTCGCTCTCCGGCGCCGTCAGGCTGTAGGTGAGCTCAAGATCGTGCAGGACGGCACCGCCGCCGCTGGGGCGGCGCACCACGTCTATGCCCTGGCGCTGGCAGGCGGCCACGTCCACCTGCTGCTCCAGAGCCTGGAAGCGGCCCAGGGACAGGCAGGGCGGCTGCCAGGCGTAGACCCGCAGGGTAGGCGGCACACGACCGGCGGCCACGGCGCGCATGATGGCCTCGTCCAGGGCCATGTTGGTAGCCCCGTCGGCGGCGCCGGTATCCAGGAAGCGCCAGGTGGGTGGGGTCATCGTCAGGATTAGACCCCCGGCTTCTCCGAGAAGCCTGGGGTCTGTGGCACAGGCTCGGGGGCCAGCACGCCGTCGGCGCGCAGGACTTGCTTGAGGGAGGTGATGGCCACCTCAATCATGGACTCGTCGGGCTGGCGGGTGGTGAGGGACTGCACGACCAGGGCGGGGGCGAACAGCCAGCGCACCGGGCGCAGGTGGAAGTAGTTGGCCCCCAGCTTCAGAATCTCGTAGCAGACGCTGGCCAGCACGGGGACGAGCAGAAGGCGTGAGGCGATGCGCACGGGCATGGAGGGGCGGCCAAACAGGGCAAAGACGAAGACGGCGATGACCAGCACCCAGAGGAGGAAGCTGGTGCCGCAGCGCGGGTGGGCCGTGGAATAGGTCTGCACGGTCGCCGGCTCCAGCGGTGCTCCGGCCTCGTAGGCGTTGATGGTCTTGTGCTCGGCGCCGTGGTAGGCGAAGACGCGCCGGATGTCCGGCAGGAAGCCCATCAACGCAATGTAGGCCAGAACGAAGAGGATGCGAATCGCCCCTTCCACCAGGTTGGAAACCAGAGAGGAGGCGATGAACCTATCGGCCAGGCTGACGATGAGCAACGGGGCCAAAAAGAAGAGCCCCATGACCAGGCCCAGGGAGAGCAGCACCGTGCCGATGATCATGGGTGTGGTGAGCTGCGTATCCTCCTCGGCCAGGGCGACGTTGGCCGAGAACATGAGCATGCGCACGCCCAGGACGAGCATGTCCCAGAGCATGACCAGCCCGCGCACGAAGGGCAGTTTGCCTGCCGGGCTTTTGTAGATGGCCGCATTCAGCGGTTCCTCGTGCAGGACGATTTCCTTGTTGGGGGCGCGCACGGCCACAGCCACGTGCCGCTGCCCCCGCATCATCACACCCTCCATGACCGCCTGGCCGCCGTAGTGAAAGTCGGGCATGTCACTCCTTCCCTGGCACCTGATGACAGCGCCGGCAGCGAGCCTCGTAGACCTCGCTGGCGCCCACCCGGATAATGTCGTCGTCGTAAGAGGCCGGCAGGCCGTTGACCAGGCGCTGCGTACGGCTGGCTGGCGCGCCGCAGCGCACGCAGATGGCCTGCAGCTTGTCCACGATTTCGGCCTGAGCCATGAGCAGGGGCATCGGCCCAAAAGGCTCGCCGCGGAAATCCAGATCGAGTCCGGCCACAATGACGCGCACGCCGCGATCGGCCAGATCGCTGCACAGGTCGGCAATCGTCCAGTCAAAGAACTGCGCCTCGTCAATAGCCACTACGTCGGTGTCGGGTTCAATCCGGCTGGCGATGTCGGCCACGTCCTTGACCGGGATGGCTTCCCAGTAGGAACCGCTGTGCGAGGCCACGCTCTGCGTAGAGTAACGATCGTCCAGGCTGGGCTTGAACACCTGCACTTTCTGCTTGGCGATCTCCGCCCGCCGCACGCGGCGAATCAGCTCCTCGCTCTTGCCGGAGAACATGCTGCCGCAGATTACCTCGATCCAGCCGGGACGCCCGGACTGTGGCATCGCGCCTCCTCAACAAAAGAGGCAGGACGACCATCGCCCTGCCTCCGGATATTGACCAACAGAACCTAGGCTGCGGGCTTTTCGGCTGCCGGTGCCGGTTTAGGCTTTTGCTGGGCCTTCTTGGTGGCCGTGGCTGCCTGCGCCTTCTCCCCGGCGGCCGGCGCGGCCTTGGCCTGGGCTGCCGGCGCGGTCGCCGCCGCGCGCTCCAGGCGACGCAGGAAGCGTTCTACCTGCCCCGCCGTGTCCACGATGCGTTGCTCGCCAGTGAAGAAAGGATGGCACTTGTAGCACACATCTGTCTTTAGGGTCTTTTTGGTAGAGCCGGTCGTCCAGGTGTTCCCGCAGGCACAGGTTACTACGGCATCCGGGTAGTAGGTAGGATGAATGCCTTTCTTCATTGTTCCTCACTGACAGCGTACACGCTGACGCGCTGCTTGTCTTTGGCCACGTACTCGAACTTGACGATACCATCCACGGTGGCGAACAGGGTGTGATCGCGACCGACCCCCACGTTTTTGCCGGGATGGAACTGCGTGCCGCGTTGACGCACCAGGATGTTACCCGCCTTCACCGCTTCGCCGGCAAAGCGCTTAATCCCGAGCATCTTGGGCTGGCTATCTCGTCCGTTACGCGAGCTGCCGACACCTTTCTTATGAGCCATCTGAGTCCTCCTGGAGACCCTCGAGGTCGGCCCGACCGCAAGGGTCTAAACCACAATCTCGTTAATCTGGAGCCGGGTAAGGTCCTGGCGGTGGCCGAGCTTGCGCCGGTAGCGCACTTTGGCCTTGTACTTAAAGACGATAACCTTTTTGCCTCGATCCTGTGCCAGCACGGTAGCCAGCACTTTAGCGCCGGGGACGGTGGGCGTGCCCACGGTCACCTGATCGCCCGCGGCCACCAAAAGCACCCGATCGAGTTCCAGGCTATCGCCGGCCTCGGCGGGCAGTTTCTCCACGTCAATGACTTCGCCAGTTTTGACCTTGTACTGCTTGCCGCCCGTCTCCACGACGGCAAAAGCGTTTTCCAACGGTAATCTCCTCCTGAGCAATGTAGCATGACGGCAAGTGATTATACCAGACAATCGCTACCTTGTCAAGCAAAAATCGGCCCCAAAATGCGGTTTTGGGGGCCATTGCAAGGAAAAATGAACCACAGAGGCACAGAGGACACTGAGCTTTATTATTCTTGGCTCTGTGCTCTCCGTGTCTCTGTGGTTTTCTGAGCGTAGAGCGTATGGCAGGTTTCCAAACCTGCCTCAACCATGGCCGCAGTTCGGCGGCTATGAAAGCCGCCCTACTTGTTCAGGGGTACAAAGGGGACGAAGGGTAACCGGTATCGGCGGCCTCCAGCCACCAGGCGTCTTCTGCTTCATCGTAGCCCAGCGTGACCGTGCCGGCTGCCGAGCGCACTCGCCAGCGTGGGCCGGCCGGCTCCCGCCAGGCCCGCTCGATACTTTCCACGGCGTACTCCTGCCCCCGCCAGACAAACGAGCGTGGCTCCTGGGCGTAGGTATGGCCGGAGTAGCAATGGACCTCTAGCCATTCAGGTTGCATTCGTCCCTCAAAGACCTCGCTCCCCTGGCAGACTTAGGCCGTACGAATTGGTGAGCTCACAAGACACCCAGCCCCTGGAGTATCTTCTTCAATTCCCCAAGCCGAGATTCCGGCATAGCCTTCACGGGAGCTTTTGCGCGTCCAGAACAAATCCCCATGAGCGCCAATGCTTCTTTAATGACCACAGGAAAGGTCCCCATCTCGAAGGCTAGGCGCAACGGGGCCAGGCGATATTGGGCTGCCCGTGCTCTCTCCAAGTCACCAACCACATAGGCTTCATAGATCTCAACGACAAGGCCAGGTAACACATTAGCAGTGGCCGCTATGGCTCCTATGCCGCCACAGACAAGGGTAGCGTAGATAAGCGTGTCCCTCCCGGCCAAGACGGCGAAGCCTGCTCCTGTCCGACGGATGTACTCTGTCGTTAGAGTCAGATCACCGCTGCTGTCTTTGATGCCCACGATATTCTCTATGCTGGAGAGCCTGGTGACCAAGTCTACAGAAAGATGTACACCGGTCCTGGCCGGGTTGTTGTAAAGGAGAACCGGAAGCCGCGTAGCCCGGGCCACCGCAGCATAGTGATCGTAAAGTTCATCGGCGGAAGGTGAGATAAAATAAGGGGTGATAATGCTGACGGCATCTGCCCCTGCTCTCTCCGCCATCATGGTCAGGGCGATAGTCTCCCTGGTAGTCACGGCCCCTGTCCCGGCGTAGACAGGCACCCGTCTCCTGGCCTCGTCAACTACAATCTGGATGACCCGCTTCTTTTCTTCGAAAGTCAGGGCATAGGCTTCTCCCTGGCTCCCCACAGCAAACAGCCCATGCACACCACCAGCGATCAGGTGGTTCGCCAGGCGGCGCAGGGCCTCCTCGTCTATCTCCTCCTCGTCAGTCAAGGGGGTCACCATCGCCGGGATTATCCCACAAGGTCTGAACCTCATCTCTCCCTCCTGGATATAGGGCTGAAGCAGAGAATTCCCGGTGCGGATTTTTTATCTCAACTTTAGCAAGCCGTCCTGCGACATAACCCGCCCATCTCGGAAAACCCACCGCACCTGTTGCAAGGTCTCCAGGTTGGATAGGGGATCGCCTTCTACGATCAGGAGGTCAGCTCGTTTGCCAGCGACAACGCTGCCCAACTCATCCCCCAGACCCAGGGCTTCGGCCGCGGTGCCAGTCGCGGCCACAATAGCCTCCATGGGTGACAGGTCGAGCCCGTGTACAGCCACCTTCAGGCTCAGGTACAAATCTTCAAAACGGGTGAAGCGAACACCTGCATCGCTGGAGACCATAAACCGCACCCCTTGCTGAATCGTCTGACGCATGCCGAAGAGTTGGCTACGCATATCGGCTAGCCTGACCTCCTGTTCCTCGCTAGTAGCTACCTTCTGGGGCAAGAGGAGGCGATATATTCCAGGCAACGGCAGGCCAGCGTATAGCCCCTTGGCTTGCATGAGTTGTGCTATCTCTGCACTATACTCAATCCCCGTTTGGCCTAACCAGAGGCAATGCTCGATGGTATCCACCCCGGCGCTCGCAGAGTGGCGAATGCCCGCTGTACCGATGGCGTGTGCTGCCACTCGCCGGCCCAGGCGGTGAGCCTCAGCCACCACCAGGCTCAGATCGTCGGCGCTGTACTGAGCAGCGAGGGGATTGGTGCCAGGCGTCATATTCCCGCCGCTGGCACAGACTTTGATCACGTCGGCTTTGGCTTTGACCTGGCTGCGCACGGCCTTGCGTAATTCCTCAGGACTGTCTGCCTCCAGGCCCAGGTAATACAAGTGGCCCCCGGTTGTGGTGATAGGCATGCCACTAGCCAGGATGCGAGGGCCCAGGACCAGGCCGGCCTGCACAGCATCTCTTACCGCCTGCGCGATGTGACCGCGCCCACCGCAGTCTCGCACGGTGGTGACACCGCTACAAAGGGCCCGCTGCGCATTGCCGATAGCCCGCAGGAGCAGTGTCTCGTCACTTTCCTCCGTCACCTGCCGTACAGTGGTGGGATGGTCCGGTCCAGCGCTAAAAGTCAGGTGCACATGGCTATCAACGAAGCCAGGTAACACCGTCATCCCGCGGGCCTCAAGGATAGACACCTCTGCACCAAAGGGTATAGCGACTTCGGCGGCGGGACCGGCGGCCACAATGCGCTCGCCCTGGATGACCACCACCGAGTCCGGTATGGGTGGAGCGCCGGTGCCGTCAATGAGCTGTGCGCCGACAAGGGCAGTGAGGCCAGAGGTCTGGCTCACCATGTTTCTCCCCTCTTCAGAGTGCACATCCCAGTTCAAACCCCTCCCGAATAGCATCTGCCAGGTTGCGTGGCCGGACAGCATCACCGATGATATGCACTGGGATGCCTCCAGTACCCAATGTCCCAGCCATGTCGTCCTGGGGCACTGCTCCACAGGCCAGCACCACGCTGTCCACCGGCGCAACCTCACCTGCCACCCCCCGGCGTTCGTATAGAACGCGGCAGGGCTCTATGGCTGTCACTCGGACCTGGAGCAAGATCTCCACGCCGGCTATCACGAGACGCTCCAGAAGCAAACGCCGTGTCCAGTACGGAAGCTCCGTGGCCACGTCCGGCAGCATCTCCAGGATGGTCACCCGGCGGTCCTGTGCGGCGAGGTATTCTGCCGTCTCGCAACCCACGTCCCCGCCGCCTACGACGACGACTTGCTTCCCCACCTGGGCCTTCCCGGCAAGCACATCCCAGGACGTGACCGCGCACTCTGCTGCTCCCGGAATGTTGGGCACTAGCGGACGGGCACCTGTGGCCAGGACCACGACATCTGGTGCTACCTTTAACACTGACTCTGGCGTAGCATGGCAGTTTAGCCGAACGTCCACGCCCAGTTTCTCCATCTGCCCGGTCAAATAGCGGATAAGCTTGGCCATGTCTGCCTTGTAGGGTGGCACGGCCGCGAGGGACATTTGCCCACCTAATGCCTGAGCCTGCTCGCAGAGGACTACCTGATGCCCGCGCAGGGCAGCTACCCGGGCTACCTCAAGGCCGGCAGCCCCTCCTCCAATGACCATGATCTTGCGGGGCTGAGCAGCAGACTCTATTCTGAAGCGCGCTTCTCGACCAACCGCCGCGTTCACCACGCAGCCTAGATCGATCTGTTGGAAGATACGCCCGTGGCACTCCGGGCGGTTACAGGTCAGGCAGGGACGGATGTCTTCGTAGCGTCCCTCCGCTACCTTGCGCGGCCATTCTGGGTCGGCGATGAGACCCCGACCGATGGCGATGAGATCGGCTTTGCCTCCTGCCAGAACCCGCTCAGCCAGGAGGGGGTCGTGCAGCTTGCCAGCAACAATGACCGGCACCCTCACCGCCGCTTTGATAGCCGCCGCGTAGGGCACCAAGAACCCAGGAGGGAAGGCCATAGGCGGTGCACTCAGTTCGAAGCTCTCCCCTATGCCTGCGCTCACATCCAAGACATCTGCCCCCTCTCGCTCCAACATGGCGGCAATGACACGCGCCTCGGCCAGTCCAAGGCTCCCCGGCACCCCATCGTCTGCGCTCAAACGGCAGAAGACAGGCACCCGGTGGTCAGTGATCTGCCGCACTCGGCGAAGCACCTCCAGGGGGAAACGAGCGCGCCTCGGCAAGTCGCCGCCATACTCGTCAGATCGTCGGTTAAAGAGGGGGGAAAGGAACTGATTGATGAGGTATCCGTGAGCCATGTGCAGCTCAACGGCGTCAAAGCCAGCCTCCACTGCCCGTCGGGCTGCCTGACCGAAGGCTTCCACGAGGTCGGCAATCTGCTCCCTGGCAAGCTCGCGGGGAGTCTCGCGGCCAACAACCGGCACCGCCGACGGCGCCGCCAGTGGGCGTCGTGTGAAGGCATAGCTGGTGTTACCCCCAGCATGGGCTAGCTGGATGGCTATTGGCGTACCAGCCGCGTGCACGGCCCGGACGAGGTCCCGCAGCCCGGGCACGAAGGCGTCGTCCCAGATGGCCAGGGGATACAGGGAGCTACAACCCTCAGGGCTGACGCTGGCAAACTGCACGATGATCAGACCCACGCCACCCTGGGCCCGTGCGACGTAGTAGGCAATGAGCCGTGGTGTGACTGCTCCGGCGTACGTAGGGAAGCGTGTGCCCATGGGAGGCATGACGAGGCGATTCTTGAGCGTCAGGCCCCGGATGGTGAGCGGCTCGAATAGATGAAAAAGCAAGGGGACGTTTATGTTGTCTCCTTCATCAAACTACCGATTTGGGGATCGCCAGGCCCTCAAAACCTTTGATTACGACGTCAATCACTCGCTGGCCGTTCTTCAGGGTGAACAGACGATGGCCTGGCAGCAGGACGTCCACGCCCCGCCCTGCCAACTTGCGCACACTCTGGCGGTAGGCGTCCAGGCTGGTGCCTGGGCAATTGAGCAGGCTAATCCAACCTGTCTGGCCGGCCACCGGGCAGAACTGCACGACATCCCCAGAGAAAAGTACTTGCCGCCCGGCCACCGTCGCCAGGTAACACAGTGACCCTGGACTGTGCCCTGGGGTAGCGATGACTTGCAGCGTATAGCGGCCTACGGTCACCGTGTCGCCGTCACGTAGTCGCCGGTCTACAGGGCAGGGGGGCATCGTGTAGCCTGGCGGGTAGATGCCGAAAGGGAGGGCGACGTTGAGCCCGCTGGCCTCGGCGTCGGCAGTCTCCAAGATCGCTGCTTCGGCCTCACTCACCAAAACGCGGCAGCCCAGACGGGCGCGCAAAGCCGCTGACCCGCCGCCGTGATCAGCATGGGCATGAGTCAGGATAAGGGTACGCACCTTGCTGAGCGCAAAGCCGTGAGCAGCGATGTTGCGCAAAAGCGGCTCCACAGCCACACCCGAACCGGCATCGATCAAGGCAGCCTCGTCGCCGCCATCGAGCAGGTAAATATGACAATCGTACTCATCGGAGAGGCCAAGGCCAGTGCGGCCACTACCGACCAGGTAGACATCGTCCAGTATCTGCATAGACGCTCCCTTCAGCACATACGGGGGTCCAAGGCATCGCGCAGGCCATCGCCTACTAGATTGAAGGCCAGCACCGCCAGCATGATGGCGATGCCGGGGAAGATGGAAATCCAGGGGGCCAGTTGGAGGTAAGTGCGGCCCTCGTTAAGGGTAGTGCCCCAGGAAGGTGCGGGTGGTTGGGTTCCCAGGCCCAGGTAGCTCAGGGAGGCCTCAGTCAAAATGGCGTAGGCAATGGTCACTGATGCCTGGACGATGACTGGAGAAAGAACGTTGGGAAAGATATGTCGCCAGAGAATGCGGCTATGGCCGGCGCCGATAACCCGAGCCGCCTGGACGTACTCCTTCTCCCGCTCGGCTAAAACGGGCCCGCGGGCTACCCTGGAGAAGAAGGGGGCATAGACGATGGCGATAGCCATGACGGCGTTTTCGATGCCTGGCCCCAGCATGGCAGCAATGGCGATGGCCAGGAGTAGCACGGGGAAGCTGAAAAAGACATCCATGACCCGGCTGATAACAATGTCCCAGACTCCGCCGAAGTAGCCAGAGATGAGCCCCAGGAAGGTTCCCACGATCAAGGCTATAGTTACAGCGGAGAAACCAATGCCCAGAGAGATGCGCGAGCCATGAATGACGCGACTCAGGAGATCGCGCCCAAAGCGGTCTGTGCCGAAGAGCTCCTTCGAGTTCGGTGGGTGTAGAGCCGCGGCCACGTCTACCGCCAAAGGGTCTCTTGGCGAGATCACATCGGCGAAGACGGCCATAAGGATGAGGAAGACGGCCATGCCCAGCCCCACCAGCACCAACCGGTTACGGGCGATGCGGCTTAGGAGAGGAGCGCCGCGCCTGGTGGGGTTATTAAGCATAGCGTATCCTCGGGTCCAGGAAGGCGTACAGGACATCCACCAACAGGTTCACCGCCATGAACATGACGGCAACAAAGAGCACGGTTCCTTGCACGGTAGGATAATCGCGTTGGTAGATGGCCCATAAAAGCAGCCGGCCGATGCCGGGCAGGGTGAAGACCTCCTCCACCACCACCGTGCCGCCCAGAAGATAACCCATCTGCAAGCCCGCTACCGTAACCACGGGGATCATGGCGTTCTTCAGGGCATGCGCAATGATGACTACCTGCTCGGCCAGGCCCTTGGCGCGAGCCGTGCGGATGTATTCCTGACGAAGCACTTCCAGCATACAGGAACGAGTCATGCGCATGATCACGGCAGCGCTGGCCGTCCCCAGGCAGAAACCAGGCAGGAGCATCATGTTGAGGTTAGCCACCAGGTTCTTGGTGGGCGGCACCCACTCTATAGCCGGTGCCCAGCGGAAGGCCAGGGAGAGGACCAGGATGAACATGGTTCCTTGCCAGAAGACAGGGATAGAGAGGCCGGTGAGAGCGACGAGGCGCGCCAGATTATCCCCCATGCTGTTCTGTTTTAGAGCAGACACGATACCCGCAGGCACGCCGATGAGCAAGGCTACGATGATGGCGATGCCCGTCAATTCTATGGTGACAGGCAGGCGCGAGAAAATAAACTGGAGCACCGGAATAGCCGTGCGCCAAGAGTTCCCCAGGTCGCCGACCAGCACCCGGGTGATCCACTGATAGTACTGGACATACACCGGCTGGTCAAGGCCGAAGTAGCGCCTGAGGCTCTCCACGGTCTCGTACGAAGTGAGGGCCTCCGTGCCCAGCATCTGTTCCACGATGGTGCCGGGGATGAGCCGGATGAACAGGAACACGATGATCGTCACCCCAAACAGGGAGACGATCATGGCCAGGAGGCGGTTAGCAATATACTTTTGCATTATAAGACCTGTCCAGGGCAGGTCGCCCCACTGGCGGCCTGCCCTGGCAAATTACTTCTCCAACCAGGTATCCTTGAAGCCGTAGTACCAACCGCTGGGATGCTGTATGTAGCCTTTCACATACTTCTGCATGGCATTGAGGAGGTCGGCCGAGTAAAGCGGGACCATGATCGCTTCCTCGGCGATGAGCTTCTGCATCTCATCGTAGTAGACCTTACGCTTGGCGGGATCTACTGTGGAGCGACCTTTGTCCAGCAGTTCGTCGGCCCTGGCGTTTTTCCAGCGGCGAAAGTCCATGCCCTTGGGCGGGGTGTGGAAGTGTCGGTAGTAGAGCAGGTCCGGGTCCATGAACCCGCCCCAGGCGTTGAGAGTGATCGGCTCACGTAGAGCCCGCCAATCCTCAATCCAGACGCCCAGGTCCACCGTCTCCACCGTCACTTCGATGCCGATGTCCTTGAGGTTGGCAGCGATGACGGGTGCATTGGCGGCCATGGTGGCATAACCCACGATAGTGCGCAGTTTCATCTTGAAGCCGGTGGGATAGCCAGCCTCGGCCAGGAGCTGCTTGGCCTTGGCTACGTCGCGTTTCTGATTGGGAAGTTGCTCCACAGGCACGTACCAGTACTTCATTGCCGGCGGAATCCCACCACCGACTAACTGGCCCAGCCCCATGATGCCGGCCTGCATGATCGCCGGTTTGTCCAGCGCCAGGAGTATGGCCTGCCGTACCTTGACGTTCTTCGTATACTCCAGATCGCCGGGCAACTCCAGGGTGTCTATCTTGATAGCCGCCGTGCGTGTGGCCAGCAGTTTCGGATCGTCTTTCACCAGCAAGAAGTTCTTGGCGTCCTCTATGGCCACCATGTCAATGGTGCCGGCCCTTAAGCCCGCCAAGGCGGTCTGCTCATCCGGCACCACCTGGATGAGCAACCTGTCCAGGTAAGGCTTACCCTTCTCCCAGTAGTTGGGGTTCTTCTTGAGGACCAGCTTCTGGGCCGGGACGAACTCCTCCACTATGAAGGGCCCGGTGCCAATGGCTGTACGGCGGAGCGTATCCCCTGTGGGGGCGCTATCCTTGGGAATGACGGCATTATAGCGACCGCCCAGGGCCGCCAAGAATGGGCCGGTGGGCTCGTTCAAAGTAATCCTGATGGTGTACTTGTCCACGACCTCGATCTTGTTGATCATGACGAGGTCGCCACGTCCGGCGGAACCCACCTTCGGATCCAGTTGGCGCTCCAGGCTATACTTCACGTCCTCGGCGTCCAGCTCTTTGCCGTTGTGGAACAGGACGCCCTTGCGCAGCTTGAAGGTGTAGATGATGTCGTCCTTGATCTCCCAGGATTCCGCCAACTGAGGTTTGACAATCACATCATTGTCAACCCAGGTGAGGTTCTCGTAGATCAGGGCCTTGCGGCGATGCCAGGCGTCGGCGGCTTCCAGATGCGGCTCCAGGCTGGGGACGTCAATGGACGTGGCGAAGACCAGAGTGCCTCCAGACTTCGGGCCTGGCACGGGAGTGGGCGGCGCCGGCGTAGCCGTGGGAGCAGCAGGCTTGGGCGTCGGCGCGGGGGTGGGTGTGGGTGCCGGCGCGCAGGATGTCAATACCAACAACACCACCGCCAACAGCGAAAGGGCCATAAGGCTTCTAGTCCTTTTCATCGCATCCTCCTTGCAGACAATTCTAGAATTGGATAGACAACCGGTAGTCTGTTTGCTGATCACCTCCTCTCTGAGGCTGTCTCTACCTGCTCAATGGGTCTGGCGTCCTGACTTTCACCCCCCTCCATCCAGTAGGTTGTGAAGGAGCGACAAAGGTTTGTCAAGCTTCTGACGTGAGGGCGTGTCAGACTACGTACGGGACAGTCTCACCGCCGTGGGTTAGAATGGCGATCTGTGTCTCTCGTCCGTACTCTGCCAGCTTGGTCTCCAGCGCCTCCCCAACACTAGGGTAGTGTTCGAAGCCCATGGCCTGCACGTCAGCCTCACTCAGGCCCGGTGAGACCACGGCCACCCGGGCTCGCTGTTTCACGTGGCCCACTTTGGCGCAAACAGCCGCAGCGATAGGATCTACCACCTCGCCCTTGGCGATCCGGCGCAGCAACTCGGCAGGTTCTAGCGCCAGATACTCCACCTGCTCAGGATGGGTAACTCCAACACCTTCTGGACAGGGCGCGGTCAGAATGATCGTTCCGCCAGGTTCGAGGATCAGATCGGCAGAAAATATTCCCTTGCCGGCCTGCCAGAACTCCAGAAACGCTGGATAGGAATTAGAAACCACGATGCTGTAGCGGCGCGGCACGCACACACCATAAACGGCCTTGGCCGCCTTCTGTGCCGCCGCCTGGGCTTGGCGGTGACGGCCACAAAAGACCCGGTAGATGCGCTGTTCCGGCGTCAGCACCGTGTTGACGATAAAGTCCAGCCCTGCCGTGTCGGCTAGAGCCTCCAGGTTGCGGCGAGCAGGGGCGTCATCTCGTCCCAGGTAATTTGTGGGATCGTCGGCGCCTACTAAGTGAAAAGCACCCACTGTCTCTGCGCCCGCAACGCCGGGGTAGAGGATCTTTGCCCCGCCGGCCCAGCCGGGATGTGGGTGCGGCACGACATTTCCGATACCGATGACATAGTCGGCATCCAACACGGCGCGGTTCAGCCACACCTCTACGTCTTCAGGCGAAATGCCAGCCTTGAAGAGAACCGAGCGATCGTGGCAGCGGTGGCAGGAGGTACGAATCCTCTGCGCTACCTCTGCACCCACCTTAGCTCTAATCTCCTTCTCAATCATGGGGCGGTGGGTGCCTGAGGCGATGAGGATCGCGGTGTTTTCCTCAGTAACACCGGCTCGCCGAAGTCGTTCCAAGACATGAGGAAGGATCTTCCAGACCGGCGTGGGGCGAGTATTGTCGTCGCTCAGGATGAGCACCCGGTCGCCAGGCCGCACACCTTCCTCTAAGCGAGGCGATCCTAGTGGCGCGTCCAGAGCTGCGGCAATTGCTGCGTCCTCGTCGGCGGCAGCCATTACTGCTTGCGGACTGAGCACTGCGCCCAGGTTGCCCCCATCCAAGGCGAAAGAGAGCGACGTGTCGTCAGTGTACGGCAAGGTAATCTCGACCTTCGGCATGTTGCAGACTTTCGGCTTACTGCAGCTTGACCTACAGGTGCTTCAGCTTCCCGGAGTACTCAGCGATGTATCGTCTGTTCGCCTCGTCACCTCCCGGGGCATTGGCGCTCTTCCAGACTGGCGGCAGGACGCCCAAACGCACCATATGCTCCACCGCGGCTATGACTATGGAGTGAAGGATGAAGGCATTAGCAATGGTGGACGCCGGGGCCACTTTCTGATCGCAGCCTTCCACGGCTACCAGAGCCTCGCCGATGGGCACTTTGTCGTCAAGGAACAGATCAGCAACCTCATACAGGTTCTTGCCGGAAGGATGTCGGGCAGGGTGACCGGGTGGAATAGCTTTGGAACACTCCGGCGATGTGACGGCAACGACGGTGAGGCCACGGTTCTTGGCCTCCAGAGCAGCGTCTATGGTCGCGGAGTTGACCCCATTGGCGTTGACAACCAGGATGACGTCGCCGGCCTGGAGAGGATAGGTATCCAGCACACCTTTGACCCAGCCTGGCGTGCGTTCCACCCTGGTGGAACGAATGGCACCAAAAGCCAGGGAGACACCTGGGTCTAGGATGGCATTCACCGGCACCAGTCCCCCCGCGCGATAAAACAGTTCCTCTCCGGCTATATACGAGTGGCCGCCGGTACCAAAGACGTGCAGCACCCGTCCTTTCGCCAAGCTATCACCGATGAGCTGACCGGCCTGCCGGATTTTCGCCATCTCCTCTGCTTGGATGCGCCCCAGGGTGTCAAGAACGGCCGCATAATAGGCTTGCAATGGATCCATATAAGCATCCTCCATATGGGTTTTAGAGGTTACACTAGCCTGGGTAACAGGGTAGATTCCAGAAAGGCCTCCCCATAGTCGGTGCCACGCAGGTAGCCCCGCACCTTAGCCAGGCCCTCGATGTAGTCCATGATGCCCGGCAG
>Ga0194110_10005547_pt1 | contig 14935 bp, 6 predicted proteins | sample TA2Kig1200mmetaG_FD_146192 | JGI IMG/M metagenome (GOLD analysis project Ga0194110, IMG submission 146192) | Freshwater microbial communities from Lake Tanganyika, Tanzania - TA2015032 Kigoma Deep Cast 1200m | ecosystem: Environmental > Aquatic > Freshwater > Lake | place: Tanzania: Lake... | reverse complement strand
ATAAAAACAAAATATATTGAGTCGCGATTGAATAATATTGTGAGAAACTCGAAAATAACTATCATCAAAAAGTTAATTATTGGCGGTTGATATATTTTATAAATTTTTACATTGAATTTGCAAATGTTATCCACAAAAATATAATTTTGTTTAAAAAAGTGTGAACTCATAATAAACGAAATGGCGACTTTATCAAATTATAGATAAATTTTTAAATATTGGCGAATAATATTTTGTTCCTTTAAATAAGTTGCAATTAAGAAAAAGCAATACATAATATAATTTTGTTTAAAAGCAAGTGATGATTGTCAATTATTAAAATAATAAAACGCCAAATATTTTGAAATTATAAAGTTAAATATGATTATTTATGCGCCATCATAGTAATTTAAACATTAATTTTTTGCGATATATTTCATGATTTGATAAATAAAAGGCGAAAAATATAAATAAGCGTTAAATAAATTGAATAAAAAAGGAAAAACTAAATATAATACGTATAAATGACTGAATATTTAGAAAACAAAATTTGCAAATTAACACCTTTAAATTGGAAGTATGATGAATAAAAAAAATACGATATATTTTCTATTGTATTATTCAAAATGTAAAATGCGTATAGAGATTTTAATGTGTATTTAAATGGCCTGACATTAATAGATAGCTTGATAACAAATAATTTTTAGAGATATAAAATGCGGCTTTTTATAGATAGTTCGATATTTTATGATGAGGAATTATATAAAAAATTACTTGAATTATAGACGGCACAAATAACATTATATGAATGTATAAATTATAAGGAAAATTAAATGTTTCATAAGGCGTGTTTTGGTACATTAATAAGATTTTTGCCGCTTTTTGATTTCCCAAATAATGATTCTAAAATAGTTTTTATAACTGACGCTGATTTATGGAAAAAATCTTTACCTATTATTTATGACATTATAAACAAATAAGAAGAAAATATTGTCAAAAGTTTATAAATATATCCCAGACACTTTTTAACTGATAAAAAAATTATATATTTATGTGCCCAATCTTTGTTCAATATTTAGGAAAAATTAAAATAAAACATTATAATTGATTATATTATTAATCATAAAGCCGACGATAATTTTAAATAAAAATTATTTGAATTTCATAAAATATTGCCTGAAAATGCCACTGAATGGTAATACGGCGTTGATGAAGTTTTCACCAATAAATTATTTTAGCATATTGTTGTTGACAAAAAATATAAATTATAATCTTATATTGAAATGCGATATTATGGCGTTTTTGATATTAATTGGGATAATATTATGAATTGCGAAGATCATAATGTTTATCTTAATTAAATAGCTCAAACTGATGATATCGTTTATACTGATAAAGACGAATATATATAATTTTTAATAGCAAAAGGAAAAGATAGTAATTTATTTCAATAAAACGCCATTCTTTAAACAGCCTCTATTATATAATAATTTATAAACAATGGTAAATTATTTTTTAGTTAGCAATTATAAAATTATTATATGAAATATTTTGCGTATAATATATAATCATACTATAAAATTAATATAACTTTTGATAAAAACTTAGGTAAATTTATAGATTCTGGGCACTGGATACCTATTCGCATCACTAAATAGTAAAATATTCAACAAAAATAATAATTAAAGCCTTAATAAAAGCGATATACATATTCTTAAGCGCGTTCTAAAACTGTTTAAAGACTTATTTCAATTTAAAATATAACTTATCAACAATATATTGAAAATTTCAATAATTTATGATTTTTCTATTGCGCCATTGTTATTCAAAACATTTATACTTTTCCATCACTAATACTTTTGATTTTTATTTGGCGCGCTTTTAAACAATTTTTATTATTTAAAATCATCGTTTAATATTTTATATTTATTTGCGCTTATATTTTATTTTTTTCTTTATTAAGTTATTGATTATACAAATTATGACAAAATTTTATTCAATAAATTAATTTTGATATATAAAACTCGCATTTAAACGTTGTATTTATTTATTTTTATTTGAAAAGTATTTAGGTAATTATTTTGTATTAATACTATTATATTGCGAAAATATTATCAAAATTTATCATTATCAAAAATTGTCATTAACTCAATGTGTATTTAATTAATATTTGTATATAATAGTTTTTCGCTTTTAATACGAATATAAATTTCGCAATTTAAATAATTTAAAAGTTTTGCATCTAAAATATAATATAAATTTGTTTGCGTATACAAAATATATATATAAATTATATGATAGTTTATAAATTATTTTGCGCAATAAAATAGGTGAAATAATTATAAAATTGCGCATTATAAATAAAATAATATAATAAATGTATATAAATAGGGACGCATAATAAAAAATATATACAAAAATGGGGGTGGGTTGAATATGAATTGCGAAAAGTTACAAAAACTATGGAAAGAAAACATTAATAAATAACAAATAAAGATATTTATTAAAAGTAATTATATAAATATGATTAAAAATGGTTAATTATTTTAAGATGTGAGATAGTATATACAAAAATATAATATAAATATGGCGAGAATAGATTTATAATAAAAAAAATTGCGGTAAATAAAATAAATATATGATATAAAAGACGATTATATATAAAACGGCGATAAATTATACATTAATTAACTATATATTCCGCATATAATTTATAATAATGATAGTAAATAATTTATAAATTTATTCAATTAACATTAATAAATAAAAAAATATTATCAAACAGGATATATATATTAATATAGATTGGGAAAAAGTATATATATAGGCCGGACAAATAATATGAAAATAAGATAATGTTAACATAATTATAAACCAATAAATAAAAACGTGAAAAATGTATAAACAAAAAAAATAGTTTTAAAAAAAATATATGAATGTTTATATATTTCAGATAGATAATTTAACATGATTGAAAATAAAATTATAAATATGAATCCATTTAATAAATTATTGAACGTTATAAAATAAAAGGCGTTTAATATATATTTGTATTATATAAACAAAGAAAGAATAGCATATTATTAAATAAATAATGGAAAAAATATATCAAGCGGATAATATATGAAAATGTTTAAAGTGATACAAAAAGATAATAAATTATAAAAGCGGCAAATAAAAGTATATAGATTTAAAATATAAAATGAAGAATATTTAAATATACAATATATTTTAAATAAAGACAAATAAAAAATAATTCATTTTGAAAATTAAAAAAAAATATAATTTATAAACAATCGCGGATTTAGTTAGTTTTTAAAAAGAATTATTGAAGAACAATGAAAAATCGGCTCAAGAAATAATTTAATTATCTTCTTTTTCATCAAAATCATTGCCATCATTATTTTTTTATGGGTAATTATCATTTAATTTAGTATTAGTTTATTCACTATCTTACAAATTATTTTTTTCTTTGTCATTTGTTAAAAGTAATTCTTTTTTTTCAACTATTTACCCGCCTTATTTATTATTACTTTGATATATTTCATTATTTTCAGTAAAATTTTCGCATATTTAGTTATCGATTGTTTAAGGAATATTTGTGTTTGGAACAATTTAAAATTATGGCGATTGATTATTTTTAATATTCTAATTCATAAGAGATTGTTCCATTTATTATAATATATCTAAAGAATCGATTTTTTATCGCGAATTTTATTATAAAAGTGGTTATTATAGTTATTTTACTTGAATTAATGGTTATTTATATGAATTGCGGTCATGTATATTATTTGTTTATTATTAAAATAATTATTGGTTGCCATTATTACTCTGTTATTAATATTAATTCAAATTTTAATATATATTTTCTTGCTGATTTTGCAATTATTTATCATTTTTTGCTTAAACATCGGTAAATTAATAACATATAGGTTCTTTATTTTATTTATCAGAAATTTATGTTTTTTGTTACTTATATTTGACATAAATGAAAAATAATATAAATAAAGTCAATATTATTGCGATATATTTCCAGCGTTATTTCAATATATTATAATAATTTTGATACCATTTAATAGGTTCCTATTCAATATTTTTATCATTATCATTTTCATCATATTGCTATTTTACATTTTATTTTGATGTTTTGCTTTATTCCTTTTCTTATTAAACACTCAATTAAGTGCTTTTATTAATAGATTTATCAATAATTGAAGGTTTATTTTATTAAATTTCCTTAATAAACAAACACAAATCCTGGAAATTATCGGTTTATAAATTCTATTCCATTATTTATTGCCGAAAAATATTAATTAAAAAATAAATAATACCATCATATTTGTATAACTATGTCTTTTGTAATGTCAATTATTGATTATATGTATTATAATTTTTGACTTTTTTCTCTATGAATATTAAATAATGGCATAAATGAATATATTATGATATATAAATCATGTTAATATGCCGCGCTTATTTATTATATTATATATTATAATTCTAAACCATTTTAATATTGATTTTTTATTTATTATAGTATTAAGTGTATATTTATAGATTAATTTCCCGGGTATATATCAAATTCATATGTTAAATCATTTGTATTTTCAGGATTTTTATGGTTTTTTTCATAATGATATTCAAATTTGCTATTCATATCTATCAATTATTGATTTTCTAATGTATTTTTTGTTATAATTGTCGCGGGATCATAATATATTGGGTATTTATATACTGTATTTATTAATTTATTTGGTATAATTTTCGCCGGATACTTATCCATTTAATCTTTTTATTTTTATAATTTTACATATTTATTTTCCTTTTAATTCATTTGCTTGTTTATATTTTCCGCAATTAATATTTTACAATTCTTTGTTTTATCCATAGTTCATAATAAAATTTCACTTAAGTTATTTATATTTATATATTATTGCGCACTTTTTATAGATATATTCATTTAAAATTATATATTTTGCATCGTAGTTCTTTAAATATAATCATTAACATAAATATAAATAATTAAAATGCGCATTAATTTTGATATTATTAACTTTCAAATTATTACATGACTTATTTGTAATAATAAATAACATGAAAAATCAAAAATAAGCGCATGTTTTCATTTTAAAATATATTAATAGTATATTTTTATATTATATTTCTTGTATAAATAAATTTTGTATTATATAATTATATCGCGCTTCTTTAACAAATTAAATACTTAAATAATTCAATAAAATGATAAATAGTCAATTGATAAAAATTATTTTTTTGTGTTAAATTAATTTAATTTAAAAAAACATTCGGCGCGGTGTATAATAATGATGCGGGTTATATTTTAATTTTTGCGAAATTTATTATCTTGAAAAAAGCAAATTAAATTGTAAATAAATTATACAATATAAATGTGTATTTATTTTAAATTGCAGCAATTATGTAGCGGCGTGATTAATATAATAAGAAATTAATTTGTTATTTTGTTATCAAATAATATTTCTTTGCGAAACTCCCAATACACTTTATGTCCACCCCTAGCGGACAAGAATAAAATTATATTTTCGCATTTAAACAATTATTATGGAAAAATTACAATGATATATTAATATTTGTTGTTTATAACTATAAATCCGCGCCTATTAATTCTGCAAATATTATTATTTTATAAACAAATAAGAATTAATATACTAATTTACAATGAAATAATAAATAATATTATCATTATAAAAGCGCGATTTACATAGTTTTTATCTTCAATAGGCAAATATATGTATAAGTATTACGTAATACACCGTTATTTTTTAAATTTTAAGAAAGTGGCGGTTAATCAATAAAGAATTAAATATTTAGTTATTATTTATCACAAATTTGGGAATGTGTAATTTAATTTTGTGCTTTTATACAATAATTTTTTTATATTTAACATTTTATACGAATAAAGGCAAAAATAATAAATTTTTATGAATTAAAATGCGCGATATAGATATTAATAAATTATTATTTTGTATAGATAATAGTACCAAATATAAAATATGCGCCATTTAAAATATAAAAATATAGTTTTGCCATATTAAAAATGATTTTATTTACACGCAACACAGTTATAAATTTTATCAGCCAATATAAATTAAATTGCAAAATGTGTAGTATATACTTTATGAAATTCGCAAAAAATTAGTGGATAAGGTAAAAAAAATATAAAAAAATGCGGAAATATATATATTTAACTAAAAAAATGTGCGGAAATTGTAAGTGTGAACCAATTTAAATAATCAAGTTACCAATAATTATGCGCAATTGAATTATTAAAAGTAAAAATAAAAGCGCGATAAATAAAGGTAAAAAAATATGAAATACATATTTTAATGTTTTTGCGAAATAAATATGAATAAAGACGGAAAATATAAATGGGAGAAATAAAGTATTTATAACGAAAAATAGAGAAATAGGCGCGATAAATGCAATATAATAATTTTTCATTAAAAAAAAGATAATTAAATATTAATGAAAACTAATACTAATAGTAAGTAAAAAAACAAGCTTTTGCTCTATATTAAATCAAACATGAATAATTTAATTGGTATTTAAAAAATAAATGAAGATATCAATAAGATAACGGATTAGCTAAAAAAATATGAAAATAAAGGAATAGTAAATTAAATAGAGAAGCCTCAAGAACAAAATATGGTTTAAAACAGCGAATAAATAAAGCTGGTGAAAACTTTTGCAAATGAGGAAGTGAAAAAACTATACGATGATTTGAAATAATGCAAGAAATAAAAGGTGTATTTCAATAAACATTGTAGTAATTTGCTATTTAGTGTAGGAACAAAATTGATAAGTAATATATTGCAAAGTATAAATAATAAAGACGTGAAGTTGATAAATTTTAAACATATAAATATTGAAAAATTAAATTAACAATTATTGGGAAAATCATTATTATCAAGTTAACATTACAATGATTTTGTGGCAGTTTAAGACATTATAAAAATGATTTAATAATAAACGCCAGATTTTAAATAATTATATCAAAAATATTAATAATAAATAATATTATTAAGTGAATAGGCGTAATAATCAGATATGGTTTGCAAAGATATAAATGAATAACTTGATTAAACTTAAAAGAAATTAGCAGAATGTTAAAAAGATGAAAAAGGTAATTTTGTCGATAAAGTTTTAAGTCGCGAATTAATTTAAACAAAATGCTAATTAAAACACAAATTATAAGAACATAATAATTATATGCAAAGATAAATGGTGGTAGTTCATAGAGAAGAGTTAAATCAACTTTTTACCGAATCTATCGCCTCTAAATTAGAAAGTGTTTATATTTTTAATACATATTTATCGCAAAATAATGATCATTCCAAAGTATTTTTGAACTATACTAAATAAATTATTAAATAATCTTATGATAATGTAAAAATTAAAGAATAATTTAAAGTTTTCATATCAAAAATATTGAAAGATGTAATGGATGAATTAAGCAATAAATTACTTTATATCTATAAAAATAATGCCGTTAATAAATTCAATTTAACTGATATTCAGCAAGTTTTGCATTGTTGGTGTATTGATAGCAATTAAAATGTTTAATTTGATGAATTTATAAAAACAGTATGATTTGCATAAAATAATCTTTTTTTTTATTCAAAAATTTATCTTATTATAACATTATTATATTGTTTAAACCGGCGCATCAATAATATATTTAATTTTAATAAACACCACGTTATCAAATTTGTTTTTCATATTATTATTTTTGAATATATTTTACGCCTATGAATCCGCAGATTTTAATGAAAAACCGTCAATTATTTTATTAAATTATCTTTGATTTATTCTTGCTTATCATTAATTTTTTAATATTAATATAAAAATATTATTTTTTCTTTTATTTCGCGTTATTATGTGCGTTTTTATTTATGTCAAAATACAAAATATGTGTTTTATTATTATTTTTGCCGTTTATAATATTAATAAAATAACAATCGCGGGTATTTATATACTCAACCAATATTTTTATCACCCTCGAATAATATAAAATATTCTTTATACTATTATATATTTCGCACTAGAATTTTTAAACTGATAATTGATAAAAAATTTATTACTTAAATATTTTTTTCTATCTTAAATAATATTTTAAATATACATCATTTGTGGTACTATATATATTCTCGCCTTATTATAAAATCACAAAATTATGGTTTTTATAAATTATTATTATGTTTTATACATAAATATATATTAATCCGCATTTATATAGATTTATAAGTATATTTAAAGAGATTTCTTGATTAATTTCTAAATTCCACTTTATAATTCGCGAAAAAATATTAAATATTATGGCAAATTGATAAAGTATACCCACGTTAAATTAAAAAATAATAAAAAAATAGCCGCAAATTTTATATGTTAATATATCGAAAAAAGAGACATTTAAAATTTTATTATTTATAACGCAAAATAATCAGTAATAATAGTAAAAATCGCATTCATCATAGGTAAAAAACAAATATATTATATTGCGAAACATCTTATTAAAAATAATTTGCCTTTGAAATTTATAATGTAAATTTGTCTGCCATTTATCATAAGCCAAATATTTACATATATATTATTTTGCACCAATCATTAATTATATAATTATTCACGCAAATGTGTATAATATATAAAATTATTTTTGCGAGTGTTATTGAATTAATGTATTGCGCGATAAATTTTGTGGAAATATTATTAAAAAATCGCTTTATATATTGAATTTAAACTATAAATTTATATAAAATGCGACAAAAATATATGTTTAATAAATATAACCTTGAAAAATAAATAAAAATATAGTTTATTTCAAATAACTCAAAATAAATTATATTTCAAACGCGAAAATTTTAACTTATATAAAAAAAGTTTTTAGCTAATTTCAAGGTTTAAAATATTCTAGCATTTAAACAGGATTCAAATATATTTAAATTCTATTTGTGAATTAATGCGCCTAAATAAAAGTAAACAATTATAAATTATTTGCAAATGTTAATTATTCGACGCAAATATATGAAATAATAAATAATAAAAACTAATTTTGTTTATTTTGCCGCGATTCATAGTTAAATCAATATTATATATTTGCCTTTTATTATAAAAAATTGATATTATTTGATAAAATTGGCGCGATAAATTGATATACTATTGTTTTTTAAATTAAAAAATCGTTATTAATTATTGAATATCATTATTCTCGCAAATTAATTAATTAAAAAATACAAATATAATTAATTATCGCTAATTATATAATATTTAATGTAATTTTTTATAATATAATTCTTTTGCCGAAATTTTCATAATAATGTGGTCATAAAATTAATTGAAGATAGATAATAATTTAAAATAGACGGACAAATTATTGTTTATAAACATATTTGTTTTAAAATTATCATTTGCTATAAATGCCGATGATTATATTATATAATTTTTTTAATTAATTTTTGCTATCATCAAAGATAAATAAATAAACGGCAAATACATTATGCTCCAAATTATTATTCAGCTTTTCGCCCATATTATTTCTATCTTTATATTTGTTTCACTTTATCTTTGTCTTATCTGTAAATTCACTCTTTATTTTAATTTGCATTTTTTTTATTTTTCATGCTTACTATATAAACGCGTTTATATTTATTTTTCAAAATATTATTCATTTATACGCATAATATTACATATATTTTTGCACGCTGCTTGGTTTGTAGGTGGGGTGTGAGATAATCTATTCTTTTTCGCTCTTTTTATTTTTAGTTATTTCGCAATATAATACATGATAATTTTTATATTTATATTAATTCACGGTTAAACATTTAAAATTTTACTCGCTTTTCTTTTTTTGCGCAATTTTTGTTTTATTTTTTTTTGTTTTGGTCATTAAAAATACAGCATTATCATTATTTTGCGAATTAATATTATCAATCGCCTATGATATTTTAAAGATATTTTTATATATATTCGAATAATTGACTTTTTTACCTAATATATTTCGTACAAATAATATAATTGCGCAAATATTTTAAAAACTTAGTTCATTCATATTGAATTTCAAGCTATATTGTGAAATATAAATTATATTCGCGGTTAATATATATATTGACCATTTAAATATTTCTATAAATTCGCGTTTATAATATTTCTATAAATTCGCGTTTATAATATTTCTATAAATTTGCGTTTATAATATTTCTATAAATTTGCGTTTATAATATTTCTATAAATTTGCGTTTATAATATTTCTATAAATTTGCGTTTAAAATATTTTTCTATAAATTCGCGTTTATAATACTTTTCTATAAATTTGCGTTTATAATAGTTTCTATAAATTTGCGTTTATAATAGTTTTCTATAAATTTGCGTTTATAATAGTTTTACAAATATACGCCAAAAGAATAACAAGTATAAAATATAAAAAGTGTTCTAAATAACTGCCACATTTATAATTAAATACAAATGGTTTTAACTATGAGAAGCGCGATAATATTTGTATTTATATTTTAGATATTTTATAAAAATTAAAAAACGCGGGTAATAAATAGTCTAAAATTTAAATTATTAATAACAATAATTATATATTTCGCAAAATATAATATATAAATGGTTAAACATACGATAGCGATAATGAAAAATTAATATTTATACGGCGATTTTTTGATAAATAAGATAAAATTAGCAAAAATATGTTTAAATTAATAATAAATGCGCATTAAAATCAACAAAGTTTATTTATTTAACATTAGCAAAATGTGATATAAATAGCGAAAAGTGTTAAAAAGTATATATAAAAAACCGCGATAAAATAAAAAACGTTTCAAAATAAAAAATAAAGCGAAAATTTTAATTGAAATATACGTTAAATAAGTGTTTATTTCTATGAAATATACGTTAAATAAGTGTTTATTTCTATGAACATAAATAAAAATGTTTAAAAAAATCGCGGTGGTAATATAAAAGCTTAGGATAAGCCCTAAAGTTTCGTGTATTTTTATTATAAAATACAAAATTAATCATTTGTTACATTACTAATTTTTTATTATAAAAATATGCGTACTATTTTAAATTGTTTAAATCGCGAAATATATAATATTTAGATAGTTTTTTTAATTATTTATTATAATTCAAATATATATTATCGCGGTATTTATAAAATTTGCATTTATAATTGAAAAGTATATCATAATAATATAAAACACATAACTTTGTAACTTAGGTGAAACAATAATTGGTAACCGCGATTATTTATTGTAATTTTTTCATATAGGCAAATATATAATACGCAAAATAATTTATTTATTTTTATAATAATATATAACAAAAAAGATTTAATATTTTTGAAATGGCGGCAAATAATGTAAAATAAATAAAATAATAGCGCTTATAATAGTATTGCGAAATGAGAATGATTTATTATAAGCAAAAATTATTGTGATAAATGCTTTAATAAAAGTTGTAAATATGGAACATAAATGTACAGGTGCGGGAATTGGGTTGGTAGATACTGGGGTAAAATAGATTTATGCGCAAATTAAGATAATAAATATGAAAATAAAATAAATTTATGCGAAAATTAAGACAATAGATGTGAGAGTAAAATAGATTTATGCGAAAATTAAGACAATAGGTGTGAAAATAAAATAAATTTATGCGAAAATGAAGACAATAGATGTGAGAGTAAAATAAATTTATGCGCAAATTGAGACGATTAAAAATAAAATTATTTAAAAAAATCGCGCGGGAATTATAATAATAGAAGAATAACAAAGACGAATTATTATTGGGCGATTTATATTAAATTTTAAAATACACAAAGAATGATTATGCGATATCATTAATTTTATATATATCTGCAATAATCCCATATTGAATTATTATAATAACTGAACGTATTATGCAAAGAAGGTTAAAAAACAATGAAATTACAATTCATTCTATCGTAAACCATGATAGCTTTGCCACCGTTGGCATCTTTAAATTTATTCATAATAATACGTAATTCCGCGGGTTATTTATTTAAGTTATTTTTTGCATATTATTCAAAAGATGTAGGAGTTCCGAAGAATGAAAAGAAAGCTTATTTACGAAGATCGGGTTAAATAGTATTTTACGTTTGAACAGTTAAGAGAACAGTTAAATTGTAATGCCTGCCTTAGAAAAATATTTTTTTTATAGTATCTTCATTTTGCAATGTTTTAGATAAAATGGAGGCGCAATCATCTATTATAAGTAGTAAATGCGGATTTATTTAAATATGTTCGATAACACTCATTTAATATTTATCGAATAAATGTGTATATTAATCAATAATTAGGGATTAATTTTGCATAATAATATTTTACACAAGTTTAATTTTTCCGTTTTACAGTTATTATAATTTTGTAATGAATTGATTTCTTGTTTAAGTGTCATCGGGTTCATCTTTATTACTTTCATCGGCTAAATAATTATTCATATTTTTTATATGTTCGGCAAATTTTGTATATTAAATATAATCTTTATCCTATTTTGAAATTATATTATTGCTGGTTATTATATTTATTATTGGTTCGAGAACATTTATTTCTTATATTTGCGCATATAATTCTGATACGAATTATTGTCTTTGTATTATTTTATGAACTTTATTTATGAATTATTATGGCGTTATATCATGCGAAGTTATAAATTCATCTGGAACAATTCCTGTATAAGTTTTATTTTAATCTTGAGTTGGGCAAATTATACAAATATTTGGTATTTTTGTTTAAACACAATTGATAATATCTTTTATTAAAGTTGTTTTGCCGCATCCTGACTCGCCATATAAGATTGATGAATATCCTATTATTTTATTATAATCATATTTCTACATATTTTATCGAAAAATATAAATATATATATATAATACAATAATTATTGTTCGTATTTATTTTATTATACATAAATATGTAACACATTAATAATAATGTACATAAATAAAATTATTAATTGATAAGTTTTTATTTATATGATACGCTTATTAAAAATTTGACGGCAAAATTAAAATAAGGTGGTAAATCTTTCACACAAAAATAATTTATTGAAAATTATTTATAATATCTCCTTTAATTTAATCAACTTGTTCAAAGCAAATTATATGACCAAATTATTTAATAGTTTAATAGCTATTATAATGATTATTTGCGCATTAATATATAACAATAATAATTTATTTTTATTATTAATATTGTATTCATAGATGAATAATTCTATAAAAGAGATATAAACCGGGATTAATAAGATTTTACTAAATAAATTCTTATTGAGCTTTTCAATAATTTATATAAATATTTATAAAGCGATCCATAACTTTTGCAAGAAGTTTATAATAATCAAACATAAAAACATCTCGATATCGTTTTTAATATTTTATTTAAAAATGTCATTGTTCCTTCAAAACATAATTTATATAATACTATATATAAATAGAAATTTGGGTAACTCCCTCCCGAAATACAAGAAAATAATTAAAAAATTAAAATTTAATTAAAAAAACTCAGCGAAACTGTTATCGATTTGAAAAAATAATTACATAAAAGCGAAATGAATTAAACCGCAATTAAAAATTAATATTAATCGATTATTTCTTCGCATAAACAGCAAAATTAATAGTTAATTGATAAAATAAAACTATTATAAGAGGCTCAAAAATAATAAATTTAAATGCGTGATAATAAAATATAATATTAAGAAAAAATCACCCATGATTAATCTTTGTAAATTGTTTCACTTTAATAATAAATTGCTTCTTTAACATAATAAATTCAGTAATAATAACTTATTCTGTCAAACACTGAATTTCAATAAACAAATCAGATAAATCACGCAAAAAATAGTTTATTTAATGATAAACGCGCCTCTGATTTTCATGATAAAAATATTAATATTTCTGGCAAAGATAATGAACACATTATTATTGCGAATAATCATTTAATTAATGATAATAATTTGCGCCATTAAGTTAAAAATAATTGTTCTATAGAAAAAAAATCTGACTCAAATAAAGCTAAAATTAATACTATTAATACTAAAAATCGCGGTCATAATTAAATTAAATAACCAAACAATTAAAATACTTGCTCATTTATTGCCGCCAATTCTTCTAAATAACATAATTTACCATTAAATAATTCCAAATAAAATATATGTTTATAAATAGTTTCTAGCGGCAATTAATCTTTTATTGATGAAAAAAGCAATAGTTTTTAAAAAGATTCTTTAAAAAAATAATCTGATTAATTTAAATAGAAATTTTCGCATTTTAGTGCTGATATTGAACAATAAAAATCTAGTATTAACGACGATAATTCTTTAAATCAATCTTTGTCTGATTAAAAAGTTATTATCCGCTCTGATCCTTTAGATAATTCTATATCTGAAAAATTATTGAGCGCGCATAAAGATTCCAAAATAATTAGCGATATTATTTCTATTTGTAATGATTCTCCCGATAAAGACGAAATACTTATCAATCAAGATAATTTGTTGTTCTAGTAACTTGATATAAGTATATGATTATAAATTAATATTTTTCGCATAAATGGTCAGTTTACAGTAATAGTTATGTGAAATCGTGCATAAAAAGTATATATAGATTATGAATAATTTAATGGTTTTAACCTTGTTCATCGTTTTTATCAATTTTATTTTCGCATAGTAAAATAAATATAAATTCCGAAACTTTGTTATTATTTATGTTTTCACTTATTTAGTTATATATAATTTATAAAATCAGGATAGTAACGACAAATGTTATTATGATTTGACTAATATGCTATAATAAAATATTAAACCAAGTATATAATAACGTCAAGAAAATATCGTCACAAACAATTAAAATTCCAAAATATTTGAATAAAAATAAATTACTACATAGAATTTACCCCCAATAGAATCA
>Ga0194110_10005546_pt1 | contig 14936 bp, 11 predicted proteins | sample TA2Kig1200mmetaG_FD_146192 | JGI IMG/M metagenome (GOLD analysis project Ga0194110, IMG submission 146192) | Freshwater microbial communities from Lake Tanganyika, Tanzania - TA2015032 Kigoma Deep Cast 1200m | ecosystem: Environmental > Aquatic > Freshwater > Lake | place: Tanzania: Lake... | reverse complement strand
CCCGATCCTGGCGCGGCGGATCGCCGCGCTCCCCTGCCTGCCGGCGCCGCTGACGATCGAGGACGGGCTGATCGACCTGGTCCGCGCCGTCCGAACGGACGACGTCGACGCCTGGCGCGCGCGCACGGTCGCCGCGTGGGACCACTACCTGGACGGCAACACCGTCGACGCGCAACGCGCGGCCCTCGGAAGGGTCTGGGCGCCGACCGTCGACCTCTGGCCCCGCCGCTGACGTCGGCGGCATCCGGAACACGACCCCGGCGACCGGGAGCGGACAGCCGGGGCACCCATCGTCGAATGGGCACCCGGCGTCCGCGTCACTCGTATCCGAGCTCGCGCGCGATGGCGACCGGATCGGTCGCCTGACCGTACGTGTGCCGGGCCGGCACGTGGCTGCGCACCCGGGCGCCCAGGCGCATCTTCCACAGCTTCCACGGCACCCGCTCCAGCGGGGCGATGAGCGTCGTCAGGGGCAGACGTGCGCGCCACTTGCGTCGCATGTACCGGTGGGCGAGGGCGTACCCGCCGCCCAGCGACGTGATCGGCTTCGCATGGTGCACGATGCGCATCGGCAGCGCGTACGACGTCGCCCCCGCGCGCTTGGCGTTCTGCACGATGTCCACGCCGTAGAGGTGGAAGTGCGGCAGGGCGGTGTCGACGAACGGCAACGCGCGGAGGGACAGCACGAGGAGGCACTCGTCGAGGCACTCGATGGGCGCAGGTCCGGCGATCGGACGGCCCACCACCATCCCGCGATCGGTGCTCCACACCTCGCCCTTGTCCTGCAGCGCCGCGTCGCGTCCGATGGCGCCGACGACCGCCCAGTCGGGATCGGTCTCCTCGAGCTCGGCGAGCTGCCGGGCGAGGATGTCGAAGAACCCCGTCGGCAGGTAGACGTCCTGGTGCGCGTAGACGACGAAGGGCACGTCCATGTCGGTGAGGGCATCGGCGATGACGGTGGGCGCGGAACGGGCGTCCAGGACCGTCCGGAGGCGCACCGTGCCGTCGGCGATGTCGGGGGATGCCGCCAGGCAGCGCCGCAACGTCTCCGGCTCGTTCACGGGGGACACCACACCGAAGCTCTCGGGAAAATACGGGTTCACCTGTCGTCCTGTCGTCGCCGGGTCGGGGATGCTCACTCTCACACCGCCCCCGTCGACGGTTCCGCGACGGGGCACCCGGGTGCGGGCGGGTGAACCTGCTCCGCGAACAGGCGGGTCAGCGCGTCGCGGAACGCCTCGTCCGAGAACTCGCGCCGCGCCCAGTCCCGCGCGCGGTCGGCCACGGACGTCGCGTCGTCGGGCGAGAGCGCCGCGTCGATGAGCCCCCGGGCGAAGGCCTCCGGCGTCTCCGCCTGCCGCCAGACGAGGGCCGGGTCGTCCGTGATGCCCTCGAGTCCGACGGCCGTCGAGACGACGGGGCACCCCTGGAGCATGGCGACGACCGTCTTGAACTTCACGCCGGCCCCCTGTCGCATGGGGATCGCGACCGCATCCGCGGCGAGATACTCCTCGTCGAGGCTGTCGAGGTAGCCGGTGACCGTGACGGTCTCGTCCCGCGCGTCGAGCCCGCGCATCTCCTCGGTCGGGTCGCCGCCGGCCAGGACGAGCCGGGCGTGGGGCAGACGGGCGACGACGCCGGGCCACACCTCCCGCGCGAGCCAGAGCGCCGCGTCGGCGTTGTCGCTGCGACGGAACCACCCGACCATGAGGACCCGGAATGTGGATGCCGCCCCCGCGCGCGGGGGCCGCTCCCCGACCCCGGCGGCGAGCGGAGGGCGGACCACCGTCACCACGTCGCTCCCCCGCCGGCGGAGAGCGCGGGCCTCAGCGGCATCCTTCTCGCTGAAGACCACCACGGCGTCGGCGCCGGCGACGGCCCGCCGTTCGACGGCGCGCACCGCGAGGTGCTTCAGGAGGCGCTGCGCGCGGAGGCCGAGGGATGCCGCGGTGTCCGCGAGCTGTCGGCGCGTCTGCTGCGTCATGACGTCGTGCAGCACGACGATGCGACGCGCGGTGCGGAACCCCCGGCGGGAGAGAGCCTGGGCGAGCGTCGCGGCCTGCGTCCACTGGTACTCCACGGCATCCGCGAGGGCGACCTGACCGCGGACCGCCGGGTCGCCCAGGATCGCCCGCCGCTCCCGAACCGTCACCACGGCGGGAACGATCCGCAGGAGCAGACGCTCGGTGCGCGTGAGCGCGGAGAGGTCCCCGTCGCCGTACAGCAGCACGCCGTCGGGGGCGAGGGCCGCGGCGCGCTCGTTGTCGGCGGTGCGGGGCGCGACGATCGTCACGCGATGGCCGAGGGACCGCAGGGCCGTGACGTGGCGCAGGTAGTACTCGCCGCCGGCGTGGGTGATGCCGGGGTGGGGCACGGAACGGGTGACGCTGACGATGTGCATGGGGTCTCTTCGAGGCGGGGAAGGGGCGGGCGGGTCACCGTCGGAGGACGAGCTCGCGGAGCGTCCGGAGATCGCCCCGGCCGCAGACTGCGCTCATCATGAGGGCGGCGGCCGCCCAGGCGCCGACGCCGATCACCAGTCGGGTGAGGTCGTCGGCGGCCCCCGCCCAGACCGACGCCGCCCCCCACCCGGCCAGCCCCGCCGTGCCGAAGATGACCACGGGACGGATGCCGGGCGCCGCGAGCGCCCACCCGTCCAGCCCCGCCCGCGGGAGGAACACGGTGGTGGCGACGAGCCAGATGAGGACGTGTCCGACCGCCAGCGCCGCCGCCACCCAGAGCGGGCCGAGAGGCACGAGGGCGACGGCGAGCGCGATCATCGCGATGCGGCCCGCGGCCTCGGAGATCAGCAGCATCCCGGACCTGTCCCGCGAGACGAAGCCCCAGTAGCCGACGTACCCGAGGGTCTGGAAGAGCGCGCCGATCGCGAGGACGGGTACATACGGGGCGGCATCCCTCCAGGCGCTTCCGAGCACCGTGACGATTGCCGGCTCGGCTGTCGCGACGAAGACGCTGAGGTAGGCGAGCACGGGGTAGCAGAGCACGGTCTGGAAACGACGGAGACGGGACAGCAGGTCGTCGGCGTCCACGGCGTCGACGAGCCGGGGGACGACGATGCGGGTGAGGGGCGTCGCCAGCTGGTCGATCGGAAGATTCACCAGCTGATTCGCCCGACCGAAGAATCCGACTACTCCGTTGCCGAACTGCTGGCCGATCACGATCGTGCCGACGTTCGCCGAGGCGTAGTTCAGCACGTGCGTGGCGAAGGTGTTCCCGCCGAACGAGAGCAGCCCCCGCATCTCGGCGTCGCGGCGCGGCCGGCCGGGCCGCCATCCGCTCAGCACCCCGGCCAGGACGAGGGTGAGCAGCGCCGCGACGGTGCCCTGCAGCGCGAGGCCGACGTACCCCGCCCCGGCGAGCGCGAGGGCGGCCGCGACGACCAGGCCGAGCGCGTCACCCGCGAACTCCGACACCGCCAGGCGTTCGAGCCGGTGCGTCCGGTTGAGCTCGACGCGGAACTGCACGCTCGCCGCCCGCAGCGCGAAGGCCGGCGCGAGCAGCCCCATCACGACGACGAGGCGCTCGTCGCCGTAGAGGGCTGCCAGGGGCGCGGCGAGCGCGACGACGAGCCCGGCGGCCACCAGTCCGACGACGGTGTTGATCCAGAAGAGGTTGTCGCGCTGCGCCGGGGAGAGCGTCGGCGCCCGGAGGGCGGCGAGACTCAGACCGAAGTCGCCGAGGACCGCGGCGAGACCGGCGAGTGCGGCGCCGAGGGCGACGAGCCCGAACTCGTCGGGCGCGACGAGGCGCGCGAGCAGGACGATCCCGCCGACCTGCAGCGCGTAGCGCCCCCACTGGGCGACGAGCAGGGCGATCGCGCCCCGTCGCCTCGAGCGCGACTCCACGGCGGCGGTCATGCGGTCTCCCCAGGATTTGTACTGTGTCGGGCGTGCACACAGTAATGACGGCCGCGCCGGCCGCCTCCCCCGCCCCCGCAGCGCCGCGGGGGTTGAATCCGGGCCCCGTTCCACGTCGGCTGCTCGTGGCGCTGCTGTGGCTGTACTCGACCGCCGGGCCGATCGCCGAGGCCCTCACCACCAACCGTGCGTTCTATACGGAGGGCGAAGCGGTGGTCGCAGCGCCGCCGGTCGCCCTGACGTACTCGCTGGTCGGCATCGGCGTGCCGCTCCTGGCCCTCGCCATCGCCGGCGTCGCCCTGCTGTTCACCCGCGTCAGCCTCCTCGCAGTGGCCGTGGTGACGCTGCCGTCGGCGGTCCTCCTGGCGTCGCAGTTCCTCCTCGAGAGGGGTCTGGTCGTCTCGATCCTCGTTCCCGCGGTGGTCGGGCTCCTCGTCGTGGCCACCGGCATCCGCCTGTCCGACCTCGTCGTGCTGGGGTATCTCGGCGGCCTCGTCGCCGCGGTGTCGCTGGTGGGGACGGTCGTCGCCCCGCAGAACGTGTTCATGTCGGCCGGCCTCGCGCAGGTGGAGAAGTCGATCACGGGAGCGCCGCTGCTGGCGGGCATCTTCTCCCACTCGAACATCCTCGGAATGTTCCTGGCGATGTCGCTGCCTTTCGCCTTCCTGGTGAAACGGTGGGTGATTCAATTCGCAATCGTCGGTGCGATCGGGGCGGCCCTCGTGCTGACCTCGTCGCGGACGGCGCTGTCGGGGACCGTGGTCGTCCTCGCTGTCGTGGTGGTCGGCTGGCTCCTCCCCCGCGCGCCGTGGCGGGTCCTGTGCACGGCCGGTTTCGCGGTCGCCGTGGTCGCGCTGTTCCGCATCCCCTTCGGTGAGACGGACCCGTCGGCGTACACCTACCGCGGCGGCATCTGGATGTTCAACATCGAGAGGTGGCGCGAGAACGAACTCTTCGGCCTCGGGGCGACCTGGTACGCCGACCACTACGCCGAGCTGCGCCGCTACCTCTCGAGCGCCGCGAGCCATGCGCACAACGAGGCTCTGACGCTGCTCGTCCAGGGCGGCGTGGTGCTCGTCGCGGCGGTGGCGGTCGTGGTCACGCTCGCGTTCGTGGGCGCGGCCCGCCAGACCCGTCGCTCGCGCGGCATCGCGGCGATGTCGTTCGTCCTCGGCTTCCTCGTCATCAGCTTCACCGAGACGACGTTCCCGATCCTGAAGTACGGGCCGACCTCCGCCGTCTCCCTCGTGCCGCTGCTCGTCCTCGCCGTCGACGCCTGTCGGCGGGCGGCATCCCCGTCTCCGCTCGCACCGCCGATCCTCGACGGCGACGCGGCGGCGCCGCGCTGGCGGTCCTGGGCCCGCTGAGGCCCGTCGCGCACGCCGGACGACGCGCACGGCTCGACCTCTGCGCGCCGTGCCCCCTCCGAGAAGAAGCGCGGGATGCCACGGGTCGCAGCCGCGAGACCCGTGCGCTACCGGCGCAGGGAGGTCCGCAGCCATCCCCGTGCGCCGCGCACGATGCGACGCAGCCGCGCCCGCACCGATCCGCCCGCGCGGTCGCCCGCGCGACGCGCGGACTCCGCGGCGACGTCCGCGTTCGGCCACAGCAGCCGGAACATCAGCCGGAGCCGCAGCCACAGCCGCTGCTCGCGCAGGGCCACCCAGTACGCGCGGACACGGTCCGGCTGGCCCCGCCAGACCCAGTCGCGCGGGGTGCCCTGGTCGTATCCCCGCAGCTCGGACGGGGACACGACCTCCAGCAGCTCGGTCCGCAGAGCGACGACCGCGCCCAGGTCCTTGGCGCACGCCAGCGTCCCCGGCCGGGCCAGGAGCCGGACGGCGTTCTCGGACCCCGCGGCGTCCCGTCCGAGGCGGCCGATCTCCGGCCGGACGCCGTGCAGCGCCGACACGACGGCATGCATCGGCGGAGTCGGGACGCGCACGCGCACCCCCGCGAAGCAGACCTCCGAAGAGTGGCGCCAGAGCGCGGCGAAAGCCCGCTCGTCGTCGTGGACGGCGCCCGGCATGCGCCGGTGCACGTCGATCTCACACCCCCAGAGGAGGGGCGTCATGGTGGCCGAATGGTTCACGCTCGTGCCGCGCCACGGGTCCGCCTCCCGCCGCCACCCCCGGGTGGCGAGGGCCTCGGCCAGCTCGTCCCAGCGGTCCGGCTGGCACCAGACGTCGACGTCGCCGGAATGCTCCCGCTCCCGCAGCCCCTGCAGGTGCAGGGTGGGCCCCTTGATGAAGACGCAGCGGATCCCCCGCTCGCGGGCGACGTTCCCGACCACGCCGTAGACGAGCTCGTGCAGCGGCGACGACAGCGTCGGCACGCGCAGGTCGGTCACGACGGTCGGCGGCCGGCCGCCGAGATGAGTCAGCCCGACGACGCGCATCTCCTCCAGGAGCGAGACGTCCGCGGCATCCAGGGCGCTCGGCTCCCACGGGCCGCTCTCGACGAGTCGTCGCCACAGCTCCGCGCCGTGGCCGATGAGCGAGACGGGCTCGACGGCCCCGACCGGGACGACGACGACCTCGGCGCCGCCGTCGAACGCGTCGGAATAGCGCACGTCGAGGGAGCCGTCGGCGACGGCCCACCAGGCGAGGCGAGCGTCAGCGGGTCCGGGAAGGGCGGCGTCAGATGTCGGCATAGCGGGGCAGCGCCGGCTCGCGGCGGGAGGAGACGGAACGGATCGCGGCGACGATGCCGCGCAGGTGCTCGCCGGTCCGCGCGGAGGCGAAGGGGACCAACGGCACGCGGAGGAGGAGGGCTGCGACGACCACGCGCGACGCCCGGCGTTCCGTGACCCCGATGGCGCAGAGGTACCGGAACGCGGAGAAGGCGATGGCGGGCAGGACGGTCCGGATGTGCTGACCCGTGCTGGCGGACTTCTCGTGGCGGATTCCCACGTCGACGCAGACCGGCTCCTCACCGCCCAGGGCCCGGTGCCGGCGGACGAAGAACGCGTCCTCGTAGCAGAACACGAACCGCCGATCGAGGCCTCCGACGCGTCGCCAGGACGCACGCGAGATCGCGACCGCGCTGAAGGAGCGATAGGTGGATGCCACCCCCTCACGGCCCCGTCGGGCGGCGCGGTGCTCGCGCCCCGCCTGGTCCGCCCGTCCGAAACGGTGCCGCAGGGCGTCGAGCAGCGACACGGAGGCGAAGACGCCGCCGACGGTCGGCAGCGCCCGCGCCGGCTCGTCGCCGAGGTGCACGATCGTCGCGTCGGCCTCGCCGTGGTCGGCCAGGACGCGACGGATGGCCGCGGGCGCCGCGGCAGCCAGGTCGAGGTCGTCGTTCATGAGGAGCACCCAGTCCCACGCGGGCGCGCCCTCGAGCGCGGCCACGATCGAGCGGGAGAAGCCGGGGTTGGCCCCCGTGTCGACGACCGTGGCGGACAGCCGCGGTGCGGAGGCCGCGGCCGACGCGGAGTTGGCGACGACGCGAACGTCGAACCCCTCCGCCGTGAGCGCGGCCAGCCAGGTGCGAGCCCGCTCGAGGCGGGACGCGCTGATCGACGGCACGAGCACCGTGACGCGGACGGAGTCGCTCACGAGGTCGCCGGCATCCGGTCGTAGAGCTCGGCGTGCGCGTCCACGACCGCTGACCAGCCGAGGGCCGGGTGCACGAAGTCGCGCGCCCGTGCGCGAATGGCGGGGAGCTCGTCCGAGGTGAGGAGCTCCAGGATGCCTCTAGCCATCTCACCCGCCCCCGCCCCGCGGGCGATGAGGCGGGGCGACAGCCCCCTCACGACCTCGGGATTCGCGCCCACCGGGGTCACGAAGGCCGGCGTCCCGCAGGCGAGGGCCTCGACGGTCGACAGTCCGAAGCCCTCCAGCGCGGCGGTCGGGGTGACCGCGAGGTCGGCTCGTCGGTACCAGTCCCGCAGCTCGACCTCCGACACGCGGCCGAGGAGCCGCACGCGGTCGCGCAGCCCCCAGCGATCGATGTCCCGTTCCAGCTCTGCGCGGAGCGGTCCGGCGCCGGCCACGACGAGACGGGCCCGCGGCTCGCGCGCGAGCACGTGCGGCATCGCCCGGACCAGACGGTCGACACCCGTCCGCTCGACCAGACGCCGGGCCGTGAAGAGGACCACCTCGTCGGACGACCCGCCCCGGACGGCGTCGTCGGGTGAGAACCAGTCCGTGTCGAGACCGCCGGGGATGCGGACGACGCGGTCGGCGGCCAGCGGGCTCAGCTCCGCGACCTCGGACCGGACGAAGTCGCTCAGGGCGATGAGGGTGTGGGCGCGGTGGATAACGCGCCGCTCCGCGGCCCGAAGACCCGCCACGGCCGCCTTCTGCACGGGAGCGGGGAGGAAGTACGACCCGCGGCGCTCGGACAGCACCTCCTTGTAGACCGGCGCATGGCACGTGTACACGTACGGCACGCGCCGGGTCGTGAGACCCAGCATCGGGACGGGGAAATGCCCGTGCACGATGGCCCTCCGGGCACCGGCGTCGGCGAGCGCGGCGCGCATCGCGCGATCGACACCCCGCGTCACGGCGAGGGGGTAGCGCACGCCGAAGAGGGGGTCGGACTTGGACGGCGGCACGTAGCGACGCAGGCGGACGCCGTCTTCCCCGTCCTCGACCAGGGGCTGCGCGGCATCCGTTCGCTTCGCGACCACGGTGACGGTCGTGCCGACCCGGACGAGTGCCGCCGACAGCTCGCGGACGTATCGCTCGAGCCCGCCGAGCTTGTCCGGGGCGACGGCGTTGGTCACCATGACGACGTGGGGGGACGTACTGCTCACGCGGGGTTCCTCACTCCGGTGCAGGGATGACGCTCGCGCGTCGGCGGATCCCTGGACTCACGAGAGGAATACCCGTGTAAAGCGGGCCTCACCGCCCGGGCGCGGCTCTGATGCGGTCCCCGGCCCCGCGTTTCGCCGTGCACCTCACCCGGTGGAGCTTCCGCGTTCACCCGCCTGGCACGGACGCCGTTCCACCCCGTTCTCACCACCCCAGGTGACCCTCTGACCGGCGGGCGGACCACGCTACGGGTGAATCCGGGCAGCCACTTCCCGCGCGGTGCCCCGTGCCGCCTCGCTGCGGCGGCGATCGCCCGGAACAGCGCTCGTACGCTCCCCGAATGCCGGCCCCCGACCCCTCCCTCCCCGAAGCCCTGACCCGTCGCCACGCCGACCCGACGGGGACCGACCGACGACGTCGGCGGCGCCGCCGACGGCTGATCATCGCCGGCTCGGCGACCGTGCTCCTCGTCGCCGCGGGGGCCGTGGGTGTCGCGGCCTGGACTCTCTGGGGAGAGGCGCGCACCGCGCGCGACCACCTGACCGCGGCGAGAGAGGCCGCGGGCGGGATCGCCGCCGCCGTCCGCGACCGCGACGCCGACGCCGTCCGCGCCCTGACCGCACAGGTGTCCGACGAGATCCGGGCAGCCGACGACATCGTCCAGGGCCCCCTGTGGGAGGCGGCCGCGAACCTCCCCGCGGTCGGGCCGAACATCGACGCCGTGCAGACCATGACGGGCGCCGCGACGGTGATCGACGACAAGGCCCTCCCGGCCGGCGTGACCCTTATGACCGACCTGTCCACCGGATCCCTGTCGACCGACGGGGCGGGGATGGATCTGACGCCGCTGCGCCACGCGCAGGACGCCGTCCCTATCATCTCCGACGCCGTCGACGAGGCCGCCGACATGATGACCGGGGTCGACTCCACGGCGGTGGTCCCCGAGATCGCGGACGCGGTGACCTCGTTCTCCACGCTCATCGGCGACCTGCGTCCCACGCTCGACGACCTCAGCGCCTCCCTCCCGACGCTGCTCGACATGGCGGGCGCGGACGGCCCCCGCTCCTACCTGGTCCTGTTCCAGAACAACGCCGAGGTCCGTGCCACGGGCGGCAACCCGGCCGCGATGACGCTGCTGCGGGTCGACGACGGCCGCCTGTCGCTCGACGAGCAGGCGGACTCGTCGACCTTCTATGCCGCCGGTCTCGTCGGACGCGACATCGCAGAGATCCCGGCGGAGACGCGGGCCCTCTACGAGCGCGACACGTGGCAGTTCCCGCAGAACTACACGCGGACCCCGGACTTCCCCCTGACCGCCCATCTGTTCGACGCGATGTGGACCGAGGTGACCGGCAGCCCCGTCGACGGGGTCGTCTCACTGGATCCCGTCGCCCTCTCGCACATCCTCGAGGTCACCGGCCCGGTCACGCTCGACGACGGCGAGGTCATCACCTCGGACAACGTCGTCACGGTCCTCCTCCGCGACGCCTATGTGCGCTTCGGGGCGGACGGGCCCGCAGCCGACGCCTACTTCCAGCGGGTCGTGCGGAGCATCTTCGCGGTGCTGTCCACGGGCCGGTGGGCACCGATCCCCATGATCGAGGCGCTCTCCCGCGGGGTCCAGGAGCAGCGCGTGATGGCCTGGATGCGCTCGGAACCGGAGGAGCAGACGATCGAGCGCGCCGGCCTGGCCGGAACGTTCGCCGCCGACGGTCGCGACCTGGGCGTCTTCGTCAACGATGCGTCCTACAGCAAGCTCGAGTACTACCTGGCCTCGTCCGTCACCGTCACCTGCGACGCGGCCGCGGGGACCGTCCACACGAGCATCGCGCTCACCAACAGCGCGCCCCGCGATGGTCTTCCCCCGTACACCGAGGGGCACCGCAACAGGTCCATGGGGCTGCCCACCAGCACGATGCTGCTCGACGTCCTGTTCTTCTCGCCGCGCGGGCAGGCCGTCCTCGGCACGGATCCCGCCCAGGGTGACGTGCCGTCCTGGGATCGCAGCGGCGTCGACGGGGGGCGGAACGGACGCAGCGTGACCGTCGCCGTCCCGGCCGGCGGTAGCACCACGGTGACCGCCACCTCGACGTACGACCCCGCCGCGGGGATCGGCTCGGTCCGGACGACGCCCGGCATTGCGAACACGCCCGTCTCGGTGTCCGAGACGTGCCGGTGAGCCGGTCTTCACCCGCCCCGGAGCCGATCGCCGCCGTCCGGGCGACCCGCGCCGGGCACGGCAGTCTTCCCGAGTCACCCGCCACCCTCCTGCCGTCTCCTCCCTCGAGCGCGGCCCCGGGACGATGCTTTGGAGCACGATGGACCACAGCCTGTCGACGATGACCCGCCCGACGACCATCCGGCCCGCACGGACGAGCATCCGTCCGTGGCAGAGCCGATACGCGCTGCTGCTGCTCGGGGCGGACGTGGTCGCGGTCTTCATCGCGGTGTACGGCATCCAGGGCCTGTGGGTCGGCCTTCACCAGACAGAGGTCTCCGGGTCGCCGTTGAGCTACGAGCTCTTCTCAGCCGTGCTGGGGCTCGCCTGGGTGGGGGCCCTGGCCCTGTTCAACACCCGCGCGCCGCGCGTGGTGGGCTACGGCGCGATCGAATACCGCCTGGTCATCAGTGCGTCCCTGCACCTCTTCGGGCTGGTGGCCATAGCCAACTACTTGGCGGACACCGAGCTCTCGCGCGGCTACTTCCTCTTGACGCTGCCGCTGGGCACGGCCCTCGTGGTCGGCGGCAGGCTCCTCTGCCGATGGTGGCTGCGGGCGGAGCGTCGCCGCGGGCGGATGTCCGCACGCGTGCTCCTCGTCGGCGACCGCGACGAGTGCGCTCGCGCGATCTCGGAGCTCGAACGGCAGCCCGGCTCGGGTCTGCGCGTCGTCGGCACCCACGTCACCGACGTCGGCGACAGCGACGGCGAGTGGTCCGAGACGGACACCCGCCGTCTGCGCGACTCCCTGGCGACGGTCGACGCCGACACCGTCCTCGTGTCGGGAGGTGCCGCTCTCGGCGCGCACCAGATCCGCCGGATCGGCTGGAGCCTGGAACCCGGCCGGCAGCATCTCGTCGTCGCGGTCGACCTCGTGGACGTGGCCGGGCCTCGCATGCACACGCGACCCGTCGCGGGACTACCGCTCGTCCACGTCGAGACGCCGCGCTACTCGCATCGCCAGTTCCTCCTGAAGCGGGGAATGGACATCATCGGTGCGGGCGCGATCCTGCTGCTGCTCTCGCCTGTGCTCGCCACGGTCGCCGCGCTGGTGCGCCTCTCCGGTCCCGGGCCGATCCTCTACCGGCAGCGTCGCATCGGCCAGGGTGGCGTGCCGTTCGACATGGTCAAGTTCCGGTCGATGGTGGACGGCGCCGACGCCCGCCTCGGCGCGCTGCTGGAGGCTCAGGGTCGCGCCGACCAGCCGCTGTTCAAGGTCACCGATGACCCCCGGATCACACCCATCGGCCGCATCCTGCGCAAGTACTCCCTGGACGAGCTCCCGCAACTCTGGAACGTGCTCTGCGGGCAGATGAGCCTGGTCGGGCCGCGTCCGCAGCGGGAGGCCGAGGTGGCCTTCTACGACGACGCCGCGCGCCGTCGCCTGATCGTCCGGCCCGGCATGAGCGGGCTCTGGCAGGTGAGCGGCCGCTCCGCTCTGTCGTGGGACGACGCGATCCGCCTCGACCTCTTCTACGTCGAGAACTGGTCGCTGGTCGGCGACATCCAGATCCTCGCCCGCACCTTCAAGGCGGTCCTGTCCCCGGGCGATTCCGCCCACTGAACCTCGGCCACGGGGATCGCCAGTCCTCGCGGCATGTACACATGCTTTTTCACCCGCGAAATCATCACAGCTCTTGTCAGGCGCCGCCCGTGCGCTGAGGTCGAGCGACCCCTCCGAGAGCTCCGACGGACGCGTCACCCTGGGACTCCACTCATCACGGAGGAGACACCATGCCCCGTTCTCGCCCCACGTCCCCGAGCTCGTCGGCGCCTGATCTCGTCATCAACGGACGGTTCCTCACTCAGCCGCTCACCGGGGTGCAGAGGTTCGCACTGGAGATCACCCGACACCTCGCCCATCTGCGCCCGGTCGAAGTGCTCCGACCGCCCCTCCCGGGTGGCACCCTTCCGGTGGACCCCGCGACACTCACCGTGGTCGGTCGTCGGTCCGGGCAGGCCTGGGAACAGTTCGAGCTTCCCGCCGCGCTGCGGCGCCGCGGGCGCCCGCTGCTGTTGAATCTGGGGAGCACGGGACCTTTGGCGTACGGACAACACATCTCGACCCATCACGACATCACGTACGTGCGTCACCCGGAGAGCTTCTCGCGGCTGTTCCGAACGCAGTACCGCGCGATGATCCCTCCACTTCTGCGCGGGGCGCAGCGTGTGCTCACCGTGAGCGAGTTCTCCCGCGGCGAACTGGCGGCGCACTTCCACCTCGATCCGACGCGGATCGAGGTCGTGAACAACGCGGTCGCACCGGTGTTCACGGAGGATGGACCACGTCATCGGGAACGGGAGCCGTATCTGCTCGGGGTGTCGTCGCCCAACGCCCATAAGAACTTCCGGCGTCTCGTCGAGGCGTTCCGACGGGCGACGCGGCATCGCATCCGACGGCTCCTCATCGTCGGGAGCCAAGCCCCCGCCTTCCGCAGCGCGTCGCTCGGCAACGACGACGAGGTGGTCATGCTCGGACGGGTGGGCGACGACGAGCTCGGGCGGCTCTACCGTGGGGCGGCGGCCTTCGCCTTCCCGTCGCTGTACGAGGGGTTCGGTCTGCCGCCGCTCGAGGCGCAGGCGTGCGGCACGCCCGTGATCGCGGCACGCGCAGCCTCGATCCCCGAGGTCCTCGGCGACAGCGCCCTCTACTTCGACCCGTTCTCCGTCGCCTCGATCGCGGAGGCCATCGAAGCCGTCGACGCCTCTCCCGCCGTCGGTCGACGCCTGATCGAGGCGGGGCGGCAGAACGTGCGGCGCTTCTCGTGGGAGCGGTCTGCGGAGATCGTGTCGAACGTCCTCGACGACGTGCTCGCCGCCTCCGCTCGCGGGATGCGCGCGACATGAGGGCTGCGGCGACGTCAGAGCTCCCGGCGTCGGCCCAGCCGTCCGGTCACTCCGTCGCGGACGGCGTGCAGGATCACGCGCGCCTTGTCAGCCCTCCGGGTGAGGACGAGGCATGCGCCGCACAGCACGACGAAGAGCCCGGCGTTCACGACGCGCGCGGTCGTCCACCGGGGGCCGGAGCGCAGCTCGCGGACGACGCGGTTGCGAAGGAAGTAGTAGAGCAGAGCGTCGTTGCGAGACCGGAACATGGCGAGGACCTCGAACCCGGGAGGCATCCATCTGTCCCCCCGGGGGTCGACGACGACCGCTTCCGGCACGAGCTCCAGGCGCCCGCCGGCCGCCGGGATGCGGGACGTGTACTCGAGATCGTCCCCGTAGAGGACGAACGACTCGTCGGGAGCACCGATGGCCTGGACGACGTCGGACCCGATCAGCAGCCCGCCGTACGGAGCGGATTGCAGTGACGACGAGCGGGCGGGCCTCGGCCGTCGCAGGCCCGTCCGCTCGAGCAGCCGTCGCGCGAACACCCGGGTGTCGACGCCGGCGAAGGCGACGGCGTCGCGAACAGGTTCGCGCGCGCTGTCGTCGGCGATGGCGCGCGCGACGACGTCCGGCTCCGCGGTCGCCGATCGCGTGGGAGCGACGGCGCAGACGCTCCGCCCGGCGTCGCGCAGCGCCTGCTCGCGGCGACGCAGAGCCGTCAGCGAGCCCGGGACGGGGAGGTTGTCGTCGTCCAGGAGCCAGACCAGGTCCGCTCCGGCCCGTCGTGCTTCCGCGAGCGCGGCGGAGAACGCCGGCGCGGAGCCGTCGTTCCGGGGGCGGCGACGCAGCGTGATCACGCCGGGGTGAGCGTCGCGGAGCGTCTCCAGCGCGGACGACGAGGACGGGGCCGAGCCGTTGTCGATGACGACCACGTGGTCCACCCCCTCCCCGAGCATGGCCTCGACCGTCGCGCGACACGAGGCGGAGCGGTCCCCGTAGGTCACCGTCGCCCCCACGACGCGGGCCCGTCGGACGGTGGGGCGAGAGGCATCCATCAGTCTTCTCCTGATCGTGTTCGGTAGAGCGCGGCGAGGTGCCGTTCGAAGCGTTCGGGCGAGAACTCGGCCGCGGCCTCGCCCTGGACGGCGCGTGCCCGCTGCCGGGCCGCGGCGGGGTCGTCGAGCGCACGGCAGACGGCGTGCGCCAGACCGGCGGCGTCATCGGCCACCGCGAAGGCACGGATGCGGTGGT
>Ga0194110_10005545_pt1 | contig 14936 bp, 10 predicted proteins | sample TA2Kig1200mmetaG_FD_146192 | JGI IMG/M metagenome (GOLD analysis project Ga0194110, IMG submission 146192) | Freshwater microbial communities from Lake Tanganyika, Tanzania - TA2015032 Kigoma Deep Cast 1200m | ecosystem: Environmental > Aquatic > Freshwater > Lake | place: Tanzania: Lake... | reverse complement strand
AGGCGAACAGTGCGCGATCGGGCCACGAGCGGCTCTTTGCGCTGAAGCCCGCGGTGATCGAGCTGCTGACGCTGGGCCTGTACGTGCCGCGTTGGGCACGCGCTCGTTTTCCGAAGCTCCCCGCGGGGGGCCGCTTCGAGCACGAGATCTTCGAACCGGAGCGGTACAAGACCGAGTACCGCAACCCGGCCTTCGAGAACCGCTTGCCGGACGACTGTTTTTGGGCCGCCCGCCAGGTGATGGCCTTCGACGACGCCCACATCCGGGCCATTGTCGCCAAGGGCGGTTACAACGATCCGCGCTCCGCCGACTGGGTCAGCACTTGCCTGATAGCGCGGCGGGACAGGATCGGTAAGACCTACTTTGCCACGGTGCTGCCGCTTGATGGCTTCGAGGTGCGGGACGGGCGGCTGGTCTTTGAGGATCTGGCCGTCCTCTACAAGTTCACGGCACCGCGGGAGTACGAGGCGGCTTGGTCGCGCTTCGACAACCTGAAGGAGAGCAAGACGGCGCTCCCGGGGCGCACGACCCTGGCAGTGCCGCCGGAGGCGAGGCAGGCGGCGCCAGGGGAGTACTTCTGCGCCGACCTCCGCGCCGCGGACCGCCGCAAGACGGTGACGGTTTATTTACGCCAGGGCGAGCGGGACATACAGGTGGTGGGCGTCGATCGCGCCTGGTAAGGAAGGATCCCAGCGCGGCGCGACCATCACCGCCCGGCCGCCGCTTTCTCGCGGTAGGCGGTCTTGAGCAGAGCGGACGCCTCGTGGCGTGAGCCTTGTACATTCTCCGCCGCCGCTACCTGGCGATAGTGCTCGGTCGCCTCCGCGCGCCGGTTGGCCAGATCGAGGGTCTTACCCATTTCCAGGTGCGCCACAATCTTCTCCTGCTGGGGCGCGCTGGGATCTTCAAGAACCTCGCGAAACCACTTCTCGGCCGCGGGCAGGTCGCCCGCCGAGCGGAAGGTGATTCCGAAGCGGTTGTAGACCACGGCCCGCTCCAGCCGCCCGTAACCGTCCTGGCGCCTCTCGATCTTCTGGAGAATCTCGGTGAGGATCTGGTTCGCCAACTGGGGCTGCGCCATCCTGCGCGCCAGACCCGCCCGGTCCAACTGGAGCAGGTAGTTCTCCTTGTACTTCTGGCCCAGCGCGGTGATCTTGTCATAGGCCCGCTGGTAGTTCCTCTCCCGCGTGTAGATCAGCGACAGGATGATGCCGGCATCCTCGGCCAGCAGCAGCCCCTTGGACGCCACGGTCTCAAGCTGCTCCTTGCCGCGATCCTTGCTGCCGAGCCCCACCCCGATTAGAATGCCCAGCCAGCGCACCTTCCAGGGAACGCTGGCCGCCACGTAGTCATAGGCGCCGATCGCCATCAGCGCATCGGCCAGTCCCGGATTCGAGGCCAGAACCTGCCGGTGCAGGCTTACCGCTCTCTGCCCCGCGCGAAAAGCGGACCACCAGCTTCCTTTCAACGAGGCGTCGAAGGTGGTCTGGTTCTGGTAGGCCAGCCCCAGGAAGAACCGCGCGGTATCGGGATCAGTGGTCAGCAGCGCCCTCGCCTTGGCAACGGCCCGTTCGGTAGCCTCGTCGAAGACCAGCACCGCGCCGGGCTCCCCGCGGATCGTGTACTTGTAGTCCTTGGATTCCTGGAAGAAGTCAGGGGCCGCGAACCGATCCATGCTTAGCGCGCGATGGCGGTTCAGCTCGCGGGCCCAGTAGGTTCTAGCCAGGAAGACGTATCCGGCTGGGTCCTCGGGGGCCTCGCCGATCAGCTTCGTGCACAGCGCCTCGGCCCGTTCATACTCCATCCGGTAGATGGCATCCACGATCACCCTGAGGCGCGTCAAGCCGGCGACGTCAATGGCGGCTTCCAGAGCCGCCGGCGCCAGCAGCGCCGCCGTCAGCCCGGCCTTGCGCCACACGCTGGTCACAGCCGTCCTCCCGCAGCCGGACGCCCCGGAAAGGTGACCACAAACGAGCTGCCCTTGCCATCCGCCAGCGGGCTCAGCACCCGGACCTGGCCCTCCAGTTCCTCCACATTCTTCTTCACGATCGCCAGCCCCAGGCCGGTGCCGGCGGCCTTGGTGGTGAAGAAGGGCTCGAAGACCTTCTCCCGCATCTCCTCGGGGATGCCAGGCCCCGAATCGCTGACGGTCACGCAAATCTTCGCCGGCGGTTCCAGGCGAGCCTCCACCCGCACCGTCGCGTTTTGCGGCGAGGCATCGATCGCGTTTTGCACCAGGTTGGTCACCATATGCTGTAACGCTTGCCGCTTAACCAGCAGGCCCGCCAGGGCCGGCTCGGCGTCGTGCTCGATCAGGATGTGCCGTTCCGCCGACACCCGCTTCAGCACCGGCGCGACGGTGTTCAGAAACTCGTACACGGAGGTCTCCGCGGTCTCCGGGGACGGCCGCGCGAAATCCAGCAGCCGCCGGACAAAGGCATTCAGCCGGTCCGTCTCCGCGACGATGTAGTTCAGATCCCGCTGGTAGTTGGCGTTGATCTGGCGGTCTTCACGCATGAGCTGAGCCAGGGTCTTGATGGAGCTCAGCGGGTTCTTCACCTCGTGCGCGATGGCCGCCGCCGCCAGCCCCAGAGTGGCCAGTTGCTCCTGCCGCACCAGGGCTTTCTCGAGGCTGACCTTCTCCTCCACGTACCGGCACGCCTCCAGCGAGTGTGCGATCTGCCGGCTCAATCCCAGCAGAATGGGCTCGTTCTCATCCAGGTAGACGCGGGGAGAAGTATCCACCAGCAGCATCCCGGTGAGCTGCTCACCGTACCGAAGCGGGATGGCGTAGTGGAATCCCATCCGTTCCAGGAGTTGCCGGTGGCCCGGGTCTTTCGCGCCCAGCACGTGAATGAATTCAGGCCGAGTCTGCGAAGCTGCCCCCAGCAGTGTGTCTATGTCCTTAGCCAAGTCCGGCCGCAACGGGCATCCGCACGTGCCGTACTGTCTTGGTGGGGTCGCTCTGTGGAGCACGACCCTCGGGAACTCGAAGAGCCTGCCCACCTCCTCGGCCAGGAAGCGAACGCGCTTCTCCACCTCGACCAGGGGAACGGCCTGTTCGATGACTTGCTTGGAGAACTCGGCGGACCGCAGGCTGCGCCGGGAAAGGACCCGCGTGGTCCATTCGTACAGCGGCAGCCACAGCACGGCCACGGCGAAGATCAGGGAGACCTGCACCACCGCCCCGAAGGCTTCGAAATTGGTCTCCGCGTACTCGCCGACCCGGCGGACCAGGAACAGGTAGAAGGCCGACACCAGGGCCAGGGCGAAGATGAAGGTCACGCGGCGGCTGATGAGAAGGTCGAAAAGGTTGTAGTGATAGACGAACAAGACCGTCACTACCAGCGGCGCCACGGCGCCCACCGCCAGTAAAGCCGAATCACCCCCCCGAAAGCCGCCTGCCGCCGCCGCCAGCAGGAGCAGCAGCCCCGTGGTCCACAGGAACTGGCGGAAGGGCCCGGTCTGCCGGACCGCGGCGCGCCACGCCGCGGCCGCCGCGCCGGTCAGGGAGACACCTACGAATACCGGAACCGCCGCCGGGCTGCCACTCAAAGAGAGCCACCATGCCAGCGCCGCGCCCGCATACGGCGCCAGGCCCGCCCAGCGCGGCACATCAGCCCACAGTAACGTCAGATGCAGCACGAGGGCCGGCAGCAGCAGATCCGCCCAACCTCTGACGCCGCGCGACAACACGGGCAGCCCGCGCTCGTTCACCGCAATCCAGTAGAAGCGATCCAGGGCCTGGGCGCCGAACCAGCCGGCCGCGGCCAGGAAGCTGAGCCCCAGAACGCGATCCGCCAGCTTCGCCCTGCGTTTGCCGAGCGCCGTCAGCAGAAGAAACACCGCCAGGGCGGCGCCGCCGGTGTACGACAGCAAACGAACGAAGTCCCGCAGTGCGCCCATATCTCATTCGCCCGCGCGCACGGGCAGGATCACGGTGAAGGTGCTTCCCTGTCCCGGAGTGCTGGCGACCTCGATCCGTCCCCGGTGATCCCGGATGATCCGCGCGCAGATCGGCAGACCCAGGCCCAGGCCGACCCTCTGCCCTTTGGTGGTGAAGCCCGGGTCGAAGATACGTTCCAGGTTCTCCGCCGGAATGCCGCAGCCCGTGTCCGTGACGGCCACCCGGGCCCAATTGGCCTCGGCTCTGGTCTGAAGCTGAATCTGGCGCTGGCCACCATTACGTTCCAGGGCTTCGATGGAGTTCTGCAACAGATTCAGAAAGACCTGGTTGAGGTCGCGGGGACGGCACTCGATCTCGGGCAGGTCCCCGAAGTCGCGGACCAGCTCGATGCCTTCCTCCAGGCGGTAGCGCAGCAGTTCAACGGCGCTCTCCAGCCCCTCGTGAAGCTGAGCCCGCCGAAAGTCCGCCCGGTCGAGCTCGGCGAAACGGCTGAGGTTCTTGACGATTGCGGAGACCCGCTCGCAGGCCTCCCGGCACTGGCCCGCGGCGGTGTACATGGCCGCTAGAGCGACATCCGCGCCGGCTTCCCCGCCGGGCTGCGGCTGCCCGCAGGCCCGCAACTTCTCCGCCGCCGTCCGAACGGTTTGCAGATTGGCTTGGAGCGCCCCGAGCGGGGAGTTGATCTCGTGGGCGACGCCGGCCACCAGCCCCGTCAGGGCCGCCAGGTTCTTTGCCTGGACCAGGTCCGCATAGGACTGCCGGAGTTCCGCATCCTTCCTCCGGTTCTCCTGAAGCAACTGCTGCCGCTCGACGGCATTGCGCACAATCGCGCGGAGCTCGTCCACCTCGAATGGCTTGGGCAGGTAGTCGTAGGCCCCGGCCCGCAGGGCCTCCATGGCAACGGCCTCGGTGCCGTATGCGGTGAGCAAGACCACGAGCGGAGGTTCCGGAGCTTCGTTCAGCTTTCGCAGCAGCGTCAGCCCGTCCATGCCGGGCATATTTATGTCGGAGACGACGACGTCTGGCCGGAATCGCTCGATCTTCTCCAGTGCCTCAGAACCTTCGGCGGCCGCGTCCAGTTCATACCCCTGATTCGCGAGCGCGCGAGTGATGCCGTAGCGGGCGGCTTCCTCGTCATCGACCACCAATACTCGTGAGGGCATGGCAGTTGTCTTCCTCGCCTCAGCCCCAGATCGCGGTTACACACAGTATGACGCATGGCGGGGCGCTTTTCCAGTGTTGTCACCGCAAGCTGACGGTGTCGCCGCCGCATGGCGACTGATAGCGTTGCCCCCAAGGCCTGGAGCGCTCGTAAGGCCTTCCTCTGCAAGGACTTCTCCCCGCCGCGAGGAATGGAGACCCGCGTGCCAGCCCAGGGGGCGGGAGACCTCACGGATGGAAAAGTGGCCCTGGTTGGCACTGTGGGCCGCAGCCGTGCTGGCGCCGGCGAGCGCTCAGCAGCAGCCTGCGGAGCCCAAGCCGTTCCGAGGCTACGGATATGCGTACTTCCTGGTGGGGGCGGACTGCTGCAGCTTCGCCAGCACGCTGGGCATGGGGGCCGGCGGTGACGCGCTGGTCTACAGGGGCCTGGGCGCCAGCATCGACCTGGGGTACGTCTTCCCGCGGCAAGATCCAGGCTGCGGGATCGGGCTGCTGAGCCTGAACCCCTCGTATCATTTCACCAACCCGAACAGGCCGGGCAAAGTCATGCCGTTCATCACCGCGGGCTATGGGCTGGCGTTCCGGGGGATGACCGGGAATGTGTGGAACTACGGTGGCGGCGTGACCTGGTGGTTCGCGGGGAAGACGGGTTTGCGGCTGGAAGCCCGTGACTACCGGGCGCCGAGTGGAGGGCACATCTTTGTGGTCAGGACGGCAATTGCGTTTCGGTGAAGGGGCGGCCCTGGCGGTCCAGGCCTGCCCCGCGCCGGAGGATTGCGCTAACCTAGCGACAGTGGCAAGTCCGGCGACCATCCTGGTGGTGGACGATGAAGCCAACGTCCGGTACGCCCTGAGACGGGTGTTTGAAGCCGAACAGCGGGTGCTGGAGGCCGCCTCGGTGTCCGAGGCCCGGGCGCGACTGCGCGCGGAACTGGTGGACGTGGTCCTGCTGGACTACAACCTCCCCGGCGAGGACGGGCTGGTGCTGCTGCGCGAAGTGAGCGCGGAGGCCCATCCACCGGCGGTAATCATGATAACGGCCCATGGCAGCGAGCGGCTGGCCGTGGAGGCCATGAAGGTCGGGGCGTACGACTACCTGGCGAAGCCGTATGACCTGGACGAGCTGCGCCTGGTGGTCCGGCGCGCGCTGGAGCGGCAGCAGCTCGAGAGCGAAGTGCGCGAGCTGCGCGCCTTGCTCGCCAAAGAGGGGCAGTTCGGGCGCATGATCGGCACGGCGCCGGAGATGCGGGAGTTGTTCCTGACCGCCGCGCGCGTGGCCCCCACGGATCTGCCGGTGCTGCTGCTGGGCGAAAGCGGAACCGGAAAGGACCTCCTGGCGCAGGAGATCCACCTGCGCAGCGGGCGCGCGCGTGGGCCGTTCGTCGCCCTCAACTGCGCCGCTTTTCCTGAGACGCTGGTGGAAAGCGAGCTGTTCGGCTACGAACGCGGCGCCTTCACCGGCGCCGTCCGGGCCAAGGCGGGCAGGTTCGAGGAGGCGCACCGGGGCACGCTGTTTCTGGACGAGATCGGGGCCATGAACGCCGGGGTGCAGCCGAAACTGCTGCGCGCGGCCGAACAGGGCTTGATCCACCGGCTGGGCGGCGAAGCAGCACGGGTGGACGTGCGCTTGATCAGCGCGACGAACCGCGCGCTGGAGGAAGCCGTCAAGCAGGGGGAGTTCCGCGAGGACCTCTATTACCGGCTGGCCGGTGTGGTGCTGCGCCTGCCGCCGCTGCGCGAGCGGCGCGACGACATTCTGCTTCTGGCGGAACGTTTTTGGGGCGAACTCGAGCGTAAGTACCGTCCGCAAGGGCCTAAGCTGACCCAGGGCGCACTGCTGCGTCTCCGGGCGGCGCCCTGGCCCGGCAATGTCCGCCAGCTTCGCAGCGCCCTGGAAAGGCTGTTCGTGCTCTCCAGAGGGGGCTTCGTGACCGGAGCCGATGTGGACCTGACTCTGGAGCTGGACCGCGAGCCCGCGCCGGGCCCGCCCCAAGATGCCTTCGCCGCCCAGGATTTCCGCCAGGCCTGTAAGTTGTTCGAGGCCGAATATCTCCGCCGGAAGCTCGACGAACATGGCGGCAACGTCACCCGTTGCGCGGCCGCCATAGGAATCGAGCGGCAAACCCTGCAAGAGAAGATCCGGAGACTGGGTATCTCGCGGTTGCGGGCGGTGTAAGCACCGGGTGTCAGCCGAGCATGGCGGCGGTGTCGTGCGCGGCTGACAGTCCCACCAAGCAGCCCCCTCTTTTCACCCCCACGGGTTCGTTTCCAGGGTTCGTGCGCTCAATGAGTTAGCCGCGTTCGCGTCGCGATACGTCTGACGGCACGCCATGTGCACTTGTCCGGCATGAGGAGGCCCCTCATGACCGGCAAGTTCATCGCACGCACCTTCCGAAACGTGATCTGGCGGCGACGGCCATATTTTGCGCATCTGGCGCTGACGCATCGCTGCAACCTGCGGTGCCGGTTCTGCCATGTCCAGGATTCCAGGTTCGAGGAGCTTGATACGCAGGGCATGAAGCGGGTCATTGATGTCCTCGACGATCTGGGCGTGGCCGTCATCAGCATCAGTGGAGGCGGTGAGCCGCTGCTCCGCCCGGATTTCGCCGAAATCATTGACTGCGCAGCCGACAAGGGGCTGTACACCAAGATCACGTCGAACGGAACCATGCCGCGCGCCGGGTACGAGCAGTTACTCGCCAGTAGGATCAACGAAATCGGGATCTCGCTGGATGGGGTGCGGGGGCACGACCTTCCCTTCAGCCACGTGGGGACGCCCATCCTGCGGACGCTGCGATATCTCAATGATCATCTGCGGCCCGGCCAGTCGCTCACCATCAACGTCACCGTATCGGCGGCGAATCGCGCACAACTGGATGAGATAGTGGACTACTGCGCGCGCGAGTTCTCCCGGGCGAGGGTGTGGCTGAATCCGGTGGTCGTGGGGGAAGGGTCTCTGCGGACGGACACGGAAAGGAACCCGAGTCCGGATTACCTGAGGACCACCAAGTCACCCACCCTGCTGACGGCGGAGTTCTATACGCGCGGCGTCGAGCAGCAGCACCGCCGGAATGGCTTCGACTGGGGCTGCCTCGCCGGCCAGCTCTTCTTCGACGTCAAACCCAATGGGGACGTCTGGCTGTGCCAGGACCAGCCCTCGCCCACGCCGCTGAACGTCTTGGATCCCGACTTTCCCAGCGCGTTGCGCGCCGCCGACCGGGGCCCGCGGAGCCGGTGCTCGGGGTGCACTTATTCCTGCTACTACGTGGTGCAGAAAGGATTCGAGCCCCGGAATTGGCCTGACATGGCGGGGATGTGGTGGAAGGCGCACACGGATCCCGGCGACCGCTGCGTGGAGGTGGCCGAGAAATACGGCTGGGTGGCGGGCCTGGGCGCGCTGATTGCGGCGCGGTTGCCGCGGCCATCATTGCGAGGCGCCTTGCGAACCGTGGCGGGGCTGTTTCTGAGCGCCTGGCTGCTGATGGGGGGCGACGGTCCCGCCGCCGTGAATGCGACGGAGGTCCTGGCGCGGATGGAACAGGCCAACGCGCAGCGCCAGCAGCAACTTCTGTCCTGGACGAGCATCCGGCGGTATCGGGCGGAGAATGCGCGGCTCCGTCGCTGGGCCACGGCTACCGCCGAGGTCCAATATGCGGCGCCTGGCGAGAAGACCTACCGGATCGTTGACCGCGCCGGCTCGAACGCCATCGTCAGCAGGGTCATCGAGCCTCTGCTGGCCACCGAGCGGAACACGGCCCGGGCAGAGATCCGGGCCGAGACCGATGTGTGCAGAAGCAACTACCAGTTCCGGCTGCTTGAGTTCGACCAGGCAACCGCCAGCTACGTCTTCGAGGCCCTTCCCCGGAATCCGGGCAGGTACAACTTTCGGGGGAAGGTCTGGATCGATGCCGATTCCCACGGCATCCGGCGCATTGAGGGCGAGCCCGCCCGCCCGCCGTCGTTCTGGGTCCGGAGTACCCGCTTCGTTCACGAGTATGCCCGCTTCGGCGAGTTCTGGTTGCCGGTCCGCAACCACACCGAGGTCCAGCTTCGGATCTTCGGCCGTTCCGCGCTGGATATCGAGTACTCTGACCACCGGTGGCAGGGCGCCCGCTAACCAGGGCCACACGCGTGCAAACCGGGGGCTCGCTCGGGTGTTCCTTCGTGGCCACCTCGGCTTTTCCCCGACTTCCATCCTCCGGGGCTCGGTGCTCTGACAGGCCTGGAGGCCTATCCTACCCAAAGGTTTTGGATACGGCAGTATTGCCGCTGGAATCATGCTAGACTCTGTACGCTCCCGTGTTTCCGCAGCGGGGAGAGGAGGCAGGGCTGATGAGAGCGCTCAGAGCCTTCTGGCGCAGCATGTTCGACATCCGGCCCGAGGAGCGGGCGCGCGTCTTCCTGATGGCGCTCTACCTGTTCCTGGTGATGTTCGTCCACTATGTTCTGAAGCCGGTCTCGCGGGGGATGTTCCTGGAGAAGTTTGACATCGACAGCCTGCCCCATCTCTACCTGCTGGTGGCGGCGGTGGGAGGGTTGATGGCGACGCTGTATACGCGGGCTGCATTGCGGGCGTCGTTGCAGTGGGCAGTAGCCTGGGTCACGGCGGTTTCGGCGTTGTCGTTCGTGGGCTTTTGGTGGGCCATCCAGTACCAATGGAAATGGCTGCTATACGCTTTCAATCTATGGGCCAATCTGTACGGCGTAGTGGTGGTGGCGCAGTGTTTTCTGGTGGCGGGCAACGTGTTCACCTCGCGGGAGGCCAAGCGGGTCTACGGGGCCATCGGACTGGGCGCTAACATCGGGGCAGTGGTCAGCAGCCTGTTCACCAGCCTCCTGGTGAAGAAGGTGGGGGCGCGGCCGCTGGTGCTGGTTTGCGCGCTGCTGGTGGTGCTGGGGTACGCGGCGTTCCGGTTGATGCTGGCGCAGAAAGGGGTGTCGCTGAAGCGCGCGCGGGCGGCGGAGGCTGAGGAGGCCCAGGCGCATCTGGCGGACATGTTCCGCGCCATCGGGCGGCACCGGCACCTTCAGGTCATCATGGGGATCATAACGCTGATCTTCGTGGTGGACGTGCTGGTGGACTACCAGTACAATTACGCGGCGAAGGCGCTGATGGGGGGCCAGATCAGCGCGTTTCTGGCGAACTTCAATCTGTACTCGGGCCTGCTGGCACTGGCGCTGCAAGTGTTCGTGACCACCGCCCTGGTCAGCCGGCTGGGCGTGGGCGGCACGATGCTGATCATGCCGGCGACCATGGCGGCGGCGGCGGTCCCGGTGGCGTTGGCACCCAGCCTGATGTCCACGGTGGGCGCGGCGCTGCTGGAGAAAGCCTCGCGTTACTCGTTCAACCGGACGGGGATGGAACTGCTGTACATGCCGCTGCCCACGGACCTGAGGAACCGCACCAAGGCTTTCGTGGATATCGCCGTGGACCGGATGGGCCGCGGCCTGGCGGCGGTGTTGCTGATTGTGGTGGGGCGGATGGGGGTGAAGCATCCGCGGCACGTAGCCCTGGGCGTGCTGGGACTGGCGGCCGTGTGGGTGCTGCTGTCGCGCCGCGCCCAGAAGGAGTACGTGGCCACGCTGCGGCGGCGGCTTCAGCAGCGCCGCCTGGATCTGGAATCGGTGCGGGTCGCGGTGCAGGATCCGACCACCCTGGCGCTGCTGGAAGAGGCGGCCGCAAGTCCGAACGCCCGTCAGGCGACGTACGCGCTTGCCTTGCTGGCCGAGGTGCCGGCCTATCCCTTCGAACCCCAGCTCGTGAAGGCGGCCGGCAGCGCCTCGTCCGAGGTGCGCGCCAAGGCCTACGAACTGGCGGTCGCGCGGGGGTTCCCGGGCCTGCTGGACCGGGCGCTGGCGGAAGTCGAGTCCTCGGCCCTTGGGCAGGACGGCGCGGTGCGTCCCGCAGTGACCTATTTGCTGGCGGTTTCGCCGGCCGCCCCGCAACTGGCGCGGGGCTTCCTCCAGCACGCCAACTGGGTGGCGGGCGAGAGCACCCTGGAGGCGCTGGCCGGGCAGGGTGAGTTGGGGCGCGAGCAGGTTGCGCCGGAGTGGGTCTCCGCCAACGCCCAGGCGGCCGATCCCCAGCGCCGCCGCCTGGCGGCCCTGGCGTTGGGAGTGGTCGGGGACGAGGGCACCGAAACGCTCCATCACCTCTTGGCGGACCCTGACCCCGGGGTGAAGACTGCGGCGTGCCGGGCGGCGGGAACCCTCAGAAACCGGCTGTATCTGACGGCGCTGTACGGCATGCTGCCGGACGCCCGGCTACGCGCCGCCGCCATCGACGCGCTGGCTTCTTACGGCACGCGCATATGCGGCACGCTGGGGGACCTGATCGAGGACGAGACCGTCCCGCTGGCCATTCGCCGGAGGCTCCCGCGGGTGCTGCGCCGGGTGGCCGTCCAGCGCAGCGTGGACGTGCTGCTGCACGCCCTCGGCGAGCCCCATCCGGCCGTGCGGACGGCGGTTCTGAGGGCTCTGAACCGGTTGCGGGAGATCGAGCCGAACCTGGACTACGGGCCCGCGTTAGTCACTCGTCAGATTCTGGAAGAAGCCCGGCACTACTCCGAGCTGAATGCGGCCTGGACAGCCCTCCGGGACCAGGGCGAGCAGCGCACGGCCAAGCGATTGTTAGCCCGCAGCCTCGAGGAGCGCCTGCACACCTCTGTGGAACGGTTATTCCGCCTGCTGGCGCTGCGCTACCCGCCCAAGGAGATCTACGCGGCGTACCTGGCGGTCCGCCATCGCCGGCCGGAGCAGCTTGCGGCGGCTGTGGATTATCTGGAAAGCACGCTGGACCGCGAGCTGAAGCGCGTCCTGCTGCCCCTGCTGGATACTCCGGCGCATCTGGTTGAGCGCAGCCGCGACCTGTTCGGTATCGAGACGCCGGACGCCGCCGCCGCCATTCGCGGTCTCATCGCTTCCGGGGATCCGTGGCTGGCGCCTTGCGGCATGGCGGCAGCCGCCGAGCTCAAGCTGCGCGAATTGGCTGCGGAGATCGAACAGGCGGCGCGAGGCGCCGGGAGCGAGGTGGCTCGGGTGGCCCGCTCCGCGGTGGCCGCGCTGGCCTGAGAGGGGGAACTACGACCCATGCCCGAACTGAACATTGTCGAAAAGGTCATCGCGCTGGAAGGGGTGGAACTGCTGGGTAATCTGAGTCCCGAGCAACTGTACGAGATCGCCTCCATCGCCCAGGAGGTCAGCTACCCGCCGGGCCGAACCGTGCTCGATCCGGCGCAGCCGCCCGAGTCGCTCTACGTGGTGCTGGACGGGGCCGTGGAGCTTCTCCGCGACGGCCAGCAGTTGCACGTGGCCCGGCAGAATGAGGTCCTGGGCGCCTGGGCGCTCTTCGACGACTCGCTGATGCCGGTCGTCGCGCGCACCCTGGAGGACACCCGCCTGCTGCGCATCCGCCGCGAGGATTTTCACGATCTGCTGGCGGACCACGTGGAGATCATGAGCTCGATCTTCTCCACCCTGGTGAGACGTTTTCGCAAGCTGGTTGAGCCATAATGGTCGGTGAGCCAGGAGCGGCGATGCCGGAGGGATCCGAATCTGCGTGCCCGATGGATGACCTGGGGCGACTGCGCGCCGAGCTAGCAACGGCCAACCAGAGGCTGGCCGAAGCCTACCGGATGGCTTCGCTGGGCCGGCTGGTGACCGGCATCGTGCACGAGATGAACACCCCGCTGGCCGCGATCCTCTCCAACAATGCGGTCATGCAGCGCGGCCTGGAGACGCTCCAGCGGCTGCTCGCGGAGCCGGCCGGAGTGGGTGAGGCCGAGCGCCTCCGGGCAGCCGGGATCCTCGAGCAGTTGCACAGCCTGACGGCGGTGGACAAGACTGCTTGCGAGCGGATCTCCTCGGTCATCCCGGGCCTGAAGGCCTTCGCGCGGGTCGAGGAAGCCGAACTCCGCAAGGCTGACCTGAACTGCATTCTCAAGAGCACGCTGACGCTGGTGCGCAGCGAGTTCCGCGCGCGGGTGATCTTCGAAGCGGAGCTCGCCGCAGTGCCGGAGATGGAGTGCTACCCCCAGTCGCTCTACCAGGTCTTTCTCAACCTGCTGGTCAACGCCGCACAGGCGATCGAGGGCCAGGGAAAGGTCGCGGTGCGCACGGTCCTGGAGGGCGACTGGGTCTGCGCTTCGGTCGCCGACACCGGGAGGGGCATCCGGCCGGAGGATCGCCCCAAGATCTTCACCCCCGGCTTCACCACCAAGCCCGTGGGCGTGGGCAGCGGGCTCGGATTGTCCATCTGCCGCCAGATCGTGGTGGACCGGCACGGCGGCAGAATCGAGTTCGAAAGCGAAGCCGGCGCCGGCGCCACCTTCCGGGTGTGGCTGCCCATCCGGCAAACCGGCGAGACGCGGTCCACATCACAGGAGCTTTGAACGTGGAAGGCAATGCCAGGCCAGCCGTATTGATCGTGGACGACGAGGAGATGGTCGTCACCAGCATCCGGGCGTTCTTGAAGCTGGAAACCGATTTTGCCGTGCACGGCTTCACGGATCCCGAAGAGGCTGCCCGCTTCATGGAATCCAGCGTGATCGAAGTGGCGGTGGCCGACTACGTGATGCCCAAGATGAACGGCATCCAGTTTCTGGGGCGCGCCAAGCAGACCCAGCCGGAGGCCGCCCGCGTGCTGCTGACCGGGTACGCCGACAAGCAGAGCGCCATCCAGGCCATCAACGAGCTGGCGCTCTTCCAGTACCTGGAGAAGCCCTGGGATAACGCCGCGCTGCTGCTGGTGATTCAGAACGGCATCGAGCGGGCGCAACTAGTCCGCACGCTCCGTGACAAGATCTCCGAGCTGGACGTGGCGCACTCCAGTCTTAAGGACGTCCAGACCCGGCTGTTGAGGGCGTTCATGTAGAGGTCCGTCCGCGCGCCGCCGCCGGCGGGGGCAAGTCCGCCGCACTGGTTGGTCCCCGCGAATCGCCGGTCAGACCCTGCGCCCGGGGCCGGCTTGAACCTGTCCCTCTTGCATATCCCGAACTGCATGCGAACATTGGAGTTGCGCCTCCATGGTCGGTTCTCGCCAGCGCTCGTCCTCAGAGGGTTCCTCGCGTTGCTTTTCGCGTCGTTTCGTAGCCGAGCGGCACTTCTTTTCGAGCTGCTCGCCCTGGACTGCCTGAGGCGGATGGGATTGGAGGTTGCTTGAAGGCAGCCGCCCTGTCGGGCGGAGTTGCCGGGGAGGCGGCTCTGGGTTTCGGGAGCGCGCCGTCGTCCGTCAGGAATTGACGGAAAGCCCGACGCGGGCTGAGAAGGGTCGCAGCAATCAGAAGCCGTAATTCCTGCGCCGCGAGGGTGGCAGCGGGATCACGCCGGTGCCCCAGTTGGGCGTGGCCGGGGAGAGTTGCGGCAGGAATTCCGTCGTGCTGGCGGCGTCGAAGCGGTGTTTGTAGCCAAAACTCAATCCGGCAGCGGATGGACGTTATGTAACTGCGGCTGGCTCACGAGTGCGGTTCCGTATGGAAAGGGTGGGCGCATGACAAGAGTGAGATCCAGCCATAGTTCAAAGGAACGGTCGGGGCTCGCCCAGGAGACCACGTCCACGCGGACGGCAACGTGAGGGCCGAGGGTAGCGGCCCGATGCACTCCGCCGGCGATTCTCACAACGGCAGCATCGAGCGAAGACTGGGTGTGAAAGGCTATGCCGCCTCGCGCCAGGAGTAACGGTGGTGAAGGCCGCCCAGCCGCGGCATTGAAACCACACCGTCGCTCCGTGCCGGCTTCTGCTCGATGGGCCGTCGATTCGGCGTGTCCTTTTCCAGGGAATCGTGAATGCGGTCCTGGTGATAGGAGCTCACGTAATCGCGGATCAGCCGGCGGAGATGCTGTTCGTTCAAGGCAATGACATGGTCCAGGA
>Ga0194110_10005543_pt1 | contig 14941 bp, 30 predicted proteins | sample TA2Kig1200mmetaG_FD_146192 | JGI IMG/M metagenome (GOLD analysis project Ga0194110, IMG submission 146192) | Freshwater microbial communities from Lake Tanganyika, Tanzania - TA2015032 Kigoma Deep Cast 1200m | ecosystem: Environmental > Aquatic > Freshwater > Lake | place: Tanzania: Lake... | reverse complement strand
AACTGGTGATCTGCCTCAGTGTTGAGGAAGATACCCTCGAGGAACACGGTCTCTGCTTCGCCGGACTTGACGTAGCGGATCTGGTATTCCCAGTTCTTGCCCAGCGAACCGACAACGAGGGGAAGACCAGCGTCAGTGTAGACGCGAGCTGCCTCGGTGGTGATCTCGTAGGAAGTGGAGCCGGTCAGGGTTGCGACCTGGCCATCATTTTCCTTCATGTTCACGTCGGTGGTTGCAACCGTGGCCTTGTAGCCCAGGTCGTTTTCGTTGGTCACGCGGACGAAGTCAGCGTCTGCGGTCTTGGTACCATCTGTCTTTGGAGCGGTCTTTGCAACGTAAAGACGGAACTCGCGGCCCAACTTGGTGTTTAGAGGTGTATTTGCCATTTTCAACTCCTGTAAAGAATGGTCATGCCCTCAAGTTGAGGCGCACTCCTATTTATTTTGCTCACTGAGTAGGACTGATCTTGAACTGGATTTGGACTCGTGCCATACCAGCATCCGGATCATCCTTGTGCTGACGACCCATTGCCACCATGTAGAGACCCGTTTCACTCATTTGCTGATGTAGCAATCCGATCAGAGTGGAAGTGATCTCATCGGCGGCGATGAAGTTCTTGATGTCACCTGGAACATACCAGATACTCAGATAAGCGGTAGTCTCTTCCTTGATCCCCTCCTTGTTGGTGGTGATCGTGGAAAAGGTGTTGTCCACAGTTGCCTGGGGAAGAGGTAGAGTCTTGTTGGGACGCCCATTACCCAGCCACTGGAAGCCAGCGGCTTTGAAGTAAGTCTGGAGCTCATCGGAGTCCATCTTTACCTGGTCTAGGTGTGCAACAAAGTCGGTTAGAACTGTCATGATAGTGTCTCCAGGACGGCTGCTTCAAACATATCCAGCAAAATGTAGATGTTTCGCTCGATGGCCACTTCAATGAATGGGTTTGCTTCCTCTTCGCTGGTTCCATCATGGACGTAACTTGCATAAGGAGCGGTTGCCGTGATACTGATGCCATTTTCGGTGATCTTGAGCTCAATGGAGTTCAATAGTTCACCTGTCCTGACTGGGCAGTTGGCACGGACCTCTGGCATCACGACTTCATTGGCCCATTTGTAAGCTACGCGCTCAAATAGTGGACCCTCGAGTAGCTTTGCCAGTTCCAGTAGTTCAGCGACTACTTCTGATCCGTCATTTCTGGCCATTAAGCACCGAGATCAATCTCGTAACCGATTGCGGTTCCGCTTGGACCAATTGGCTTTACACCAACAACCGACCAGGTCTTGATTACCTGGCCATTAGCGTCGGTTTGCTCAACGGTGTCGTTTTCCATGGGCTCATATTCGGCCACAGAGGGCACTAGGAGCACCAATCCGCGCGTCCACTGTCCGTTACGCACCACGGAGCCCTTGCTATCAAATAGAGCTTTTGTGGCCCAGGTCTTGTTTGGTAGGGCATGTTGACTCCAGGCTTGATTCTTCCTGGAAAAGGTGACGGTGTCCTCACCAAAAGTGGAGATCAACGTCTTGAACATGTTGTTGAACTGTCCGAACATGGTACCTCCTTAGCAGCGAACGAGGGAAACAAAGCCAGCAGCGTCCTCATCATCTTCACCAGAGTCCTGGACCCCGTAATCGCGGAGCATCAGATACACCTTGTTAGGTAGCTTGTCGTCTGCAACACTAGCTTCCTTAAAGTCCACCTGGAAAGAGCCAGCCTTGAACTTGGAAATCTGGTTTAGGATGTCAGTTTCAGCAGTTGCACCCAGAAACTCAGAGCGGGCGAGCTCAGCGGTTGCCTTCTTGAGAAAAGCGGGGACCATGTCCTGTGGGATCAAGTCCACACCGCAGTAATCACCATCAACGGGAACATCACGACGTGGCCACTGAAGCGGCTGTAGTGGATTGGTCTTTCGACCAATGAACTTGAACAGCGCGTCGATCTTGCGCGTTGCCTGGATCAGAGCACGGACCTTAACATCCTCATCCTGAATGGAAGTCCAAGCATCAGCATCGGACTTGGTGACCGTCTCGTGGTAAGCATCGGCATCCGCGAGGTCACAATAGGAGTTCTGGTATTCCGCACCAGGAGTAGTAATCAGAGTTGCCATCGTAACCTCCATGAATTGCCCGATATTTATAGAGCACTCAAAAAGAAACCCTGGGAAGTTGCCTCCCCAGGGTTCCAATTTGTTCCCTTCAGAATTACTTCTGGAAGGTAGCCTTTGCCAGACCCTTGCGGTTGAACAGTGCGCTCTGGGCATACTGCTTCACGCGGAAGATCTTAGCGTCCGAGGTCTGGCTGGTGCCAACTGCCTCAACGCCCAGACCTGCGTCCGAACCTGCTGCGTAGAGCATCGAGAGACCGATGGTCTTCGAGCCGTCGTCCCAGTTACCTGCCCACAGTGGGAGAGCTGCGCTCTCGTCAACGTGGTCATTCAGGAGGAACAGAACGCCGTCGATGGTGAGGAACTTGCGCTCCGAACCCATCACGCCGCCCGTGACGTAAGCTGCGGTGTTGCCACCAGCAGCGTCTGCCAGCTGGAGCAGCTTGCGACGCATCACGCGACCACCCATCATGAAGTCCACTGCGCCGCCCTTCGACTTGACGCCGTCCAGAAGCTCACGCACGCCGTCCAGGGTCACTGCCTGGGTTGCGCGGTCCAGTTCCTGGCTGGAGATCGTCAGACCGTCCAGGCTGTTCAGACCGTTCTCGACCTGTGCTGCTGCAACCAGTGCCTGGTTGTGAAGCTGACCGATGCGCTTTGCCTTCGAAGCAATCTGGTATGCGACGTTGTCGTGACCAGCTGCGACACCAGTTGCCTGGACGAAGTTGTCGACGGTTGCTTCTGCGATCACCGAGACCAGCTCGTAAGTGATCTTGTCGATGGTTGCGACAGTCTTTGCTGCCTCGGGGATCACTGCACCAACTTCGTTGTATGCTGCGCCGCCGAGATCCTTCTCGAACTTGTGAACGAATGCGTTACCAGCGATTGGCTGGAAAGGCACCATTGCGAGGAAGTCCGAAACCTCGATAATGTCCTGGGCCACTCCCTTATTGATAGGGTTGTTGTAGTGGGCCATGCTCTGTGCGAGAGTTACCATAGCTTAAAATCTCCTGTGAGAGAAACGTGGTCGATACCGATCGCCACTTGGGTTTTTCGATTGGGACCCCGTCCCTGCTTCACCAGAATTCCACCCCGTGGAATCTGTTATGCGATCTATTTATTGTGGTGAGTGGGAGGGAGCATCCACATACTCCCTCCCGTAACCAGGTTACTTTTACTCGCCCAGCAACTTGTCGATGTTCTCACCGTAGATGCTAACACTCGACTTGGGCTGGTTGTTCACGACAGGCTTTGTGGTCGTGTTGCCGGTTGCACCACCACCGTTCGACTGCTCGAACCAGTGAGGAGCCTCCTTGGTCATCTTGGTGAGCCAGGACTTCATCGAGAGCGGAGTGGTACCATCACGCTCGAAAAGCTGCTCATCACCGTTCTTTGCAATGATGTTGTCGTTCTCATCAACACTGAACAAAGTCTTTGCACGGAGGAGCACGTCGGTGATCGCGCTGCTCTTTACTCCGGCCTTTGCTACTTCCTGGGCAATCGAGCCCTCGAGGAGGTTGCTGTGTAGCTTGCCCTTGTAGGTGTTAACCTGGTTCAGGTAGTTGGATTCCTTCTGGGCCCACTCGTCCTGAGTTTCCTTGATCCTCTGAGCAATGATGTCGTCCACGTTGTTGGACTTCTTGAACTCGGCGAAATCATTAACCACCTTCTGGTGAACTTCCGGACTTACCCAGTCGGCACGAGCGGTATTCTGTGCGTTCTTGAGGTCCCGGTCATACTTTCCCTGGGCAACCACCTTGGAAGCCAGCTGGAGAGCGAAGCCGCCATCTTCGGTTTCCTTGTAGAACTCTCGAGCGTTCTCAGAAACATCATCCAGCGAATCAACGAATAGTTTAAGCATTATCATACCCCGTATGAAATGAAAAGAAGTGCGGAACACCCTGCTCCGCACTCCTATTTAGTTTGTAGTTTATACCGCTTTACTCTTCTGGAGTATCCTGGTTGGGCTCCTCACCAGAGTCCATTTGATTCACGCCCTGGATGAGAGCCTGTTGTGCAGCATCGGCAGCTTCCGCCTTCTTTGCCTTGAGGTCTTCCAGTTCCGTGCGGAGACTCTTGTCATCCCAAGCATCGGGGACAACTTCACCCTTGCGGAGATTGTGAATGTAGGTGTCCAGATCAATACCACCATCCAGGTAGTTCTTGAACAGGGCAGCTACATCATTCTGAGTCATCGTTGGAGCGACGAAGTTACGTTCGAAAGTAACCGATACCTCTTCTGAGTTTGCTCCCATCCACTCAGCAGCAATAACCAGGAGTTGCTTCCAGCCATTCTCAATGGAGTGGGCCAATGCACTCAGAGTTGCCTGCTCACCAAAGCTGCGGATGTTCTCTGCGGTTGCGGTCTTCTCGCTACCCTGGACAATCATGCGTGCCGAGATAGCAGCGATGCGGTCTTCCATCTCCAGCATGTGCTTGGCAACACGCTCAAGACCCGCACCAGCAACTTCCAGAACACCAACTTCTGCACTGGCGGGAAGATCAATCATCTTGCTCGAACCAATAACGAACTTGGGTGCTTTGCTTTCCGACTTTGCGGACTTGCCATCTCCATTGATGTTCTTCTCAACTGGACCAATCTGGTTGTTGACGCCCTTGCGCCAGTAGGTTGGCAAGCAGGTAAAGTGTTCACCGTGGTTGAGATCAGCAGACTTCATGTAGTGCTTGAAGTTGATGTTGACCATATCCAGCAACATGGAGTCCTCAGTCTGGTGAGGCAAGTTGTGAGTGCTGTTGAAGACCACGAATGGAATGTAGTTGAGTGGTTTGCCCTTCATGGTGGGAACAAAGAAATCAACACCCTGGGTGTCCGAGTTCACATACTCGTTAACCTGGTTTCCCTTCTTGAATACGCGCTGGACGTAAACTGGATCCTTGTAGGGAGCAATCGTCTCCAGACGTAGAACACGGAAGCGAGTAGTCAGAACCTGCTTGAATGGGTCTGCCTCGTCCTGGACGTAACCATCTTCCTTGAGGACCATCAAACTCAGGACAGTTGCATTGATCTCATTGATGCGGACCTTCTGGACAGCCCAGTTGATCATGCTCTCACCAGTGTAGAGGGCAATGAATGCCTTCTGTGTGATGTCATCCATCTCCACGAGACCACCGTGACGACCACAGTCCATCACGTTGTCCACAGTGTTCTGGATAGCAAGTGCGAGGCCAACACCATCAAAAGTGCAGTCCTGCTTCATGTAGTCCAGAACGGGTGGGATATTGATTGTAACCGGCTTGCGGAGCAGGGTTCCCATCAGAGCGTGCTTTGCTCGACGGCTAAAACCAGCATACTCGGCACGGTTCTTGTAGGCTTCATATTCGGCTTTGGTCTCGCCGATCTTGGGCAGGTAGGTTTCTCCTGCTTCCTTTACAGCATCCTCACCCTGAACAGCCAGACGTGTCTTAGAAGCCTTCGTGAGCCATGCGTCATACACTGGGTGCGTAGACTGAACGGGCATAGTGATACCTCTCTAGAGTTTTATTGCGCGCGGGATATTTATAGGGTGCTTAGTAACCAGAAAGCTGCACGGTGCCCATCTGGTTGTTGATTCGCGCACCAGCAATCATGTAGCGGAAAGCATCCGCTCCGTGACTGGCCCAATCGTGTTCTGGTCCCAGTCCGTTACCATACTTGTCCGTCTTGGCTTTGTAATGGCGGAGACACTTGACACCATCATGGACTTTGTCCATGTCGAAGATCAGGTCATCGAAGTTCAGACGTGCCAGGTTGATACCATCCATGATCTTGTGGGCGGGCACGATATCAAAGTCGATACCAAAGCGTGCTGCCTGCTCAATCCTGGAAATACCAGTTCCTAGTTCACGGTTCCTTACGTCATGGGGAGCCCAATGAGTGCCGTAGCCGCTGAAACCCTCGTTGTTTGCCCACAACTCGCGTCGCTTGATCAAACAGTCAGCCCAGTGCTCCAATCCCCATCCTGACTTCTCTTCGTAGTCGATCACGTGGATCTTGTCACCAACAATCTGGTAGAACCACACCGCCATTTTGTCCCGGATGCCAAGGTCCCATGCGGTGTTAACCAGAACATCGGGGCGATACAGTGGAGTCTCGGAGCCGTGAAGCAGTCGTCCTTCCGTGCGGGCTTGTGCCAGTTCGTCCTTGTAATAAGCACCAACCAGACTTGCATTCCAGCTGCATAGGAGTTCCTGTTCAAAGGCTTCCTTTGTGAACTCATCACGGAGTTGTTCTACCTCACTGGTAGCCAGTGCACCAGTATCCAGGTAAGTGAGTACTCGACCATCCCAGGTGGCTTTGCGCTTGGGGTCCTGACTCATCTGGTAGAAGTCGTAGAACTTGTTCTCACCCTTGGGAGTACCAATCCAGATACACCAGCCATCGTGGTTGGTAAGCATTGGTCGAACGGCAGTCCAGGTGTCCGCGTGCATGTCCGCGAACTCGTCGAGTACCACTCCATGAAGGTGGAGACCACGTAGACTCTCTGGATCGTTTGCACCCAGGAGCATTACTCGTGCCTTGTTGGGATAGGTGATCGTCTTGGTGCTGTTGTTGAAGTGGACACCAGGAATGACTTCGGCCACCTGTTTCATGTAGTTCCACACGTTACGAGCTGCCTGGTTTGCTTTGGGCAGAATGTAGGCGTAGTCAGCGTTTGCTGGGCCAGTTGGTGCTTTCTGGTTGAGCACATTGGTAGCGACTACCGATTTGCCCGCGCCACGATGGACAACCCACACGTTGAATCGCTTCATTGATTCCATGACTTCCCATTGCCACATCCTGGGCTTGAATGGGATGATAACCAGATTTTCCTCTGGTTCGTAGTCGTCTGCGTATGGAATCATTGTAGTCACAGAGTCATCCTCAAGTGAACGGCCGCTGGAATTCCATAATCACGTGCAGTGACATAGAGGGCAGCGGCCTTGTAAAGTGGGTGATCTTTCTGGTTGGCGTACCACTCTGGTGTGCGATTGCGACTGTGCGACCACACATAGGAGAAACCCTGGAATAGGAGATTGTCCATCTTACGATGAAAGATAGCGAACTCCTTTATATAGGCTTCCTTGAGGTCCTCTACCGTCATTCTGGTAGGGCCCCATCGGGTAGATCACCAGAGTCCTTGATCTTCTGAGCCTTGATCTCGTCCGCAGTTCTGGTTTCGGGTGGCTGGAACGTGATTGTCATTTGTGTTGGAACATCCTGGACAACCTCAACACTCTTCAGCTTGGGTGCGATGTATTCAACGAACTTGAAGTTATAGAACAGGCGATCTTGCGCCGTGAGGGATGGATCCTTGAGGTCTTTGATGATCTCAAGAAATGGATCATGATTGTGGGTCTTCAGCAGTTCCTGGATATCAAGACGATTCTTGTTCTTGCTTCCGGGCTTGCGACCCATGCCGAACTTCCATTCCTTCTCGGTCTCACCAGTAGTGGCAGACCCCGTCTGATCTTCTGGTTGATCACTCATTTCTATTCTCCTTATGTTTAGACGTTGCCACCGAATGCCAGCTTGACATAGACGGCGTCCGTCTTGTCCTCAAACCAGACTACGCCAGCATTTTCCATTGGATGATCATCCAGGTAGTGGCGTCCTTTGGTCTTGGTTAAACAATACCAGACTACCTCTTCCATTTGCTCATCACTTTCGATAACCACAACCGACCAGCTTTTGATCAGGGCTTGTGCTTCATCGGAGAGGTGGCTTAGTTCATGTTCTGGACGCCAGGGTTCCATTACGGCTGCTTTGATACCAGGGAGATTTACTCCACCACCGATGAATGGCATCGAGAATTGTTGATTGTGGATTGAAAAGGACCCTGTCGTGAATGTACCAGTAGTGGAAGTCTTTCCACTAACAACCTGTCCACTTCCGCTCTTGACTACATGAACCATAGCTTACCTCTTTGTGTTTACCGCAAGGAACTCGTAGTTGTGGTTGCGGACTTTGTCGTTGAAGTATTCCAGGAACATGCCCTGGTCGTGGAGACGTTCGTAGAGCTCGTCCACGATATCCTCGTCCATGTAGGCTCTCCAGCGGCGATCCACGATGCACTGGAAGTCATTGTCCTTGCATACCGTGGGTTCCACTTTCATCCTGAGTGCTTTACCCAAGAAGGCGTACACCAGACTGAACTTGTATTCCTTGGTCAACACATTGCTTGACACTGGTTTTTGTCTCCCTATCCTGGGCGATCAGGACCCGTGCTTCTTCCAGAGTAAGATCTCTGCGCTTGATGCGGGATCTATTGGATGGGTCCTTCAAGCTGATTTCATCGAGGGAAAGCTGGCAGAACTCATCTCTGAGTTGCTTGGCAGTTGCGCCCTCGGCTTTACGCTTCTCGTAGAGCTCCACACGTTCCCTGGGTGTCACTTACTTGTCCTTGTTGATCTCGCTGCGGATGATACGCTTGAGGGCTTCCTCGCCGCGCTTGATTGCATCAACGTCCTTCTCGGTCTTCTTGGTGAGTTCATCGCGGATCAGATCGATCACAATGGGTGCGATGACCTTGAGTAGGATCTTCTTGAACATGTTAGTCCTCCTTTTGCCCAAGCACCACTCGGCGGACTTCAAAGCAGGTTGTGGAGAATGCCTTGTTGAGTTTGTCCGCTAGGGCGACCGCATGACCTCTGGTGGAGAACGAGGTGCGATCATAAGTGATGTAGGACTTGTTGTCCTGGGAGAGCTGATTGCGACGAATGGAAATCATGAGACCAGAGTAGGTAACCTGGTAGACTTCGGATGCTTGGAGCACGTCCATCTTGCAGATTTCCGTTTCAAGTGTCCTGATTACTGGTGCGCTTGGCTTAGACATCGTGTCTCCCTTCGCTCCTATTTAGTGTGTAGTTTAATCCGATAAGTATCAGCATGAAAACAGAAACTCTACCCAGCTGGGACCAGGAATACATCAAGGGAATCTGCCGTCACGCGGACATTCTCAAGATCATGGAAGAACTCAAAGAGAAGAGAAACAAGTGATGCCATTCAACCTATCACTCAGGAGTCTGGATCGTCTGCGCGGTGTTGATGACCGTCTCGTCCAGGTAGTCAAGCGCGCCATTCAGATCACACCCGTGGACTTCATGGTCGTTGAGGGTGTTCGCAGTCGCGAACAGTGCCGCATCAACTACGGCAAGGGACGAACGGCTGCTGAACTGGCAAAGAAGGGCATCGACAAGAAGTATGCCCAGCCCAAGGCCGCAAAGGTCACCTGGTTGAGCGATCCCTACAACTCCAAGCATTGCACCGGTAAAGCAGTGGATCTTTGTCCCGCTCCATACGATTGGAAGAACCTCAAGGACTTCGACCGTATGGCGGAGGCGATGATGACCGCTGCCAAGGAACTAGGTGTGAGCATTCGCTGGGGTGCCGACTGGGACAAGGACGGCAAGCTACGCGAGAAGGGTGAGTCCGACAGTCCGCATTTTGAACTCGACTGATGGCGTACAGGAACGCTTACGAGGCCCGCTGCGCTCGCGATCTGGGTGCAGGATGGGAATACGAGACAACCCGGCTTCGGTACACGATTGAGGCCGTCTATGTGCCCGACTTCATCGACCATGCGGGAAAGCGGATCGTTGAGGCGAAGGGCCGCTTTCCGGCGAGTGATCGCAAGAAGATGATCGCGGTGAAGAAAGCCCACCCCGATTACGTCTACGAGATTTGGTTCAGCAACCCGGATGCGCCGATCAACAAAGGATCAAAGACGACGAATAGAGCGTGGGCCGAAAAGAACGGCTTCATAGCCAAACAGGGACCAAAGAAATGATCAAGGTCAAGACCGTCAAGTTCCACGTCCAGACAATGGGCCCCGATCTACAGCGAAAGCTGGACCAGGTTGATACCTTTCTCCTGAGTGGTGAGACGGTCAAGCTGGAAGTGGTTATCACCGCCCATGTAAACCAGGTTGGCAATGTGGCTCACCTACTCAAGTTGGTGAGCCTGTTGCGCCATGTGGGTTGGAAGAGCAACCCATACAAAAAGGGCGTCAGCGTGGGCATATTGCTCAAAGGCTAAATAGAAAGCAATGCAACTGGGTTGCTCTCCATTTGTGTAGTGTGTCAAAGAAAAGCGTAGGGTGTCGTTACCCTACGCTTTTTTTATGATTGAAATTCTGGCTATGTGGTTGACATCTTTTCATTCTGGCATAGGATCACAGCATGACACCAATACACGAACCCGAGGTCCTTGCCCGTATCGCCCCAAAGAGCGTCAATGAGAACGTCCCAGACGTTGATGTTGTAGGGGTGCTCCAGACAGCAAGCGACGCACTACGGGCGCTCTCTGGGCTTCTATGGTGGGGATTTGTGCTGTGGATGCTGGTACGCTTCTTGCAGATTTTTGCTTGACTGATTGGATTCTGATGTTACTGCTGGTGTGGTAACAACGGAGAAGAACATGTCACGTTTTGATGTAAAGGTCGGTGAGCAGGTTTTCACCGTTGAATACAGCAGCTTTCGCGGCATGTGGATCACCAAGATCGGCGGCGAGTTGATCCACGTGGGACTTTATTATGATGAAGATCATGGAGGTTCGCTGGAGGATTATGTCAGGGAAGAGATTGAACTGCGACTGTGCGGTGAGTGGAACTGATCACTCACCAGGTTGATCTTCGGGCGCTCCGGGCCCAAAAATCTTCACATATTCGGTTGACTGACTGGATTCTGATGTTACTGCTGGTGTGGTAACAAGGGAGGTTTAAATGTCACGTTATGCAATCGGCGATCGGCTCAAGGCAAAGCTGGACAAGGCAATCAGCGAAGCCACCACTGAGTCATACAAGATGTTAAACCGGGATGATTACTTGGTGGACATTGGTTACTTCAACAACCCCAATCTCTTCCCCCGCGTGGACGAGTACGCCCGTGAAGCGTTTCCCCACACTTCAACCGGTGCGAAGAACGCCAGTAACGCGGCGCGATATGTTCGCTGGGCCGCAATGCGGTTGCTGATCCCGGTCCAACGCGATGACGAGTACGTCAATGACCAGAGCGTGGTCGATCGTTGCAATCAGTTGTCGGAGGAGATTCACCTCACCGCAATTTGGATGCTCAAGCGCGCGGGCTACTAATCCTTTGCGGACAGCTCAGTCACCCATGGAAAAGCCCGTAGCCGCCTGATTGACTACGGGCTCTCCATCGCCGGGCTCTGTTCACCACTTCGTCGGTGGAGAATATCGGAATCGAACCGATGACCTACGCCTTGCAAAAGCGTCGCTACTACCTGCTGAGCTAATTCCCCAAGGTGGAGTTGGCGACCTAAAAGGTCTCGCGAAGACCAACTCCAATTCTACTTATTCAGTTGGCTGATTGTCAGGTGCGCCTGGCTTGGGGCGCTCGTTGGCCCACAACGTGCCTGCGATGCCTGCAAATGTCGCCGCGATCAGCGGGCTGGCACCAGCATAATAGGTTCCCCAATCAGCGAGTGTTGGAAGTCCTTTGTAGCCCTGCATGATTGCGATTAGTGTCCAAAGTGGAACACCGATTGCGACCATGAAAAAGATCAAGCCGCCGAACAGTGTCAGCGTCACACGGACAAAACTCAGGTCTTTGTTGTTGTCGCCGGTGAAGAAGTTGGTGATCAACCATCTGATCTTGCCCATTACTTCTTCTCCACGTTCCTGATCTCGCGGATGCTTTCTACGAGTTCGCTGCGGGCCTTTTCCTGAGCAGCTTCCATGCGCTCCAGACTGTGCTCAATACGCACCTGGCCCTTTTCGATGTTGTCGAACTTGCCCTCGAGGCGGACCACCCGTTCAACCACTTCCACCATCTTGAGACCCTGGGCCTCGATCTTGGTCTGGACTGTGGTGTTAATCTGGGACTGGTTGTGCTTGTCATGCAAGCGGGCTGCCTCAATGTCCTTGAGTGCCTCGTTGATCTTGTCGTGACTTGCCTTGTGCTGCTCGGCCTGGGCCGCGTCTTTGATGTCGCGCTCGCGTGTGGCGTTGTTGAGTGCGAACTTGAAGATGGTATAGAGCACACCAACAAAAGCAGCAATACCAGTTAGACCAGTGCCAAAGAACAAACTAAGCTCATAAGGAGTATAGTGCTTTGCTTCTGGTCGAACCACCGTTGCAGTGGTTCGTTCCACCTTTGTGGTGTCCGTGTTGTTGGTGTTTACTTCTCTGATGATCTTTTCTGACACTGGTGCGACCTTTCGTATCCACAATGGCACGAAGGTCGCACCATAGCGCGATATTTATTCAGACCTTGCCGCGATCACCGCATGAGAGCCGCGATTCTTCAAAAGCCACGTGTCACGGGCTCGAATGGCGGATGCGATATCGGAGAAGTAGCCCAGGTAGTGACTCTTGCCCTGGAGTTTCATCTCCACCCGGTAGCCGGTCCCCTGGTTGTAGATTCCGCGGTGTCCAGACTTGCTGACTTGCTGTCCACGGTTCAGCGCGTTGACGTAGTCGTCTGCCTCGCGCAGGTTAGTCCAGCGGTTGTCGGTCTTGATACGATTGATGTGGTCGATCAAACGGTCTGGCCACTTGCCGGTCATGTAAAGCCAGATGATGCGATGCAAGGCGTATGCCTTGTTGTTGATATAAATGCGGTGGTAGTCGTAACCCGCACGGAACGTCGCATCTTCGGAGAAATCGTGTGTGGGCTTTCCGGCGAACTTGGTGTTCCAGCCGTTGATCCAGCGCTCAGAACCCACTCGCTGCTTCCAGGTTACAACACCTGAAATTGGATCGTAGTCGATGAGTTGTAGGATGTCAGCCTGTGTGAGTTTGGCTTCTGCTTCTCGATTGATAATGGTCATACGTGGACTCCGTTAAAGTGTGTAGTTTGGTGTCCACGTATTTATGCCTCACCAGTGCTGATCGCTGACTTCTACCTAATTCTTTTTGAAGTTGACACCGATTTTTCGGTTATAGCTTGTTGGCTGCTGACTGTGGCAGTTGGGGTCCAGAAAGCGGAGGTTGCTACCGCGATTGTTGGTGCGGTCTCCGTCGATGTGGTCGATGTGGAGTTGAAGCGGTGTGCCGTTCCACGTGGCACCCTGGCCACAGATAGCGCACTGAAGCCCATCCCGCTCCTCTATGAAGCGGCGGAAGGGACCCAAGTTGTTGATACTCATCTTCCCATCAACTATCGCAGGGCGCGTCCTATGCACCCACGTCCAGTCACTCTGACATGAACGAGAGCAGAACCTGGTGTTGGTTCTGCTCTTGCTCACATACCGCTTGAACTGGTTACCGCAATGAATGCAGTCCACAGTCTTCATTTGTCTTTGGCCACATCCAGGCCCAGGACGGTCTTGAGAAGACCGGCTATGATGGCATTGAGCTCAACCTGAGCAATGAGGGCGGATTGGGTCTGTGCCTGCTGGACTTCCAGCTTTTCGAGGCGCTCTTCAACGGTCATTGTTTTTCTTCCCAAAACGGTTGTGAACTTCCTGGTTGATCAGAGCGAACTTCTCCTTGGTGATTGCTTCCTCCACCATCGAGAGAGCCGCCTTGCCACCTGCACCAAAAGCCAGATGGCTGATAGAGACTGTGATCACGATCGCGACCAGTGACGGCCAAAATGGCATGAAGTAGCCACAGAGTCCGCCCAGCACGAACAATAGAACAAGAACTGCGAGGCTCTTTGCCACCGCCTCTTTTCCTAGATTGGTCATTATGAAATCCTTCTGTTTTCTATGTAGTTATTGGTTCAGCCGAACGTCAACTTGTAGAGGGCTGCATCCTGAGCGTCGTCGAAGACCACCCACACTTCGTAGTGGTAGGGTCCTGCAACTCCGCCACTCGTCATGTCCTTGTAGCCAAGTTCAAACGTGTGGGCTCCCTGGAGTGGTTGATTGGCGATCCAGTCCAAGCGATCCTGTGTAACCTGGTCTTGAGGCATGTTGGCCATCACATTCTGGATACCATAATAGAATGTGGGGTCCACCCACATATAGATAAGAAACTCCCGCTTCTTCTTCGCTACTCTTCTGGGCATTACTGGGTTCCTCCCCATGCTAGTTTTGCGTAAACCGCGTCAGCGGTGTTCTGGTACCATATTATGTCTTCGGATGCGTATCCTGCATCGTAGATGTAAACCTTTCCCTCCGCACCAGTAAGTGACCACGTGATGTAAGGGCGATATTCGTGTTGCGTGGGATCCTGGAGAGCGAACTTGATCCAAATCCAGCCACGCAACACTTCAACCAGAGTGGGATCCATTCCCTGGTATTCCCACTCAATGGTCCACTCGTTCACTGTTCATCCTTTTGTGCGGTCTTGGTGGTGACCGTCTTGATGTTCAGCGTCTTGAGTGCGGGAGTGGGTTGCAGCATGGCGATGATGCGGTCCATCTTAGCACTCAGGTGCGTGATCTGTGCCTCGATACGGGCGAAGTGCTTGCTGTTCTCATTTGCCTGGATGACAATGGGTTGGGATACCAGTTGCGCTTCAAACAGTGGAAGATCGAAGCGGTGCAGAATGTCATTGAGGTACTTGACCTGTGACTGGCTCAGGGCTTTGACTTGATGTGGCTTTCGAGTGCTCCACAGTTCCATGGAGCGCACCATATCCTTAATGCCCTTTGTGCAGTCTGGCTCGATAATCTGCTGGTTCTTGATATACTGGACGTGGGTTGCCAGTTCATTCAACTCTTCCTGAGTGAATGAAAAGGTCTCGTTACCCGCGGTGTTCTTGGTGTTGATCATGTGTCAGTCCTTAAGTTAGTTTGACCGCGCCCTTGTAGCGGTCACCTTGTTCATGCCTGATCGGTACAGCCGTGCGGATTTCACCGTCAATAATTGTTGCCGATACCGGCTTGTTTTCTTCCCAGTGCAGAATAACCACTTGCTGGTCCGCAACCGGCTTCTTAAAGCAATGAGTGTCA
>Ga0194110_10005536_pt1 | contig 14951 bp, 17 predicted proteins | sample TA2Kig1200mmetaG_FD_146192 | JGI IMG/M metagenome (GOLD analysis project Ga0194110, IMG submission 146192) | Freshwater microbial communities from Lake Tanganyika, Tanzania - TA2015032 Kigoma Deep Cast 1200m | ecosystem: Environmental > Aquatic > Freshwater > Lake | place: Tanzania: Lake... | reverse complement strand
CCCGAGAAGCGTGATGATGAGGACTATCAGGGTAAGGACCAGTGAAGGCGTCAGAGCAATCAAAAGGACGAGCGGGGGGATGAGAAGGAGCGCCGTCCAGACTTTCTTTTTTTCGATTTTGGCCATCTAACCTTTGGTAGTTCGGAGTGATTAGTTCGGAGTTCGGAGCCATAAATATTTTAATTTTTTTTACTCCGAACTCTGGACTCCGAACTCTAAACTTTATTCTCAGAGTCCGTTGATCTGCTCGCTGGTCAGGCCGAACCTTCTCTCTCTTAACTGGTAATCGGCAATCGCCTTAAGGAGCTCTTCCCGGTTAAAATCTGGCCAGAGGGTTTCGGTCAGATAGAGCTCAGTGTAGGCCATTTGATAGAGAAGGAAGTTAGAGATTCGAAACTCACCGCTCGTCCGGATGAGCAGGTCAGGGTCGGGTAACTCTCTGGTCCAGAGATAGTTGGAAAAGGATGACATATCGATCTCATCCTCTCGGATTTTCCCTTTTTTCAAATCGGAGATGATTTCACGAACTGCATGAAGAATCTCAGAGCGGCCACCATAACTTAATGCCAGATTCAGGATCATCCCATCACATTTTTCTGTTTCTTTGATCGTCTCCCTCAAGGTTATCAGGACATCGGTTGGAAGATCTTCCAGCCTGCCGATGGCAGAGAGTCGAATATTGTTTTTGAGCATCTCCTCACGCTCCTTGAGGAGATATTCTTTTAATAATCCCATCAATGCCGCTACTTCGTCCTTCGGCCTTTGCCAGTTCTCCTTCGAAAAAGCGTAAAGGGTTAAGACCTTGATCCCGAGCTCTCGACAGGAGGTGACCACTTCCCTTACTGCATCGACTCCTTTGATGTGTCCGCTGATTCGGTTCAAATTCTTCTTTTTGGCCCATCGGCCATTTCCATCCATGATGATGGCAATATGGCGGGGAAGTTTTTCTTTATCGATTTCTTCCATGGTTGATCAGAACAGTAGCCTCCATGTTATTGAAGCCCAGTCTTTCATACAAACTCTAACTAAAATTACCATATCACTGGTAGATTTTCAATCAACGGGGAAAAGGTTTTTGAAAAAGAAGGATTCACAAAGAAGGAAAGCCAAGGGAGAGGGAGGAAAGGGGAAGGGTGACTCCCCCTCTCCATCCTATTTCTCAATAATCGCCTCGACCGGACATACTTCCACACAGCTGCCGCATTCCGTGCATTTTTCTTCATTGATGGTATAGGGTTCACCCTCTTCAATCGCATCTGCCGGACACTCCTCTGCACAGGTGCCACATGCTACGCATTCATCGGTAATTGAATAAGCCATTTTTTCACCCCCTTTTCTCAATTTTAAGATTTCGGAATCCGGATTGCGGATTATTCATATGACTTCCGCAATGGAAAATCAAGTCCTATATTTCAAGAATCTCTTTTTCCTTAGCGGAAAGAGCACCATCCACTCTTTCTATATATTTATCGGTGGAGGTCTGAATCTTCTCCATCCATTGGTGGAGCAAATCCTGTGAGAGCTTCTTATTCTTTTCAAGCCCTTTTAACTGATCATTCGCATCCCTCCGGATATTGCGGAGGGCCACCTTTGTGGCTTCACCCATCTTTTTAACCACCTTGACTAACTCTTTCCGTCGCTCCTCTGTCAGCCGGGGGATATTGATCCGGATGATCTTTCCATCGTTCATGGGTGTTAAGCCGAGATCCGACTTGAGGATCGCCTTCTCGATTTCCCCGATCGTGGTCGGGTCCCAGGGCTGGATGGTGATGAGCCTGGGTTCGGGAACGGCGAGGGTAGCCATCTGGTTAAGAAGGGTGGAGGTGCCATAATAATCGATCCGGATATCATCCAGTAAGGCGAGCGAGGCCCGACCTGTCCTCACTTTATTCAGATCTGTTTTGAGAGCGATGATGGTCTTTTCCATCTTCAACGTCGCGTCAGTGTAGATCTTATCCTCCATGGTTCATCCTTTCACTTTCGTCCCCACCTTTTCCCCTAAAATGACCCGTTTGATATTCCCCTTCTTTTTCAGGTTAAAGACGATGATGGGGATCTGATGGTCCATACAGAGGGAAATGGCTGTCGCGTCCATCACCTTCAACTGTTTTTTCAGGACATCGAGATAGGTGAGTTCATCATATTTACGAGCCCGGCGATTGACCATGGGATCAGAGTCATAAACCCCATCGACCTTGGTGGCCTTCAGAATCGCTTCAGCGCCGATCTCCATTGCACGAAGCGAGGCCGTGGTGTCCGTGGTGAAGTAAGGATTTCCCGTGCCCCCGGCAAAAATGACCACCCTGCCTTTTTCGAGATGACGTATCGCCCTTCGGCGGATAAAAGGCTCGGCCAATTCCCTCATCTCAATTGCCGTTTGAAGCCGGGTCTGAACCCCCATCTTCTCAAGGGCATCCTGAAGAGCGATGCCGTTAAGGATGGTGGCCAGCATCCCCATATGATCTGCGGAGACTCGGTCCATGCCTTTGGCACTGGCGGCGATTCCCCGGAAGATATTGCCCCCTCCAATGACAATAGCCATTTCGATCCCGAGGGCTTTCACCTCTTTGATCTCTCCGGCGATCTTCATAATCACCGAAGGGTCAATCCCATAACCTCCTTCGCCGGTTAAAACTTCTCCGCTGATCTTCAGGAGGATCCTTTTATAAGGAATTTTTTTCATGCGTGGTTGAAATGACTTATGACCGAGAGGACAATCCTTCCCCTAATTGAAACCGGGCGAAACGGCGGATGGCGATGTTCTCTCCGAGTTTTCCGATCATCCCATCGAGAACTTCTTTGACTGTAAGATCGGAATCCTTGATATAGGTTTGCTCGAGCAGGCATACCTCAGAATAGAACCTCTCCAGTTTCCCTTCGACGATCTTGCCGATGACCTTTTCCGGCTTCCCAGAGTCGAGCGCCTGTGTTCGGTAGATCTCCCGCTCCTTATCCAGAACCATCTGGGGCACGTCCTCTCTTTTGATGAATTGAGGGTTGGCAGCGGCAATGTGCATGGCCATATTTTTTACGAAACCCTGGAAGTCCTCAGTCTTGGCAACAAAATCGGTCTCGCAGTTGATCTCCACCAGGACCCCCATTTTCCCACCTGCATGGATATATGAAGCAACCAGACCGTCGGTGGCGATTCGACCGGCCTTCTTGGCGGCGGTTGCCAACCCTTTCTTTCTCAAATAATCAATGGCGGCTTCAATATTTCCTCCCGCTTGCTGAAGTGCGGTTTTGCAATCTACAATCCCTGCTCCTGTCCTCTGTCTCAGATCTTTTACCAGTTCAAGCGAAATTTCCATTAGATCCTATTCCTCCTCCTCACCTTCAACACCTTCTTCAACTTCTATCTCTCCAGGGGAACTGGCCGCAGCCAAGGCCGCTTCTTTTTCCTCTTTAGCCCCCTCCATCTGGAGCTGCTTTTCATAGACCTGTTTTCCTTCGATCACGGCATCCGCTATCTTAGAGGCGAATAACTGGATTGCGCGAATGGCATCATCATTTCCAGGCACGATATAGTCGACATCATCCGGATCGCAATTGGTATCGACAATACCTATCGAGGGAATGCCGATTTTCCTTGCTTCATGAACAGCGATCTTCTCTTTTTTAGGGTCAACGACGAAGATGGCCCCAGGAAGGCGATTCATATTTTTGATTCCCCCCAGGAATTTTTCAAGCCGTGCCCTCTCTTTTTCCAGTTCGAGGCCCTCCTTTTTAGGGAGCAGGTTATAGATTTCTTCGTTTTTCATCGCTTCCAGCTTATTGAGCCGGTCAATCGATCGCTTGATGGTCTGAAAGTTGGTCAGCATTCCACCCAGCCAGCGATGGTTCACATAGAACATCCCGCACCGGTTAGCCTGTTCGACAATCGTCTCCTGCGCCTGTTTTTTCGTTCCCACAAAAAGGATATATTCGCCCCTGGAAGCCACCTCCTTTATAAACTGATAAGCCTCCTTGAAGAGCTGGACGGTCTTCTGGAGATCGATGATATAAATCCCGTTTCTTGCCCCGAAGATGTAGGGTTTCATTTTTGGGTCCCATCGTTTGGTCTCATGACCGAAATGAACCCCAGCCTCCAGAAGTTCCTTCATCGTTACATTTGACATTGACCCCTCCGTTTCTTTTCCATTCTTCCTCCTTCATTTGAGAATAGAGACGAATAACACGAATCACAGCGAATGAGTCGGAACGACTGTCGTACCGACACACGAATGTAGAACCAATCTTTACCATTCGTGAAATTCGTCATCTTCATCATTCGTGCCAGCACACCAAAGTACCATGTTTCGGCACGCAGGTTTGGGTGCCCTCTGGTCAGAGGGCACCCATTGAAAATTAGTCAAATAGAATTTTTGTTAACATATGATAGTCGATTTTGCAAGTGGAAAAAGTCTCAAAGGAAGGCTTCTTTGACAACATGGCTCACTTAAAAGAGAGGTGCATTACAACCTATTGATATGAATAGATTATTTAGCCATGTCCTATTTTCAACTTTTATAAGGACGATGGGCCTGTAAAAAGGCTGAAAAATTTCTATCCATACTCAGCCCCTGCCTGTCTACGAGGGGTTAGGTTCAAAAAAAGACAGATTTGATTTAAGTCAAGGAAGAGTAGGGAGGATGGTGTTAAGTTGTAGGTAAAACAGGTCAGAGTTTCGAATCATTGAGACTCAAAGATGAACAGGGGATTGACCCCTTTCAGGTCTTCCCCAAAACGGAATCCCGTTGAAGAGTGGCGGTAACGGGGGAAAGGAGACGATCAAGATGAAATGTCCAGGGCAGGATTCGAGGTTTTGGAAGCCGGAGGATGTGTTTGAGATACAATGTCTGAAGTGTGGCAGGACGATTGAGTTCTTCAAGGACGATGTGAAGAGGAAGTGCCGCTGCGGCGAGGAGATCGTCAACCCCCGGTTAGATTTTGGCTGCGCCCAGTGGTGCGAGTATGGAGAGCAATGCATCGGTGTGATCCCCCAGGAGTTAGAAGAGTTGAAAAAAGAACTGCAGAGGAATCGGTTCAAGGAGAAGTTCTCACAGGCGATGAAAAAGTATTTTGAAAAGGATGTGAATCGGGTCCACCATGCCCAGAAAGTGGCCCGCTTTGCAGAGGAAATGGTCAAAGGAGAAGGGGGAAATCCTCTGGTTGTCCTGGGAAGTGCCTATCTGGCCGATATTGGGATTTACGAGGCAGAGAAGAAACATGGAAACTCCTCGGCGGAATTTCAGGAGATCGAGGGGCCACCCATTGCAAAGGATATATTGAAAAGGATCGGTCTAAAGGCTGAGGTGATCGAAGAGATCTGTGATATCATCGGCCATCATCAACACCCAAGAGAAGAAGAGACTCTAAACTTCCAGCTCCTTTATGAATCGGAGTGGTTAGTTAAAATTGAGGAGAACGGAGTCTTACGTAACAGGGAGAAACTTGAATCGTTAGTGGCAAAGGAATTTCAGACAGCGACGGGGAGAAGGTTGGCCGAAAATCTATATTTAAATGCTGCAGCAAAGAGTTGATAGATTTAATTTAGTGTGACCGGTTTCCACCGACCAGTTTCTTCAAGGTGAGGCCGTTCTTTACGGCAGAGCCATAGGCATCATTATTAAAATAGACGAATACGTCTTTTTTCTTCTTCATCCACCCTTCGATTTTTTCTGCCCATCCCTTTAATTCTTTTTCTGAATAACTGGAACCATGGAGGACCTCTCCTCCATGGAGGCGAAGATAAACGAAATCACCTGTGATCCGGTCTATCAAGGGAGGACCTGAGCCATGGGCGATACAAAAACTGAATTTGAATTCTTCAAGTATCCTGAAAACATCCTGGCAGAACCAGGATTCATCCCTGAACTCAAAAGCATGACGGAGAAGTTTCGAACGAGGAAGTGTTGAGAGAAGGACACAAAATTCTTCTAATGTCTCCTTTTGAAAGTTAAACCGTGGGGGAAGTTGCCAGAGCACAGCTCCCATTTTTTCCTTTAGTGGAGAGGCATTGTCAAAGAGGAGGGAGAGTGGTTCTCTGCAGTCCTTGAGGCGTTTGATGTGGGTAATGAACCGGCTTCCCTTGATGACAAAGGAGAAACCTTTCGGTGTCCGTTTATACCAACCTTCAAAGACTTCCTTCTTTGGCAGACGATAGAAGGTGACGTTGAGCTCGACGGTGTTAAAATATTCAGCGTAGAATTCGAGCCACTTCCTCTGCGGGAGGTCCGAAGGATAGAAGACTCCATTCCACCAATGGGGATAGTTATAACCACTTGTTCCAATGAAGATTCTATTTCGGATTTCGAATTGCGAATTGCGGATTGCGGAATTAGGTTCCATTGTGGAGCCGATAAGAAAAAATCCAACTTATGATTTAATGATAATAATTCCTATTTTTCGGGTCCTTTTGAGTCCACTTGCGTTTATAGTATTCACGACGAATCTTTTGCCGAATGGACGGATAGGCCATATAAATGAGCCCAAAGAGTAGACCGCCAAGGTGGGTGAGATGGGCGATGCCTCCCCCTGTTCCCTCCATGGAGGCAAAGAGTTCGATCAGGCCATAGAGGATCACCATATATTTTGCGGGGATCGGGAAGAGAAAATAGATATAGATGGGCCGGTTCGGGAAGAGCCAGCCAAAAGCTAACAGGATTCCATAGATGGCTCCGGAGGCTCCGATCACAGGGATCATTTGATAGGGCATGAATAGGACCGTGCAGAGGCCGGCGCCGATTCCACAGAGGAAGAAGTAAAACAAAAACTTCCTCGTCCCCCAATAATTTTCCAACTCTCCCCCGAACATCCATAAGGCGAGGAGATTGAAGAGGAGGTGTGTGAGTCCACCATGCAGGAAGATATAGGTAAAGAGTTGCCAGAGAAAGTATTTCTTCCAGACCAGCACCGGAACAAGGCCCAGATAGAAGTTGATCCATTTGGTTACTACCATCTGGAGGAGATAGAACGCTCCCATTACGATCATGAGTTTCTTGATGGTGGGCGGAAACCCATATCCAAACTGGTAACGATAATAGGTCATTTTAAGTCTCCGAACTCCGAACTCTAAACTCCGAACGATTATTGCCTGATCCCATACTTCTTCATCTTATAACGCAGTACCCTCTCGCTGATGCCAAGGCTTTCAGCAGCTCTGGTCTGGACGCCCTGATGTTGATGGAGGGCATTGACGATCATATCCCGCTCGATCTCCTCAAGAGAATCCGGAAGGGTTTTTATTTTTCTTGAAAACTCCCACTGTTTTTCAGAAGGCCCTTCCTGCAAATGGAAGGGAAGGTCCTGCGTGGTAATCACCTCGCCACGGCAGAGGACAACAGCCCGTTCAATGAGGTTCTCCAGTTCCCTTACATTTCCAGGAAAGGGGTGGCGTAAGAGAATCGTCAGAGCCTCTTTTGAAAGATCGTGGATCTTTTTTTGATTGACCTTCGAATACTTCTTTAGAAAATGGTCCAACAGAATAGGGATGTCTTCCTTTCTCTCCCTCAAGGGCGGAAGAAGAATGGAGATCACATTGAGCCGGTAGTAGAGATCTTCCCTGAAAAGGCTTTTCTTCATTGCTTCTTCAAGGTTGCGATGTGTGGCCGCAATGACTCTCACATCGGTTTTGAGAGTGAGGTTGGAGCCCAACCTCTGGAACTCCCTCTCCTGCAATATCCGCAAAAGTTTGACCTGAGTGGAAGCGGAGAGTTCCCCAATCTCATCCAGAAAAATGGTGCCGCCATCTGCCTCTTCAAAACGGCCAGTCCTTTTCTGGATGGCTCCGGTGAAAGATCCTTTTTCGTGGCCGAAGAGTTCACTTTCAAGGAGCGTCTCAGGGATGGCAGAACAACTCACCTTGATAAAAGGTTTTTCAGAACGGGCGCTGGCATAGTGGATTGCATTGGCGATCAACTCTTTTCCTGTCCCGCTCTCACCACGGATGAGGACCGTGGCTTGACTGGGAGCAACACGGGCGACCAGCCCCATCACCTCCTCCATTTTAGGGCTGCCATAGATGATATTCTGAAAGGTGTATCGCTCCTGCAACCTTGCCTTAAGATCCTCATTCTCCCTGATCAGGTTGGAACGTTCCAGGACTTTCCGGATGATGAGGAGGAGTTCGTCGAGGTCAATCGGCTTGGTCAGGTAGTCGATTGCGCCTTCTTTCATTGAGGCCACTGCCGTTTCAACTGTTCCGTAAGCAGTCATCATCACCACCGGCAGGTCTGGAAAGCGTTTTCTGATTTCACGAAGTGTATGAAGACCATCGAGTTCAGGCATCTTGTAGTCAAGAAACGCAATGTCAAAAAAGGTTCCCTCAATCTTCGCAATGGCCTGTTTCCCATCGGATGCGGCTTCCACAGAGAAACCCTCCTTCTTTAAAAAACCTTCAAGGAGATCCCTCTGGGTCTTCTCATCCTCGGCAATCAGAATTTTAGCTTTTTCCATTTGAAAAGTGCCTAGAGTGAGCTAAAGTGAGCTAAAATGCCTAAAGTTTAGTTCACTTGAAACTTTAGGTCCTTGTAAATCTACTTACTGATCACTCTCTCTTTAATAGGTAGCCTTACTAGTACTTTTGTGCCCACGCCCACCTTGCTCTCTATTCTTAATTGACCCCCATGAGCTTCGATAATCCGGTGGGCAATGGGAAGCCCCAATCCGACTCCTTTCTCCTTTGTCGTATAGTAATAGTTGAAGACTTTTTCCAGTTGGTCTTCAGGAATTCCGGCGCCTGAATCCGAAAAGACGACCTCGATACGATCCTTCAAAGAGCGGGCTTCAATCCTAAGGATTCCGCTCTTGTCCATGGCCTGCATTCCATTCTTCATAATATTGATAAATGCCTGTGTCAACTTCTCATCATCCATCCATAGAGAATGGAGATCAGATCCTATTTCCAAACTGAGAGTGATCCCCTGGGCATTTGCTTCCTCTTGAAAGAGGGTAACCAGATATTTGAGGAGTTCTCCTGGAGAACCCTCCTTCCTCTTGAGATCAAAGGGCCGGGAGAGCGTCAGGAACTGTTCAATGATCTCATTGACCCTCCGGATTTCTTTAAGGATGAGTTCTGCAAACGAAAGGTATTCCTCCCTCTTCGATTCGTCCAGAGGAAGAAATTCCCTCTTGAGCCTCTGGAGGCCCATACCCATGGCATTGAGGGGGTTTCGAATCTCATGGGCCACCCCTGCCGCTAAATGACCCAGGGAAGAAAGCCTCTCTGCGAGACGGATCCTGTCTATTAACTCCTCCATCTTTCGTAGATGCCGGTTCTGATTCACCCATATCAGCGTGGTGGCAGCGATTCCAAGGATGAGGAAGAAGAAGACTGAAAGGGCTACACTCTTTTTGATCTGGCTGAGAAGGGGAATGATTTCTCCGGAGGAGTATCCAATGCGGATGAGACCTGCTGGTTGATCCTTCATCGAATAAGACTGGATGACCTCAAACACTTCCTCCCCTGTGGCGGTCCGGTAGAGACGTGAAACCGCTTTTTTACTTTGAAGCCCGCTTTTCAGAAAGGGGTCGTCTTCCTTTTTCCTAATCCGGGAAGTATCTGTATGGGCAAGGGTGAGAAGATTGGCATCCTGAACAGAGATAAAGAGGATTCCCTCTCTGAGCCCCAGGTCGGAGATTGCTCTCTGAACCCCAATTTGGCGAAGGAGTTGTTTCATCTGTGCTCCGTTGAGCTGAAGGGCAATGATGCCCGAAGCACTCTTCCTCTCGATGGCGATCGTAAAGAGGTTTCCTTCGGTCAGGGGCCTTTCGAAGAGGTCGATGGCGACAGAAAGTCTCTTTTCAACGATCTCCCGTAGAAATGAACGTTTTCCTATGGAAGAGGTCGCAGGCCAGGCCCGGAGAGGGTCTCCCTTCGAATCATAAAGTCCGATGGAAGTAACCGAATATTGCTCGGTGAGCGATTGGATATCGGAGAGGCTCAGAGGGTTTTGGCTGTCAATCTGGTCTATCCGGCGAAGGGCTTCAAGGAGATATTCGGCAATCCCTTCCTCCATACCGAAAAAATCCTGGGAAAATTGGAGGGAGGTGAGAGTCTCCTGAATATTTTTTTCAAAGTGCTGGATGAGGACAGTCGCTTCCCTTTCAAGCAGAAGATAGAATCCCTTTTCGGTCCGGTCAATTTCAAGAAAGCCATTGATGATCAGAATGATGAGAATGATTCCGGAAAAGACCGCAAGATAGACAGGCGAGAAACTTCTGGTTATCCTCTTTCTATTCCCGGGCAATCCGTATCCCTTCCTATTCTTCTGGTGGTAAGGTTCTTTTGGGGCCCATGGGCCCCGTTGGGCTATGACCTGGCATCATTCGCTGAAAAGCGGGAAACTCCTGCTCAGGGCACCAGAATTTGAGTTGTTCATGTGATAGGAGACTCCGGACCCTGACGAGGTATTCAATGGCTTTCTCTTCCATTTTGGATTGCGTTTCAGTCACCTCAATATATTTCATCCGGATGGATTCCATTCTGACGGCGGGATTGGTGAGTAGTTCTCGAAATTCGAGTCGCTTGGTGATGAGTTGAGCCCGAAGGAGTTGCAAATCTCGGAAATAGGTCTGCTGAAGGAGGTTGAGTCCCCTTGCCTGTTCGGGAGAGAGGTTAAGCTCTGATGCCCTCCCGCAACGGAAATCTTTCCTCCAGGGCTTCATCCCCATCGGTTGAGCATAGGAGGAGAATGATAGGAGGAAGATGAGAATGAGAGAAAAGGCCGTTATTTTAAATGTCATCTTGCAGCCCATCTTATCTCAGGACCTATTTTAACCATATCGAAACAGGCTTAAAAAGTCAAACCTCCAAGTCGTCCAAAAACAAAAGGGGAAGGGTTTTTTCCCTTCCCCTTTTGTCAGGTTAGAGGAGGATTGAGGTTACTGCATCATTCCATGACCACGGCCCATTCCCGGTCCATAACCCATTTCAGCACAACAACCCTTAATATGACCGCGACCCATTCCCATGCCTGGCTTCCAATTTTCGATCTGCTCAGGCGTCAGAAACTTCCGCGCCTCCAGCTTCATCTGCACACCACTATCCTTCAGCTGATTTTGAAGGTCCCTCAATTCTCTTTCCTTATCGAGAATTGTTTTTGGATCAGTCTTCGGATTCGTCCACAGCGATTGGAGCTCAATTCTTTTGGTTACCATTGTGCCCATCAATTTTGCATTTTCCTCTCTGAACTTCCGGCGCAATTCCTGGAATTTCGACTTCTGTTCGGGTGTCAAGGGATGGTCCTTTCCAGGACCCCAAGATTCGTGCATTCCTCTATGTCCAGGACCCATTCCATGTCCTTGAGCATAAACATAGGTTACCCCTAAGAGCATGGTTGCAATCAATCCCAAAGCAATCATTGTCTTTTTCATTCGTCTCACCTCCTTCCTTGTTAATTTTACTGTTTTATTAGCAACTGCCGTGCCAATTATTTCATTTTTAAAATTCATTTAGTTCTCTTTGGTGCTGTCAGCCATTTCTTAAATTTTATTAATAGGTTAGAAGGAAATAAAAAAATCCGAACATGGTCATCAGACAAGGATAAACCTTTAAGGAAAGAATTAATTTCGACAATCCTGACGATCGATTCGACAATAACTTCCTTTTTTAACTTATCCTCCACTTTAAATTTTTCTTGAAAAGAGGAGAAAGAAAAGGTAGATAAATGTTGTTTCGGATGAGAAAGTGACCATGAATCATTAGGAGAAGGCATCGAACATGAAACATTACAGTTACCCCAAAGGGCATGTTTTTTATCGGAAGTTAGGAAGGGATTATCCATTAGCCGTTCGCGGAGAAGGCATCTATCTCTATGATGAGAATGGGAAGCAATATATTGATGGCTCGGGTGGTGCACTGGTTGTCAATGTCGGACATGGTCAGAAGGAGATCCTTCAGAAGATGATGGAACAGATGGGCGAACTGAGTTATGTCCACGGGACCCAATTTACCACTCATTCGATTGAGGGTTATGCAGAAGCTCTGGGAGAGATTTTACCCAAGGGCCTGGGAAAGATCTACTTTCTCTCTGGCGGCTCCGAGTCCATTGAAGCGGCCATCAAATTTGCAAGGCAGTTTTTTTTGGAATCGGGCCACTCCCAGAGATGGCGGGTCATTTCCAGATGGCACAGTTACCATGGAAATACATTGGGTGCCCTTTCCCTGACTGGTCGCATCGGAATGAGGAAGCCTTATCTTCCTCTCCTAATCGACTTTCCCCACTTTCCGCCCCCTTACTGCTACCGGTGTCCCTTCAACCTCGTCTATCCTCAGTGTGAATTCGAGTGTGCAAAGTCGCTTGAGCAGGTGATCCAGATGGAGGGACCAGAGACGATCTCAGCAGTTATCCTCGAACCCGTTGGAGGCGCAACAATCGGAGCCCTTGTTCCTCCAGAGGGATATCTCTCGTTGATCAGGAAGATCTGCGACCGTTTTGGAATCCTTTTGATCGATGATGAGGTGATGACCGGAATGGGTAGAACAGGAAAGTGGTTTGCTGTTGAGCATTGGAATGTTTCTCCGGATATCATGGTTCTGGGAAAGGGGATGAGCAGTGGCTATTTCCCTCTTTCAGCCATGATCACAAGGAGTGAATTTGTAGAGCGGCTAAAGGAAAGGGCAGGAGGGTTTGTCCATGGCCATACCTTTTCTCATCATCCGGTTGCCTGTGCCGTAGGATTAGCGGTTATCCAGTTTATCAAAGAGAAGAGGCTTGTGGAGCAGAGTGCCAAAAGGGGCAACTATCTCTTAAAGAGACTTGAGGAACTGAAAAGTTTTTCTTTTGTGGGCGATGTGAGGGGCAGGGGGTTGATGGCCGCCATCGAGTTTGTCAAAGATCAAAAAACAAGAGAGCCTTTTCCCAGGACTGAACGATTTACCGAAAGAGTGATCGATTCGGTCTTTGAAAATGGCCTGATCCTCTACCCAGGAACAGGGTTTGTGGATGGGGTCAATGGCGACATGGTGATGGTCGGTCCTCCGCTTATTATTGAAGAAAATCAGATCGATGAGATCATCGAAATTCTGAAGAAGGCTTTTAAAAGCATTTCGGAGTTCAGATTGCGGAATTCGGAATGAAAAAATAGGGCAAGTCATATGGACAAACTGATTATTTCGGTGGGTATTACAGGTTCCCGTATCACAAGGCAGCAGACGCCCTATATCCCCATTGCCCCGGCGGAGATTGCACAATCCGGCATTGAAGCTTGGAGGGCAGGGGCTTCGGTTCTCCATATCCATGTCAGGGATCCGAAGACCGGGTTGGGGACCCAGGATTATTCTATTTTTAAGGAGGTAGTGGACCGTATTCGGGGTGAGACGGATGCCATCCTCTGTCTGACCACAAGCGGTATTCCAGGGAGAAATCTCGAATTTCGCGAGAGACTTGTCCCTCTGGCCTTTAATCCGGAACTAGTCTCTTTTGATGCAGGTTCTGTGAATATGAGGCAGAATGTTTTTCTCAATCCACCGGAATTTTTAGAGCTCTTAGCCAGAGAGACGCTGGTTAAGGGGATTAAGCCCGAGTTGGAAGTATTTGAGGCTGGAATGGTTGATACCTGCACTCGGTTTTTGGAACAAGGTCTTTTGAAACCTCCACTCCTTTTTCAATTTGTCCTGGGGGTGTTGGGTGGGATGTCCGCTACAACAAAATCGCTTCTCCATCTATCAGAAATCATTCCCGCAGGCTCCACCTGGTCGGTCATCGGTATCGGCACAGGACAGCTCCCCATGGCGATGGTCGCCATGACCATGGGCGGACATGTCCGTGTCGGATTAGAGGACAATATCTACTATTCAAAAGGCGTACTGGCCAAGACGAACGCCGAATTGGTTGAAAGGATCATCCGCATCTCCAAGGAATTTGGAAGAGAGATCGCCACCCCGTCTGAAGCCCGAAAACTCCTCAGTTTGTAAAACCTGGGGTCAGGCTTGCAATATTGCAATTTGTTATTTAAGAAACAGCTTCCAACGATTCCCTCATCCTCTGGGCTAATTCCAAATCGCTTTTGCTCCTTATCCGCAATCGTTTCCCCGCCGAACTTAAGGTTGTTATATCCCTCCCTGTCGATTCCCCCAATTCTCCAAGGGAACAAATCTCTAACTCCGAAACCAACCAGGCAGCCATTGCACGGGCTTCGGATAAGTTCCGATCTTTTCCAGGTAAAGCCAAATCTTTTTCCCCTATATGATAGTACCTGCAAACCTCCCTAAGAACCTTATCTAAACTAATCTTTCGCCTCGATATGGCCTCTTTCTGACTTAAAACACGATTGATGAAGTTGTCATCTCCAAGGATGCGACTGTCCGCGCCAACTCCCCTGTAGTATTGGTCTTGATGTCCTATTCTCTTGCCGTCTAAAACGAATCTCTCGTAAACCCTGCGAGCATTGGGTAGTCGTTCTGAGAACTGGGACAATACCCATTCCGTAGTTAGCCAGGGAATCGTTTCAAAACCAAGATACGCACGATGGCCACTCCAGAGATAATCCTTTGGCTCCTTGACCATTCCGGCCCTTACCGGATTCAAATGGATGTAGCGGACAAGCTCCCTTAGGTAAATATCTTCATCTACCAGAACCGCCTTGTAACGTCCCTGAAAAAGATGCCCTGAGCGGCCCAGGCGCCAATTGATCCACCGGGTATAGCGAAAGCTGAGATTCTGGAGGATTCGAGAAAGCGAGACCCCCGCTACCTGAATTGCTAGGTGAACGTGATTGTTCATTAGACAAAAGGCGTGGATGCGGTGACCAAAGCGTTCGATCCCCTCCTGGACAAGGGAGTAAAAATGATTGCGATCCTTATCATCAAAGAAGATCGTCTGGCTGCTGTTACCACGAAGGACAACATGATACAGCGCCCCAGATAGGTGAACTCTCGGCTTTCGGGCCATAAGGGATAATTACCAAATAAATTGCAATATTGCAAGCCTGACCCCGTTATTGGGTGAGGGAAGCGATGACCTTCTGAA
>Ga0194110_10005532_pt1 | contig 14957 bp, 11 predicted proteins | sample TA2Kig1200mmetaG_FD_146192 | JGI IMG/M metagenome (GOLD analysis project Ga0194110, IMG submission 146192) | Freshwater microbial communities from Lake Tanganyika, Tanzania - TA2015032 Kigoma Deep Cast 1200m | ecosystem: Environmental > Aquatic > Freshwater > Lake | place: Tanzania: Lake... | reverse complement strand
CATATATGCTGGGCGAACTGCAGGCCGACAAAGCGATTATCCCCCTGATGGCTGGCCTGCGCAACGCCAAAGACGATTGTGAGCGAATCGCAGCCGCCTGGGCCCTGTGCAGAATCGGCGATGGAAGGGGTGTCTACGCTGTGAAGCAGGCCGCCCGATTCGACAACAGCCAGAAGGTCCGCAGCCATTGCGCCTGGTATTACAACCTGTATGTTCAGAGCGGTACGTTCGCCTTCACGCCCCCCGTGAGCCCCACGATGCAGCTTTCGTCACGATAGGGTGTGTCGGAACACTGAGAACCAGACCCTGAAGCAGCGGGCAGAGCCGTGGAGGCTTGCCCGCTTGCTTTGTTTGGACACCCCGATAGCCCCTTCCACAGCCTACGCTTCCAGGGGAGTCCGACCGAGGGAGCGCCGACGGGAAGATCGATAGGAGGGAACCGGCCTCAACCACGAGGCAAAGATCCCGAAATTCGGACATCCGCCGCCGCTCAACCCCATAGGTCTCCGCTCGTCGACATCTGCCGCCTTCCGGCCAACTCCGCTTCATTCTGTCTCCAAAATCTTGCATATTTGGGCCGAGCCTGAGAGGTGTTTGTGCTCCTCTCCCCCTCGTACAGTCGTTTGAAATCAACCGACGCATGAGATCCGCGCTTCCTAAGCTCCGATTGCTCTCCTTCTGGCACTACCAGATCGCTGGCTGGACAACGCTCTGGCTTGCTGATTTCGCTCTTATCTCGTTCAAACCGATGCCTCTTCGGGATATCGTCACCGAGTCTCTCGAGGTGCCGTTGGCCTTTACGCTCTCTCTTCTGCTCCGTCAGATCTACAAACGGGTGGACTACAGGAGCATCACAATTCTTGCGCTCATCGGCTACATCGCGTTCTGGTCCCTGGTGTTCACGGTGCTCTGGTACGCATCAATCGCGACGCTTTGGTTCTTCGCGACCGGACCTTCTGCGATTTCGTTTCTCGACTATCGAGTTGCTCTCCGCTGGATCAACTACTTCGTTCCGATCTGGCTTGGCTGGAGCTCCCTTTACTTTGGCCTGAAGTTCTGGCGAGACTGGGAAGATCAAAAGGACCGGGCCCGCAAAGCAGTTGCGCTTGCCCAGCGCGCGCGGCTCCAGATGCTACGCTATCAGTTGAATCCACATTTCCTCTTCAACGCCCTGAATTCGGTGCGCGCGCTGATTCAGGAAGACAAGAAGCATGCGAAAGACATGATTACGGAGCTTTCCGAGTTTCTGCGGTACTCGCTCATCCACCGGGATCATTCCGACGTGCCGCTGCGCGAGGAACTGGATGCCATACGCCACTATCTTTCGATCGAGAAGAAACGCTTCGAAGACAAGCTGAAGGTGACATTCCATATCGATCCCAAAGCGGAGGATTATCCTGTCCTGAGCTTTTTGATCCACCCGCTTGTGGAAAACGCCATTAAATATGGAATGAAGACGAGCCCCATGCCCCTGAAAATTCACATCGAAGCCGCTATGCGAGAAGGGAACCTTCGCATTGCCGTCAACAACTCCGGCTCCTGGCTCTCGCGACCGGAAGATGGAAAAGGAACCCTGGATGGAACGGGCACGGGTCTCACCAACGTCCGAACCCGGCTGGAGAACGCCTACCCCGGCAGGCACCGTTTCACTGTAAAACGGAATAACGGGAGTGTTGGGATCACGATTGATATCTACAAAGAGCTGAAGGCATAAGTCCCGTGGCTATTCGCTTTCGTCGTTTACGAGATTGGACGTTCTGGCACTATCAAGCCGTCGGATGGCCGATCTTTGCCCTCGCTCACATCGTCGTGAACGCAACGGCGTATGGACTCAGCTGGGTTCTTGTCACCAACATCTTGGTTCAAGTGTTCGCCGGGTTCCTCCTCTCGCTTGTCCTGCGCGAATACTTCCGAAGGGTTCCCTACCAGACGGTCTCGTTGCCCTCCATCGTTGTGCGAATTGTCGTCGGTGCGTTTCTGATGACCACGGTCTGGTACGGGGCGTTCATACTCATCTCCCTCGCTTACTACGGACCGGCGGTTCTTGAAAGATTGCTGCAGGTCGGGCAAGCTGCCCGGACCATCGCGCTCATTTACCCTGAGAAGCTCGTCTGGGGTTCGCTCTACTTCGGCATCAAGTTCTGGCGGGATTGGATCAACGAACGGGAGCGGGCAGAGAATGCAGAGAGAGAGGCCGAGCAGGTCCAGCTCCATACATTGAGATATCAGCTCAATCCGCACTTCCTTTTCAATTCTCTCAATTCCCTCAGGGCACTGATTGATGAGGATGCGCAACAGGCGCGAACCCTGATCACCGAGCTTTCCGAGTTCCTGCGGTATTCACTCGTCAGCAGGAATCGCTCCGACGTAACGGTTCAGGACGAGCTGCAGGCTGTCCGTCACTATCTCTCCATCGAAAAGAAACGGTATGAAGAGAAGCTCGAGGTGGTATTCGATATCCAGCCGGGGACGGAACAGTATCCGGTGCTCAGCTTCCTCATTCAGCCGCTCGTCGAGAATGCGGTGAAGTACGGCATGCAGACAAGCACCATGCCGCTGCGAATCCGGATCGCGAGCGCTCTGGACGGCGCATCGCTACGGATATCCGTTACAAACACCGGTCGATGGGTGGCTCCGTCACCGGCTGTGTACGCAGGCCCGAACGGGAGTGGATCTGGATTGGATAATGTGCGGGCGCGACTCGAGCACGCGTTCCCGCACAATCATTCGCTGGAGACCGTCGAACGTGACGGTTGCGTCAGTGCAGTCATTGACATTCACTATGGCAGCGAGATACCCCATGAAGAGAAAGTTGCGCGCGGTCATCATTGACGACGAACGGCTTGCCCGTAAAGACCTGCACTCGCTTCTTGCGGATTTCAAGAACATCGAAGTTGTGGGCGAAGCGGACAATGTGGCATCCGCGGCGAAGCTGATCAAACAGAAGAACCCCGACCTGGTGTTCCTGGATATCCAGATGCCCGGCGAGTCGGGATTCGATCTCCTCGAGAAGACCGACGTGAGAGCAAAGGTCATCTTCGTGACGGCCTTCGACGAATACGCCATCCGCGCCTTTGAAGTCGATGCTGTCGACTACCTGTTGAAGCCAGTAAACCCGGAGAGGCTCCGGCGAGCGATTGAAAAGGTGGAAAAAGAAGACCAGCAGCACGTCGGAACGCGGCGGAAGCTCGGATATGATGATACGATGTTCTTGACCATCAACACGAGCCTCAAATTCATCAAGGTGAACGCAATCCTCTGCATCGAGGCTGCCGGTGACTACTCCCAAATGATCACGACAGAGGGGAAGAGAGGTCTCGTGCAGAAATCCATGGCCGAATGGGAGGAGCGACTCCCCGAGAACCATTTCTGCCGCATCCACCGCTCGACGATCGTCAACCTCGAGAACGTTGTGAAAGTCGAGGAGTGGTTCAACAGCGCATACCACGTGCATCTGAAAGGTATCGAGACTCCTTTCGTCATGAGCCGGCGATACGCAGCGCGGTTGAAGGAAAAGATGGGATAGAGTCTAGATCGGACCCTCCGAAGGTTTCGGCGCAATTGCCCAGAACCTTCGGAAGGTTTCCAGGCCTACTTCTCTCGAGGGAGGCACACGGCGGAGAAGGATCTCAACTCCCTTGCCCGAAGCCCGAAGGGTCCGCGTGGGTTCCGACCTGGTCGGCATTGCTCCTTGCCCAAACCGGTTCATTCCCGACACCAGCGAAACCGAGTTGTGCGGTAGATTCGGGCTCAGCTCTCGGCGAGAGACCATCACTTGGTGAACAAATCCGACATCAACTCGAGCAATCGGGTTCGTCCCCGATCGCTTTCCCTTGCGAGAGCTCATCCAGGCTCATAGGACCCCGGACGTTCAAATATATGGGGCCGGCGATTTCCCCGAACGCGTTGCCCAGTACGCAGATTACCAAGGGCATCCAGTATCCGGCGGACAGCTCGTCAACGGCCTTCAGAATAGAGTCAACAAACGACATTTCGTTAAAGAGAAATCCCTCGGCAACGAACATACCAAGCGCTCCTGATAGCGCCCAATAGCCAAATTCAAACACCCCGACCGAAACTGCCCAAGCCATTTCCCTGCCATCGAAGCGCCCGATCAGGAGTCCTACGATAATCCCCTGGACGATGGCGAGAAGCGGACTGATCAAGATCATCCCGAGGAGAAAGAAGAGGAAGATTGCGGGCAACATAATCAGCACGATGAATGTCGCCGATGCACGAAGGAATTTCTTTTCTCTCCAGACTCTCAACAAGATCTTGAACGGTGGGTATTGGAACTGCCGAATCCGTTTGCTCACAAGCCAAGTTCGGATCTTCTGCGCGGTCTTGTTGCCTGATTTGATGAAAACCACTCCAACGGCAAGACTGGCCCAGATGATCGAAAACAGGATGAGAAAGAGTGTTACCAGTTCAAGAGGTTTCATGACTCTACCCAAGATACCTTCCGAAGGTTCTCTTAGCGGCTCCCAGACCTTCGGAAGCTCTCAATTGAGCCACAACATTTCTTGTATTTCTTGCCGCTTCCACACGGGCAAGGATCATTTCTATCGGGGCCGAGGCCGGAGAAGCCCCGGTCCTTCTCGTGCGCCCAGCGCATGACGTTTGCCGGCGGCCGCTCGTTGCGAAACTCGTTCGCCATGAACTTCATGTACAGACCTACGTGGTTGAAGAACTTCTTGTATCCCGCACACAGGTAGTTGAGCCCGCTCTCACCATCGGGCGTCTTGATGAACCGATGCTTCGGACACTCCCCGTTGCAGGTAAACCGGACTTCACATTTCAGGCAGTATGCTGGCAACCGATCTCTCTTGTCCGAGCCGAAGGCTCGCTGCTGTGGGGAGTTGACCAGTGACTCGAGTGGATGCTCCATGATGTTGCCCAGTCGGTTCTCCGGGTACACATAGTGATCGCACGAGTAGAGGTCTCCGTTGTGTTCGATTGCCATCGCATCACCGCACACTTCGCGGAAAACGCAAACGCTCGGCTGCATCCCCAGCCACATTTCAAGGCTTACGTCAAAGAGCTGCACGTAGCATTTCCCCACATCATTCCTTACCCATTCGTCAAAGATCGCACAGAGGAAAGTACCATACTGGAGCGGCTCGACAGACCATTCCGTCACCTCGGCTTCACCGGAGTAGTCTGGTGCGACAAGGCTTAGCCCCTCCGACGTCGGGAGCACCGCAACGCGCTCCGCGATCGGGATAAATTGCAGGAATCCGCTCCCAACCTCCTTCAGAAATCGATAGACCTCAAGTGGGTAGTGGGAATTGTGGCGCTGCACAACGGTGAGCGTGTTGAAGTCGACGGCGTGTTTCTTCATATACTCAATCCCTCTCATCACTTCGTCAAAACTTGCACCGCCGCCAAGGTTGACGCGATACCTGTCATGCATCTCTTGCGGCCCGTCGATCGAGAGGCCGATGAGGAACTCGTTCTGAGCGAAGAACTCACACCACTCATCGTTGAGCAGGATCCCGTTCGTTTGAAATGCGTTTTCGATCCTTTTTCCGTCGGCATACTGTGCCTGAAGCGCCACAACCCTCCGGAAATACTCTACACCCAAGAGCGTCGGCTCGCCTCCCTGCCAGGCGAAACTGACGACAGGGATCTGCTGTGCCTCGATCGTCTGGCGGATGAACGATTCCAGCACTTCATAGGGCATTGCCCACGTCGATCGGCGCGGGTAGAGTTTCTCCTTCTCCAAGTAGAAACAGTACGTGCAGTTGAGATTGCAGATGGGGCCGGTGGGCTTGGCCATGATATGAAACCCCAGGCGGTTCTCGCTTGCAGGGCTCATTTTTTGTTGATCGGTCATCGGAGAGTCAAGGATGGTGAGGTCACGCCGCAGACGGTTCGAAGGTCCAAAATCTCTCGTGGCTCCAAGTCAGTTCACGACGAACTGAGTCTCATCGAATCAAGGGATGACCGCTCAGGGGAGGATCGATCTTACCCAGATCGATTCCGAGGCGTGCGAGAATCGTCGGTGTCACATCAGCTCGAGTACCCGCGCGGCTCAGAAGCTTGTCGTTGGTGGCGAGGAACACAAACGGGGCGTCGCGATGCTGCTTCCGTCCTTCGTCAAACCCGTGGTCAGCCGTTACGTAGATCAGAGTCTTATCGTACACCCTCATCTGCTTCAACTTCTCCACAATCTTTCCTGTCCAGACGTCACACGAGATCAACGCATCATTGTACTCTTTAGAGTTCTCCCCCCAGCGATGGCCGCTGTGATCGACTTCGGCAAAATGAACGAAGAAAAAGAATCGCTTGTTCTGGTATCCCTCCAGCAACTCGAGTGTCTTCTTCCCCACTTTCGCATTCTCCACCAGACCGTTGATGAAAAGGTCCATGCCATCTTTTGAAAGAAAGTACGGCTTGCCCGGGATATCGACGTACAGGACACCCTTCTCTTCGACGATCTTTCCGCCGACCCAGTTTCTGTCGCGCAAGAGCTGCCTCTCAAATCTGGTTGCCCTCATCGGCCGTCTGGCCTGGCGGAGCGCACGTATCTCCGATGCAGTCTTCGGATCGAGCTGGATCCGTTGTGGCGGATCGTCATCGACATGTCCTCTTTTCCCGATGACCGCAACAGCGACAAAGTCCGGTCCGAAGAATTGCTTGAGTCGCTCGCCGATGGTATACCCCATCGGTATCGGTTGATAACGAGAATTGCTGTAGACACCGGTGATTTCTGGACCGTAACCCGTGAGGATCTGCGTCCAGCCAGCCTTCGTATCGGTAACGCCTTGAACATCAATCGGCGCCATGGCGCCTTCGGCTATGAGTGCCTTGAGTGTGGAGAGTTCACCCCTCTCAAGGAGTTCGTTGACATGGTTTCGCTGCGCTCCGTCCCAGCCGAAGAGTATGACGTTCTTCGCACCATCGGTCGGACTCTGTCCGTGGGAGACCCCTGCAGCAGAAAGGAAAAAAGCGAGAAGCAGTTGAAGATGGCGTCTGGTGATCACGTAGTCATCCTTTGAGATGTAGCTTAGATCGCGTTGAGGAAATCCTTACGGTCGCTTTCTGGAAACCTAACTGTTTCTTTTGAAATTTTCATTGTTTTCCTTCCATTTTTTGCTATTATGGAAAACCAGACGTTGTTTGTGACCAAGGAGAGTCCAACCGAGACATGCACGAGTACGCATGAGCCCAATCGTTCTTAATCTGGATTTGGTTCAAACACTGGCACTTGCAGCCGTGGTCCTCTTCTGTGGGTACGCGATTCGCCGTCGTGTCGGTGTGCTTGATCGCTACAACATCCCTGCACCTGTCGTCGGCGGCTTCCTTTTCGCCGCGGTTGCCCTCGCTCTTCGACTTGCCGGGTGGGTGATCTTCGAGTTCGATACCATCCTGCAGCCACCGCTGATGATCGCGTTCTTTACGACGATCGGACTCGGGGCGAATCTCCGGCTCCTCAAGATCGGCGGCCCGCAGGTACTGCTGTTCTGGGGATTGGCAACCGTGCTGGCATTGTTCCAAAATTCCGTGGGCCTTCTGCTCACCAAAGTCCTCGGCGTTCACCCGTTCTTGGGGCTCATCGCCGGTTCGATAACGATGACCGGGGGACACGGTACGGGCGCAGCGTTCGGGAAGTTGCTGGAGGATCAATATGCTTTCGCGGGTGGATTTACGATCGCCATGGCGGCTGCCACGTTTGGTCTCGTGAGCGGGGGACTCATTGGTGGACCGGTGTCCACAAAGCTCATAACGCGCTGGAAGCCGAAACACCAGGCTTCCGAAATCGATCCTGCCGCCAAACGGGCGACGCAGGAATACGAATCGCTGGAGCACGAGATCGACAAGGAACCTGCGGGGGCGCCGCCCACCGCGTTTCGGCTCCTCAAAGTCATCACCATCATCCTCGTTGCGATGTGGCTCGGTTCACTTCTCAGTGATTGGATTAAACAGTTCTTCACCCTGCCTGCCTACATCGGCGCCATGCTCGTTGCCGCAATTATCTGCAACGCCGCGCCCCTCTTCAAGCTCCGCATCGAGCAACGCGCGGTGGATGATCTTGGCACGATTGCTCTCTCACTCTTTCTCGCGATGGCGCTGATGTCGCTCAAGCTCTGGGAGCTGCTTGACCTGGCGATACCAATGCTGATCATCCTCGCCGCCCAGGTGGTCTTGATGGCTGCGTATGCTTACTTTGTCACCTTTCGCGCAATGGGACGGGATTACGATGCTGCTGTGATGGCTGGAGGCCACTGCGGCTTCGGGCTCGGCGCGACGCCAAATGCTGTGGCGAACATGGAGGCGATCACGGAAAAATTCGGACCTGCACCGCGCGCATTCCTTGTTCTTCCCATGGTCGGGGCCTTCTTTATCGACTTCACGAACGCGCTGATTATCACCGCGTTCATCAACCTGGTTCACTGAGCTTCCGAGCCGCGCAGATCCCGCTGCGCTCAAGGCTACTCCAGAGGTCCGGAGGGGCTTGAGCTACTCTTGAAGAACTCCCAGATTACATCCGTGGCCCGCACAGCCATTCTGCTCGGCCCCATAATGCGCCCCGGCAACATCGCCTCCCCACCCGGCCATTCGTGACCCTGCGCTTTGATGAACCACACAGTGAAAGGCACATTTGTATCGCAGGGTCCGTACTCCAGGACCTGCACCGTGCTGTCATCCCGAACCGTTCGCGGGGCCTGATTGCACCCCAGAGCAACAGACCATTTCCGCAAGGTCGTTTCTACCGGAGGTGTCGTGCGTCTTCCCCAAGGGAGTCTCGATTCCCCTCCCGCAAGCGGCACGAGCGGATCTTCGGTGCCGATCATGTACAATGTCGGCAGCGGGCGAGCCGGCTTGGGCTCCTCGATCCAGCACAGGCTCGCGACAGGGGCAATCGCCGCGAATCGTTCGGCCATCTCGTGGGCAAGCCTGAAGGTCATCCCCGCACCGTTCGAATGCCCCGTCACATAGATCCGGTGAGCGTCCAGTTTGACCCGCTGCCGGACATGGTTCAAGAGATCCTTGAAGAACTGGATATCGTCAACCTTGGTCCGCGGGCTCCCTTCCCGCAACTGCCCTGTGTTCCAGAGCCGCGGATTGAGCAAAAAGCTTGGTCTTCCGGTTGGCCTCGCAGGCAGCCCATCGGGAGCAATGGCAATGAAACCTTCCTGCTCAGCTTTCTCTCTCCATCCCGCTCGTTCCAGGTAACCTTCTCCGCTTCCGCCGGCCCCGTGAAGTATCAGAACAGTCGGCAAACGTTCGTTCGAATCAGCGCGGGTTGGCACATAAGCAAGGTAGGTCCATTCGTGTCCTGCGGAGACTATTGAAAACTCATGCAGGCCGGGGCCAAGTTGTGCCGTTTCAGCAGGTTGGGAAGAAGGCAATAAGAACGGCTGGGCATTGGCTATCATCACAAATACCAAGGCCACGATAGCGTGTTTCATAGTATTCACCTGCATATCGCCGCAAACGGGCTCATCGTGGGGGGGGGTACGATCCAGAGATACCAGAACAGGCTCTAGAGATCCGGGCGAAAACCCATTACTTGCCACTAAGACGCCAAGACACAAAGAAAAATGTTATGAATTTGTTCTGTTCTTGTTAACCTTCGTGACTTCGTGTCTTGGTGGCTCAGCTTTTCGACCGCGTCTCTAGAAACGGTGTAAGTGCAATGCATCCTTTCGCGATCACGCTCTGAGGAAGATCTTCTTCTTTGTGCACACGCTTGCTGCCAGTGCCACAAGATATGTCATGAATGCTCCCCGCAATGCGCCGAGCCAGGGAGTGGGAGTCATTCTCTCGATCAGGACGTCAAGACTCAGAAGGCCAAGCGCCGGGGGAACGAGACTGTTCACACCGGCATACGCAATCAACGGATTCTGCCCGCTTTCGATCAGCAAATTCAGAGCTCTTCGACGTTGAAACACATCGATTACAATGGTGAGCGCGATGAGCGCGAACATCGCAAGACCACCCGTGACGAAATAGTAGCTGAAGGTTGAGTGATCTTTCCTGATTCCGCCCTCGAACGGCTCGAGGGAGAGACCGATGAATAAGAGGAATGTACCCCATTGAAACATCTTCATCATCAGGACTTCCGTGGTTGTCGTGGGAGAGTGCATCAACACCCACGCTATCCCACACAGTACCACCGCAATGATCGTTGTTTCGAGCGTCCATCGGGCTTTCAGCCCAATGACGAGAACGACGTTGAGAAGAATCATCGAGAGCGCCGTCGCAATCAAGTGCATGGATGTCCAGGATCCCGCCGGGCGATTCTCCCCCCGAGGTGCTTTCATCCAGTTCAGTATCATGTCGCCGACCACCGTTCCCGGGATGATGAGGAAAAGATACTTCTGAAACCGCAGCTCGAACAACCACGGCAATGGCGAGTTCAACCAGAAAGGCTTGATCCATCCCTCAGCCGTCGACGAAAGTATCAGGCCCGCCAGCAGACCGAGCAGGCCGATCCGTACGATGAGCTTGTCACGGGTGAACAACCAGATGATTGCTCCGGTGAAATAGACATTTGAGAGGACAAGGATGATAATGTCGCTCTTGTGCAAAGAGAACCCCGAGCCATCCTTGAACTTCCACACCATCATCAGCACGAACGCGCCGATCCACCCTGCAGCACGGATCCCACGACGCGTCCAGACATTCCACCGATCCGGCATTCGGGCAAGTATGGGGAAAAGCAGAAGGAAGCCGATCAAACAGAGTGTCAGTGAGAGAGCGGTCGCGCGCCCGTCAGCCGTCGCAGGCATCGACCATGGCCGGATGTGCTGCACGTAGATTGCGAATCCGGCCAGAAGCAGTCCCCGCTCAAGGACTGAGAGAATGATTCTCCAGAGCGGTGTGCCCTGGTCGAGTCGGCGTGACAGCGCGAGCGGGATCGCTGCGCCCATCGTGAAGATGAAGAAGGGGAAGACAAGATCCACCCACGTGATGCCGGGGAGATTCGGATTGAAGATGTGATCCGGCGGGGGAACCTGTGCATGGTACATCCAGTCCGGCAGCACTCCGAATGGAATTCGCCCGGAGAAGACCATGAGAAGGATAGCGAGACCTCGGAGAGCGTCGAGGGCGAGTGCCCGCCTGGGCTCGGAGTGAGGGACCGGCTGCGTCATCGATCGTTGGTCAGGTGAGATCAAGCCTCTCGACAATTACGCGAGACCCCCTTGGATATTCAAGATACTTGAATCCTCAGCCAAGTCGCAGGTATCTGCCGAGGGGTAATCCGCCGAAAACGGCAACACACGAGGAAAAACAGCAAGGCCAAAGGCGAATCCTCGGCCTTCGCTGTCAACCGCACAGCGCCGCATTCGCAGGTCCAGGGGGAATCCGGGGCTCCCGGCGGCTCCTTATTCCCCGAAACACGTGATCCTGTTGCGTCCTGACCGCTGCGCCTCATAGACGGCATGTTTAACAGCATTGAGGAGTTCATCCATCGTTGCAGCATGGTGGGGATAGACAGCTATACCTACGCTCACCGTCGTCTTGATTTCGTGGTTCGTGAACACGGTTTGCTCGACGGCTGAACGAAGTTGATCCGCAAAGAGCAAAGACTCATCTAGGTCTGAATTCGCCCTCAGCACGATGAACTCATCGAGAGCATGGCGTCCTGCCGCGTCGATGTTCCTTAGTCGAGACTTGATCAATCCACCGATTTCCTTGAGCATCTTTCGCGAGGATTCATAGCCGTACATCGACGAAATGTGTTTGAAGTTGTCAATATCGAGCACCATCAACCCAAATTTCTCGTTCAGCGTTTGCGCTCGCTCGATGCTTGTACGGATCCGCTCAAGGAACGGCGCATACTTTTCAAGATCGGTCTCGTGATCCGTTCGGTCCAGGCGCAGATTTGCCTCGAACAACTCCGACTTGTGGATAGCCAGTGCGGCGAAATCGGCAAAGGTCTGCAACACCCGAACGTCCTCAGGGGAAAACGCCCGCTTCTCGCTGCAGTCGGCGTGCAAATAGCCTATCGTCCTATGATCAGCAGACATCTGCACACAAACTGCGGAGCCGAAGGGATATTCCAGTTTCACCTCTTCCGCGAGCTGAGCCTCAGCCTCACTGTCGGCAATGAGAATCGGAGCACCGGTCCATAAAAGCCTTCCAAGTGCACCGGTCGCGAGCTTTCGCCGAAAGGCCTTCGAATAGGTGTGGGAGAGACCGTACCCCAGTGCAATGTTCAGATATTCGGTTTGTGGATCTACGATAACAATTGCACACGTGCGACACCGATACATCCGAACAACACGATCGACGATGTGATGAAGAACCTGTTCATACTGGTTGGTGGACTTCAGAACTCTGAGGATTTCAGAAGCAAAGCTGAGGCACTCTTCGGCTTTCTTGGATATCACCGCCATCACCTCCTAGGTGTCAAAGTGTGTCCGTCAGATTGAGGGTGCGCTATTGCTGCCCTGAGACTACGCCGCTTCCTCCAGTCGCTTGATGATGGTCTTGTTCTGGTGGTTGCGGATATTTTTCCCTTCCGTCGTGAAGGCGAAATCAATGCGATTCTTGTAGAATTCGGCGATCCGGCTGCGCACCATTTTGAGGGTGCTGTTCAACATCCGGTTCTGTTCTGTGAAGCCCTCCCCCAGCACGCACACGGCCGAGGGGAGCCAGCGGTCAGGGAAGAGGCCCGCGTCTTTGTTCCCGGCACGGTAACGATCGATTTCCGATTGCAGCAGCAGGAGTGTCGATTCCTGTCCCTCTTCCGTGTGGCACGAGAGTTTTTTCGACTTCAGAAACGCCAGAATTGCCTCCTTGTTCGGCACAACGAGCGCCACAGTATACGGCGACTGATTGTTGTAGAGCATCACTTGATCGATAAGGGGGGAATGTGCGACAATCGTCTCCTCAATTGCCTCGGGGCTGTACTTCTCGCCATCGTGGCTGATCAACAGGCTCTTCTCCCTGCCGAGCACGAAGAGGAATCCGTCCTGATCAAGGTATCCGATATCGCCCGTGTGAAGCCATCCTTCCCGCAGGACCTCCCGCGTCGCTCGTTCATTCTGCCAGTAACCGGTCATCACATTTTCCCCTTTCACCACAATTTCACCCTTCTGACCGACCGGCAGCGTGTTGCCGCTCTCATCACAGATCTTCACCTGTAAGTCCGGCAGGACGGTCCCGGAGGACCCGAACTTGTGCTTCGCCGGAGTATTCGCCGAGATGACGGGGGCGGCCTCCGTGAGCCCATAGCCCTGGTACATCGGAATCCCGATGGCGTAGAAGAACTGCTGGAGCTCGATATCCAGATATGCAGCTCCGCCGATGAAGTAGTCGAGCCTGCCACCGAAGCTCGCGCGGATCTTCTTGAAGATGAGCGCGTCGCAGAGGCGGTAGATGGGATGTTTCGGCTTGCCGACATCCCTTCCGCCGTTCCAGCCGTCCCCATAATGCGCGTACGCGAACTCCAGGCCTTTTCGGAAGAGGTTCCAGATCAACTTACCCTTCTCCCCGATCCCCTTCTCGATGTTCTTTCGGAAGTTCTTGGCCAGTGCCGGAACGCTCAGCAGAAAGGTCGGGCGCACCTCCTTGATATTGACCGGAATGTTCCGCAGAGTCTCCATCGGTGTCTTGCCCACCTGGACAGAAGCCATGCTCGCGCCGATGCTCGAGAGGAGATAGACACCCGCTGTGTGAGCGAACGAGTGATCCCACGGCAGGATAAGCAGCGAGCTGTACCATTCCGGTTGCGGCAGGTGTCGCGAGCACTGCTTGACATTCACCACGTAGTTGCGGTGCGTCAGGATGATCCCCTTCGGATCGGCGGTTGTGCCGGATGTGTAACTGATGGTCGCAGGGTCGTCCTCTCGAACCGATTGCCAGGTCCGCTCCAGCTCCTCACGGTGTGATCGCAGATAGTCCTTCCCCCGCTCCAACAGTTCAGAGAATCCGATCTCGTCCTCCGCAAGAGTGCCTTGAGGGTCGAACAAGATGATCTTTTGAAGATCGGGGAGGTCAACCCTCATCTTCATGACTTTGTGTGCCTGAGTCCCCGAGACGGCGACCATTCGACATCCAGAGTGAGCCAGCCGGAACTTCAGGTCGGATTGCTCCTCCAGCTTGACAGAGAGCGGAACGCTGATCGCTCCGGCATAGAGGATGCCGAGCTCTGCGATGACCCATTCGTTTCTCCCTTCAGCAATCAGGCCGATGCGATCACCGGGCTTGATGCCGAGCGTCAGCAAACCCGCCGCGCACCGATGAACAGATTCCTGGATCTCACTGTATGTTGATCCTTTGTACGACTTTTCTTTCTTCTCCCACATCATAACGCTCTTCGAAAAGCGCTGGACGCTGTCTTCAAAGAGCCGTGGAATGGTTCGTGGGGGCGAGTTCGTCATATGTATTCTCACCTGGATGGTTGATGGGTGAACTGGCTAAAGGTAAGAAATAAATCGTTGTGTGCCTCAAAGATCCAAGAATCTTCCGGCCAAGACGTTGGGCCGCTTGAATCAAGAATGAGAATCGGAATCAGCTTGCGTTACGCACGCGTTCGATATCTTCCTGAAGAGAACCCCACTCCCAGTACGCCTTTTCAAGTAGATCCTGAAGGGCCTTATGCTCCTGCGATACGTTCTTTGCCTCAGATCCATCGCGATACAGCGCGGGCTCTGACATTTTCGCTTCCAGCTCAGCCTTCCGCCCTTCCAGCCTCTCGATTTCCTTCTCGAGTGACTCCATCCGCTCATGCAGCGGCTTGAGCTCCCGGTAGAGCCGCTGACGATGCTCTGCCTCCACCCTCTTCCGCTCCCGCTCGCTCATCGGCTGAGAAACTGCCTGCCTGGATTGCGCTGCCTCCTGCGCACGTGAAACGGCCTCACGTTCCTGCTTTTTCCTGTACAGGTAGTCGGAAACATTACCGTGGAAGGTCTTGACACGCCCGCCGGAAACCTCTACGACCTTGTTCACGATCGGATCAAGGAACGCCCGGTCGTGCGAGACAATAAGATACGATCCCT
>Ga0194110_10005525_pt1 | contig 14975 bp, 14 predicted proteins | sample TA2Kig1200mmetaG_FD_146192 | JGI IMG/M metagenome (GOLD analysis project Ga0194110, IMG submission 146192) | Freshwater microbial communities from Lake Tanganyika, Tanzania - TA2015032 Kigoma Deep Cast 1200m | ecosystem: Environmental > Aquatic > Freshwater > Lake | place: Tanzania: Lake... | reverse complement strand
TGCCCCCCTCCTTGATGCCGGAGGCGCCGCGCATCATGGACCGGAGGCTCTGGCCGCCCATGATGCCCCTGGTCTTGATGCCCACCAGCCAGAAGATGGTCCCGATGACCAGCAGGATCGCTCCCGGGCCGATCAGGTCGAGGTTGCGGTTGATGGCGCCGACGATCACCAGAGCCGTTCCGGCGATGTCGGCCAGGACCCCGAAGACGATGAAGATGGTCATGGGCGCCACCTTACGCGGAATCCTGCGACGCTGCCCACCGGGGGTCAGTGGGTCACCAGCACCGCCGCCCCGCTCACCTCGCCTCGCTTCAGGCGGGCCAGGGCGGTGTTGGCCTCGTCCAGGGGGAAGGCCTCGGCCACCGTGTGGAGGGGGAGGCGGGCGGCGAGGTCGAGGAATTCGGCGGCGTCGCGCCGGGTGAAGTTGGCCACGCTGCGTATCTGCCGTTCCCACCACAGCAGTTGGTAGGGGAACTCAGGGATGCGGTCGAGGTGGATGGCGTTCACCGCCAGCACCCCTCCCCGGTCCAGGGCCCGCAAGGCGGCGACCACCACTTCGCCGGCCGGGGCGAAGGTGACCGCGGCGTCGAGCGGCGCCGGGGGCGGGTCGTCGTAGCCCCCGGCCCACACCGCGCCCATGTCGAGGGCCCGCTGCTGCTCGGCGGCGGAGCGGGTGGCGACGAACACCTCGCACCCCCAGTGGACCGCCACCTGGATGGCCAGCAGCGCCGAGGCCCCGAAGCCGTACAGCCCGAGGCGCTCTCCGGGGCGGATCCCCGACACGCGCAGGGCGCGGTAGCCGATCACCCCGCCGCAGAGCAGGGGGGCGGCGGCGAGATCGGGGAAGCGGTCGGGGAGGCGCAGGGCGAATGCCGCCGGGGCCGCCATCCGGGTGGCGTAGCCCCCGTCGGCGTCCCAGCCGGTGAAGCGGGCCGCCGGGCACAGGTTCTCCCGGCCCTCCAGGCAGCGCTCGCACTCGCCGCAGCACCCGCCGAGCCAGCCCACCCCGGCGCGGTCGCCCTGCGCCCATCCCTCGACCCCGGGGCCGATCGCCGCCACCCGGCCCACCACCTGGTGGCCGAGGACGATGGGCAGTCGGCGGGCCTCGAGGTCGCCTTCCGCCAACTGCAGGTCGGTGCGGCACACCCCGCAGGCAGCCACTTCGAGCAGCAGTTCCCCGGGGCCCGGCGGGTGGTCGGGTCGGTCCTCGAGGCGTAGCGGGCCGGTCTCGATGGGGCCGGGCCGGGAGAGCACCATGGCGGGCATGGGCGGACGCTACCGCAGCGGGCGGCCGCGCCGCATCCCGAGAAGGAAGGGCCCGTCTCCGGGCGGCGGCGGCTTTGCCATAGCGCCCGGCGCGCGCCATCCTTAGGGCCGTGAGTTCCATCAAGCAGGTGGCGGGACGGCGCCCCAAGAAGGTGTACTCCGAGGGCCGCGCGTGCGCTCATCCCGGGTGCAGCACCCTCATCTCCCGCTACAACAAGAACGAGTTCTGCTGGCGTCACTTCCGGCCCCGGCCGGAGCCCGCCCGCATCCCCGGGCCGCCTCCCCAGGCCTGATTCCCGGGGCTTCCGCCTTCTCGCTCGGGCGCCCGCGGGCCCATTTGCCGTCCGGCGGCGCTAGCCTTCTCGGCAACGGAGAAAGGAGGTGGTCCAGCAGTGATTGGCAGTTCTTACAGGACCCCGGAGGTGGCCGGGCGCTAGCGGCCATCACAGGGGTGGCCGCTCCCCGGGCGAGACCGGGGCAGGTGGCGACTCCAACCCGGACCACCGGGCCCGGAGATCCGTGAGCCGGTCCTCTCACGGCGGCGGCGACGCCGAAGTGTCTCCGGGCCTGTCCGCGCCCCGAGGGGCTCAGGGTCCCCGCAGGGCTTCGTCGCGCAGTGCTTCGAGCAGGCGCCGGATCTGGCGGCGGAAGCGCTCGTCGGTCAGCGCCCCGGCGGCGTCGAAACGGGTCTCGGCCTGGTCGATCATGACCTCGGGGAGGCCCACCACCCGGACGTGGTTGTGGCGCAGGATCTCCCGCAGGTGAGCCTGGGCCCGCACCGTGCCGAAACGGCCGCCGGCCCCGAGGATCGCCGCCGTCTTGCCCCGCAGCGGGGACGACTCGCCGCCCCGGGAGGCCCAGTCGAGGGCGTTCTTCAAGACCCCCGGGATCGACCAGTTGTACTCGGGGGTGGCGATGAGCAGGGCGTCGGCCGCGGCGATCCCCTCGCGCAGTGCCACCACCTCCGGCGGGAACCCGACTGCCTCGAGGTCGGCGTCGAAGTTGGGGATCCCGTGGAGGGCGACGACTTCGATGGACACATCCTCGGGGGCCAGTTCGGCGGCGGCGCGCAGCGCAGCGGTGTTGTACGAGGCGCGCCGCAGGCTGCCGGAGACGGCGAGGACTCGGGTCGGCGGCAAGGTCGGGCCTCCGGTTGGGGTAACGGCCGGTGCAACCGCTCCGGGCCCCTGGTCATTCCTCGCCTGAGGGCCGACCGGCCGGGGGGGCGGGCTCCAACTGCAGGAACATGCGGTAATGGGGCCCGATGTCGGGCAGTTCGAACGGCTCGCCGTCCCGCCGGAAGCCGTGGCGCTCGTAGAATCCGAACGACCCCGCCCGGGCGTTGCACCAGGCGAGGCGGCCGCCGCCGGCGGCGGCATGGGCCAGGCAGCGGCGCAGCAGGAGCCCGCCCAGGCCGTAGCCGCGATGGCCGTGGTCGACCGCCATGCCGCGCACTTGCCAGGCGGCCCGTTCCGCCCGTCCGGGCATGGGGCGGAACATGATGGTGGCGATGCCCACCATGCGGCCGTGGCGGAAGCCTCCCAGGTGCAGCGTCTCGGGGTGGTCGTCCCCGGCGTAGACCAGTTCCTCCACCTCCTGGTGGGGGCGCAGCAGCGCCCGGCGCAAGGCGCGGACTTCCTCGGCGGCGACCGCCCGGACTTCGAACTCGGCCATGGTCCCTCTTGCCGCCGCAGCCTATCGCCCCGGGCCCGGCGACGCCGAGGAGCCGGGGCGCAGGGCGGGGTGGGCAGTACCCTGGCCGGCATGACCCGCTCGCGGCCGTCCCTGCCGGTCGTCGCCTTCGTCTGGGACTTCGACCGGACCTTGATCGTGGGCGACCAGCAGGAACCCCTGTTCGCCGCTTACGGGGTCGATGCCGACGCCTTCTGGGCGGAGGTGGAGGCGCTGCCCGCCTACCACCGCGAGCGGGGCGAGGTCATCTCGCGCGATGCGGCCTACCTCCTGCACCTGCTCTCCTACGTCGAGGCCGGGGTCTTCCCCGGGCTGGACAACGCCCGGCTGCGTGCCCTGGGGGGCCGACTCCGTCCCAGCCCCGGTATTCCCGACTTCCTGGAGGCCACCCGCCGCCGGGCGGCCTCTCTCGCCACCGCCTCCGCCCGGCGCCTGACGGTGGAGCACTACGTCATCAGCGCCGGCTTGCGCCCCATGGTGGAGGGCAGTCCCATCGCCGCTCACCTCGACGGCATCTGGGCCAGCAGCTTCGTCGCCCATGCCGCTCCCCCCGGCTTCCTGGGCCGCCCCGGGGAAGTCGAAAAGGCCGGGCGCATCCTCCGGCCGGGCTGCGTGATCGACAACACCGCCAAGACCCGGGCCCTCTTCGAGATCAACAAGGGGGCGAACCGCGACCCGGCCGTCGACGTCCATGCCCACATGAGCGCGCCGGAGCGCCGGGTCCCTTTCGAGCGGATGATCTACATCGGCGACGGCCCCAGCGACGTGCCGGTGTTCAGCCTGCTCAACGAACGGGGCGGGCGCACCTTGGGCGTCTACCAGACGGAGCCGCGCAGCAACTACCGCCAGGTCGTGGAGCTACGGGAGCAGGGGCGGATCCAGGCGGTGGCAGAGGCCGACTTCCGCCCGGGGACGGCGGCCCACCGGTGGCTGATGGACTGCCTCGAAGAGATCGCCGGCGGCATCTGAGGCCACCGGCGGCGGACGACGCGACGGGGGCGGTCCGCTCCGGAATCAGGTGGCGCGTTGCCCTTCAGCAGGCCCCGGAGGCTGCCGATAGCACGGCGAGCGCCCGCCCGGAGGTCTGCCACGCGAAGTCGCCTGCCCTCGTTCTACACCCGGCTGCTGCCCCGCCTCGAACCGGCGGTGGTGGTCGGCCTGGCCGGGCATGCCGGGGTGGTCTGGGCCTCTGCCGACCCGGGGGTGTGGGTCTGGTCGGGCACCGGGATCCTGGGCATGCTGGTGCTGATGGCCGTTGGGGGCTTGGTGCGCCCTCAGGAGCGGTGGTGGCCGATGGTGCGCGGCGGCTTCGCGCTGTCGGTGCTGCTCCTGGTGGGGCAGATGACCGAGTCCATCCCCGGCCCGTTGGAAGTGTGGTTCCTCCCGCTGGCCCTGGTCTATCCACTGGTCCTCTCCGCCGGGCGGGCGCCTGCGGTCCCTCCGCTCGTGGCCGGTGCCTACTTCGCCGCCCTCCTCTTTGCGGCGAGGCCTCCGGCCACCCCGACGGCGTCCGTCCGCAGCCTGGTGGTGTTCGCCGCCGGGGCGGCCGCCTGCCTGGTGGGGGCGGCCACCCGGCGCTGGCGGATCGACCGCGATCTCACCGTGGGCCGCCTCCAGGAAGCGGAGGGGGTGCTGCAGGCCGCCTTCCGAGGGGCTTCGAGCGGCATGGCGGCTCTGGATCTCGACGGCGTGCTGCTCCAGGTGAACCAGGCGCTGTGCGACCTGCTGGGGCGCCCGGCGGAGGAACTGCTGGGGGCCCCCTGGTCGGCCTTCCTGCACCCCGACGACACGGAGCGGCACGCCGCCGCCGTCGAGCAACTCCTGGCGGGGGAGGCGTGGAGCATCCAGAGTGAGATCCGCCTGCGGTTGAAAGACCGCCGCGCTGCCTGGGGCCTGGTGGGGATGTCGCTGGTCCACGATGCCGCCGCCCGGCCGCGCTACCTGTTCGTGCACCTCACCAACCTGACCGACCGGGTTCGGGCCGAGGCCCGGCTGCGCCAGAGCGAGGCCCACCTGCGCAACCTCTTCGAGATGTCCCCCACCCCTCTCTGGGAGGTGGACCTGTCCTCCGTGGTGGCCCAGTTCGAACGCTGGCACGCCGAGGGGGCGACGCAGTTGGCCTCCTTCCTGGCCTCCCGGCCCGAGCAGGCGCACCTGGCGGCTGCGGGGGTGGTGGTGCGCCGGGTCAACGAGGCCACCCGCTCCCTGTTCCGGGCGCCCAGCGCCGAAGGATTCGCCGAGGCAGCCGCCTCCGGGTCTCTGGGGTCGGAGTACCACGAGGCGCTGCTCTCCCAGATCGACGCCCTTTGGCGGGGCCAGACCCGCCACGAGGTCAAGGTCGAGCTCGGCGACACCGAAGGAGCCCTTCACACCGGGATCCTGCGTCTCGTCGTCCCCACCGTGGAGGGGCGCCCCGACCCGTCGTCGGCTGTGGTGTCGTTCACCGACCTCACCGAGCACCTGCGGGCTCGTAACCAGTTGCGCCGGGTGGAGGATCGGCTGCGCACCGTGATGGCCGGCGCTCCCATCGTGGTCTTCGCCGTCGACGAGCACGGGGTCTTCACCTTCTCCGAAGGGCAGGGCCTGCGCACCCTGGGACTGGCTTCCGGGGAGGCGGTGGGCCGTTCCTTCTTCGAGATGCACCGCGACTCCCCCGGCATGGTGCAGGCCATGCGCCGCGCTCTGGCGGGGGAGTCTTTCCACGGGACGTTGGGCGTAGGCGACCTGGTCTTCGCCACCCACTTCTCTCCCATGTGGGAGGAGGGCCGGGTGGTCGGGGTCATCGGCGTGTCCCACGACGTCACCGATCAGTCCCGGGCCGCCGACCGCCTGCGGCAACTGGTGCGCTCCAAGGATGAGTTCGTCGCCACCGTCAGCCACGAACTGCGCACCCCGCTCACCGCGGTGGTCGGGTTCTCCCACGAGTTGCGCGACCGGCTGGATCACCTCGACCCGGAGGAGGTGCACCACTTCATTGACCTCATCGGCGACCAGGCCACCGAGGTGGCCGACCTGGTAGAGGACCTGCTGGTGGCCTCGCGCCTGGACCTCGATGAGGTGGCAGTCACCCGGGACGCCATCCACCTGTGGGACCAGGTGGACGCCGTGCTGGTGGCGCGACGCCTCGGCAAGGAGGTGGCGACCGTGCGCCACGAGGGGGAGGCCAAGGTCTTCGCCGATCCGGTGCGAGTCCGCCAGATCTTCCGCAACCTGCTGGCCAATGCCGATCGGTACGGCGGGCCCCACATCACGGTGCGGGTCGACAGGCTCGGCGACCTCGTCGCCCTCTCGGTGATCGACGACGGCGCCGGCATCCCGGAGGCCGACCGGGAGCGCATCTTCGCTCCCTACAGCCGGGCCCACAAGGAGGTGGGGCGGACCGAGTCGGTGGGCCTGGGACTCACCGTGTCCCGGCAACTGGCCCGCCTGATGAACGGCGACCTCAGCTACGACTATCGCAGCGGCCACTCGGTCTTCACCGTGGCTCTCCCCGCGGCCTGAGCGGCCGGGCTCAGTAGAAGGGGTTCTCGCCCGAGGCGTGGTCGGTGACGTCGAGCACCGCCCCCAACTCCGGGATCCAGTGCCGCAGGCCTGCCTCGATGCCGTGGCGCAGGGTCACCTGGGCCATGCCGCAGCCCTGGCAGCCGCCCCCCAGGCTGAGGTGCACGTCGTTGCCCTCCACCTCGACCAGTTGCGCCCAGCCCCCGTGGCCGGCGATGGAGGGGTTGATCTCGTGGTCGAGGACGGCGGCCGCCCGGGCCTCCAAGGGGGCATCGTCCCCCGGCCACCAGGGCGCGGCCGGCGGGCGGTTCGGGTTGTCGAGCGCCAGGCCGCCTTCGTCGAGGCGCAGGCTCGCCCCCTGCAACAGGGACACGCTGGCCGCGGGGACCACCACCGGAAGGTCGCCGTAGCGCCCGACGGCGTCCTCTTCGCCGGCGTCGGCCAGCGGGACGAGGGCCAACTCGTACTGCCAGCCCCGGCCTCGCGGCCCGGCCACCGCCAGGCTCAGGGCCAGTTCGGCGGCGTCGTCTTCTGCGGCGCGCACTTCCAGGACGCGCTGCAGAGCCTCCTCGGTGATGGTGATGACCTGTTGATCCTGTGGCATCGGCCGGGCGGCATCGTACCGGCGGCCGCCTCCTAACCGGGCGGCTCGGGGGGCAGACCGGGGTCGAGGGGGTCGCCGATGCGCCGGGCCCGCTCGCGCAGCCAGGCGACGGAGTGGCGCAGCACCGGGACCACCCCCCCTTCCCCCTTGGGGGAGCGCAGCATGTCGGGGACCTGCTGGGCCCACCCCACCGCGCGCAGCGCCCCATAGAGGATCCCGCCGGTGAGGCCCACGATGCCCACCCCGGCGAGGAGCACCACCAGCGGCGGCAGGTCCAGCTCGAAGAAGTGCCGCAGCCGGTTGCTCGCCAGCACGATGAGGAAGGCCGCCGCCATGCCCCCGATGAGCAGGCGCCGCCAGGGGGTGAGAGGGCGGGCGTTGATCACCAGGGCGAAGAGGCCTATGGAGACCAGGACCAGGGCGGCCAGGGTGCGGGCCTCGATGAGGCCGATGCCCTCGAAGATGGCCAGTTCGTAGGCGCAGTAGGTGGCGGCGGCGGCCAGGGTCCCCACGGGGAGGGCGAAGCTCACCACCCGGCGCACGAATCCCGGCCGGGCTCGTTGGGCGGAGGGGGCCAGCGCCAGGAAGAATGCGGGGATGCCGATGGTGAGCGAGCCCACCAGGGTGAGGTGGCGGGGGACGAAGGGGAAGGGCCGGGAGAAGAGCCCCACCAGGATGGCGAGGAGGAAGGCGTAGACCGTCTTGGTGAGGAAGAGGTTGGCCACCCGCTCGATGTTCGAGATGACCCGGCGACCCTCGGCCACCACCGAAGGCAGGGTGGCGAAGGAGCCGTCGAGGAGGACGAGCTGGGCCACGGCTCGCGAGGCGGCGGCGCCCGACCCCATGGCGATGCCGATGTCGGCGTCCTTCAGGGCCAGGGCGTCGTTGACTCCGTCGCCGGTCATAGCCACCACGTGCCCCCGGGACTGCAGGGCGGCCACCATGGCGCGCTTCTGGTGGGGGGTGACCCGTCCGAACACGGTGCCCTGCTCGAGGACCTCGGCGAGGGCCTCGGGGTCCTCCGGCAGGGTGCGGGCGTCCACCACCCGGTCGGCTCCCTCGAGGCCCACCTGAGCGGCGATGGCGGCCACCGTCTGGGGGTGGTCGCCCGAGATGACCTTGGCGGCCACTCCCTGGGCGGCGAAATAGCGCAGGGTCTGGGCGGCGTCGGGCCGGACGCGGTCGGTGAGCCCGACCAGGGCCACCGGCTCCAGGCCCGGCGGCAGGGTGTCGGGCGCGAGGGGCCCCGAGCCCCGGGCCAGGAGCAGGACCCGATGGCCCCGGGAGGCGGCCGCCTCCAGCGAGGCAGCGATCAGCGGGTCGTCGGGGAGAATCATCTCCGGCGCTCCCAGCACCCACGACCCGGTGCCGTCGAACGAAGCGCCGCTCCACTTGCGGGCCGACGAGAAGGGGACCGCGGCGGAAGGCCGCCACCCGGCGGCCGGGGCGGGGAAGGCGTCGGCGATGGCTTGCAGGGTGGCGTTGGGGTTCCGGTCGGAGGCGGCCAGCGCCCCCAGGGCGGGGGCCGGGTCGTGCTTCTCGTCGAGCACCTCCAGCGACTCCACGGCCAGCCTGCCCTCGGTCAGGGTGCCCGTCTTGTCGAAGCAGACCACGTCGACCCGGGCCAGGCCCTCCACCGCCGGGAGTTCCTGCACCAGGACCCGTCGCCGGCCCAGGCGGACCACACCCACGGCGAAGGCCACCGAGGTGAGCAGCACCAGGCCCTCGGGCACCATGGCCACGATGCCGGCGGCGGTGCCCCGCAGCGCCTCTTTGATGCCGACGTGGTCGCCCAGTTGCACCTGGCTCCAGACCAGCAGGGTGACGGTGGGGATCATGGTCCACCCGATGACGGCCAGCAGCCGGTTGATGCCGTTGCGCAACTCGCTGCGCACCAGGGTGAAGCGCTTGGCCTCCTCGGCGATGCGGGCGGCGTACGCCTCGGCGCCCACCCGGGTCGCCCGGTACCGCCCGGCGCCGGAGGAGACGAAGGAGCCCGACAGCACCGACTCGCCGGGTTCCTTGAGGATGGGGTCGGACTCGCCGGTGAGCAGGGACTCGTTGACCTCCAGCCCTTCGGTGGCGACCACCTCCCCATCGACCACGATCTGATCCCCGGGGCGCAGCACCAGCAGGTCGTCGAGGACCACCCGGTCCACCGCCAGGTCGACCTCCCGGCCGTCGCGCACCACCAGGGCCCGGGGGGCGTTCAACAGGGCGAGGCGGTCGAGGGTGCGCTTCGCTCGCAACTCCTGGAGGATGCCGATGGCGGAGTTGGTGATGAGCACCACGCCGAACAGGGCATCCTGGATGGGGGCGACCACCAGGACCAGCACCAGCAGGGCCCCCAGCAGCAGGTTGAAGACGGTGAAGACGTTGGCCCGGATGATCTGGACCAGGGTGCGGCTCGGCCCGGAGGGGACGGCGTTCACCAGGCCCGCCGCCTCGCGCTCGGCCACCTCGGCGCGACTGAGGCCCAGGTGAGCGGAGGCCGGGCTGGGGGCGGGCAGGGTCATCGGCTGCCCGATGCTACCGGGTGAGGGCCCGTCGGCTTCAGACGGTCGGCCCGGGCCGCTCCGGCTTCCGATCCGCCCCCTTGCCGCCGACGGCCTCCAGGACCAGGGAGAGGCCGATGGCGATCACCACCACCGGCCAGAGGGCGAAGCGCCGCGGCAGGTACCCCAGGTCGCGGGCCAGCATGAAGCCCCCGATGGCCAGCAGGGTGAGCGGCCAGAACCAGCCGCGCCGGTTGCCGGCGAGGGTGCCCACGAACAGCCAGCCTCCGAGGCCGAGCCAGACGAGGGTCCACAGGGAGACGTCGGGGAGCAGGTCCATCTCGCGCAGCAGGAAGAGGACGCCGATGGTGATGAGGGCCAGGCCGAAGAAGACGGGCCGGGGACGCGGGCCGTATTCCATGGGCCCAGGTTACCGCCCGACCGGCGGCTCGCTCGCCGGATAGGCTCGGGGCGGCAGAGGATCGAGGAGGAGAAGGTGAACCGGCAACGCGTGGGAGTAGTCGGGGGCGGGCTCATGGGCGGGGGCATCGCCGAGGTCTGTGCCCGGGCGGGCCTCGAGGTGGTCGTGGTGGAAGCCGGGCCCGATCTGGCCGCCGCGGCGCAGCGGCGGGTGGAGGGCTCGCTCGGCCGGGCGGTCGAGCGGGGCAAGCTGTCTGCGGAGGAGAGGGAGGCGGTCCAGGGGCGGCTGTCCTTCGGTGCCGACCTCGAGGTGATGGCCGACCGCGACCTGGTCGTGGAGGCGGTGGTGGAGGACGCCGCGGTGAAGGCGGCGCTGTTCCGCCGCCTCGACGAGATCGTGGCCCGCCCCGACGCCCTGCTGGGGTCGAACACCTCCTCAATCCCCATCGTGCGCCTGGCCCGAGCCACCCGGCGCCCGGAACAGGTGGTCGGGCTGCACTTCTTCAGCCCGGTGCCGGTGATGAACCTGGTGGAACTCATCCCGTCGGTTCTCACCTCGCCGGAGACCCTGGCCGCCGCCCGGGACTTCGCCGCCGAGGTGCTGCACAAGGAGGTGATCCAGGCCCCCGACCGGGCCGGGTTCATCGTCAACGCTTTGCTCAGCCCGTACACCATGGCCGCCATCCGCATGTACGAGGGGGGGCACGCCACCCGGGAGGACATCGACCGGGGGATGCGGCTGGGCACCAACCATCCCATGGGTCCCCTGCAACTGTGCGACTTCATCGGCCTCGACGTGGTGCTGGCGGTGGCCGAGACCCTCTACGCCGAGTTCAAGGACCCCTTCTACGCCCCGCCGCCGCTGCTGCTCCGCATGGTGGAGGGAGACCTGTTGGGGCGGAAGACGGGCCGCGGCTTCTACGCGTACGGGTAGCCGCCGGTATCCCGCTACTCGGCGCGCACCGCTCCGGCCCCCTCGAGGGCGCGAGTGAGTTGGTCCTTGCGCACCAGGCCGGAGGCCCGCCAGCGGGCGACCGGCCCCCGATCGGTCCCGCCGGCCGGGGACTCCACCCGGCGCGCCGCCTTCTTCTTCGCCGCCGGGGCGGCCGGCCGGCCCAGCAGCACGAAAGTGGGGGTGGCCTTGATCGAAAAGGCCGCGGTCGCGGCGGGCACCCGGGCCAGGTCCACCTTGACCACATAGGCGCTGCCGGCGTACTCCTCGGCCAGTTCGTTGACGATGCCGTCCATGATGCGGCAGCTGCGGCAGTTCACCTGCATGAAATCGAGAAGCACCGGCTTCCCCTCGGCGAGCAGGGGCTTGAGGTCGTCGAGGCTCTTGGCCTCGATGGGCTTCACCCGCTTGCGCCCGAACATCTCGGGAGCACCTTACCCGCCCCACGCCCCTGGTGAGGCAGGGGCTCAGGGCTGCAGCACCCCGACGACCTCGTCCACGTCGTAGGCCACGGTCCGCTCTCGTTCCAGGTGCCCCAGGTCGACCCAGGGCCCGCCCAGCCGATAGCGGGCCGTCCAGAGGAAGGCGACCCGGATGGGATACGCCTCGAGCTGCGGGTGGCAGCCGCCGCCGGAGGGGTGCGAGGCCCGGTAGGCGGGCGGGCAGGTCTTGCGGGCGTAGGTGTGGCGGGCGACCCCCGCCGGGTAAGGGAGGAGGCGCGCCGGATCGTAGGCGAAGGCGGGAGTCCCATCGCCCCAGTCGACGATCGCCCGGGTGACGCGGGCCTCCACCTCCAGGGATCTCCCGTCGGGCAGGGTCTCGCGGTGGCTCAGGGGGCCGGGGAGGTCGGCGGCCAGGAAGGTGGGGAGGCCGGTGATGCCGTGCCGTCTGGGCTGCAGGGTGGGCCGGGGGGCGGCCAGGGGGAAGGAGCGGAACACGTCCCAGGCGCGCGTCTCTACCCAGGATGCGCCGGGGGTCGCCGGCGGAGAGGTGACTGCCGGGCATTTGGGGAGGGCAAAGACGGTCCAGATGATCGCCATGTCGTTGGCCGGGTCCCAGGAGTCGAGGCCGGGGGGGTAAGGCGACCAGAACCAGCACAACCCGTCGTCGGGGTGCTCGGTGGTGGCCAGGTAGCGCAGGGGCGGGCCGGGCACGGTGGTCCCGGGAGTGCTCCCGCCGGTGGAAGAGGTCCCGGAGGCGCTGCAGTCGATGCCCGTGGGGGTGACCCGGCAACCATCGTCGGCGGCGGAGGCGGCAATCTGCGCCGCCAGCGCCGGCGGGGCAACCACGGAGGCGACGATGAGGAGGAGGACGGCGGGCTTCACGCCTTCGAAGGTATCCCGGCGCCGGGGCGGGAGCAATACCCCTGCGGTGGGTTAGGGTGGCGCCGCCATGCCCACCCCACCCTTCACCGTCCGCCCCATCACCGCCGAGGAGTTCGGTCCCTGGGAGCAGGTGATCGGGGCCGCCTTCGGCTTCGACCCGCGCCCCGAGGACTCCGAAGCCTGGAAGCAGCGCGCCGAGTTCGACCGCTATCTGGTTGCTCTGGACGGAGAGGAGATGGTGGGCACCGCCGGGGCCCTCACCTACTCCATGACGGTGCCCGGCGGGGCCCAGGTGACCTTCGGCGGAGTGACCGCCGTCGCCACCCGTCCTACCCACCGGCGCCGGGGGGTGCTCACCGCGCTGATGCGCCGCCTCGAGGAGGACGCTCGGGCCCGCGGCGAGGCCATCGCGGCGCTATGGGCGGCGGAGAGCACCATCTACGGCCGTTTCGGGTTCGGCGTGGCCAGCGAGGGCTGCGAACTGACCCTCGATGGGGCCCACGCCGCGCTCGTCCCGGCCCCGCCTCCCCGGGGGAGGTTGCGCCAGATCGGCGACGCCGAGGCGCGAGAGGTCTTCCCCGCCGCCTACCTCCGGCTCACCGCGGGCATCCCGGGGACGGTGAACCGGACCGAAGCCGACTGGCACCTGTACTTCTACGACCCGGAGCACTGGCGCGACGGGGCGAGCACCCATCGCTACGTGGTCTACGAACGGGGCGACGAGTTGGCCGGCTACGCCCTCTACCGCCAGAAGGAGCACTGGGAGCAGGGGCACGCCCGCAATGAGGTCCGCATCGGCGATCTGCAGGCAGCCGACGGGGACGCCTATCGGGCCCTCTGGGGGTACTGCCTGGGCATGGACCTGGTCACCACCATCAAGGCTTACGCCCGTCCGCGGCGCGACCCCCTGTCGCTGCTGCTGGCCGCCCCCCGCCGCCTGCAGCAGAGGGTGGGCGACCACATCTGGGTGCGCTTGGTCGACGTCGCCGCCGCCCTGGCCGCCCGCCGGTATGCCGCAGAGGGAGAACTGGTGCTGGAGGTGGCCGACGCCTTCACTCCCGAGGCCGGAGGGCGCTTCCTGCTGCGCGGCGGCCCCGATGGGGCGGAGTGCTCCCGCACCGACCGGGCGCCCGACCTCTCCCTCTCCTCCTCCGACCTCGCCGGCTGCTACCTGGGCGACGCCCGCCTGCGCGACCTCGCCTGGCTGGGTCGGGTGCAGGGCGCGCCGGAGGCGGTGGACCGGGCCCAGAGGATGCTCCACTGGACGCTGGCCCCCTGGTGCTCGGTGCACTTCTGAGGCGACGGCCTCACACCAGGAAGTAGGCGGCGGCTCCGGCTGCCAGGCAGTAGAAGGCGAAGGGGAACAGGCCGAAGCGCTGCAGCACCCGCAGGAGGCCGGCGATGGCCAGGTAGCCGACCACCGCGGCCACCGCCATGCCCACCAGGAGGTCCCAGGTGAACCCCCCGTGCCGGGCCAGGTCGATCCCGTCCATGAGGCCGGCGCCGGCAATGGCCGGGATGGCGAGGAGGAAGGCGTAGCGGGCGGCTTCGGCTCGGGTGAAGCCCTGGGCCATGCCGGCGGCGATGGTCATGCCGGAGCGAGAGATGCCCGGCAGCAGGGCGAAGGCCTGGGCCAGGCCCACCACCAGGGCGTCGGGCACGCGGCCCTCGGCCAGGCGGCGGGCCCCTCTTCCCATGGCGGGAGTGAGCAGGAGCACCCCCCCGGTCACCATGAGGGCGACGGCCGCCAGCCACGGCTCCGTGAAGATGGCCTCGATGGGGCCGCTGAGGCTCATCCCCACCAGGGCGGCGGGGACGGTGCCCACGGCGAGCAGCAGGATGAGGCGGCGGGCCTCCGGGTCGGAGCGGAGGCGGAAGAGGCGCCGGAGGTCGCGCCGGAAGTAGGCCAGCACCGCCAGCAGAGTGCCCAGGTGGAGCATCACCGCCGCCGCCAGGGTGGGCTCTTCGAAGCCGAAGATGGCGGGCACCAGGACCAGGTGCCCGCTCGAGGAGATGGGGAGGAACTCGGTCAGGCCCTGGATGAGGCCCCAGAGAGCGGCGGTGAGCACGGAGGGCAACGATAACCGGTCGGGCCGGCTGCACCTGCCCTACGGGGCCACCGCGGCCACCAGGGCCCCCGAGGCGGCGGCGGCCGCCACCAGGGCGGCGGCGTCGCCGGGCACCGCCACCAGGGCCGGCCGATAGCCGAGGGAGTAGGCATCGCCCCGCTGCGGGCTCACCACCAGGCCGGGCACGCCGGTGGGCGAGCCGGGCGGGAACAGCATGACCCGATCGCCGGCGACGGCGTGGGGCCCCACCGCCACCGGGAGCTGCCACCATCCATCGGGCGCGGCCACCCCCCGGCGCAGCACCCCCGCCACCAGAGGATCGCCCGCCTCGAGGTCCACGGCGGCGGAGGCGCCCTCGAGGTCGGGCGAGGGGAGCAGTCCCGCCGGCACTTCGCGCCAGGTGACCGCAGAGCCGTCCACGGCCTCGCCGGCGAGCAGGGCCCGGGCGGCGAAAGGCCGCAGCTCCACCGCCGGGGAGCGCAGGTCCCAGGCCAGGGCGCCCAGGACGGTGAGGGCGGCGGCCGCCCAGCGCAGGTAGGGGGGGCGAGGCAGCCAGTACACGGCTCAAGGTAGCCGCCGGCGCCGCCGGTGGGAAGAGCCTCGGCGCGGGCCCAGAAGCGGCTCGGGGCCATCCCTAGAATCCTCATCGTG
>Ga0194110_10005520_pt1 | contig 14985 bp, 8 predicted proteins | sample TA2Kig1200mmetaG_FD_146192 | JGI IMG/M metagenome (GOLD analysis project Ga0194110, IMG submission 146192) | Freshwater microbial communities from Lake Tanganyika, Tanzania - TA2015032 Kigoma Deep Cast 1200m | ecosystem: Environmental > Aquatic > Freshwater > Lake | place: Tanzania: Lake... | reverse complement strand
CGATTCCACGACGATCGACCTTTGTCTGTCGCTTTTTCCTTGGGCACGGTTTCGCAAACACAAAGGCGCCATCAAGCTCCATACCCTTCTCGACCTGAGAGGCTCGATTCCAACTTTTATCCATATGACGGATGGAAAAACTCACGACGTCCGCATCCTCGACGATCTTTTGTTCGAACCCGGATCCTTCTATATCCTCGATCGGGGATATCTGGACTTCTCCCGACTTTACACGCTCCATTTGCATCAGGCTTTTTTCGTCATCCGGGCCAAATCGAATCTCAAGTCGCGCCGCATCTCGTCTCACCCTGTAGACAAAACCAAGGATCTGACCAGCGACCAGAGGATCGTCTTGACCGGCTCCAAATCCAAAACCGAATATCCCGATACGATCCGCCGGGTCCGATTCTACGACCGGGAGAACGATCGCTACTTGACCTTTTTGACGAACAACTTTCTTCTGCCCGCCTTGACGATCGCCCAGCTTTACAAACTTCGCTGGCAGGTGGAACTGTTCTTTCGTTGGACCAAACAAAACCTCCGGATCAAATCGTTCTATGGGACCTCGGAGAATGCCGTTCGGACGCAAATCTGGGTGGCGATTACGGTTTATGCGCTCGTCGCGATCATCAAGAAGAAACTGAACCTGCAGGTTCCGCTCTACACTTTTTTCCAGATTTTGAGCATCATGGCCTTCGAGAAAACTCCATTGAATCAACTGTTTACGGAAACGAGCGATCATGAATCGATGCCCAACGACTGTAACCAATTGTTTTTGTTCAACTTATAACTGGACACCACTGATTAAATACAACCATAAACAAGTGTATCCCATCGACCAGGTCGAAGCCATTCATTTAGCCCGGAGCCCGGGCCGTGCAAAGAAGAAGGCCTTCGGCTTGGCGTCCGCCGGAACTTTAAAGGAGGACAGGATGAAATGCCGAAAAATCTTGGGAGGGATTTTGCTTTCAGCGGTAATGCCCGTATTCCTCGGCGCCCAGACTTCTCCCGAAGCTTTTTTGGGCCACAAGGTGGGCGAAGACAGAAAACTTGCCGACTATAGCCAGATCCAGGCGTATTTTCAGAAACTCGACCAGGAATCCGGAAAGCTCCAGGTCTTCACGATCGGCCGGACCACCCTGAATAAGCCGATGATTATGGCCGTCGTCTCTTCCGAAAAAAACATGCAAAAGCTCGACGCGTATCGACAGATCACCAGAAAATTGAGGGATGCCCGGGACCTGTCGCCGGACGAAGCCAAAAAACTGGCCCGGGAAGGCAAAGTGTTCATTCTTCTGTCCTCCACCTTACATTCGACAGAAATCGGCGGCTCTCAAGAATCCATGGATCTGGCCTATCGACTGGTCACGGGGAAAACGCCTTTTGAGGCCGATAAAGTCCTGGACGATGTCGTGGTGATGATCATCCCCACCGTGAATCCCGACGGCCTACAAATGGTCACGGACTGGTACCGAAAGTATTTGGGGACGAAGTATGAAGGCGGGCCGATGCCCTGGCTCTATCACCCATATGCCGGCCACGACAACAATCGCGATTTCGTCGTCTTCAACCTCCCCGAGACTCAAGCCGCCGCCAAGGTCTTATGGCAGGACTGGCTTCCCCAGATTCATGATGACAAGCACCAGATGGGGACCAATGGCGCCCGGGCTTTTTTCCCGCCTTATATCGATCCCGCCGATCCCAATATTCACCCTCTTCTTTTTCGGGGCATCGATCTCCTGGGCGCCAATGTGCTCTATGATTTGCAGAAAACCGGCTTCCAGGGGGTCGAACATGGGAGAAATTGGGCCTCGGCCTGGTGGAAGGGGACCTTCAACGGAACGGCCATGGTCCATAATACCATCGGCGTTTACAGCGAAATCGCTTCGGCCAAGGTGGCGACGCCCGTCTTTATCGAGCCGACGTCGATTTCGGACGCCAATTCCCGGAGAAGCCTGCAGTTCCCCGATCCCTGGCCAGGCGGTTGGTGGAGGCTGCGGGATATCGTCGATTATGAGTTGACGATTTCCTTCAGTTTGATCGAGACGGCCTTCCGCCGGAAGGACGATTTCCTTTTCAATTTCTACCAAATGAACAAGGATGCGGTCGAAGCGGGACAGAAGGCCGGGCCCTACGCATTCGTCATCTCCCGGGAGCAGGCCGATTATCCCACGACCCTCCGCCTGATCGATATCCTGATGACCGGCGGCGCCGAAATCCACCGGGCCCAGGAGAATTTTACGGCCGACGGCAAAGCCTATCCGGCCGGCTCTTTTGTGGTCTTGATGTCCCAACCTTACCGTCCTTATGTCAAAGGACTTCTCGAGAATCGAAAATACCCGAATTTGAGAGTCGGCCAGGTGCTCGGCGACAATGCCTCCTGGACTCTTCCGTTGCAAATGGGCGTGTCCTTTTCTGAAATCGAACGCCCTTTTCCTGCCAAGCTTGAGAAATTGGACAAGGTTCCTTTCCCGGCCTCCGTTCCGCTGGCCTCCGCTCCCTATCTCGTCCTGGATTCCCGGATCAACGCCTCGTATTCGATCGCGATCGCCCTTCTCGCCGAGAAAGCCGAGATATTCCGGACCAAAGACGTCGTTGCCCGAAAGGGATTTCAGGCGGCCGCGGGAAGCTTTCTTGTAAAAAACACCCCGCCCATTACAAAAGTCATCTCCGGGCTTTTGGATAAATGGCATCTGACCGCCGCGGGGCTTGAGAACATCGCCGATATCCCTAAAGCTCCGGTGAAGAATCCTCGCGTGGGCATCTATCAATCTTGGAGAAGCAATATGGATGAAGGCTGGACGAGGTTTGTCTTTGATGATTTTCAGATTCCCTATGTCACCCTGGGCAACGACGATTTCAAGGCGGTAAAACCCAATCAGGTCAATCTGAACAACAAGTTCGAGGTCATCATTTTTGCCGATGAAAACGCGGATATGATCAAATCGGGGCGGTCCGGCGCCGGACCCGGTTCCATTGGCCGGTCGATGGACGCTTTTCCGCCCGAGTATGAGGGCGGGATCGGAGAGGAAGGCGTTGCCGCCCTGAAAGCCTTTGTCGATCAAGGCGGAATTCTCGTCCTGCTCAATAATGCCTGCCGATTGGCCCTCAGAGAGTTCAGGGTCCCGGCCCGGGATGTCTTAGAAGGAGTGCCCGAAACGAGGTTTTTCTGCCCGAAATCCCTGTTAAAGATCAATGTGGACAATAGTTCTCCCATCGGCTACGGCCTGCCCGCCGAAGCCGCCGCGATGTTTTATCAAAGCCTGGCTTTTGAGACGAGGCTTCCTTCCACGTCGGATTGGGCGCAAAAAATCGTGGCCAGCTATTCTGAAGACAACATCGTCTTGAGAGGCGGGATCCTCGGAGAAGATTTGATCGCGCGCAAAGCCGCAGTCATCGATGCCAAGATCAATAAAGGACACATTATTCTCATCGGATTCCTCAGCCAGCACCGGGGCCAGACCCATGGGACGTACAAATTTTTGTTGAATGCCCTGCTTTATCCTCAAATCCCTTAGCGGATTGAGTTCCGTCTCGAGTTTCAACCGGCCGGCGATCTCCTGCGATCCCAACCCTTGGCGCTGCAGGCCTTTGATCTGGTCAATCTGGTTCATTCGGAGCATGTCTCCTCCCTGCAGGGTATCCTACAGGGTTTTCTCGTCGAGTTCTCCCCGCGATTTTCGTGGGGAATTTTGACGATTTTTTTGTCCATTTCCGAATGATCACTCTGTCCATTTCCTTCATATCACAAAGACTTTGACCTCCTTCCTTTGAGCGGGTGGGCGTCGGGACCAGGGCAATCTGCCTCACGGGCAAGCCCGTGGAACTCTGCCCTTCGGGACGATTAGGTTCGAAACGACGCCCGGGCACGGACTGTCGATCGTGTTCGAGACATCAAGGTGATTCGGCCTCTGCCCGCTCTCGAATCTGCGTGACTCAGGCTTTCAAATGCGACGCTATTTTCATACTCTTAAAGTGAGCCCACGGCTCATGAAAGACTGTCGAAAATCAGTCTGACTTGGATATATTAAGCTTGACTTCTTTTTTGTTTTAACATAATAACTAGAAATCACAAAGGAGCGTGCGACGATGAGCGAGAGCGTGAGCGTGAGGCGGCCTTCCTTCAGTGTAGCGTTGGCGACGTTCCTGGGGGTCATTGGCATCCTCATTTTTGGCATTCTCAAATTGAAGGCCGACATCCAAATTCTTTTAATTCTGGGTTTGGCCTTGACGGCCGTCGTGGCCAAAGCCCTGGGTTTCAAGTGGACGGAAATACAGGCGGCCATGAGTCAGGGCGTCTTCCGGGGCATGATCGGATTGTTTATTTTCATGCTCATCGGGATGACCATCGGGTCCTGGATCCAGGCGGGAACCGTGCCGGCCCTCATCTATTACGGTTTGGGGCTTCTCAGCCCGATGTGGTTTTTACCGGCCGGATTCATCCTCTGCAGCCTGACGTCCATGGCCACGGGAACGTCCTGGGGGACGGCCGGGACGGTCGGTTTGGCTCTCATGGGGATCGGCCTGAGCATGGGGATTCCGGCACCCATCATCGCCGGGATGATTATCTCCGGAGCATTCTTTGGGAACCAATTGTCTCCGATGGCCGATGTCACGAACCTCATTGCCGTCTCGACGGACACCGGGCTGTATGATCACATCAAGACGATGATGGTTACCGTTATCCCCTCGTTCCTGATTGCCCTCGTCATGTATGCGTTCACCGGTTTCAAATATTCCAAAGGGAACTTGGATACCCAGCAAATCATCTTAATTCAAAATACGATTTCCAGCCAATTCCAGATTTCCCTCTGGCTCTTGCTACCGATGATTCTTGTGTTGATCCTGAGCGTTCTCAAGGTGCCGGCAATTCCCTGCATGATGTCGGGAATTTTTTCCGGCGTATTGGTCGCCTTTATTTTCCAGGGAGTGTCCCTGGACGGCGTGCTGACCACGCTCCATTCCGGGTTTGTCGGCCAGACGGGCGTTCAGGTCGTCGACAAGCTGTTGAACCGGGGGGGGATCGTGAGCATGATGGGGACGTTTTCGCTGGCCTTCATCGCCCTGGCTCTGGGCGGAATCCTCGACGAAATGCATTTTATGGAAGTCTTGGTCGAAAAAATTACGTCCCGCATCAGAAAGACGGCCAATTTGACGACCGTGACGATTTTATCAGCCTTCGCCACCAATACCGCCATGGCTGAATCTTATCCCTCCATCATCCTCAACGGCCGATTGTACGCCAAGGCTTTTGATGAAAAGGGGCTGCAGCGCCGGATGCTTTCCCGTTCGTTGGGGGAAGGATGCGTTTGCACGATCGGCCTGATTCCCTGGTCGACGGCTGGGGCTTTTATGGCCGGAGCGTTGGGAGTTCCCACTCTCCAATACATCCCCTATGCTTATCTCAACCTGGTCATCCCGATTGTATCCATCCTCTTTTCTTATCTGGGCCTCTTTGTCTTCCGCACCAAGGCCGCGACGAGCGGCCGGCCTTGAAGACAGCTGGGCTGCGGCCCGCCGGGAGATGATCCAATGAAATCCCGATCCTCGCCTTCGTCTTTCGGAAGCCCGCAAACCTATCAGCTCGGGGGCATGTACACCCTCCGATACCACGACGGCCGGAATGCCGACTGGGGAGACCTCGCCCTGACGGGGGCCCGACTCGCCCTCGATGAAATCCGGGCCTCCGGTCTTCTGGGAGCCGACCACCTGGAAATGAGGGATGAGAACGTCGTGGATTACCATTGTTGGCCCGAGGGGGCGGAGCGCATCGCCGAAGATCTATTCAAGCGCGACATCCTCGCCGTCACCGGCGTGGACTGCAGCGACCCGGCGGAACGAATCGCGAAGGTCGCGGAGCATTATCGAAAGCCGGCGATCTCTTACGGGGCCAACGCCGCCAGCCTAAGCTCTCCCGCCGAGTTTCCCTTCTTTTTCAGGGTCGTCACGCCGAGTTCCTCCTATGAGCGCTACCTGGTCGACGTCGCTGCCCATTACAAACTCAAGCGCTTCGCCCTGTTCTACACCACGGAGGCCTGGGGCCTGGGAGCGTGTCGCGTCGTCCAAGCCGCGGCTCGGGAGGCCGGCCTCGAGGTTGTCGCCGAATACGGCTATCCCCGCGACACACCTCTGGAGATCGTCAGCCGCCATGTCGCCGCCGTGAAGACCGGGGGCATCCGCACGATCTTTATCACGATGCCCACACCGGATACCGTCATCGTCTTCCGGGCGCTGGCCGAACTGGACATGAACCGGCGCGGAACGGCCATTTTCGCCAGCGAAATGATTTCCGCGGATGAAAAGCCGGACGCCGTCAGCGGCGCCCTCGGCTACCTCGCACCCATGACGAAACTCTCCCCCTCCCCCAAACTGGACGCCTTTCGCGGCCGACTCGAACGGACAATCGCCCGGTCCGTCGATCAGAATTCTAAAGCGTTCAGTTATGCCGTGCTCGGATACGACCATATTCTCGCCGTCGGCCGGGCTCTCAAGAACGCCCGGGACGCGGGCGAACAAGCGATCACCGGCGAGTCGCTCATGGCCCACCTGCGCCGTGTCGATTTCGAGGGCGCCTCTGGGCGGATCAGCCTCTCCCCGGGCACCAACGACCGGGCCCTGATGGCCGTCGAAATCCTGAACTGCCGCGGCTATGGGGAAGACGGGAAAACCGTTCGCTTCGTGCCCGTCGGCGGAATCGATCCCTTGACCGGCGTCCTCACCCTGAACGAATCCGCGATTGTCTGGCCGGGCCGGACGCCGACTCCGCCCGAAGCCGGATAAATCACACGCTGTCGTCGGAACGCGACCGCACCTTCGGCGAAAAGACTGAACGCCGTATCCTTCTCGAAACCGGCCAGAGAGGCTCCGGTCCGGACAATCAATAAGGGAACGGGACTCCCATTTTTTTCAGCTCCTTCACCGCCTCTCGATATTGTTCGGCGGCCTCCGGCCGCGGAACGGCCTTGTCGACATCATACATCTCTTGGAATGTTTTCCCGATGGGAGCCTCGGGAATGTCCCGTTCATATTTTTCCAGGAGGGTCTTGACGATTTTGTTGGCTTCGATTCTCGTCATTCCCGACAAGGACGCCCCATAGCCGACTTCCGCCGCCAGTCTGGCTTCCAGCGGCGTTCCTCGATTGTGGTACTTGTTTCGAGTCGGGGCCATCTCCCATAGATTCGCCCCCGACACCGTGCTGGCAAGGGCATGGGCGGCGGTTTCATAATAAAGCATCATGGTTCCGGGCCCGGCATTCGCGAATCCGTTGGAGGTCTGGGGCATTTTCGTGTTGCGGGCGATGGCTTGGCTGTAGACGCTGACGATCCAGAGCATTTCTCTCCCGGTATTCGAACCGTATTTCAAATGGAAGGGAAAATTCTGCTCATAATGGCTCGAGTACAGAAGCGTGCCCATCAGATGATACATGGTCTGGAGAACGGCTGTTCCCTCGGCTCCGCCGGCATAGCCGCCGTAAATGGCACCCGCCAGATTTCCCGAATAACAGCCGAATTGCTGATAGTGCACGGCCTTGTTCAGCATCTCCCGATCGGTCATGAATTCCGTGATGGAGGCGACCAGGCGGCTGTCCGTCGTCCGGATTCCATAGTCCTGGCTGGAGACATGGATCTGAGAGGAGTCCGCTTCGGCCGTGCCTACGGCAACGCAATGGATTCCCGGCCGTCCCACCAGGCGGGCCGCTTCTTTGAGGTTCATGGCATGCATCAGACTGCCTCCCAATTCGGTCGGCGAATGGGAGCTGATCTTATGGCCGAAAAAATTCTCCAGGATCGGAGCGCAGATGCCGTCCAAGAGCGGTTCCTTCAGAAAGGCCACGCAGGCTTTGAAATGATCCCTCTCGTCATAGGTGATATCGGGGCTGTAGAGCATGAACGGCGGATTCTTGTCTTCCACTTTTCGGGCCGTGAATGGACGGGCATCTTTCCCCGCCCCGAACAGATAGGAACCGGGCAGGCCTAACAATGCCTCGTTGACCTCGTCCCGCGTGAAGGCCATGACCCGATGGGTGGACTTGTTGTAGATCCCGATGGCCAAAAAGGTCTCGACAGCGGCGTTCCAGACGGCGTCGGCCAGGCCGTCGTCGGCATTGACCGGAGATTGAGGGTCATATTTGATCTTGTATTTTTGAACCGCTCGTCGGATTTCCACCAGCAATCTCTTGTGGATGAAATCCTTTTCCTCCATGAATTCGCCCGTTTCCGAGCGCTCAATCACTTCCCAAATCCGATAGGGAGGGGTGCCCATAATCACGCGACTCCTTTCCTCTGGATCAATTCTTCAGCCAGGGCGACGGCCGACGAAGCGTCCTTGGCCCAGCCGTCCGCCCCGATTCGCGCGGCCCACTCTTGCGTCGTCGGCGCCCCCCCGACGATGATTTTATATTTCTCCCGGATTTTCATGTCGTTTAAAATGTCGACCACTTCTTTTTGCCCAAGCATGGTGGTGGTCATCAGCGCCGACAAGCCGATCAGCTGGGCCTGCTCGCGTTCGGCGGCTTTGATGACTTCCAGAGAATCGACATCCGCTCCCAAATCCACGACATCAAATCGGTTGGCTTTTAAAAGGGTAATGACGATGTTTTTGCCGATTTCGTGCATATCGCCCTTGACGGTAGCCATGATGATTTTTCCACTGATCGTCTGCGCCTCGGGGCTCTCCGCCTTGAGTTTCGGTTCGAAAACCTTCAGGATTTCGATCATCGCGTTGGAGGCCAACATCATTTCCGGCAGAAAGATGTCGAATCTCTCGAAGGCCTCCCCGATTTCACGGATGCCCTGAATGAGGGCTCCGACAACCTCAAGGGCGGGGGTCTTTTCCCCCACGACCCGATGGGCCAGCCGGAGAGACGTGTCCAGATCTCCGTCCTTCATGGCCTGAACCAGCAACTCTTTCTCGGACATGGAAATACCTCCTTTTTCGAGTATGAGTTATTATTTTCCGTAGAAATTTCTTAATATCATACCCCTTATCCTTATCAAACGCTGGCCCAGGAGTCAAGTCATTCTTTTTTTCAAAATTAAACAGCTATAACTAAAATTAAGCGGAATTAATCAGCGGCCGGGTACAGCAGGGCGTTGAGCAGAAATTTGTAGGTGCCGTGGGTTTGGGCCCGGTGCTGGCAATGGAAACCGATCAGGATGAGGCGGCCTTTCAGATACCGGACGTCGAGGACCGCGGATTTGCGGGCGATCCGCCCCTCTCCGACGATCGCCCCGGCCAGGAGGATCTTTTCCTCCGGGTAGCTGGCTACGACCCTCGACTCCCAATCGCCCGTGGCCGGCAAGCGCGTTTCGAAGGCATGGCTCCTCGCAAAGATCGCGGCCGCCTCGGCCGGCATCCCATATCCGAGGGGGGTTTTATTGTCGACCTGGATTCTCAGGAGGGACTTGGGAACCATGAAGTCCGCCGCCGAAACCCCGTCCAAGACGTCCCGGGCCGGAATTGCGAACTCCCGGAGGGCCAGACGGCAGGCGTTGTTGAGGGTGACGAGAATTCCTCCCTTCTCGACAAAGGCCTTTAAAGCCTTGACCCCTTCATCGCCGATTCCACCCTGATACTCGGGAGGATAGGCTTCCTGAGATCGGACCCCGAATCCGGATGCTCCCGTTTTAATGACATCCGGATTCTCATCGGCGAAAATCAGGACGTCGAACCGTTCTTTCAAAGAGCCGTTCTTGAGCTTGGAGACAGCGAAATCCTCGTTATGAAGAGTGGAAAACGGGATCCCGAAGTCATCGAAAAAATACCTTGTCCAGCCCTCGTCCATGCTGCCTCTCCAAGACTGATAGAGGCCGATCCGGGGATTCCTCACGGGCGCCTTGGGAACCGCGGTGATGTCGTCGAGCCCGGAGACGGCAAGATGCCATTTTTCCAAAAGAGCGGGAATGGATTTTTGAACCTGCGGCGAGTTTTTGATGAGGAAACTCCCCGCGGGCGTCTGGATTGCTTTTTCTTGGATGACGTCTCTGGAACGATAGATTTCGACGTTCTCCCGAAGAAGGGAAAGAACGACGGCATAAGACGCGTTGACGGCGGAACTCAGGACTAGATAAGGAGAGGACGGCAAAAGAACAGCCGAGGAGACGGGAACCTCGTTCAGCTTCGCAAGCTTGGCCGGAAAAGGATTTTCGATGCGGAAGGTTGTCACCCCCATTTGAAGCGGAAGAGACCAGGCCGCGTTATCGCCGAGCGTCGAGGGCGTCCCGCCCGGGTATTGACTCATGTCCGGATACTTTCGCTGTTCGAGGAGGGATTTCGCATAGGACCGGTAGGGTTGAGACATCAGGACCACAAAAGTCCCGGCCGGATACGTTGTGCCGCCGGCGGCAAAAGCCTCCTCGGCCCGGTTAATCTCAATCCCCCCCAACTTCATGATCTCGAGCATCCGCAGCGCCGTCGGATAATCGGATTGATCCTGGGGAATGACAAACGCATAAGGACCTCCTTTGGTTCCTTCTTCGATGGCATCCTTGTTCATCACGTAAAAATTATAAAGGAAATCCTCCTTATGCCGGCCGGCCGCCTCGATCAGACTGAGAGAAATGGCCAGCTCATAGTCGACGATGTCCCTCAGCCTCCACCACCCCCCCGGCCAGGGATCGGGCATCGTCCGGCTTTTTAGGGTAAAAGGCCGCTCGATCTCCGTGGGATCGAGATAAATCGGTGTCGCGATATTGGCTGAGGCCATCTCGCTGAATAAGGCCACGGTGTTATGGATTCTGGCGGTGCAATCAGTCGTTCCCTTCCACCAATCCTGAAAGTCCATCAGCCCGCCATGAACAACGCCCCGGAATCCCTGCTTCTGCAGGTCGTAGAGGACAGTCGCGCCCAGAAGGTCGACGCCCCGGGCGGCTAAAGGATGCATGTTGGGATCGAGAGGTTCATGAAAAGGAGGGAAGAAGGCCCGCGCTCCCTTCGTCCCCATCTGGTGTTTGTCGTCATGAATCTGCGGGATCCAATCATGGTAGATGGTCCGGGCCACGGCCCGGCTCTCGGACAGATTGATGGCGACATGGTCCCGGTTGTTGTCGTGCCCCGCATAAGGGTGGTAGAGCCAGGGCATCGGTCCGCCTTCATATTTCGTCCCCAAATATTTCCGGTACCAGTCTGCGACCATTTGCAGGCCGTCGGGATTAACGGTCGGCACAAGCAGGACGATGACGTCCTCCAAAACATGATCCGCCCGAAAAGGCGTTTTCCCCGTGGCGAGCCGATAGGCCAGTTCCATGGATTCTTGGGAGCCGCCGATTTCGGTGGCATGGATGCTGCAGGTGATCAAGACCAAAACCTTTCCGTCCTTGGCCAGCTTCCGGGCCTCTTCCGGAGAAAGGTCTCTCGCGTCCCTCAATCTTTTTGTGATCTGGCGATAAGCATCGAGCTTATTCATGTTTTTTTCGGACGTGATGACGGCCATGATCATCGGTTTTTTAAATGTGGTTTGGCCGATCGTGAAGACCTTGACCCTTCCGGATTCCTGGTCGAGCTTCTGAAAATAGGCCTGGATCTGGCCATAATCAGCCAGTTTCCCGTCCGCCCCGACCGCGTGACCCAAAAACTGTTCGGGCGAAGTCTGAGCGGCCAGAAAAATGGGAACAACCGACAGAACAAAGACCACCGCCGTCGCTTTTCGGAAATTCATCGGAGCCTCCTCATCGAATTTGACACAAAGCGTATCATTTGATAGTCGCGTGAGTCAATATTTACATGCTCTGACTGTCATTTTCTGCCGGTCGGGACATCGATATCGCCCTCCGCTTCGCTCGATCCCTTAGGAAGGGCGGGGATCGCCATATCCTTTCTCAGGAACACAGAGACAAGACAAGGCCCGTTTCTGAAGGGGGATGAACTCGGGCTTGAACTTCTGGACGATCTGTCCCTCCTGGAGGAGGAAATGTCTCTGCAGGTCGGAAAAGACCTCCAAGATGCGCCTGGCCGTCGGCCCTCGGCATTCTCTCTCTTCGGGATACAGAGGAAGCGATTCCTCCCCCTCTCTCCTTCATCCTCTTTTCTCACTTCGCGCTCGATCAAGGCAGGAACGGTCAGGCTGACATACACCAAGAAAAGAAGCCCTTCCAGACGGCTGACGCTCTTGAGGAAGGCCGGCGCGGCCGAGAGACCATTTTTGACATGCCGGGCCGCTTTTCGACCAGGGGCGGTTTGGATTTGAAGATGTCGTGAATCCCCGACGGCGATAGACCTTGTCGATTGGTCGCCAAGGGGAAAATCCCATCGATCCGTTGTTCATCCTCGATCGTTTCCGGGATCGGCCTCCAGACGAGACGGAAGCGCGTCTTTGTTTCGCGTCTCCAACGCATGGCCGAGCCGGGGCATCCTCGTCTTTCCCGGCGGTAGGCATGTTCCTCCAGGGGCTCGACCTCATCGTGGAGCTATCGCGCCGCCCCCGCCTGGCGGAGAGCCTCTTCGGCCTTCTTGGCAACGCCTTCTCTCTGCCTATAACGGCCGCGAGGGCCCTCCCGCACTCCGGCCAGCGCCTCCAACTCCTTCCAGGCCCGATTGATCACCGCTTGCCGCGCCTAAGCATCTCGTTCCCGTTTGAACGAGCTGGGGTGCCAAATCAGACGGAACCCGTTGGCATCCGGGAGGGGAGACTCCAGAGCCGAGATGATTTCCCGGGGCCCCTCCTTACGGACCGGGCTGGGTCGGCGAGCGATTTCCGACCAACCGGCCGGGTGGATTTGGAGCCCGTCTTTGAAAATCCGACCTTCTTTCCGCGATGGGGGGGGACGGTGACGAACGAGCCCCACTGGCTGTGGATGAACAGAAGATTATCGCCGGTGCAGAGCTTGCTGTCGGCGACGCAGAGAAAATCGGGGCTCTCCTCCAGGCGGCGGATGGTCATCCAGGTTTCCCGATGGGTGGGGCTGTCCTCGGTGTTTCCATCCGTCACCTTGAAGAGGACGGGAACGGCGCCGTCGGCGCTGACCGTGAGAATCCAACCTGAAACCTGCGTGAAAATCTCATAATTTGAGCTTGTCGATCTGTTTAATAGCATACTCGATCACGTCCTTATGCCAATAATTCGTCGGGAACTTCAGAGTCGGTTTGTTCCCCGTCCGGATCAATTCTCCCGGCACCAGAAGAACTTGAGCCCGCAAGCTTCTCAACGTCAGTTTTTGAAACTCCCTCGGCAAACAGAGCCGTTTGAACCAATTGATCAAATTGTAGGCAAACATTTCGAGATGAAAATACGCCTCGTTGGCCGAAAAATATTTCGTCGGGATTTTGGCCAGAGGGTAATCCCCCTTCAGCTCTTTGATAATCAGCTCTATCCCGGCCCGAGCGTTGTAAAACTTCCAGACGTTGAGAGGGTTGATCCGGAGATTCGTGACGATCACCTGATAGCTGTATTTCCCCACAGAAAATAGAGTCAGCTGATCCGAGGGCTCCTCGGGAATCGGCCGACGGATCACGATAAAGCGATAAGCCTTCTTCCATTTCGTCGGTTGATAAGAAAATTCCGAGGTCTCGGTCCCGGATGTATAGGTTTTGTAGGTCAGAGACGAAAATTTTCTTTTGATCGGCTTTGTCATCCGAGCAACGATGGCAAAAAGCGCCCTCTCGCCTTCCAGATATTCGACCGTCTTGTGGTCGTAAAATCCCTTGTCCCCCCTGACAATTTTGACTTTTACAGAGGACGGGACCTTGACGAAAGCTTCCCGGAGAAGTTCGACCGTGCCTGTGGCCGTGTGGACGTCGCCAGGACGGAGTTCTCCTCGCCAATAATCCCTCGTTAGACCATTGAAACAGAGCAAGGGATGATACGACGGCCGCCCCTTCTTGGCCGGATTGTAGCCGATGCCCGCCGCCTCTTGCTTTCCGTATAGCGGCAAAACTGTCGAGTCGAGATCGAAAATGATTTTCCGCGGAGGATCTGGCTTCTGGATCATCGTCAACAGTAATCGATCGTGGAGTTTTCTCAGCCGCGACAAGGCCAAAGGGGCCATCCGGATAAGGAACCTTCGGAGCGTCGAGGGATTGGGATAAGTCGGCAGCCCCGTCAGATATTGAAAAACGCCATTGTGCTTGAGCAAATGAAATGTTTCGATTCGCCCCAGCCCGAGAATGATGGGATAGAGAAGCGCCAGGACTTCTTCCGCGATACAATATCGATTGTTCCGTTGGGAGAAAGACAGATGACGATTCAGGAGGTAACGGAGATTGATCTTTTGAAAATATTTTTGGAGGATAGAGAGGCCGCCAAAGTGGGTCAGACTTCTTCCGGAAAATTCGATTTTTAAGCCTTTTGGACTTCGTTTCATGGTTGATTCTTAACCTAACTAAAAGGTAGGTTAATAATCGGTCCGAAAGATATGTCTTATTATAAGATAATTTCTTTAAAAAATGAATGTTGTACGAATTCCGTGGTATCATTGAATCATTGATTCACGCAGGTTTCAGGTTCAATGAGGGCGAAGCGTTTGTCAATGTGGCCAAAGTAGACGGAGGAGGAGAAGCATGGCCGTCGAGGGGAAATCCATCTGGGCGGGAGTTCTGGCCGTCGGGGCGGCGCTATTCCTGGCTGTATCCCCGGTCTTGGCGCAGAAAATTGAGGTCAAAGTCGAAGACGGGGTGACGGTGGTCCGGAATCCCGTCGCCCCCGCGCCGAAGCCCGGCGGGCCGTCGAAAGTCATCCTCACGGAGGATCTGGTGATCGGCCGCGAGGCCGCCACGGAAGGATATCTCTTCGCCGAGCTGCGGTCGGTCGGCGTGGACGACGAAGAGCGGATTTGGACCCTGGATTGGGAGGACATCAAGGTCCGGGTTTTCGACAAGAAGGGGAAGCTCCTGACGACCTTTGGAAAAAAAGGCGCGGGCCCGGAGGAGATCCAAAACCCGACCCGGATGGTCGTCAAGCCGGAGGGCGTCGCCGTCATCGTCGACACGAACAAGCTCGCCTTTTACGCCGCCGACGGCCGATGTCTCAAGGAAATGTCGACCGGACGGGC
>Ga0194110_10005519_pt1 | contig 14985 bp, 10 predicted proteins | sample TA2Kig1200mmetaG_FD_146192 | JGI IMG/M metagenome (GOLD analysis project Ga0194110, IMG submission 146192) | Freshwater microbial communities from Lake Tanganyika, Tanzania - TA2015032 Kigoma Deep Cast 1200m | ecosystem: Environmental > Aquatic > Freshwater > Lake | place: Tanzania: Lake... | reverse complement strand
GGTTGTCCTGAAATCTCGTTGCTCTAGTGACAGTGCTAGACCTCGACAACTGTCGAGGAAGACTACTCGCGAAAACCAGCGCCCAAACCCGTCGTGAGAGCATCCCGCACCGATACGATAACGCGACCGGTTTCTATGTCGGTGAGGGTGCGGTCTTTATCTTGGAAAATCAAGCCTAAAGCGACGCTTTTTCGCCCTAATTCGATTCCCTGACCTCGGTAAACGTCAAAAACCACTACGTCACGCAAAAGACTTGACGCAGCAGTTTTTACCTGTTCGCACAACTGTGCCGCCGTCACCGATTCATCGACTAAGACTGCAAGGTCGCGCCGAACTTGAGGGAAACGCGATACCTCTTCATGAGGTGCATAAACCACCGACAACGCCTCAATGTCGAGCTCGAATATGACGGGAGTCGATACGAAACCAAGCGCTTTAACGAGCCGAGGATGTACCTCCCCGATCCATCCCACCGTCCGGTCACTACGAGAAATACGAGCCGATCGGCCAGGATGCAGCGCGGGGCTCGAAGCCGCCCCGAACGTGAACGCACCAGGTGTCGCACTTAACGAAAGCAGTGCCTCGACATCGGCACGGATATCGAAAAAGTCCACGGAGTCCCGACCGCCGTCCCACTGCTCTGGCCAACGCGACCCCAGGGCAAGCCCTGCAATACAATCTCGCTCCGGCTCGTCGACCGGGAACACCACGCCATGCTCGAACAGACGGACTCGCGACTGCTGCCGTCGCTGATTTTCCAGTGCGGCTTTCAATAAGCCTGGCCACAAAGACAGTCGCATGACGGCAAGATCACTGGCAATCGGATTAGAGAGCACGTGGGATGGCATCCCAGGAAACATTAAAGATTGCAGTTCGGGATCGACAAACGCGAAATGAATGCCCTCGTGGTACCCACGAGCAGAAAGCACATCAAGCAGATGCTGCTCGTCAAGCCTCTGCGTCGGTTGCGCCAAAATAGTTTTCGGCGCGAGAGCAACCGACGTTGGTAAAGCATCGAAGCCGGTAAGACGCGCCACCTCTTCAATAAGATCGCGTTCGATCTGGATATCGAAACGACTCGACGGCGGTTCGACTTCGAGCACTCCAGGACTGCTCGCGCGGGCGCTCATTCCGAGTCGCATCAACAAGGAGATCACGTCGTGCTCTGAGAATGCGCGTCCGAGTAATCTCTTGAGCTGATTGATTCGAAGCGATACCGTCGATGATGTAGGAATGTTCGCGCTGTCTTCCACCGTGACGACGCCGCCGGCTCGACCACCGGCAATTGCCAGTAGCAGCGCGGTGGCGCGCTCGATTGCGGCAATACCGACCTCCGGGTCGACACCACGTTCAAACCGTTGGCTGGCATCGGTCGCGAGCCCGTAACGGCGACCACGACCGGAGATGGCCGACGGTGTAAACCACGCCACCTCAAACAACACACGGGTCGTCGCAGAGGAGACGGCCGTGCGCTGCCCGCCCATGACGCCTGCCAGCGCAACAGGACCCACCTGGTCGGCAATGACCAGTACATCTCGGGTTAGATCAACAGTCCGGCCATCGAGCAGTTCGCAACGCTCCGAGTCGCGTGCGAGCCGAACGGTAAGCGGCCCCTCGACTTTATCGAGATCGTAGGCATGCATCGGTTGACCCAACTCGAGCAGGATGAAATTCGTAATATCGACGATCGGTGAGATGCTACGCAGACCCGAACGTCTCAACCGCTCCACGAGCCAAGTGGGGGAACGTCGGGTGTTGTCGACCTCTACGATTACCCGCCCATGAAAGCGCGGGCACGCGGTCGTCGCCAAGAGGTTCACTGCGGCCCGCCCCGTCAGCACCGCGTCGTCGAAACCGGAGGGCACTGTCGAACTATCGGGGGTCGTCAATGTCGCTCCAGTCAGGGCAGCCACTTCCCGCGCGATACCACGCACCGACATCGCATCCCCTCGATTCGGGGTGATCGAGAGCTCTAGGACTTGGTCGTCGAGCGACAGGAAATCGCGCACCGTTGCGCCAAGCGGCGCATCCGTTGGCAACTCGAGGATGCCATCCGACGTTTCAGCGAGTCCCAATTCTTCAACCGAGCAGAGCATCCCCGCCGATTCGACACCGCGTAGCTTAACCGCCTTGATTTCAGTCCCACCCGGAAGAATCGCACCCACCTTCGCAAGCGCCGTCCTTAGACCAACACGCGCGTTAGCCGCTCCACATACGATTTGCAAGGGCGCACAACGATCTTCGGCGCCATCACCGATGACTACTTTGCAGACCTTAAGCTTGTCCGCCTGAGGATGACGTATCGCGTCAATAATTTCGGCCACGACGACGCCGTCAAAGATCGGTGCAGCGGGCGCTACGAATTCAACCTCTAAACCTGCCATAGTAAGCCGATCACTAAGCTCACGCACCGGCAGACCGCTCGTAACCCATTCCGAGAGCCATGCCATCGATATTTTCATACAGCACCGAACTGCTTGAGGAATCGCAGATCGCTCTCGAAGAAAAGCCGCAAATCACTGACCCCGTAGCGCAGCATCGCGAGTCGCTCAATACCCATGCCGAAGGCGTATCCTGTGTACCGCTCGCCGTCGACGCCAGCCGCTGCGAAGACATGCGGATGGACCATGCCGCACCCTGCAATCTCAAGCCATCCCGTGTGCTTACACACACGGCAACCAGCGCCGTCACAGAACGCGCAGGACATGTCAACCTCAGCTGAGGGCTCAGTGAACGGAAAATATGAGGGCCGCAGACGCATCTTGAGATCTCTCTCGAAAAAGGCTCGCAGGAAGCCCTCCAAGGTCGCCTTCAAGTTAGCGAAACTGACGTTCTCATCGACCACCAGCCCTTCGACCTGATGAAACATGGGCGAGTGGGTCATGTCGTAATCACATCGATAGACGCGCCCCGGCATGATCATCGCGAGGGGTAATCGTCCCTTCTTGAGTTCTCGAATCTGCACCGGCGATGTATGGGTACGCAGCAGTCGACCGTCCGGAAAATAGAACGTGTCGTGCATCGCACGGGCAGGATGATCCGCCGGAATATTAAGCGCCTTAAAATTATGGAAGTCGTCCTCGATCTCAGGTCCTGCGGCAACTTCGAAGCCCGAATGTCGAAAGATCCTCTCGATGCGTAAACGCGCACGGGTGACAGGATGAACCGATCCGCGCGCCTCGCCGCGACCCGACAGCGTCACGTCGATACGACCCGCTACTAGCTTCGCCTCGATGGATGCGGACTCAAGGGCGTCCTGTGCCACCCCGATCGCCGACTGAACTTGGGTTTTCGCTGCGTTGATTTGGGCGCCGGCGATCGGACGATCCGCAGCAGGCAACTCACCAAGCGACTTTAGATAGTCAGTGAGCAAACCCTTTTTACCAAGCCAACGGATACGCACCTCTTCAAGGGCGGCGAGCGTTGCACTCGCCGCCACTTCATCAAGAGCCTGTCGCGTCAGAGTCGCGAGATCTCTCACGACTCACCTCAGGCTACGCCGAGAGTTGCTTTGACCTTCGTGGCAATAATCGCAAACGCTGGCGCATCGTGAACAGCAATGTCCGCGAGCATCTTGCGATCGATCTCGATATTCGCAAGCTTAAGACCGTTCATCATGCGGCTGTAGGACATACCGAACTGACGAGCCGCGGCGTTGATGCGTTGAATCCAGAGCGCACGATAGTCACGCTTTTTCAAACGACGGCCCTTATAGGCGTACTGACCCGCCTTGATCACCGCCTGCTTGGCAGTACGGTAGACCTTGCGACGAGCATTGTAGTATCCTCTGGCTTTTCCAAGAACCTTTTTGTGGCGGCGACCCGCGGTCACACCACGCTTTACTCTTGCCATGTTCTTTTACCTCGCTTACTTACTTCGCATGCGGGAGCAGCTGGTCTAGACGACCAACATCGCTCTCATTCACGAGGCTTGAGCCGCCCGAACGAAGATGTCGCTTGGTTTTGCGCGGCTTGTGTCCGAGGTTGTGACGGCGGCCGGCGGAGTAGGACTTGTACCCCTTCGCCGTTTTACGAAAACGCTTCGATGCCGCCCGATTAGTTTTCAACTTTGGCATGCTATGCACTCCTTACTTCTTGCTTCTTGCTTCGCTCACAAGACTCCCACGAGTCCGCTCGCGTGCGGGTGTCTACTCTGCCGTGCGGTCCACCATGGACCAAATCGGCCGTGCAGACATCACTTTTTTTTCGGCGAAAACACCATGACCATCTGACGACCCTCCATAAGCGGGCTCTGCTCGACACTTGCCTGCGCGGCGAGGTCTTGAGCCAACCGATCGAGTAGTCGACGTCCGATCTCCTGATGCGCCATCTCTCTACCACGAAACCGCAAGGTAACCTTGGCTTTATCACCTTCGGTCAGGAAGCGTACAAGGTTACGCAGTTTGACTTGGTAATCTGCTTCTTCCGTACCTGGGCGAAACTTTACTTCCTTTACTTGCTGTTGCTTCTGCTTTCTTCGAGCGGAATGCGTTTTCTTCTTCTGCTCAAAGAGGAACTTCCCGAAATCCATAATTCGGACCACCGGAGGCTCCGCCATCGGCGAAACCTCGACGAGGTCCATCTCATTCGTCTGCGCCATCTGCAGTGCTTCAAACCGAGTCATGATGCCGGCCTGAGCCCCATCCGCCGCGATTACTCGAACCTGCGGCGCCGTAATTTCATCATTGCGCCGGATGTGCTTTATTGCCGTCGAGATACGTTAATCCTCCAAAACCCTGCGCCCACGGCTCTCGAGCTCGACGCGCAACCGCTCGACAAAAGTCTGCGGGGACATCCGACCCAAATCCTTGCCACTACGGGTGCGCACGGACAAAAACTTCGCTGCTACTTCCTTATCGCCTGCCACCACTAGGTATGGCACGCGTTGCAACGTGTGTTCTCGAATCTTAAAGCCGATCTTCTCGTTCCGCAAGTCGATATCGACCCGAACCCCATGATTTTTAAGGAAAACGGCAACCTCGCAAAGATAGGCGTCCGCGCGGTCCGTGATTCCGAGGAGTACAACCTGCACCGGAGCGAGCCATGTGGGGAGTCGTCCCGCATGGTGCTCGATCAAAATACCCAAGAATCGCTCAAGCGAGCCGAATATCGCACGGTGCAGCATGACCGGAATCTGTTTCTGGCTATGTAGGTCTATGAAGTAGGCTCCCAGCCGCTCAGGCAGGTTGAGATCCACCTGGAGCGTTCCGCACTGCCAATCGCGCCCTATGGCATCTCGAAGGACGAATTCCAGTTTCGGTCCGTAGAAGGCCCCCTCACCTTGGTTGAAGGTGAAATCGATGTCTGCGACTCGAGCCGCTTCCTTCAAGGCTGCCTCCGCTTTGTCCCAAATTCCGTCCGAACCCACCCGCTTTGCTGGGCGGTCAGAGAACTTTATGCGGACATCGTCGAAACCAAAGTCCCGATAAATGTCGAGGATCAGTCGGCTCACAGCCACTGACTCCTCAGTAATTTGCTCCGGACTCACAAAAATATGCGCATCGTCCTGGGTGAACGCTCGCACTCGCATTAAGCCATGCAGGGCGCCCGAGGGCTCGTAGCGATGAACTTTACCGAACTCTGCATAACGGATCGGCAGATCACGATAGCTTCGCAGACCCTGCTTGAAGATCTGCACGTGTCCCGGGCAGTTCATGGGCTTTATCGCGAAGACGCGTTCATCGGGCGTCTGCGTCGTGAACATGTTCTCGCCAAACTTCTCCCAGTGACCAGAGGCTTCCCACAGGCTACGATCCATAAGCTCCGGTCCGTTCACCTCCTGAAAGCCCGCCGCCTGTTGCTTCTCGCGCATGTAGCCAATGAGCGACTGGAACACGCTCCAGCCCCTCGGGTGCCAGAACACCGCACCCGGAGCTTCCTCCTGCATGTGGAACAGATCGAGTTCTCGTCCGATTTTACGGTGGTCACGCTTCTCAACTTCTTCGAGACGAGTGAGATAATTTTCGAGATCTTTCGCGTTGGTCCACGCGGTGCCGTAGATGCGCTGCAGCATCTCGTTGCGCGAATCACCGCGCCAATACGCACCCGCGACCTTCATCAGCTTAAATACTTTGAGCTTCCCAGTCGTAGGCACGTGCGGTCCACGGCAGAGATCGACCCAATCGCCCTGACCATAAAGACTGATAACTTCGTTTGAGGGGATGCTCGCGATGATTTCAGCCTTGTACTGCTCGCCGAGGTTCTTAAAGAAATCTACAGCGTCGTCACGCGACATTTCACGACGGCTGACCGTCAGATTGGCCGCGGAGAGCTCGCGCATCTTTTCCTCGATGGCGGTTAGGTCTTCAGGACTGAAAGGACGCTTATAAGAAAAATCGTAATAGAATCCGTCTTCAATAACGGGACCGATCGTCACCTGTACATCGGGGAATAAAGACTGAACCGCTTGAGCGAGCAGGTGCGCCGTCGAGTGTCGAATGACTTCAAGAGCATCCGGGTGTTTTTCGGTAACTATTTCAAGACGAGCGTCCTCACGGATCTTGAAGCTCGTGTCGACAAGCTTGCCGGACACCTTGCCCGCTAGCGCCGCCTTAGCGAGACCCGCGCCCACCCCGGCCGCCACTTCTGCCACGGTCACGGGCGCTTGGAATATTCGCTGGCTGCCATCCGGCAGCGTAATTACGGGCATCTTTGCCAGTCTCTCTGGAAAAAGGGAGGCTTTTGCGACGCAAAAACCCCCCCAGCCGAATTGGTAGGCGCGAGTGGGATCGAACCACCGACCACCACCATGTCAAGGTGGTGCTCTACCACTGAGCTACGCGCCTGCAGAAAGGCGGCGAAAGATAACCTAGGCACCGATTAGCGGCAACCGGCGGACCCGGCGACCGGTGAGAGTCGCCAGGGCGTTGGTAACCGCTGGTGCGACCGGGGGAACCCCCGGCTCGCCGACACCGCCCGGAGGCGCTTCGCTCGGCACGATGAACGTCTGGATGATTGGAGACTCGGCGAAACGCAGAATGGGGTAACTATCGAAGTTCCCCTGCTCGACCGCACCACCCTTGAAACTAATGCGACCGTAAAGAGCAGCTGAGAGGGCAAAAACCACCGAACTCTCAAGCTGCTGTGCGACGAGATTGGGATTGACCGCGACGCCGCAATCGATACTCGCAAAGACTCGATGGATACGCGGCACACCACCCTCGCCCTCGGAAACTTCTGCGACAAGGCCGACTATGCTACCGAAGCTCTCATGCAGGGCGATACCCCGAGCGATCGGCTGACCATCGGCCGCGGTGCCCATTGGCGAGCCCCACCCGGCCCTCTCCGCCACCAACTTGAGCACAGCTGCATGACGCGGACGATCTTTGAGGTGACGAAGTCTGAATTCGACCGGATCGACTTTAGCAAGACGCGCCAATTCATCCATGAAAGATTCTTGGAAGAACGCTTGTTGAGAGTGGCCCACCGACCGCCAGAAGCCGATACCCACCGGAAGTTCGACGGTCGTATGGGTGACCTTGTGATGGGCAAAGGCGTACGCCTGCCCGGTCGCCCCCTCAACATTACTCGTATCAGCCCCCGGAGCAGGCATATCGAACTGGCGAGGTATCGCCTGTGCTCCAATCGACTGACCGACCGAGTGCGAGTGATAGGCCGTGATCATCCCAGTGCCCGGATCGATCGCCGCCGAGAGTCGAGCTCGAACTGCAGGGCGGTAGAAGTCGTGACGCATATCGTGTTCGCGGCGCCACTGCAGCTGTACCAGTTTGTCGGGTACCGCTCGACCAATCGCCGCAGCAACCGCGACGAAGTCTGCATCGAGTCGGCGACCGAATGCGCCTCCGATTAGCACCGGTGCGAGTGACACCTGCTCAGCGTCGAGATCGAATACTTTGGCCGCAACATTACGTGCAACGTTCGGCACCTGCACACCTGCCCAGACCGTTGCCTTGGTGATTTCGTATTTGACGGTACAGCAAAGCGGCTCCATCGCTGCGTGCGCAAGATAGGGAACCTCATAGTCCGAGCGTAGTACCGTCTTCGCCACGGTGATTATTGGATCCGCTGTGCCAATGTCACGATAGACCTGAACCTGTGAATCTGTCTCGAGCCCTCGCAAAAGTGACTTGTCGATCAGCGATTGATCAAAGGTGCCCGAGGCGCCAGGATTCCAGCTCGCATTCAGCGACTGCACTGCACGATGTGCCCGCCAACGCTGATCGGCGACCACCGCAACGGCCGCGGGCGCACCCCTAGCCGCGGGAATCGCCAACACATGTACGACACCTGGCATTCCCCGTACCGCCGCTTCGTCGAACTTATTGAGGGTTCCGTCTGCAAACGGGCAGAGTTCGATTTCGGCATAGAGCATTCCAGGCTCGTGGATGTCCGATGCGAAGACTGCTCGACCCGTCACTTTGTCGATCGCCTCGAGACGCTTTGCCGGGGTCCCGATAAGCGTCCATTCCCTCGAGGACTTTAAAGGGAATTTGGAGGCGGGCTTCAGCGTATACTCGCCGAGCGACAGGATGGCGCCGAAGGTCAAAAATTGACCATCTGGACGTCGTACTTTACCGGCGCTGACGGTACAGTCAGTCAGCCGAACTCCCCAGTGCCGAGCTGCCGCCTCCCGCAGCGTTTCGCGCGCCATGGCCCCCGCCTCGCGCAGTACGACCCAGAGGTCAGAAATGCTACTCGAACCGCCCGTCACCATGAACCCGATCTCGCGCACTAACTTCGCCGTAAAGTGCGTGGCTAATCGGGTCGACACTGACTGATCAGACTCGCTCAAGGGTGGGCTACCGCCGGCGATATTGACGTTGTTGTACACGCTTGCGATGGGCGCAGGAGCGATTTGAATTGCAGCGAGCGTGCATCCAAGCTCCTCGGCAAGCAGCATCGCAAGCCCCGTGTGTGTTCCCTGCCCTATCTCCGCTCGAGGCATAAATAGCGTGATCGAATCATCGCGTCCGATCCGCACCCACGCATTGGGGGTGAACGAACCGGGAATCTGCATTTGATCGGCGCCCCCCGTAAGTCGCTGGCGCGGCGGAAGCACACTCCATCCGACGGCAAGCGCGCCCAGCGTTCCGAGCCCCATCCAGAGAACGGTGCGACGTTTCATCCGGCTTTCACCGCTGGCAAGCCAAATCCGGTCCGCCGCAAATTTTCAATATCATCTCTCAGCCGAGCAGCTTCTTCGAATTCGAGGTTACGCGCATGCTTAAACATTTCAGCTTCGAGTTGCTTCATACGACGCAAGGCCTGCTCCGGGCGCAATCCGTGCACTGCACTCTGGTCGGCTCCACGCGCCACTCTCTTAGACGTCTTACCGACTCGGGCGATCACCTGGCCCTTGGACGATGGCGCGGCGCCTTCGGCTCGCGCACCCTCCATGACATCGACAACTTGCTTGACGATGCTTCGCGGCGTGATGCCGTGCATCTCATTGAACGCTAGTTGCTTTAGCCGCCGACGCTCGGTTTCCTCGATCGCGCGCTGCATCGAATCCGTGATTCGGTCGGCATAGAGAATCGCACGCCCATTGACGTTGCGAGCCGCCCGACCGATCGTCTGAATCAAGGAATTCATCGAGCGCAGGAATCCCTCCTTATCAGCATCGAGAATGGCCACCAGCGCGACCTCGGGCATGTCGAGACCTTCGCGCAAAAGATTAATACCGACCAGCACGTCGAATACTCCAAGACGCAGATCACGGATGATTTCGCTGCGCTCAACCGTTTCGATATCCGAATGCAGATATCGAACTTTCACACCGTGCTCATCGAGATACTCGGTGAGATCTTCAGACATTCGCTTGGTAAGAGTCGTAATAAGCACCCGTTCCAGACCCTTCACGCACCGCAGAATTTCGGATAGTACATCGTCAACCTGTGTACGCACCGGCCGAACCTCAACCATCGGATCGACGAGACCGGTAGGTCGTACCAACTGCTCGACCACTTGCGACGCATACCGAGCCTCATAATCTCCAGGCGTCGCCGAGACAAATATCATCTGTGGCGCAAGTTGCTCCCACTCATCGAAACGTAGCGGACGGTTGTCAAGAGCTGAGGGTAATCGGAACCCATACTCGACCAAAGTTTCCTTACGGGACCGGTCGCCTTTATACATGGCACCGAGTTGCGGCAATGTCTGATGGCTTTCGTCGACGATGAGTAGCGAGTTCGACGGCAGATAATCGTAAAGACACGGTGGTGGCTTACCGGATTCGCGCCCGGATAAATATCGCGAGTAGTTCTCGATACCCGCGCAGTACCCTATTTCTTTCATCATTTCCATATCGAACATCGTCCGCTGCTCAAGGCGTTGCGCCTCCACCAACTTGTCCGCCGCGCGCAGTTCTATGAGCCGCTCGCACAACTCCTCGCGAATACGGTCGACGGCTTGAGTCAACCGATCCTTAGGCGTGACGAAGTGGGTACCGGGATAAACCGTATAGCGCGGTACCTTCCGAGTAATCGACCCGGTCAAGGGATCAAAAATCGCAAGGCTCTCTATGGTCTCATCGAAAAGTTCGACCCGAATCGACTCCCTTTGTGACTCCGCGGGAAAGATATCGATGCAGTCGCCGCGTACGCGGAACGTACCCTGTGAAAAATCGATTTCATTGCGCGTGTATTGCATATCGGCAAGTCGCCGTAACAGTTTGCGCTGATCGAGCCGCTCGCCTCGCACCAGATGAAGCACCATCGCCAAATACGTCTCAGGGTCACCAAGGCCGTAGATCGAGGACACCGTAGCGACGATGATGCAGTCCGGCCGCTCCAGTAGCGCCTTCGTCGCAGACAAACGCATTTGCTCAATATGCTCGTTGATGGACGCATCTTTCTCGATAAACGTATCGCTCGCTGGGACGTATGCCTCCGGCTGGTAGTAGTCGTAGTACGACACGAAGTACTCCACAGCGTTATCCGGAAAGAATTCGCGAAATTCGCCGTACAACTGAGCCGCAAGTGTCTTGTTATGCGCGAGGATTAAAGTTGGTCGTTGCACCGCCCGAATGACATTGGCGATGGTGAACGTTTTGCCGCTACCCGTGACGCCCAGCAAGGTCTGATGAGCGAGACCGCTCCTGAGACCGTCAATAAGCCCCGCGATGGCCACGGGTTGATCCCCAGCGGGCTGATAATCAGAGTTGAGTCGGAATTCGCCCATATGGCCCTACTATATCGCCTCAGGGCGACCGATGTTTCGTGGGTCAGCCAGCGATTCCGCGGAGCCGCTTGACGCGTCGACGCACATTCCAGAAAATGCGCGCCACTTTTCGCCTGCAGTTCCCCGGTAGCTCAGTCGGTAGAGCGTCGGACTGTTAATCCGCAGGTCGCTGGTTCGAGTCCAGCCCGGGGAGCCAAATCTCTGTTGTCTATTCCGACCACATGGGTAACGGATTATTCCGGAGACATCGGTAACACCTTAGCATCGAAGGGGTTCGGGGCGCACTCGAAGTGAGCGCTCTCGTGGTCGAAGAACCTAAAGTCGTAATGCATGAAGCTGACGAGTCAGACGCTCTCGCTGATCTCTTTGACGCCAACGGTTTGACCGGCGAGCGCTTTGCTTAGGCTGACCTTTTTTCGATCGATGCAGAGTCTGCCGCAGCGGGTGATGGTGATCGCCTTGTCGTGGAAGGGATAGTCGAGCTCTCCGATGCCGGTGTAGGGGCGCGGTGAGGGTGGATAGAGCTCGCTCGGTGTCTTCATACCAAGCGCTTGATGCGGGCGTACCTGATTGAACTCATCAACGAACGTGTCGAAGCGCGCTTGCTGCTGTCGATGGAGCGCACAGCGAATTTATGGGAATAAAGATCGAAAACCGTGGTCCGTCCCCTTTTATTCCAATTATTTGAAAGTCTTACCGCAGAGGCGCGGAGACGCAGAGGTGACGCAGAGAAAAACGCGGCAAATAAATCGCCCTCGGTGAGTGCTTTTCTCTGTGTTCTCTCTAGTGAAATGAGGTCGTCGCTTAGCAGCGCAAGGCGTTGAGCCGGGTGCTGAACTTGAAATCGGCGACCCACAGGTAGCCGTTGGCGACCAGCAGATGTGCCGGCATCATGAAGCCATCGGCATAGCTGCCGCCGTGCCTGCCGACACGGCCGAGCGAGACGTCCGGCGCGACGTCGGCGAGAGCGGCGGTGATGCTGTTCCATACATAGACATGGTTATTCTGCGCATCGGCCAGATATAGCCGGCCGTCCTTGAGATAGGCGGCGGTGGGCCAGAAGCGCAAGCCGCCGGCCGCCGCGGTGGCCTTGGCGGCGGCGATCTCGCCGAGTTTGGCCGCACTGCTGCCCAGCCTGGCGATCTCGAACAGCGTCACCTTGCCGCCGGGCGTGCCCGACGGCACCGCCAGGGTGGTACCGTCCGACGACAGCCTGCCCGCCCAGTCGACATCCAGCGTGAAGCGCGGCGTGCTGGTGGCATCCGGCAGGGCATCGAACACATACACCTTGCCGGCTGCCGAGTCGGCAAGGTAGAGATAGCGCTCGTCCAGCGCCACGCCGCCGAGGGTCTTGAAGCTCACCGGGCCGATGCCTTGCGGGAAGTGTAGGTCGGGTGCCTGGTCCTGGTCGGGCAGTGTCTTCCAGATCGCCACGCTGGTGCCGCCGACGGTGACGAAGCGGCCGTTGTGGAGATCGTTGTCTTCGCTGAACAGGCCGCGACGGAGCAAATCGATGCTGTAGTCGTAGCGCGCTCCGTTGCTCGTCGGTATTGTCCTCCAGACATAGACCTTGCCGTCGTAGCCGGAACCAGCCACCAGCCGGGTGCCGTCGCTTGCAGGTACGGCGTTCTGGATGAAGCCCTGACTGATCAGTGTGTTGGTCGTCGCGTCCGGGGTGCCGATGGCGAAGTCGGGCGCACTTGCCGCGCTAAGCACGCTACGCCAGCCGAGGATCGCGTTGCCGTTGTAGCTTGCCGCATACAGGCGGCCATCCGGAAGCAGTGCCAGGGCGCTGCCATCCATGCCGTTAAAGCCCATGTTGCCCAGCGTCCCCGCACCTAGTTGCAGCGCGGGACTGGCCAGAGCCGTGGCGCTGGCCGGCACCCCGCTGTAGATATTGATTACTGGTGACGCCATCAGCAGGAAGCGCCCATCCGGCGCCAGGACGCCATTGCCGGGAAACTGGCCGCAGTTCGCCGCCGTACATTTGTCATGCGTGCCGTAGTAGGAATACGGCTGATCCGAGGTCGGGAAGCTGTTCCAGACGAAGGCGCCTTTACCGCTGCCGGTGACATTGCGCGCATTGTGATCGCCGATCAGCAGATAGCTCCGGCCATCGGTCGCGATGTTGCGCGGCGTGCCGAAGTCGTTCCCGCCGCTAACGTTGCGCGCGGTCAGGGTATAGCTGGGGGGCGTTTCGGCGGCGGCGGGAAACGTGTTCCAGACGTTGACCATGCCGATCGAGGTCGATGAAACGATGAGGCGCTGCCCGTCGGTCCATACCCCCCACGGCCATTCGATGCGTGCCTGGCTACCGTTACGACTGCCGAGGGTCAGCACTAGGTCAGGAGTCTGGCCATTGCGCGTCGGCAGGCTGTTCCACACCAGCACGCGGTCGTTGCCGGAATCGGCCACCACCAGCTTGCCGCCGCCGAACACCAGCTGGCCGGGGAAATTCATCTGCTCCGGCTTGCTGCCGGCAAGACTCTGAATCATGTCGGGCTGGCCGAGCACGATGTCGGGTGCGGTGTTCGCCGTCGGCGCCTGCTTCCAGATCAGTACCCGGTTGTTCATCCTGTCGGCCATTGCCAGCGCGACACCGTCGCTGGCGATACCTCCGGGATGATTGAAGAGCTGGGCGCCGCCGCTATTGTTCAGCCCGGGTACGCCGAGGGCCAGATCGACCGCCTGTGCGCTGCGCAGGACGCCGGTACATGCGAAGGCTACCGGAGGTGCTGGAGTTGGTGATGTCCCGGGTGTGGTCGGCGCCGCGACCGGGACGACGCCATCGTCGCCGCCTCCTCCTGAACATCCGCAGAACAGCAGGGCAACCAGCAGACAGACTGAGAGCACGGTGGTGAGTGACATGGCGTATTCCTCCCCAATCGTGTTGGTGAGCTTAACGAAGGAAAGGATAGGAAATTCAACGCTATTGTCCAGCCCGCTTTGCTTGGTCCAGTGTTGAAGTGAGTTCAGGCAGCCTTTTCGGGGGTTATCGGGAAGATCCGAGGACTCGGGGGCGAGCCCCCCAGGTCTCGGGCGCGGGGGGTCGATAGCCGAGGGCGCTGTGCGGGCGAACCCGGTTGGAGTGGTCTCGCCATGGTTCGATCAGCACCTGTGCGTCACGTAAGGTGTAAAAGAGCTCGCCGTTCAACAGCTCATCTCGGAGCTTGCCATTAAAGCTCTCGCAGTAGCCGTTCTCCCAAGGACTGCCGGGCTGGATATAGAGGGTCTTCGTACCCAGAGTCGCCCGAGCCAAGCGCGCAGGCTCTTGGCCACCCTCTCCGGGCCGTTATCGGAGCGGATGTGTTCAGCGATGCCTCGCTCGATCCTCACGTCGGCCAATAGATCGATGACATCGTGAGCGCGGATCCGGCGGGCGACGTAGATCGCGAGCGCCTCTTTCGGTGAACTCATCGATCAGCGTGAGGATCTTGAGCGGCCGCAGCCGCACGCATGATCCGTCGGCCGCAATCATCAACAGGAACGGTGAGACCAACCCCACGGATCGCCATCTCATCGCAAACGCCTCCAGACTAAGAAAGAGAAACTACAACTCCCTCTCTCAGCATTGAATGACGTTCCAATGATGGATTCCAGCGTCTGCGCGTCAAGATCTGACACTACTTTAATGCCATCTGCAGCCCAGGCGTGTACTGCGCGCCGACGGGTACTTTGGCCGATGACACCTTCACGGTGCCACCGATCGGCTCTGCACGACCACGCAGACAGCCTGCGAGGAAATTCTCTGTCACCGCATTAAAGGCGATATTGTTTTCGGGACGGGCGAATCCGTGGCCCTCGTCCGGGAAAAGCACATACGTCACGGGAATACCTTTCGATTGCA
>Ga0194110_10005501_pt1 | contig 15003 bp, 17 predicted proteins | sample TA2Kig1200mmetaG_FD_146192 | JGI IMG/M metagenome (GOLD analysis project Ga0194110, IMG submission 146192) | Freshwater microbial communities from Lake Tanganyika, Tanzania - TA2015032 Kigoma Deep Cast 1200m | ecosystem: Environmental > Aquatic > Freshwater > Lake | place: Tanzania: Lake... | reverse complement strand
TTATGACCAAGGAAACACCATTGAAGAGTTTACTGTTGAGTTCCAAGTTCAGTACTGGTTCCCTGAGGCACCTGGAACTGGAGCATAATAAATAGATCATAAGTAGACAAGAACTTTAATAATGGCAAAATTGTTTGGATTCTCTATTGAGGATAACGAACCACTATCACCAAGTACAGTCAGTCCCGTTCCTCCAAATAATGAGGATGGGACTGACCACTACTTGAGTAGTGGTTTTTTTGGTTCTTATGTTGATATTGAGGGAGTTTATAGAACTGAGTTTGATTTAATTAAACGATATCGTGAGATGGCACTTCATCCAGAATGTGATAGTGCTATTGAAGATATTGTAAACGAAGCAATTGTATCAGATACGAATGATAGTCCTGTTCAGATTGATTTAGATAATCTAAACGCAAGTGACGGTATTAAGAAAAAAATCAGGGATGAGTTTAAGTATATTTTAGAACTGTTAGATTTTGATAAAAAGTCTCACGAAATCTATAGAAATTGGTATGTTGATGGTCGTCTTTACTATCATAAAGTAATTGACTTAAAAAATCCACACGAGGGTATTCAAGAACTTAGATATATTGATGCACTTAAGATGCGTTACGTAAGGCAAAATAAGAAAACAAAAAATGACGATCGCACATTCGCAAGAATGAGATCTGATAATCCTATGGATTATGAGTTCCCAGAGATCGAAGAGTATTTTGTCTACAGTCCAAAAACTGCATATCCAACACAAAATCCAACTGCTTCTGGTGCAAATAATGGAATCAAAATGTCAAGGGATTCCATCACTTATTGCACTTCAGGTCTTGTAGATAGAAATAAGGGATCAACACTTTCGTATCTTCATAAAGCCATTAAGTCCCTCAATCAACTTAGAATGATTGAGGATTCTCTAGTAATCTACCGTTTGTCTCGTGCTCCAGAAAGAAGAATTTTTTACATCGATGTTGGAAATCTTCCTAAGGTAAAAGCAGAACAATATCTCAGAGATGTAATGATGAGATATCGTAATAAGTTAGTATATGATGCTAACACTGGAGAAATCCGTGATGACAAAAAATACATGAGTATGCTTGAAGATTTCTGGCTCCCTCGTCGTGAAGGTGGTAGAGGAACTGAGATCTCTACACTTCCAGGTGGTCAAAATCTTGGAGAGATTACAGATATTAAGTATTTCCAAGAGAAGCTTTACAAGTCATTAAATGTTCCTCCAACTAGAATTGGTGGAGAAGGTGGTTTTAATCTTGGACGTTCATCAGAAATTTTAAGGGATGAACTTAAGTTCAGTAAGTTTGTTGGTCGTTTGAGAAAGAGATTCTCAAACATGTTCAGCGATATGCTAAGAACCCAACTCATTCTCAAAAATATTATTACTCCAGAAGATTGGGAGGTTATGAATGAACATATTCAATATGATTTCCTCTATGATAATCACTTCTCCGAATTAAAAGATGCAGAACTTTTGAATGAAAGATTGAGTTTGGTAGCAACTGCAGAACCTTATGTTGGTAAGTACTTCTCAGTAGATTATGTAAGACGTAAGATTCTTCGTCAAACTGATCAAGAAATTATTGAACAAAATGATTTAATCTCAAAAGAAATTGAAGATGGGACAATTCCAGATCCAGCTATGATGACTGTTGATCCACAAACTGGACAACCAATACCATCATCCGGAGGTGGTGCAGCTGCTATGGATTTGGGTCAACCAGTTATGGAACCTGATATAAGGGACCAAGAAAAATCTGTAGAAGTTCCTGAGGGTGGAGAGATCTGATAAATAAGAAAGACATTCAATTTTACGGGTATGGATGAACTAATGGATATGATTGTTTCTGATGAGAGTCCTTCTCAAATCAGTGACAAGATTAAAGATATTCTTTTCTCAAAAGCTGCAGAAAGAGTTGATGAATATAAACCAGTAGCGGCAAATTCCTTATTTGGGAATGAAGAAGATACTGAAGAGTACGAAGAATCATAAATAAAAAGTATAAGACTTTATCATAAAAAATGCAAAGAACTAAGATAATTGAGACTGAAGTTTCTACAGGAGCAACTGCCGGTGCTGCTACAAGTATTGGTAGTGCTACTTGTGTAAGAATTCACAATAATACTGGCAGTATTGTGACCGTTGGGGTTTCAACAATTGTTGGAGCGGCAACGACAAATTATTTCACTATGCCAGCAAATTCTGTTGAATTTCTTGAAAAACTTCCAACTGATGTTATCTGGACTTCATCATCTATCAAAGCATCAAAAGTAGGATTCACTAACTAAAGCCATGAAACTCATCAGAGAAGAAATCGAACAGGTCGAATTTATCGTCGAAAACAAGAACGGTAAAAAGTCACTTTTCATCGAAGGAGTTTTTCTCCAGGGAAACATCAAGAACCGTAATGGTCGTATGTACCCTATGGAAACTCTTCGTCGTGAAGTTGCTCGATATAATGAAAACCATGTTGTTCAAGGTAGAGCACTTGGGGAACTCGGACATCCCGATGGTCCAACTGTAAACCTGGATAGAGTTTCTCATAAGATTGTTTCTCTGAGAGAAAGTGGTTCTAACTTTATTGGAAAAGCAAAGATTCTCTCTACCCCTATGGGTAAGATTGCAGAATCTCTGATTTCCGAAGGTGTAAAACTGGGTGTTTCTTCTCGTGGTATTGGTTCTCTCCGTATGACAAGAGAGGGAATCAATGTTGTTGGTGAAGACTTTATGTTAGCAACAGCAGCTGATATCGTTGCTGATCCTTCTGCTCCTGATGCTTTTGTTGAGGGTATTATGGAAGGAAAAGAATGGGTATGGGATGGTGGAATCCTTCGTGAAAAATATGCACATAAAACCTACAAGACTATCAACACTCTTGTAGACCAAAAGAGATTGGAGGAGAATAAACTTAACTTATTCAACGATTTTCTCGCAAATCTTTAATTTATAAATAAATATAGTTTATAACTAAGGTTAAACGGAGAGTTCAAATGTCTCGTGGAGATTTACAAGAAATGGAAGTAGGCACTAAGCAATCCAAAACCGCCGTTAATGCTGGAGCAAAAGCAGCGGAAACAATGGATACTTCAATTGCTGGTTCATATGAAGATCTGGGTGGCCCTACCCCAGAAAATTATAGATCTGATGATGACTCAGCAAAGCTGAAAACCCCCGGCAAGACCCTTTCACAAGTAAAGGATGTTGTCAATAAGGGAGCTAAATCAGCTGATGCTATGAAGGCTGTTAAGGAAGAAGAAGAACTTGAAGATGAAGAAGTTCTTGCCGAAGTTGAAGAGACTGAAGAAGAATTTGTAGAAGAAGAGACTGAAGAGTATGACATCGAAGAAGATGTTAATGCACTTCTTGGTGGTGAGGAACTCTCCGAAGAGTTTAAAGAAAAAGCAAGAACTATCTTTGAAGCAGCTCTGATCTCTAAGGTTGGAGAAATCAAAGAAGCTCTTGAATCACAATATGAAGAAAGACTTGTAGAAGAAGTCGAAGAAATCAAAGAAGCACTTAAGGAAAGAGTTGATTCTTACCTTGAGTACGTTGCCGACGAATGGTTCACCGAAAATGAACTGGCAGTCGAGCAAGGTCTTAAGACTGAAATGACCGAATCATTCCTTGAAGGAATGAAGGGTCTTTTTGAAGCACATTATGTACAAATCCCTGAAGATAAATATGATGTTCTTGAGAGCATGGTAGAAAAACTTGATGACATGGAGACAAAACTCAACGAGCAGATTGAGAAGAATATCCAACTTAACCAAAGACTCGCAGAGTCGGTTGCTGATGGAATCTTCGATGAGATTTCTGAGGGCCTCGCTGCTACTCAGAAAGAGAAGCTCGCTTCACTTGCCGAAAGTGTTGAGTTTGAAAGTGAAGAAGAATATCGTGAAAAACTGGAGATGCTGAAGGAATCATATTTCCCAGCAAATAAAGCTCCTAAAGCGCATACTGAAACCCTTTCTGAGGGTGTAGACCATTCTACCGAAAATATTTCGGGAACAATGGCCAACTACCTGAGAACTCTTCAGGCTGTTGCTAAAAACTGAATTTAACATTAATCAAACGTAAACATTCACAAAGGTACACGCAAATGTTCCATTCCGAGCATCTGCAGGAAAAGTGGGCACCTCTCCTCAACTATGAGGGTCTTGATCCAATCAAAGATTCCCATCGTAGAGCGGTAACCGCAGTCCTGCTGGAAAACCAAGAAAAATTCCTCAAAGAAGAGTCTGCATTTAGCAGCGGATTCAACCTGATGGAAGCCCCCACCAACTCAGCTGGAACCGGTGGTTTCAGTGGTACTGCTACCGCTGGTGGTCCTACCGCAGGTTTCGATCCCGTTCTGATCTCACTGATCAGACGTTCAATGCCTAACCTGGTTGCTTATGACCTGGCTGGCGTTCAACCAATGAGTGGTCCTACTGGACTCATCTTCGCAATGCGTTCCCGCTATAACAACCAGAGCGGAACTGAATCTTTCTTCAACGAAGCAGATACCGCGTTCTCTGGTCAGGATGATGGAAACAACCTGACCTCAGGTTTCACTGACGTTCTTGCAGGTCTTGGTACTACTTCACAGTCAGGAACCAACCCAGCAATCCTGAACCCAGTTGGATCAGCAACCTCAACCGCATATGATGTCGGTCAGGGTATGGTAACTGGTGACGCAGAAAATCTGGGAGCTGGCACTGGTGATCAGTTCAACCAGATGGCATTCTCAATCGAGAAGGTCACTGTTACCGCCAAGTCAAGAGCACTGAAGGCTGAGTACAGTCTCGAACTGGCTCAAGACCTGAAGGCAATTCACGGTCTGAACGCTGAAGCTGAACTCGCTAACATTCTGTCAAGCGAGATTCTTGCTGAGATCAACCGTGAAGTCATCAGAACGATCTATAAGATCGCTGAGCAAGGTGCTGTTGAGAACGTTGCTACTCAGGGTGTATTTGACCTGGATATCGACTCCAACGGTCGTTGGTCAGTTGAGAAGTTCAAGGGTCTTCTGTTCCAGATCGAAAGAGATGCTAACAGAATCGCTCAGAGAACTCGTCGTGGAAAGGGTAACATCATCATGTGTTCAGCTGACGTAGCTTCAGCTCTGACCATGGCTGGTGTTCTCGATTACACCCCAGCTCTGAACGCAAACCTGAATGTTGATGACACTGGCAACACCTTTGCTGGTACTATCAACGGTAAGTATCGTGTTTATATCGATCCTTATTCAGCTAACCTGGCTGCTGACAACAGTGGTCTGGCACAGGGCACTAACCAATACTACGTTGTTGGTTATAAGGGTTCTTCAGCTTATGACGCTGGACTCTTCTATTGTCCTTATGTTCCCCTCCAAATGGTTCGTGCCGTTGGAGAGGACACCTTCCAGCCCAAGATTGGATTCAAGACCCGTTATGGTATTGTTGCCAACCCATTCGCGGAAGGAACCGATCAGGGTCTGGGTCGTCTCAGAGTCAACAGCAACCGCTACTACAGAAGAGTTGCTATCAAGAACCTCATGTGATTCATTTTCACAAAGGTTTCTCAGGGGTCCGAAAGGACCCCTTTTTTTATCTAAATAATTAGAAAAAATGACGGTATCTAACGCGTTTAGAAATCAAATACAGAATAGGAATTTTCTATCTCCTGTAGGTTTCAAGTTTGTTGTCAACAGAGCTCGTAAAGTTTCTTTCTTTGGAAACTCTATGAATATTCCTGGTTTGACGTTTGGAGTAGCAAATCAATCAACATATCTCAAGGATATTCCATTACCAGGAGATAAAATTGAATTTAGTGATTTAAAACTTAGATTTCTTGTTGATGAAAATCTTGAGAACTACATGGAGATTCAAAAATGGATACGTGGAATTGGATATCCTGAGAGTTTAGATGAAATTTATAATTTTCAGCAAGATAATCCAGTAATGGATGCACAGTTCAAAGAACAAATGAACTTATATTCGGATGCTACTTTATTTGTTCTTACAAGTAATAATAATTCAAACTTCCAAGTAAAGTTTAGAAATATTTTCCCATATACTTTGACAGATCTTCAATTTGATGCTACAGATAGCGATATTGAGTATTTGACTGCAGAGGTCAGTTTCAAGTATACTATCTATGATATAGTAGACAATAACGGGAACCCATTACACTATGACACTTGATTTGGATACAATCCAAAAAATGTGGGAACAAGATTGTAAGATCGATGCAGATAATTTACATACAGAGTCCCTGAATATTGCAAGTTTACATGCAAAATATTTTGACATGTATAATAATATCGTTCTTCTAAAAAAGAAAGCCGAACAGCAAAGAAAAAATATCAGACACGATCGTTATGAGTATTATACTGGAAAAGCAGATCCTGATGTTTATGTGGAGAATCCATTCCCTAAGAAAATTCGTGACAAAGAAACTCTTCAAAAATACTTAGATGCTGATGAGAAACTTTCTCAAGTTTGTTTGAAGATTGATTACTACGATACAATGTTAAATTATATCGAAAGTATTCTGAAGATGATTCAAAACAGAACTTTTCAGATCAAGAATGCGATTGAGTTTGTTAGATTTACTGCTGGTCTGGGGTAAATAAATAATCCAAGATGAATGGATTCTTGTGATTGATACTACGGCAAATCTTGTTATATCAAAATCCAACGAAGTATTTTTAAAGATCGATACAGAACCTCATATTGAATATGAACTTAGAGATCACTTTAAGTTTGAGGTTCCTAATGCAAAATTTATGCCTCAGTATCGTGGGAGGAACTGGAACGGAGAGATTCACCTCTACGATATGAGATCGAAACAGATTTATGTTGGTCTCTTAGATAAAATTGTATCCTTCTGTAAGCAATATGGATACACTTATAAGTTTGACGATAATAAGTTTTACGGACTTCCATTTGAGATTAATGAAGAGATCTCATATGAGGGAGTCAAAGATTATATGAAATCTATTTGTACTCATTCTCCACGGGAGTATCAAGTAGAGGGAGTATATGATGCTCTAAGGCATAACAGAAAGCTATTGATAAGCCCCACTGCATCTGGCAAATCACTGATGATTTATTCCCTCGTAAGATATTATGTGGATAAAGGGCAAAAAATTCTTTTAATTGTTCCGACGACATCTCTTGTAGAACAGATGTACAAGGATTTCCAGGATTACGGTTGGGATGCTGAGTCATATTGCCACAAGATTTATTCTGGTAGGGAGAAGACTAATGAATATGATGTCACGATTACAACTTGGCAATCTGTTTACAAGTTAGATCGTTCATTCTTCGAAGATTATGGTGTGATCATAGGTGATGAGGCACATTTGTTCAAGAGCAAATCTTTGATACAGATCATGACTAAACTTCATCACGCTAAGTATCGTTTTGGATTTACAGGAACACTTGATGGAACACAAACTCACAAGTGGGTTCTTGAAGGATTGTTCGGTCCATCATATAAAGTAACTAAAACTGCAGAACTGATGAAACAAGGTCATCTTTCTCAGTTAGATATTCAGTGTCTTGTTCTTAAACACCCTCCACAAAAGTTTGAAACTTATGAGGATGAGATACAGTATTTAATCTCTCATGAACAGAGGAATAAGTTTATTACAAATCTTTCTTTAGATCTCAAAGGAAATACTCTTGTTCTATTTTCACGAGTTGAAGCACATGGAGCAATCCTCTATGAAATGATAAATAAGAATAACCGTGAAGATCGTAAAGTATTTTTCGTTCATGGTGGGGTGGATGCTGAAGAACGGGAACTTGTAAGGGAAATCACTGAAAGAGAGAACAACGCAATTATCGTTGCTTCATATGGAACTTTTTCTACAGGTATTAATATTAAGAGCCTCCATAACGTTATCTTTGCTTCACCCAGTAAATCGAGAGTTAGAAATCTACAATCTATTGGAAGAGTTCTTAGAAAGGGAAAAAATAAAACTAAAGCAGTCCTCTACGACATCTCTGATGATTGTACAATTCAATCAAGAAAGAACTATACTCTAAATCACTTCATAGAAAGAATTAAAATTTATAATGAAGAGCAATTCAATTATGAAATAATCACCATTCAATTAAAGAACAAATGATAGAAGATGATTTTTATGCAACACTTAAGTTAAAAACAGGAGAGGAAATCTTCGCAAAGGTAGCAGCTACTGAAGAAGATGATAGAACTCTCCTATTAGTAACTAATCCAATTATCGTCACTGAAATAAAAGGAAGATCTGGTGTAATGGGTTATAAGATGGAACCCTGGTTAAAGACAACAACAGAAGATATGTTTATTATTAATATCGATGATGTTCTTACGATGACGGAATCTTCTGATATTGAAATGATTTCTATGTATCAGACTTATTGTAGAGAATCTGATAAAACAAGAAATAATCAAGCAAAGATCTCTCGTAAGATGGGTTATCTTGCTAATGTGAATGATGCTAAAGAGATACTTGAGAAGCTCTTTAAGAATAGCTAAAGCCTCATCTTCAAACCCAACAAAGGTATTCTACACAGTATTTGATACCTTGTCAACTATTTGAATAAGTGGTAGAATGTCATACATATTATGAGATAACCTAATGATAACCACAGCAGTTATGACCAAGAGAAAAAGGTCAGAGCATTATGTCAACAACAAAGAGTTTCTTGCAGCACTGATCAAATACCGTGAGGATGTTGAGATTGCCAAAATCAAAGGTAATCCAAAGCCACAAATTCCCAGATATATTGGTGAGTGTTTTTTGAAGATTGCAAATCATTTATCATTTAAACCAAACTTTGTCAACTACATGTTTAAGGATGACATGATTTGTGATGGTATTGAGAACTGTGTTCAGTATATTCACAACTTTAATCCAGAGAAATCTCAGAATCCTTTTGCATACTTTACACAAATCATTCACTACGCATTCCTGAGACGCATTCAGAAAGAGAAAAAGCAACTGGAAATTAAGAACAAGATTCTGGAAAGAACTGGATTCGATCAGGTGTTTGACAGTGGCAGTGTTGACGGATCAGACTACTCCGACTATAATTCTATCAAGGATGCAGTCCACTCTAAACTTCGTTACTGAATGAAAGTAGCAATTATTACTGACCAGCACTTCGGAGCACGAAAGAATTCTAAACTCTTTCATGATTATTTCCTAAAGTTCTACAACGACGTATTTTTCCCTACACTCGAAGAGCAAGGGATTACTACTGTTGTAGATATGGGAGATACTTTTGATAGTCGTAAAGGAATTGATTTCTCAGCACTATCATGGGCTAAAAGTAATTACTACGATCGTCTCAACGAAATGGGAGTAAAGGTTCATACAATTGTAGGGAACCACACTGCATATTATAAGAACACAAATCAAGTCAATGCGGTTGATCTACTTCTGCGTGAGTATGATAATGTAACTGTATATTCAGAATCAACCGAAGTAATGTTGGGTAAACTTCCAACTCTTTTTATTCCGTGGATTAATCAAGAAAATGAGGAAAGTACTCTCAAACTTATTCAAAAGACAACTTGCCCGTGTGCGATGGGGCACCTTGAACTCCAGGGATTTAGAGTTAATAAACAAATCGTCATGGATCATGGTTTGGAAAGCAAACTATTTGACAAGTTCACCCGTGTCTACTCGGGACACTATCACACTCGATCAGATAACGGGGCAGTATTCTATCTCGGAAATCCTTACGAGTTGTATTGGAATGATGTAAAAGACACTAGAGGATTTCATATCTTTGATACTGAAACTCTGGAACATACTCCAATCAATAATCCCTATAGAATGTTCTATAACATTTACTATGAGGATACTAACTATCAAACCTTTGACACTCGTGAATATCAAAACAAGATTGTCCGAGTGATTGTTCGTAAGAAAACAGACATCAAGAAGTTTGAAAAGTTTATTGATAAACTTTATAGTTCCAATGTTTCTGAGCTCAAAGTTGTAGAGAACTTCCAGATTCGAGAAAATGAAGAGTTTGAAGCATTTGAATCAGAAGATACACTTTCTATCTTGAATAGATATGTAGAGGAATCAGAGATTGGACTGGATAAATCCATCGTTCAGAAACTTATTTCCGAAGTATATCAAGAGGCTTGCGAATTAGTGTAGAATGTTTATCCTAACAATCAGTGGCAGAGAAGACGAAGGTGCTTATTCAGTAATCAACGAAGATGGAGATCAAGTTCTTTATCTCTTCGAAGAAGAAGATGATGCTGTTCGTTTTGCTATGATGTTAGAAGAAGAAGATTACCCTGAAATGCATGTAATGGAAATTGATGATGAACTACTTGTAAATGTTTGTGAAATGCACGGACATGAGTATGTTATCATTACACCTAATGACATCGTGATTCCCCCCAAAGAAAATGATATTGTTTGAAAAAATCCGTTGGAAGAACTTTCTTTCTACTGGAAACCAATTCACTGAAGTTGAACTGAATAAAAACTCAACCACCTTGATTGTGGGGAATAACGGAGCAGGTAAGAGTACCATTCTTGATGCTCTGTGTTTCGTGTTATTTGGCAAGGCTTTCCGTAAAATTAATAAACCTCAACTCGTTAATACAACAAATGAGAAAGATTGTCTTGTTGAGATTGAACTGAAGATTGGTTCTACTGACTGGATGATTCGTCGTGGAATCAAACCTAACATCTTTGAGATTTATCGTAACGGATCTGTTCTAGATCAAAGTTCTTCTGCAATTGATCAACAGAAGTATCTGGAACAATCCATTCTCAAGATGAACTATAAGTCATTTACTCAGATTGTGATTCTGGGTAGTAGTAACTTTGTTCCATTTATGCAACTTACTGCTGCTAGCCGTAGGGAAGTAATTGAAGATCTTCTGGATATTAAGATCTTCTCATCGATGAATGTAATTATCAAAGAAAAGATTCGTTCTCTGAAAGAAGAAATCCGTACTCTTGAACTGAAAAAAGAGTCGGTGAAAGATAAAGTTGAGATGCAACAGAACTTTATCGAAGAACTGGAGAATCTTAGTAATGCCAATATAAATGCCAATAAAGAAAAGATTGCCAATTTAGATAAAGAAATTGGTGATTATATGGAGGAGAATACTTCTAATGAAGATCCTCTCAGAGCACTTATTCGTGAGCAAGATGCTATTACTGGATATGCAGAAAAACTTCGTAAGTTAGGAAACCTGAAAGGTAAGATTTCTCAAAAAGTATCTACGATTACTAAAGAGCATAAGTTTTTCACGGAGAATACGGTATGCCCTACATGCACTCAATCTATTGAGGAGACCTTCCGAATAAATAAAATTAACGACGCTCAAAATAAAGCAAAAGAGTTGCAATCTGGTTACAAAGAACTGGAGGAGGCAATTAAAGAAGAAGAGGAAAGAGAGCGTCAATTTAATAATCTATCTGAGGAGATTAGAAAACTAACGAATGGTATTTCTCAAAACAATATTAAGATTAATGGATTACAGAGACAAATCCGAAATCTTGAATCTGAAATTCAAACTATTACCGAGAACCTTGCAAACCGAAATTCTGAACATGAGAAGCTAGAACAATTTAAGAATGATCTAAAAACAGTATATGATGATCTGTCTGGAAAGAAGGATCTAATTCAGTATCATGACTTTTCATATTCTCTATTGAAAGATAGTGGTGTAAAATCCAAAATCATTAAAAAGTATCTTCCACTGATTAATCAACAAGTTAATCGGTATCTGCAAATGTTGGATTTCTACATCAACTTTACTTTAGATGAAGAGTTCAACGAAACTGTTCAGTCTCCTATTCACGAAGATTTTTCTTATTCTTCTTTCAGTGAAGGTGAAAAACAAAGAATTGACTTGGCACTCCTATTCACTTGGAGAGAAGTTGCTAAGTTTAAAAACTCAACCAATACGAATCTCTTGATTCTTGATGAGGTATTTGATTCTTCTCTTGATGGTTTTGGAACTGAAGATTTCTTGAAGATCATTCGTTACGTAATCAAAGATGCCAACGTCTTTATTATCTCTCATAAAGTCGGTATGGAGGACAGATTTGAAAGTGTCCTACGGTTCGAAAAAATCAAGGGATTTTCACGTATGATCTCTTAACTGGAGTAAAACCATGCAAGTACCAAACTGGCAACACCATTCTAAGAAAGAACAGAAACGTCACTTAAAACCCCAAGCACTGAGACAAGCCAAAGCAAGACTTGCCCAGTTCAAGAAGTGTCACAAGACCTCTCGGAAACGAGAGGTTTCATTGTATTGTAGGTACATACGAAACGAATCCGATGGCAGTCAAACACGAAATCAAGTCCCAACTTGCCAAACTGCTGGCTACTGAAGACCTTGTGGTGGAGCACAAGAAAGTTCCTACTGCTTGCTTCAACGTTCATACTCGTGTTCTGACTCTGCCTCTATGGGAAAAGGCAAGCAACCTTGTATATGACCTTCTGGTGGGTCATGAGGTTGGTCATGCTCTCTTCACTCCCGATGAGGATTGGACGGAGACTGCAAAGGTTCCTCCTCAGTTTGTGAATGTAGTTGAGGATGCTCGAATCGAGAAACTGATGAAACGAAAGTATGCTGGTCTCGCTAAGACTTTCTTCAACGGTTACAAAGAACTGAATGAGGAAGATTTTTTCCAACTTGCTGATGAGGATATTTCTTCTTTTAATCTTGCCGATCGTGTAAATCTATACTTTAAGGTTGGTAATTTCGTCACCCTAGATTTCAAACCAGAAGAAAAAGAAATCATCAATTTGATTGATGCATGTGAAAGTTTTGCAGATGCTCTGATTGCTGCAGAAGAACTTTACAAGTATTGTAAGAAAGAACAAGAACAACAACAAAAGGTTGCTGACTTTGATTCTCATGAAATTCAAGGAAATTCACAGTCTCCTGCTAGTGATTTTGTGGAGACTAATAACTCCTCTTCCGAACAAGATGGGGAGAGTGAAAAGTCTTCCGAAAATGAGTCAGATGGTTCTTATGGTGGCACGGCTCAGGGTGATCAAACTCCAGTGAAATCTGATACAAACCAAGATGAACCTGAAGTTCGGACTGCAGAATCTTTGGAAGATAAGATTCGTGATCTTGTTGGAAATGATGGATATGAGAATACTTACATCGAAGTTCCTCAAGTAAATCTGGATACTATTATTGGTAAGAACTCTGATGTTCATAAAGATATTAATGATTCTTTTAATCACCAACAAAAGATTCATAACGAACATGCAGAAGAAAAGGGATATCGTCCTGTAAATCTTTATAAAGAAGTTGATATTGAGTTTAAGAAGTTCAAGTCTTCTGCTCAGAAAGAAGTCAACTATCTTGTAAAAGAGTTTGAGTGTCGAAAGGCAGCAGACCAGTATGCTCGTGCATCAACTGCTCGCACTGGTGTTCTTGATACTACTCGTCTTCATACCTATAAGTATAATGAAGACCTGTTCAAGAAAGTATCTGTGATTCCTGATGGTAAGAATCATGGTCTGGTATTTGTTCTGGACTGGAGTGGTTCTATGGCTGATGTGATGATTGATACTTGCAAACAACTTTTCAACCTTGTTTGGTTCTGTAAGAAAGTATCTATTCCTTTTGAAGTTTATGCTTTTACTAATGAGTGGAGACGTGGTGAGTATGATTATGAGAATGATCGTTATCTTTCTGCTGATCGTACTCCTCACTACCAAAAGAAAGATGGACTTCTGGTTGTGGATGAGACCTTCTCTATGATGAACATTCTTACCAGTAAAGTTTCTGGTAAAGAACTTGAACATCAGATGTTGAACATCTGGCGTCTTGCTTATTGTTTTGGTAGGTCTTATAGTTCTCCTTATACTTACTCTAATCGTATGAGTTTGTCTGGAACTCCTCTGAATGAAGCTTTGATTTCTCTTCATCAGATTCTTCCTAAGTTCCAGAAAGAAAACAAACTCCAGAAGGTTCAGTGTATTGTCCTGACTGATGGTGAAGCAAGTCAACTAGTCCACCATAAAGAAGTACAACGTCGATGGGATAAGGAACCTTATATTGGGACTGGATATATTAATCCGATGAGCACATTTCTTCGTGATCGTAAACTTGGAACTACCTATAATATTGGTTATGGGTATCATGAGTTTACTGATGTTCTTCTTAGGAACTTGAAAGATAAGTTTTCTAATACCAACTTTATTGGTATTCGTGTTCTTGAAAGTCGTAATGCAAGTCGTTTTATTCAGATGTACCATTCGCATAATGATAAGCAGTATGAAAAAATTCAGAGTGATTGGAAGAAACTGAAGAGTTTCACTATCACTAACTCTGGTTATGATGCTTACTTTGGAATGTCTGCAACTGCACTTTCTCAGGACAGTGAGTTTGAAGTTGCTGATGATGCTACAAAATCACAAATTAAATCTGCATTTGTCAAGTCTTTGAAGACTAAAAAACTAAATAAGAAAGTTCTTGGTGAATTTATTTCTTTGGTAGCATGAAACAAAAATTTCCACTTAATCATATTGTGAAATGTGATGTTAAAGAGGTATGGATAGTTTGCAATAGTAGCATTACTGCAAAAGGAATACCCGCTCTAATGAATAAGTATTATCCTGGATATACTGCTTGTCTTTGTAGTGAAGAGTACCTTGCAGAACTCAAGAACCAGTTGGTGAACTGACCACAGGGGGTCCAAGAGGACCCCTTTTTGGTCTATAATGACTAGGTTGAAACGAAACAAACGAATGGTACTCTCCTCCGACTACATCCGCACTTCTCTTCAGAACCTCTATGGCAATAATGTCAGTGGTGCTGATATTCGTGCTTGGTGTACTCTGAATGATGCTAACTATCAAACCGTTACTAAGAAACTTGATCAGTTTAAAGTCGGTCGTGGCAAATGGAATCTTGAGGTAACGCAACAAAAAGTGGAAGAAATCGAACGTACTTTTCAATCACCTGCTGTAGTTCCTCCTATCGAACAAAATCTTATTCCTGAAAAAGATGATACCTTCGTCAAGTTTGGTAAC